>WBZP01004543.1_pt2 | contig 11771 bp, 8 predicted proteins | sample 5204301 | NCBI WGS metagenome assembly WBZP01 (sample SAMN12412401, study PRJNA552823) | activated sludge metagenome | isolation source: activated sludge from nitrification reactor of wastewater treatment plant... | place: USA: Pennsylvania | collected 2017
GTGCTGCAAAAGTACCCGAAAGCGCAAACAAAAACGCAAGAAGCAATCGTGTCAAATTATGGTAAAATGCTGGCTTTGCAAGGGAAACAAGGAGAGGGTCTGATATATAAGGAAAAAGCCTTAGCTTTGGCTCAAAAAAATGGTGCTTTTTATGCTGCAAGAACGGCTTTTGGGGTTGGTGAAAGCTATTTAGCCCTGAAAAGATACGAAGAAGCGCAAAGATGCCAAAAAATTATTCAAGATTTTGCCGAAAAATCTCAATCGTTTCGGGCAATTGCTGACGCTTATCATTTGCAGGCAAAAATAGATAAAGCATTGGGCAATTTTGAACAGGCTTATATGCATTTCGTTTTGTATAAAAATTATTCGGACAGTATTTTGAGCAAGGAAAAAAGCAAAGCGGTAGCACAACTCGAAAGGCAGTTTGAAACGGCAAAAAAGGATAATTTGCTTCTACAAAATCGAATTACGATTCAACAACAAAAGCAATGGATAGGAGGAGGTTTGTTAGGTATATTGCTATTAATTAGCTTATTAGCCATTCTTTGGCAATACCAAAAAAATAAGAAAAAACAACATGCGCTCGCTCTTTTGCAATTGCAGCAAATCCAAGAAATGAAGACAATGAAGGCACTCATTACAGGAGAGGAGAATGAGCGTTCTCGCATTGCAAAGGAATTGCATGATAGCGTAGGGGGCTTATTGTCAACGGTCAGGCTGCATTTTGATGCCTTAAAAAACCGCAACGCTGCGCTTAAACAAAATCAAGAATATGCGCATGCTTTGGATTTGTTAGACGAGTCAAGTCAGTATATACGGCAAATTTCGCATAGTTTGATGCCCGAAATTTTGACCCGCTACAATCTTATCAAAGCCTTGCAAACGTATTGCGGTAATATACAACGAGCAAAGGTTTTAGCTATTGATTTTCAGTATTTTGGTATAGCGGAAAATGAGCGTTTCTCGCCCACTTTTGAGTTAATGGTATATAGAATCGTGCAAGAGTTATTGTCGAATATCGTTAAACATGCCCAAGCTACCGAGGCTTTACTCCAAATCAATCGACATGGAAATAGGCTTTCTATCACGATTGAGGATAATGGCAAGGGTTTTGATAATGAAAAACTAAGGGACGAAAATTCGGGTATGGGCTTACAAAGTATTATCCACAAAATTCAATACATAGGCGGGCAAATAGATATTGATACACAAGAGGATATGGGAACGTCTATTTTAATAGAAATGGCCTTGCAAAAATAAATTAATATGATAAAAATCAGTATTTTAGATGACCACAAACTTGTGATAAATGGAGTGAAGGCAATGCTTTCAAATGATGAAAATTTGCAGGTTGTGCATACTCATACTACTTTTCAGAGCCTTACCCTAAGCTTGGAAAAAAGCGAAAACCTGCCCGATATTTTATTTTTAGATATAAATTTGCCTGATGCTGACGGCTTGGAAGCGTGTAAGAGTCTGCATAAACAGTTTCCTGATATGCACATCATAGGGCTGACAAATTTTGATGATACGATTTTTGTCAAAAATATGATCAAAAATGGGGCAAGGGGTTTTTTGCTCAAAAATGTGTCAAATGAGGAGATGTTTGCCGCGATTGAGGCGGTGCAAAAGGGAGAAATCTATGTTCAGAAAGTGGTTCAAAATCAATTGGTTGAAGAACAATTGGGGCAGAATAAAATGAAAGGTTATATCCCTAAACTTACACGCAGGGAAAAAGAAATTCTGCAGTTAATTGTGCAAGAATATACGACCTCCGAAATAGCCGAAAAGTTGTGCATAGGCGCAAGTACGGTAGAAACACACCGTCTCAATTTGCTGCAAAAATTGGGGGCAAAAAATGTAGCAGGGCTTGTCAGAGAGGCAATAAACAAAGGGCTAGTTAACTGAAAATAACAATAAATTTATAATTCAAAGCTAATATCATGAACAAGCAGCCAAAAGAAGCCACTGCACAAAGCAATGACTTCTCTTAGCATTTTAAAAAACTACCGCTTCCACCATTTCACCGCGCCTTTTGCCGTTTTGACCACATACATTCCCGCAGGGATTTCTGGCAATGAAATCGCAAAATGTATTTTTTCTTGCTTGTCTTCGTATAGCATTTTTCCCTGAATATCAAATACTTGTAGAAAAGTTGGGGAATTGGTTTCTACTATAAATTCTCCTTCATTGGGATTTGGGGCGAGGGAAATCGAGTAATCTTCACCTTGCAAAATACAAGTTTTGGTTTCAGAATAAGAAAATTTTCCGTCAAAATCTATTTGTTTGATTCGATAATAATACAAGATATGTCTTTCAATGGCAGAATCTCTCCATTTGTAAAAAGCATTTGCCTCATTTTTTCCTGCTACCCAGCCTATTTTCTCAAAATACAGATTGTCTGTGCTTCTTTCTATTTCAAAACCCCAATTTTGCACTTCTTGATAACTTGCCCAATTTAATATAGCCGCCTCATCTCTGTATGGATTGACTTGAAATTCAGCCCATTCTATTGCCAAAGGGGGATTTGTTGGGGTGCACATATTGTCTAATAAGGCTTGATATTTCGGGGCGGGCTGTGTAGCCGTATCTTGGTCTATATGCTCCAAGTGTCCCCACGAGCCGTAAATGCTTTCTCTTGCGCTTGCCAAAGTAAAAGCCATTGCCAGTTCACTTCCCCAAAGGCGCACACTATCCAGCACTTCATCATACAAATCATAGATTTGTGGGTGAATTTGTGCATCATACATGGCTTGCAAATAGGGCGGTTGTGTGAAATTGGTAAAATGTTGTCCCCCTTCATAATTGACAATTTTTTTGCCAAAAAGTTGCGTATTTCTGTAATCTTGATGAAATAAATATGCGGTAGAACGATAAGAGTTAGTCGCATTTTGCAGCACATCAACTGCCGTAGAACTGCCATTCAAAGCAGGAGTGCCGCCACCATGATCAGGACCAAAATAAAAAGTAGGCGAGGCATAGTCCCATTCGTCTTGCGGAATTTGCGATAAGATATATTCATTCAACCAATTATTGGTTGCTTGCAAACCTAATACACGCTTTACTCTGTCTTTTTGCGTCCCAAAAACGCCGTGCCAAAGCTGAAAAATATGCTTTGCTTTTTCGCTTATTGCCTCTCCATAATTGAGGTTTGAAGGGCGAGTATCGTCATTATAATGCGCTTGCGCAAACATCCAATTCCATACTTCATTGCTATATTCCAAATAAATCGTGCGATTTGCCGAAAGATTATCCCGAAAAAGCGTTGCCATTTGAATAATATAATTGTCATCTGCTTCGTGTGGCACACAAATCCATACATCTTTTTGGGCAATATTAGCCAACTGAATCATTCTTTCGTAGGGTACGCCGTCGATGCCTGTGTAACATCTTTCATACACTTGCCTCCTATCCTGCCAGGCAATGTGTGGACTGCCATTTGTGTGTCCCCAATCCATGAAACGAAGGCTATGAAAAGGGGCAAGTTTGTCTAAGAAAACGGAATAAAAAGGATTTGTTTCGAGGTCGGTAGCCAACTCATCTGCCAAACGCAACAAACGAATGTTCCGAATATGATTTCCTTGCTGCGAACTTATCATATCCAACCAAATATTGGTCGCTCCTGCGGTAAACTCAATGCGATTATTGGCATTGCTGATTTGAACCATATCGCCGCTCATCGCAAGTGTTCCTATGCCATCGTACAGCAAGACGTAGGTTTGACCTGGCAATAAATTTCCACTATTAGAAGATAAAATAAACCGAATTTGGGTGGCATTGTCGGCTGTGGTTGCTTGGGGAATTTGCAAAGGATAGCCTGCGGAATCCAGTAGAATTTGAGATTCAGCCCCATTGCTCCAACAATTACAATTATCATGGAAAGCGATAAATTCATCTCTTGTATGTAAAAACAGGTTGCGAAAAGGTCTTTCAAACGCCCAATCTTCTACCCCGGAAAGGTTTACCCCAATCTTCAAGGCACATTCATTCGGCTGCCAACCCAGACAAGTGCTGCTATCCGTAGGAATTGTCAAGTGAAAGGTATCACGACAGCCACCCAGTCCATTTGTTCCAACATATAAATAATTGCCTGTGGGCAGGTTTTGGAACTGATTGCCATTTGTAACAGGCATCGCGATATTGCTGCTATTTTGCAAAGAAAAAGTAGCAGGCGGATTGTTTACCCTCAAAAAACCATTGTTTTGCCCACAACTTGCCGATTGTAGCAAAGTGAAAGTGTTTTCGCAAGGATAAGAACCGTTTGAATTATAGACGGTTACTGTCTGGCAAGTGGTGGAATTTTGCCCTGTATTGTCTATTACCGTAAGGCAGGCATTTAACACACCCAAAATGTTCCCATATTGATGACTTGTCGTTTGTCCTGTGCCTGTTGTGCCATCTCCAAAATCCCATTGATATGTCAGTACTCCATTTTCAGGGTCAGAAGAAGGGCTTGCATCAAAATTGACGGTAAAAGGGCTTTGGCCTGAAGTAGCCGATTTAGTAAACGCAGCCGCAGGGGGGAAATTTACGCTTACGGTATTGTCAGGCGCAACACAAGCATAACTGCTCGCCATACGATACTCGTCTAAGGCAGCACTGTTTGCATTATCGCCCAAATATGCAGAAATCCCTCTAATATTAAACAGAAAACCAGCAGCTTGTGTAAGGGTAGGGCTTGCAGGTGTCGTATTTCCCAAACTTGCAGGATTTACATACAATGAGAGGTTTGTATTTGCGGGTGTAAAATCAAAACGAAGGGCAAAAAAAGCGGCAGTTCCTGCATTTATTGCCACATTTGTAGGATAGACATTTCCATTAACCCGCAAGGACCAATAGCGCAGCCCCGCTACATTGGAAGCCGCCCCAAAATAGCCTACCGCTACCTGCTGACTTGCCCCAAAATATGCCCAGGTTTGATTAGAATTGTGCCAGACAAGAAAGACTTCCTCGTCATTATTTTCTTCTTTTTGCAACAAAACACTTGCCCACAAAGTCGTGTTGAGTTGCGTGCCGATGCCTGTTTCCCATTGCGCCACATAAGCGTCAAATGCACCCCCATCTGCCCCATCTAATCTTCTCCCCATCGTTAAATATACATCTCCTCCTATAAGACGATTGCCTACATTTTGTAAAGAATTGTATGTGAGCGAATTACTCGCATTTTGATACCCAGGCTGCGTAGTGCTGCCATTCTGCACGTCCCAGCCTGTTTCCCAACCGCTGCCCCCTGTTTGACCATAAAGGCTAGTATTTGCAGGAGAATCAAAACCATCGTAGGCGAGATATACGCAAGGCTGCGCCATTATATTCACCGCCAGAATACAAGAAAGGAGAAAAAGGAAAATTTTGTCAAAGTTCATATTAGGATAAATTTAAGTAGTACGAATTTTTTTCCAAAATTAAAGCGGTCTATTCTTTTTATATTATTTATTCTCTCAAAGGTAAAAAAAAATCAATGGAATTATTTCTCCCACCTATACCGCTGAATTACTTCCATAAGGGTCTCTTTTTCGTTGCGACTCAAAGGAATTTCCTGAGAGTTGCTCATCTTAATGATATTGCCGTCAATCGTTACAATTTCAGAAAAGCGAAGGATATAGGAGCGATGCACTCGAAAAAAATCCTGTTTAGGCAGTTTTTCTTCCATTAGGTTCATAGACATATAGGCAAGAATCGGCTTTTGGTCTTGCAAAATGATTTTGACGTATTCTTTTTGCGCTTCGATGTAAATAATTTTGTCAAAAACGATTCTGTGCCATTTTCCATCGGCTTTTACAAAGAAAAAATCATCGGCTTTTTCTTTTTCCAACTGCCCTTGTAAAACCAACTCGGCCTTGTTTACCGCTTGCAAAAAACGCTCAAAAGAAAAGGGCTTTACCAAATAATCTACTGCATTGACATTAAAAGCGTCCAATGCATATTCCCTAAAGGCAGTACTGAAAATAACTGCGGGCGGTTGTAGCAAGGATTTGATGTATTCTAAACCTGAGATTTTGGGCATATTAATGTCCAAAAACAGCAGATTTACAGGCACTTTTTGCATTACTTTTATGGTTTCCTGTACATTTTCACATTCTGCCACACATTCCAGTCGTTCATCTTTGGAAATATATTCACGCAAAATATCGCGTGCAATTGGTTCGTCATCCACAATAATACAATAAATTTTCATATTTTTTATTTGAGATAAAATCATTTTAATATTAGCAAAAGTAAATTCACTTCAAAAACCTCCGCTTCTTGCTTTATCATTAATTCATATTGATTGGCATACAACGTATTCAATCTTTTTCGCAAAGAAGACAAGCCAATTCCGCCTTTTTCTGTTGAAAAGGTAGGGGTTAGGCTATTTTTTGTGCTAAAAAACAGTCTGTTTTCTGTTATTTCCAATCGAATTTCCAACCAACTTTGCTTATCTTTGTTTGAAAGTCCGTGCTTAAAGCCATTTTCTACCAACTGAATGAGCAGCATAGGCATAATTTTTTTTCCTTGCCAATCGCCATGATAGGTCCAAACAATCTTCACATTTTCGCTATACCGCAACTTTTCCAAAGCGATATAACTACTAATGAAGGCGATTTCCTTCTCAATCGAAACCTCACTTTCATTACAATCCTCAATTACATATTGCATAAGCGTTTCCAACTTTGCCAAGCCTTCTGCCGTTCTTGGCGAGCGCATCATTGCCAATCCATATAAATTATTGAGCGTATTAAAGTAAAAATGCGGATTTAATTGCTGTTGAATCAATCCAAGTTGTAAGTCCTGATTGAGTGTAATAAGTTCCCGTTTTTTCTTTTCCGTTTCCTTCAATTCAATATACAAGCGCAGCAAATACCCACTTCCCATTATTAGCAAGGTTTTGATAACATCAAACCACAAAGTATTTGCCAAGGTTTTGAGTGCCAAAGGATAAGACATTGCCCAAGTATCCAAGTTAAAATGCCAAAGCCAACTTAGTAATCCATTGCATAAATGCAGGAGATTGTATTGTAAAAATAAATAAGCAGCTAAACCTATAAATGTTACAACTATTTGTAAATGAATTTTTTGTAAGTCAAAAAGCGCAAGAAATAACCAAAGAAAAGGAGTAAGCAGCAGGTAAATCAGCGTAAGGATGAGGGTATTGCGAAAAGGATAATTCCAGCCATAAAACACAAAATAAAAGCCAAAAACAAAGAGGTTGTAAAGTATCTCAATAAGCATATAATAGGCGTAGGAACGCAACCAAAATTGGCGTTTTTCTTTGTCAAAATAAAAAGGAGGTATGCTTAACATTGGATTTCTAATGAAAAGTGAAACGAATTGTGAAGAATTTTTTGAGAAAAACGATAAGCTGATCCATATTCTGCTTTGATTAAGGCTTCAAAGTCTGCCAAAAAGGCTTGTATTTCGCTCAAATGCAAATGCTTAGTTTGATAAATACCTTCAATTTGAACGCTCTGACTTGCGCTTGCGGTTATATTAAGTTGAAAATCAATAGGTTCATCGGTTTTAAGTTCAAATAAGAAAAAATTAGGAATTTTGCCAAATAAAAAACAACTTACCGTTTTCTTAAACCCTTCATTTTTAAAATGATATAAAATATTACTTTCCTTATTCGCCTGAATTTTCAAGGTTTCCATTAAATTTTGCAGAAAATTATATTCCTTTTCGATAAAAATTTGCGTATTTTTTCCGTTGTAAATAATGTATTCCATGAGGTTTGCTAACGATAAAATTAACTGCGCTGTTTCGGACTTTTTTTCTTTCTCAAAAAATTGAATGGTATGCAAAGTCGAAAAATAAAAAGACGGATTGATTCTAAATTTCCAATTTTCGAGGGCTAAACGCTTGTTTTCCAGCAATAAAGCACGACTCACTTCTTCTTCTTTTTTTAGTTTCCCAAAAAAATACGCTGCATATATCCACATTACTTTATAAGTGTGGCGAATGAGATAATAATACATCAACTTGAAATCTTCGGAATAGGCTTTTGCAGTCGGAAATTCAAACACATTTAACAGCATGTTTTGCCATAAAACGTCCGCTTTTTGAATGACCTGTTGTATAGTAGCCAGCCAAATAACTTGAAATACAAGGCAAAAACACAACTGAAAAAAAATTTGCGCAGCCCACTTCCATTTGATTGTGAGATAAGTTGTCCCCCAAATAAGCGGTACAGTAAGCGATTGAAAAAAGAAGGTGAGGAGGTGATATTGTAAGGAGGAAACGCCGGGATAGCTAACATAATTGAGGTAGAAATAAAATATCATCTGCACACAAAATTCCGCTATCATAAAATATATCCATAGTTTACGATAATTTGGGGAAATTTTAGCAAAAACAGAAAAGAGAGAAGAAAAACGCATGATGAAAGTTATTTCTACAAAAGTAGGCGTTTTTACTATTTGCCAAGCTATTTTTCTCTCAATGGTTTATTTTATTCAATGAATGATAGATATTTAGGAATGTTTATGAAATAAGTTGCCAGTAACGCCATTCCATTGGAATATTTCAAAAGCTCAATACCCCCGTTGAGCTGGACTTCATGGCTTGTAAGGCTGTTAGTGGCGTAGTCCAGCCCCCGTTGAGCTGGACGTATCGTGGTCATTGAGCTTGCCGAAATGCAGACCATCCACAACAATATACGCCCTTTGTACACACCCTTGTTAGTAGGCTGCTCCATACCAAAAAGGGCGGAAAAAGATTAAAAATAGTTTAAAATATGTACTTACCATTAGCTATTATGATTAATTAAAAACTAAACCCATAGGTTTCATCCCAAGTTAAAAAACCATGTTTACTATTTAGTGCGGCAAAAAAATCATCCATAAATTCTTCAAAACTTTCGAATACTTTTCCTCCTTTCGAAACATTCCATGGAACTATTTTACCGTTATAAGATGAGTTTTCATCTAATACCAAAAAATAAAACAAAAACATACGAGGTTCAGGATCATGACTACTAGTTGATGCTATTGGTATCCATTTGGGATTCCAGAATTTATATGATTTATGATCAGATAACCGACCAGCTATCAGCTCTTCCTTCATTAATTTCCATCGCCCAACTATTTGGTCTTTACCTAAGAATCCGAAATCACCAAAGTGTGGTAAATACACTAACAAACCATCATATTCAGGTTCCGGAAATGTTCTACCATAAAGAGTTAGAAAAGCACGGTAATCTTCAGGAAATTGAACATCTAATTCCTTTTCAAATTCAATAATTTCCAATTCGGTTAATCCTTTAATTTCTGATAAGGTTTTAAAGGAACCACTAATGTCTTGAATGTTTTTAATGGCATCTTTAATTTTGCGTTTCCATTGAAGCGAATTCTCATTTCGGTTTATTGTTGCCATTTTAAATTTTAAAAAATATTTGTTTATGGGTTTTACGTTTTTAACTAAGGAATGCCGAAGAAATAAAGTACGCAGGGTTTCACGCAGAATTTTGTTCCAAAATAAGGCGGATTTGAGGCGCAATGCAGCGCATTGTAACGAAAATCCAACGAAATTTTGGGGCAAAAGGCAAGTGAAAGTAAGTACTTTATTTTGTAGTCATTCCTAAACTAAAAAGAAACTATTTATTTAATTCCAACAACTCTTTTGACCAATACATTCTTTTCTGACCATAAAAAATTGATTTTAATTCAGAAAAACTCAGTTTACTAATCTCAAAACCGTTAAATATATCTGGTGGAAAGTCTTGATCTAATTTTTCCTGAATTAATTTCCAATCTGATTTATAAATATACAATTTCTCTTTGCTAAACTCCGTCTCAATATAAACTTTTGCATCTTGCCAGACTAAGCTATTTAATAATAATTCGAATTTAATTAGCCAATCATTCCAATGTACATTTTCATTAGGCTCGTCTTTTAAACTAGCTCCGAAATGAATTACAAGGGATTTATAAATGCCTCTATCTGAACATAGACCTACTTTTTCTTCCGTTGCACCAAACATGTGTCGAGTTAAAAATGGCCAATTATCATCCTTATCTGGTATCTCTTCCAGAATTCTTCTATTGTAAATAGCTACATTTTCGCCATTTCCGCTGTTAATTCGTCCGTATATGATAGCTTTATGTCCCATTATTACCTCTTAATTATTAACTTATTTTATTTCAAATATTATAGTATTTGAAGCGAACGAACTCATTACAATTTTATACTTTCCTTTTTGTGATTATTTGTTAAAAGATTGAATCCATGTAAGGCGGATGTCTTTGCGGAGATCATTTTCTCCGGGTTTGGTTACTTTTAGGATTCCGGGGTTAGATTCGGTCAGAAAATCCATGTTTTTTTCTTTTCCGGTCATTAAGAAATCATTGATGGCTACGACGTAGGTTTTATCTGCGTCTAATTTTGCGCCATTTACGATTCTTTGCTTGCTGGAGGGGTCTTGAGAAGCATTGTACACTTGTAAGAATCCTCCTGAGCCTTTGTTTTTATCGCCTGTGTCCAGAATTTGTGCTAAAAGGCTGCCTTTCATTTCAACGGTATATACGCTTCCGCCGAAAGGCATAGTGCGCAATACATCGTACTGAGTGAGTTTTCCGCTTAATTGGTCATCAATCCGGACTCCGCCACTGTTCATGATGGCTATTTCGCAAGCGGGAGTAGCGTCAAACATTGCTTTGGTAATGCTTGTGCCTAAGTTGGTGGGGTGATTGCGGATTTCGGTTTCTCTGCCGTCATAGACTTCTGTAAGGGTAGTTACGGCTTCTTCGGGATTAAATCCTTGAGCCTTGAATGCGGCATTGGATTTTTCGGTCCATTTTGATACGGTTTTGTTTACTTCTGGGTCTAAGGCTACCGTTTCATCTAGTTTTTTTAGTTTGGATTTTACGGTTACCTTTTTGGTTTTGAGATTATAGGTAAAAGTATGGATATAGGCGGTTTTAGCGTTAGCGTCTGCTTTGGCTACCCTCATATTTCCTACATTGACCAGCATATTATCGTGCTCGTGTCCGCCCATAATGAGGGAAAGGTTGGGGAGCATCTTGGCGAGTTCAATATCTTCTTGAATGCTGAGGTGTGTAAGTCCTACACTTAGGTCGGTTTTTGGAGACATTTCGTCATAAGTTTTTTTTGCTGCAATTTTAAAATCTTCGTAGCTAACAAAGTCCTGTTTGTTTGCGGGAAGGGTAGCGGAAAGAATTCCGATTTTTACGGTATTTCCGGCTTTGTTTTTTGCGGTGACGATATGGTATTTTTCAAATGCGGTGGAGGTACTTCCGTTGGTTTTTGCAAAAGGCTCTTTTGTTCCGGTTGAGGTTACGTGGGATACGTTGGTCGAAATCGATGTAAACTGAGATTCGTTGATTCGGTCTTTTAATTCAGCGTCTTTGATGTCAAATTCGTGATTTCCAAAAGCGACAAAGTCCATTGCTGCGGCATTCATACAATCAATCATCTGTGCTCCCGAGATTTTTTTTCCGTCGATTTTAACCGTTCCCATTACGGAAGGACTTAGGAAATCTCCGGCAAGTACAAGGTAGGTATTGGGATTTTTAGCAAGAAGTTCTTTTTTTATGGTGGCGACTCTTGCCATTCCGCCAACTGTTCCGTTGTTTAAAGGGGCAATTTCATATACGTCATTGACCTGAAGAAAGGTAAATTTCACTACATTTTTACCACATAATTGTGCCTGCATTCCTGTAACTGAGAGGAAAAGCAAGATTGCTGAGAGAAAGTACTTTTTTGCCATAATCTTATTTCGTTAAGGGGTTATTTGTGTGCAAAGGTAGTTTTTTTTTGTGGAATTCAGGGGTAGCAAA
>WBZP01006304.1_pt1 | contig 11768 bp, 11 predicted proteins | sample 5204301 | NCBI WGS metagenome assembly WBZP01 (sample SAMN12412401, study PRJNA552823) | activated sludge metagenome | isolation source: activated sludge from nitrification reactor of wastewater treatment plant... | place: USA: Pennsylvania | collected 2017
CTGAGGCTTGGCATCAAGGCCGGCGTTGTCGGCGCGGCGTTCGCCATGCTGGTGTTCCTCGGCATGCCGGCCATCATGGAAATCCTCGGCGGAGGCGGCAGCGCGCTTGAGATGCAGCGGCTGATCGGCACCGGGGCTCTCGACCCGATGGGCTATGTGATGCTGGGGCTGGTTGTGGTCATTATCGCCGCCTTGTGCATGATCACCTCCCGGATGGGCGTGTATCGCATTCTGAACGGTCAACACTGATGTCAAAATCCGCCATTTTCGTCATTATTTTCATTTAGTTATACCGCAGGCACAGGAGTGTTCCCTGTCGCAAATGCCACTGTCACAGCGGCGGCCAAATCGGTTAGTCTGCTGCCTCAGGTGGGCTTGACGCAGCCGCGCCGCCTTTAGAAATGAGCCAATTTCGTCATGAAGGTCCTGTCACGCGCTTTTGTGTTCTTATGTGCACTCGGCGCCGTCGTGCTGGCCTTCGGCTTTGTGCTGTTTGCAACAACCGTGATGCGCGATCCCGCTTCGACCACGGAAACCGCCGACGGCATTGTGGTTCTGACGGGCGGGGAAGCCCGCATTCAGGCCGGCGCGGCGCTGCTGCGCGAGGGGCGCGGCAAGCGCTTGCTGATCTCCGGCGTCAACCGTCACACCACCCGCGACGACGTCAAACGCATCTCGGGCCTCGATGCCAAGACGTTCACCTGCTGCGTCGATCTGGGCTATGAAGCGCTCGATACCGTCGGCAATGCCGATGAGGCGCGGACCTGGGCCCATGGCCACGGCTATCGCAAGGTTTTGCTCGTCACATCGAGCTATCATATGCCGCGCAGCTTGGCCGAGCTGGCGCTGGCGATGCCTGACGTTGCAGTCATCCCTCATGCTGTGACGCCGCGGAATTTTCCGGACACCGGCTGGTGGCTGCACGTGAAGACGACACGGCTGCTATTATCGGAATATCTAAAGTATTTGCCGGCAGCTGCCCGCCTTGCCACCCAGCGCGTCATGGGCTGGCGCGAAGGGGGAAGTGTTGCCCTTGCCCAACCCAATCCCGCCGATGGCTGAGGCGCAAACCCAAAAGCCTCCGCTTGGCGTTGTCGTGCGCTCCCTCATATACGCGCTCGTCTTCTATGTGACGACCGCGGCATTCCTGGTGCTCGGCTCATGGCTGCTGCTTGGCCCGCGCAAATGGGCCATGGCCGGGCTTTCGCTTCATGGCCGCACGTCCGTCAAGCTTCTCGAATGGATCTGCGGCACCAAACTGGAGGTGCGCGGCCACGCCGGACTTCCAAAAGGCGCAGCGCTTATCGTTTCCAAGCATCAATCGGCCTGGGACACGTTCGCGCTGATCCCGCTGTTTCGCGATCCGGCGATCGTACTCAAGGACGAACTGAAATGGATCCCGCTCTACGGCTGGTTCTGTGTCAAGTTCGCCCACATCCTGGTGAAGCGCGACCGCGCTGCCGCCGCCCTCAAAGCCATGATCCGCGATGCCAAAGACCGCGCCGATGATGGCCGCGAGATCCTCATTTTTCCCGAGGGCACGCGCATGGCGCCGGGCGCTACGCCCGATTACAAGCCGGGCTACGTTGCCCTCTATGAAGGCCTGCAATTGCCGGCCGTGCCGCTTGCTTTGAACTCGGGCCTTTATTGGCCGCGGCGCAGCTTGATGCGCTATCCCGGCACGATCATCGTCGAGTTTCTCGATCCCCTGCCGCCGGGGCTGCCACGCAAAGTCTTCCGGGAAAAAATTGAAGCCGTGATCGAGGATGCGAGCTTGGCGCTCATCGCCGAAGCAGCGCTAAGCCCCAACCCGCCTCCCATTCCTGAGGCCGCTGCGGCCCGCCTAGCCATGGTAAACAAAATTAGAACATAAAAAGAACATTTCATTGACGACCGGCGCGGCCGGCGCTATCTTAAGGGCGTAAATAGAGTTCGCGCCCCGGATGTCGTTCATGACCATCACCGGAACATTCCTGGCTCCCATTTCGCAAGAGATCTGGTCGCGGAAGTACCGGTTTGCGCCGCCTCAGGGTGGGGCCGCTGAATCGTCGCTCGATGACACGTTGTGGCGGGTGGCACGGGCGGCCGCAGCGGTCGAGAAAGGCGGCAAGAAGAGAAAGGACGCCTTAGCGCAGACCTTTTTCGATGCCATGGCCGATTACGGCTTCCTGCCGGGTGGGCGCATTCTCGCCGGAGCGGGCACGGGGCGCAGCGTCACGCTGTTTAACTGCTTCGTGCTGGGCACGATCGGCGATGACCTCGCCTCGATCTTCGACAATGTGAAAGAAGCTGCGCTGACGATGCAGGCCGGCGGCGGCATCGGCCATGATTTTTCGACACTGCGCCCCAAGGGTGCGCTGGTCAGAAGCATCGGCGCCGATGCGTCTGGCCCGGTGAGCTTCATGGACGTGTGGGATTCCATGTGCCGCACCATCATGTCGGCCGGGCAGCGGCGCGGCGCGATGATGGCGACGATGCGGTGCGACCATCCCGATATCGAAGACTTCATCGCCGCCAAGGCCGATCCGGCGCGGCTCAGAAATTTCAATCTGTCAGTGTTGGTGACGGACGCCTTCATGGCCGCCGTGGACGCCGGCAAGCCGTGGGATCTGACGTTTGACGGAAAGGTCTACAGAACCGTCGCGGCACGCGATCTGTGGGACCGGATCATGCGCGCGACCTACGATTACGCCGAGCCGGGCGTGATCTTCATCGACCGGGTCAACGCCGCCAACAATCTTTCCTATTGCGAGACGATTGCCGCGACCAATCCGTGCGGCGAGCAACCGTTGCCACCTTACGGCGCCTGCCTGCTCGGTTCCATCAACCTTGCCGCACTGGTCGATCAACCGTTCAGCGCCAACGCCGGCATCGACCTCAAAGCGCTTCACGCCCGCGTTGCCGTTGCCATCCGCTTGCTCGACAACATCATCGACGTGTCGCGCTATCCTTTGCCGGCCCAGGCCAAGGAAGCGCGCGCCAAACGGCGCATCGGGCTCGGCGTTACCGGGCTTGCCGACGCGCTCATATTCTGCGGTCTTTCCTACGGCTCGGCCGCTGCACGCACGCAAGCCGCCCAGTGGATGGCTGCGATCCAGAATGCGGCGTACGCGGCGAGCGCTCATCTGGCGAGCGAGAAAGGCGCTTTCCCTCTCTATGATCGCGAGGCCTTTCTGGCACGGCCAAACATCTCCCGGCTGCGCCCGGAGGTGCAGGCGCTGATCGCCAAGCACGGTATCCGCAACGGCTGCCTGACCTCGATTGCGCCGACCGGCACCATTTCGCTGCTCGCCGGCAACGTCTCGAGCGGCATTGAGCCGGTGTTTGATTTCGCCTTCACCCGCCGCGTGCTGGAAGCCGCTGGTCAGGCCAAGGCGCAGCGGGTTGAAGATTACGCCTACGCCCGTTTCCGCGACCGGCATGGCCATGATGGCGGCCACTTGACCGATCCGTTGCCCGACCACCTGCCGCCGGCCTTCGTGACCGCAGGCAGCCTGACGCCGGCCGAACATCTTGCCATGCAGGCGGTACTGCAGCCCTATGTCGATAGCGCCATTTCGAAGACCATCAATTGCCCGGCCGAACTTCCGTTTGAGGCGTTCCGCGACATTTATCGCGATGCCTACAGAAGCGGCCTCAAAGGCTGCACCACCTATCGGCCCAATGCGATCACCGGAGCAGTACTGATCGAGGCGGATGCAAATGCCTCGACCGCAGGCGGCCGTGCGGCGGCAGCTCATGCGGCCGACGAACTCTGCTGCGCAGCCCCAGTGCAGCCGGCTGTGGAGAGCGCTGGCCCCGAAGCGGCGCCGCCGCCGGCGAGAAGCGCCCAGGTCACACACGATCCAGCCGCCCGGCAAACGCGCGGCGTGGTCTATATGACCAAGCCGCTGGAACGCGATGCGGCCCTGGAGGGCGTGACGTACAAGATCAAATGGCCGGCAAGCCCGCACGCGCTGTACGTGACGATCAACGATATCGTGCGCGACGGGCGGCGCCGTCCGTTCGAGATTTTCATCAACAACCTTGAACACTATGCCTGGACGGTGGCACTGACGCGCATGATCAGCGCCGTGTTCCGCCGAGGTGGGGATGTGACGTTCGTCGCAGAGGAACTGAAAGCCGTGTTCGACCCCGAGGGCGGACGGTGGATGGCCGGACGGTACGTGCCAAGTCTTCTCGCCGCCATCGGCGATGTCATTGAAGAGCACATGATCCGCATCGGCTTTCTGGTGCCCGAAGATGCCAACGTTACGTCTCCACCTGAGGGCGAAGCGCGGGCCGCCCAGATATCGGTAGAGACATCGGTGGCGGCACTGAACGCGCCGGGACGTGGCGACGTTGGCGGGGCCGGCGCGCACGGCGCCATCAAACCCGAGGAGCCCACGGTGTTGGACCCTGGCGCGCGGATCTGCCCGCGCTGCGGCAGCCGCGGTCTGCGGCGCATCGAAGGCTGCTGGACCTGCGCCACGTGCCAATATTCGCGCTGTGGATAGCTGACGGCTCTTGCGCTTCTGAGCCGCCGATCCTCAGGCCCGGCGCCCCGCTCGTGACACACCCGCTGGTGACGCCGCCGCTCGTCGCGCCCCCCGACCCGGCCCGGAGCACCAGAGGCGCAAAAACCTAACGAATCTTTACGTTTTCTAGGGCCAATAGCCATGTCCTCAACTTGAGTGTCATCGCCCGATCCGCCTCTCAACCTTTCCTTGACCATGCTTGAACAAGTCTCGTTCTGAGGCCCAACTTCGGGCCCATTGCTTGCCGATCGTTCACGGCTTCAGGGGTAAGGTCCACCCACAAGAAACGTGGATTGCGGCCTCGCGACCGCGCCATTCGCATGTCAAGCGGAGGTGTGGACTATGACGGCCGGGCAGGGGTGTTGCGTATGAGTGCGGAAGTTATCAGTCTGTCGGACGTCCGGGCCCGCCGTATGGGCGGCAAATGTCCCGTGGCTTCGACCATCGTTTTCGAGAACGACACGGGCGCACGCTTCCATTTCTGGACCGGTGCCACCGGCAAGCGCTACGTCCACACCGTCTACAGTCTGTTTGATTGCCCGCCCGTCGAGCAGGCGAATTACGTGCTGGTACGCCGCGGCGGCGCTTCGCAGCGCACGATCCTCGCGGTCGGCCGTCTAACCAACGAATCCGCCACTCTCAATCTGGCTGAGATCCGCCAGCGCGGCGCGGCCCTTGGCGCCGATGAAGTCCACATCCATCTGCTCGCCTCCTCCACGCAGGAGAGCCAGGCGGTCGAAGTCGATCTGAAGACGGCGCAGTTTGCCATCCAGTCCTAAGCCCTAAAGGCTCTCAAAGGTTGCAGCACCGCAGACGCCACCGACACGAGGGGCGATCGTGCCGATCCCTCGTGTGCCCTTCAATCTTCGTACCCTTCGAAGAAGTAGGACAGTTCGCGGTCGAGCAGCGCGGCAAGGTCGAGCAGATCGATCGGGGCGATCTCGAGAATTCCCTCTTCGATATCCGTCAAGATCTCTTCGGTGACACCAAGCTTTCGCGCGAACCCCGCAACCGTGAGGTTCGCGGCTTGGCGCGCCTGGCGCAATTTTACACCGATATGCCGGTTCAGTTTCTTGTTGCGCTGATAAGAACTTGGTTTGATGGGCTTACGTATCATTTTGAACCTAGGGTTGCTTTTGACAACCTTCGGTTGCAATGACCGTTCCAGGGCGCCGCTCGCCCGCCTCAGGCGCCGCGCCGGCTCATTTACTTTTGCCTCAACCGGTGGCGAAAGCGCGTGAGTTCGGACACCCGGACGCGCTTGAGCTTGGGCCACGGTACGGCGCGGCGGCCCGCCGGGACTGAGGGGCGCCGGGGCGCCGGCGCGCGTGTCCTGACCGCGCCGAGGCAGGTGGCAATCCTCTCCAATTCGCGCTCGCGGATGCCGAGCCGCAAAAGCTCTCCGACCGTGCTCGCCAGATAGCCGAGGTTATCACCGGACCGGCCATGGGCATGGGCGATGATGTGCGCCTGGAGCCGGACCGGCAGGCGGGGATTGAAACTTGGATGATGCGGCTCGGCCAGATAGACGATGGCCGCGACCTGCCGCGACGGCTCACCCAATAGCGTGACGGTGAGCAAGGCCTCGCGATAGACACCGCTGATCAGCTCACGCGCCCGGACCGCCTTCAAAACGTCAGCCGCATGATGCGCGGCCACGAGGTAGGCCACACCTTGCGTTGTCCCGCCCCGATCAAGCCCGAGCACCAGCCCCGGCCGTGCAAACGAGCCGCGATGATGGCGTGAGACGATGCAGAACCGGCGATGAAATCCGCGCAGCCGCGCAGGGTGGCGCTCGGCAAACGCGAAGCCAGGACGCCACATCAACGAACCGTAAGCGAAGATCCAGAGGTCGCGGGGCCGGTCCATGCCTGTGGCTCCTCCAACCTCCACTCAACTTGAAGGGGCATCCTTGCCGGCATCCTTGGCCCGGCGGCCGAAATCGGGCGCGGCCGTATCCTGGCCGGCCTGGATCACTCCGCGGCGCACAGCACGCGCCTCAGCAAACATCTTTTCGAGCGTTTCACCATCGCCGAAGCGGATCGCCCGTTGCAGCACCGTCAGATCTTCCGAAAAGCGGCCGAGCATTTCCAGCACGGCATCCTTGTTGTTCAAGAAAACGTCGCGCCACATCACGGGATCGGACGCGGCGATGCGGGTGAAATCGCGAAAACCGCCGGCCGAGAACTTGATGACTTCGCTATCGGTCACGCGTTCCAGATGGGCCGCGGTATTGACGATGTTGTAGGCGATGAGATGCGGCACGTGACTGGTGATCGCCAGCACCAGATCGTGATGCTCAGGCGACATGATCTCGACGTTGGACCCGAGCTTCTGCCAGAACGATTCAAGCTCGGCCAGGGCTAAGCGGTCGACATCGTGCTCGGGAGTGAGGATGCACCAGCGGCCATCGAAGAGTTCGGCAAAGCCCGCTTCAGGGCCTGACTGCTCGGTGCCTGCAATCGGATGCCCGGCAATGAAATGGGCGTGATCGGGGATATGGGGCGAGACATCGCGCACCACCGCCGCCTTGACGGAACCGACATCGCTGACGATGGCTCCGGCCTTCAGATGCGGGCCGATTTCTTCGGCGATCCGGCCGTAGATCCCGACAGGCGTGCAAAGGATGACGAGATCGGCACCGGCCACAGCCTCGGCTGCGGTTGCATAGGCGCGCGAGACGAGCCCAAGCTCAAGCGCCTTGTCGCGCGATGACTGCGTCGCTGAAGAACACACGATCTCGCCCACCAGACCGGCCCTGCGCGCTGCATGACTGATGGAGGAGCCGATGAGGCCGATGCCGATCAGGGCCAGGCGATCAAACATCTTTGTCATGCCGCCGCTCCGCTCATGTAGTCCTTGAGAGCGGCAATTGCCCGCTTGTTGTCGTCGCCCGAGCCGATCGTCATGCGCAGTGAATTGGGGAATCCGTAGGCGCCGACTTTGCGGACGATCACGCCCCGGCTCTTGAGGAAGGCATCAGCGCCGTCGGCCGTCGCCGGCCGCCCGGCCGGAAAGTGGAACAGAACGAAGTTGGCAACGCTTGGCGTCACGTCCACGCCCAGCGCCTTCAATTCGCTCGTCACCCACGGCAGCCACTCATCATTGTGCCGTTTGGCCGCCTCCATGTGGGCGGCATCGTCCATCGCCGCGGCACCGGCTGCAATGGCCGCCGACGACAGATTGAAGGGACCGCGGATGCGGTTCAACACCTCGGCGATACCTGCGGGACAATAGGCCCAGCCGATGCGCAGCGCGGCGAGCCCGTGGATTTTCGAGAATGTGCGCGTCATCACCGTGTTCGACGTGGTGGCGACGAGTTCGATCCCCGCTTCATAATCGTTGCGGCCGACGTATTCGGCATAGGCCGCATCGAGCACAAGCAGCACGCGGTCCGGCAATCCCTGACGCAGGCGGCGCACTTCGTCGATCGGGATATAGGTTCCAGTCGGATTGTTGGGATTGGCAATGAAAACGACCCTGGTCTTGGCCGTCACCGCCTTGAGAATGGCATCGACGTCGGTGTGCAACCCCTTCTCCGGCACGACGATGGGCGTCGCGCCGTTGGTCAGAATAGCGATGCGGTAGACCAGAAATCCGTGCTCGGTGTAGATCGCTTCATCGCCGGGGCCTAAGTAGCCGCGGGCCAACAGGCCGAGAATCTCATCAGACCCCGCGCCGCAGACGATGCGCGAAGGATCGAGCCCATACCGGCGTGCGATGGCCTGACGCAGCGCGGTGGCCTGGCCGTCGGGATAGCGCTCCAACTCTGCACCCGCCGCCTTGTAGGCTTCAATCGCCTTGACGCTTGCGCCCAGCGGGGTTTCGTTTGATGACAGCTTGGCAGGCTTCAAGCCGCCCGGCACCTTGCTTTCGCCCGGCACATAGGCCTCGATTGCCATGATCCCTGGTCGCGGTGCTGGGCCTGAAGCTGACATATTGGCGTCTCGAATGTTCTTGGTTTTCGTGGTTCACTGGCGAAGCGGCTTTGGGTGCTGCCGGCGCCAGATTGATAGGGGCTAGGCTCCCTGAAATCAAAGATTAAAGTTGACATTATCCCGGCCCGGCCTAGCTAACGGGGCAGCCGGGTTTGATGGGAATGCGAGGCGCTTTAAGAGACATGCCGTCGGCCAGCACCGAAACGACGCCAGCACAGCAACGCTATAGCGAAGTGCACAGCCCATCGAGCGATGTCGTCCATTTCGACAAGGGCGCACCGCTTAAGCTTGCCTGCCAACAACTGCTCGCACCGTTCACCGTCGCCTATAAGACCTACGGCGAGCTCAACGCCAGCAAATCGAATGCGATCCTGATTTGCCATGCGCTGACCGGCGACCAGCACGTCGCCAGCGAACACCCGGTGACGAAAAAGCCCGGCTGGTGGACGACGCTTGTCGGCCCCGGCAAGCCCGTCGATACCAACCGCTTCTTCGTCATCTGCTCCAATATCCTGGGCGGCTGCATGGGCTCGACCGGGCCGGCCTCCCTCAACCCGGCGACCGGCAAGCCCTATGGGCTCGACTTTCCCGTCATCACCATCGGCGACATGGTGGAAGCACAGGCTCGCCTCATCGATCACTTGGGCATCGATCAGTTGTTCTGCGTACTTGGCGGATCGATGGGCGGCATGCAGGTGCTTGAATGGGCGTCGCGCTATAAGGAGCGCGTCTTCTCAGCAGCCCCCATAGCGACGGCCGCCTGGCATTCCTCGCAGAATATCGCCTTTCATGAGGTCGGACGTCAGGCCGTCATGGCCGATCCGGACTGGGCGAAGGGCAACTATTATGCGGCCGGCAAAGTGCCGAGCAACGGCCTGGCGGTTGCTCGCATGGCCGCGCACATCACGTATCTGTCGGAAGAGGCGTTGCACCAGAAGTTCGGCCGCTCGCTGCAGGGCAAATCGGGCGTGACATTTTCATTCGATGCCGATTTCCAGGTCGAGAGCTACCTGCGCCACCAGGGCTCGACGTTCGTCGACCGGTTCGATGCCAACAGCTATCTCTATATCACGCGGGCGATGGACTATTTCGACCTGCGCGAACAGCACGGCAACGTCCTGGCGGACGCATTTCGCGGAACCAAGTCGCGCTTCTGCGTGGTCTCGTTCACGTCCGACTGGCTCTATCCGACGCGCGAAAGCCGGGCCATCGTGCACGCGCTGAATGCCGTTGCCGCCAACGTCTCGTTCGTCGAGATCGAGAGCGACAAGGGCCACGACGCGTTTCTCCTCAACGAAGAGACGTTTTTCTCAACGATCCGCGGCTTTCTCAATGCTGCGGCGGTCAAGCGCGGGTTGCCGCAAGCAAACGGGTCCGGCGCATGACTTCGCAATTCGATCCGCCCGCACCTCGCGCCAATCGCGTTGACCATGAGCTGATCGCCGAAATGGTGGAAGCGGGTTCGCGCGTGCTCGACGTCGGGTGCGGAGACGGCGAACTTTTGCATCTGCTTGCAAAGCGCAAGGGCGTCGATGGACGCGGTGTCGAAATCGACCGCGACAAGGTCAACGCCTGTGTCGCCAGCGGTCTCTCCGTCATCCAGGGCGATGCCGACCGCGACCTGTCGAACTATCCCGATCAGGCCTTCGACTATGCCATCCTGTCGCTCACCATCCAGGCCACCCACAGCCCCAAGACGGTGCTCGAAAATCTGTTGCGCATCGGCCGCCATGCCATCGTCTCGTTCCCGAATTTCGGCCACTGGCAGGTGCGCGCGGGGCTGTTGTTCACGGGGCGGATGCCGGTGACGCGCAATTTGCCGGATTCCTGGTATCTCTCGCCCAATGCCCATTTGTGCACAATCCGCGACTTCGCAGATTTGTGCGAGCAGGCCGGGGCCGATGTTGAACGCGCGGTCGCCTTTGACGTCATTGGCCGGCGTCTGCCGATCAAGTGGTCATTGTCGATGCAGAACCTGCTCGGCGAAAAAGCCGTGTTCCTGCTCAAGCGTCGCGGCGGCTAAGTTTCGCGGCGCGTCCTGCCCGAGCCGTTGCTGCTTTCGACCGGGCGCAACACGCGCACCTTCTCGGCCACCAGCCCACCGCCGACCGGCGCCATCAGCTCCTTTTTGGCTTCCACCACGATCGCACCGGCAACGCCAGGCGACATCCGGCCGCCGATGCGCTCGATCGTCGAGGCGGTGCGCAAAAACATCCGCCGGTCGACCGGTGGGAAGTAGAGCGCTTCACTCCAATCGATAGGTGTGAACAGCGCATCGGTGAGCTGCTGCTGAAGTTGCGTGCGGCTGAACGGCAAGCCCTGCCCGAAGGGCGTTGAATCAACCCGCGACCACACTCCGCGCCGGTTCGGCACGATCAGCAGCAAGCGTCCATCGCCAGCAAGGACGCGCCAAATTTCGCGCAGCACCGGCCCGACACGCTCGGCCTGTTCGAGACAGTGAACGGCCAACAGCCGGTCGACGGAATTGTCCGGCAGCGGCCAGTGATGCTCCTCGACGAGAACCGAACAGCAGCGCGCACCCTGCGGCCACACCAGTGCCCCTTGCCGCGCCGGCATCAAGCAGCCGACGCGCCGCGCTTCGGTGCGAAACGAACCGAGATAGGGCGCGCAGTACCCGGCACCGACGAGCGTCAACCCGTCGAGCTTTGTCCAGCGGCTACGGATGCGGGCCGCAAGCTGCCGGCGCACCACCTGGCCCAGCGGGGTGCGGTAGAAATCCCTCAAATGTGTCGCATCAAGTTGCATCTCACTCCGTGCGCACCCCGGCCGGTGGTCTCAACTTACGATACCTTGCTTCAGATAAGAAGAAGCCGGGCCATGGGAATGGCCCGGCTTTAAAAATCCTGGTTGAAGTCATATCCCGCGCTATCGGGCGATGGCCCGGCCAAGCGTCTGGATCTGGTCTGGAGTGAGCATCGTCTGGATGCGGAACTGCTCGCCAAAGAGCTTCGGCGTCAGAGCACCCTGTTTGCCCTGGGCGAGGTTTTGAATCTCGCCGGTGGCCGTATCGATTTTGACGTCCTCGATCACCACCGTTCCATCGGCATAGACCGCCTCGACCCTGAGCTTCAGCACTTCGCTATCGGCCGCACGCTCGCCGATCAGCAGATCCCTGCCGACGCGATCGAGCCACTGCGGAAGCCCGGCGCCGTTGATCTGGGATATACGATAATCGACGATCTGGGCCTTGCCATCGGATAGCGTATTTGAGATCTGCACGATCAGCGTCCGCCCGCGCACGATGCTTTCGATAATCACCTGCTCGCGATCGCTCAACCCGCCGAGGTTGCCG
>WBZP01004969.1_pt1 | contig 11764 bp, 13 predicted proteins | sample 5204301 | NCBI WGS metagenome assembly WBZP01 (sample SAMN12412401, study PRJNA552823) | activated sludge metagenome | isolation source: activated sludge from nitrification reactor of wastewater treatment plant... | place: USA: Pennsylvania | collected 2017
GTTTTCAATGGCCTCAATCTACCCACCTCCGGGCCAACCGGGCAAGGTGCCCACCGCCCCTTTCAGCTCCGGCCCAGCCCAGCCTGCCAGCTACCCCGCGCTCGACTGGTTACGCCCCTCTTGATCGACAGTTCCCAGATCGTCCCGCTGCTCAAGAGCAGTTGATTTGCAGAATCTTGTAGTGTCGTTATTGCCGTCTGGCCGAGTTTGCCCGGATCGTCCTGCGCCCAAATTAAGCAATGAGCATCAATCAGATACCTCATTCCATGTACTCCTTGAAGTCCTCCAGCGGGGCGTCAAAGTCCGGGGCCATGTAGAGAACCGTCCCTTTCATAGAACCGAGTTGCCGAAGTTTCTTGGCGGGCCGGGGGGTTGACACTAACCGGGCTACGATTTGGTCGTTCTCGGTAATCACCACTTCCTCACCCGGCGCCAGGCGATGAATGAGTTCTGCCAGCGTGGCTTGTGCTTCTGTGAGTGTGATGGTTGTCATGTTTGGGATTCCTGATATATGCCCCTAATCAGGCATTTGCTGGCTGCCGGGAGCGTTCACGCATCTCGGCTTGCAGCAGCTTGAGTCGCTCCGTTTGTTCTTGCCAGAATTTCAGTTCCTGTTGAGCAGTCAATCCGGTTATTTGGCTGGCAACCGATTCGGCGCCTTTGCGTTTCCAATAAACGCATTTCGGTTCATGAGTCGTCATAGTCAATAACCTCCAAAGGAGAAAAAATATTAATGGAACGATAGCCATTGAGCGTATTCACGGCATTGTATTTAGGGATTTTCTGGAAATGGACAATATGCTTGAAGTTCCAGCTCACAATCATGTCGCAACCGGAAATCGTTGCTAATGCAACATGCGCCGCATCGTCAATTGACTTAGGCGTTACAATGCCCGCATTCAGATAAGCGTTTCGCAGATTCAAAACTTCCTGCGTCAACTCGGCAATTTCCACCACTACCAGCATACGCTGGAAAAAATCCTGAACCTGCTGAGGCGCGGATGCAATCTCGGCTTGAACGATTGCCGAAACGAACAATTTAAATTTGCCTGCATCAACTTCTGAAAAAAATGCCTTGCTTGGCTCGGCAAATTCTTCATCATATACTCCACCGAATACGGAGGTATCTGCATAAACTTTCATTTGAAACTCGCTTTGAATTAAGCAACCAATCCTTTCTCGCGCAACTGCTTGCCGATCGAGGACCATTCGTATTTTCCTTCAAGGAGTTCGTCCCAGTATTTTTGGGCTTCTTTCCATGGGACCAGTTCATGGAGCGGGGCGATATTAAGGACGACGCCATCATTCAGGTCGGGTTCGAGATGCAGGTTCGCCGCCCGTCGCAACTTGTCTTCAAAGTCCCGCAGTTCGGAAAGAAAGTCTTCCTGCCGTTCGGCATCCTTGGCGAGTCGCTTGGCTTCTTTGCCGGAGTCACCCGTTGTGACCTTTTGGCTGCGGAGCGTTTCGAGGCGGCTGGTTTCCAAGCGGATTTTCGGTTCGACATAGTTCACCAGCGCCTTGAACAGCAGGTCTTTGTCGAGTCGGTGGTAGTACAGCCAGAGGGCGTAGTTCTTCTTCGAGGATTGGAGTAGCCAGTAGATCGGAGCCTTGCGACGGCTCTTCGAGTAGCGTGAGATGTGATCGTCCCAAAAACCACCCTTTCCCGGTTTGCGGAAGTAGTCCCGCAGTTCCTTGACGCCCAGAAACTCGCAAACTTCTTTCTCGATGGCGTCGGCACGACCCTTCCAGAGCAGTTCAAGGACTCCCCGCATTTGGCGAACGATGTCACCCGTGTGGTCAGGATCATCCGGGATGATCGCGCTTGCTGATCTCGTTTCTTGACCCTTAGCGAAGGCGGGTGGCTCGATCGGTATAGGCAATAGCATTTCTTTGAAAGTGCGGGCACACTCATTGTCCCGATTCAACATGCCACTGGCCCATCTCTCGTACACAACGCCCATACACCATGATAGAACTCGCTGGACCGCTTCATTACCAGTCACAGTCCTGAGCAGAGGATGGCTGGCTATGCAGTCGTTCAGAGCTTCAACTGATCCCGCCGAATACAGCCCCACCGCCTCCTCATCCGTAAGACCATACGCTTCCTGACAGGCGTGCTCGATAGATTCGCACAGTTCTATGCACGTGTCCACTGCCAAAGACTTGTGATCATCCTCCGTCGACAGAAGTGATGTCAAGTCATCATACTTGATCGGCATATTGAGAAATGGGCCGACGAAAAGATGACTTAACTCATCAGTCGAATCCAAGCGACGCAACACACGAATAATGGAGAATACGGCCTCCTGGACCGCATCAACTAGCTGAGGTGGACAGGGTGGAATTGGAACGGATCGCACATACCCAAGCTCATACTTCAGAGTTTGTCCGCCAGCTCCTCCACGAGGCATTAGTAAGTCTAGCAACGCTCGATATGGGCGGCTATTTAGTACCGCGAGCAGCCAGGCAGCATCTTCGTCATCACGAGGCAAGACGGCTGGTCCACTATTTCCAAATATGCATCCTTTTGGCAATACCCAGAAACTGCCCTGTTGGTGTGGGCGCGATGACCAAGTTATGCCCCTGCGGAAATACTTGTCGTAGGCATTCAATTGGCTAGTCCATTGATCCGAAAAGCCATGAGTCCTTCGATATTCTGAAATGAACGCCTTTAGCTCTTCTCCGTCGTTCTCCCACTTAATTGTCAAGAACATGTCTGAATAGAATGGGGAGTAAATCCCGCCCTTCGCATAGGGCACCCAGATTTCTTTCGTACCCTTCGTCCATCCACGCCCTGCTCTTTCGGATGGCGGTTCCCACCAAAGTCGCAAAAAACGTTCGTCATCTTGTGACAATGCTCCTATGTATCCCTTACGTCCATCCTTCTCAAAAGGCGGCAAAATACGAAAGAGCGAACGAATGCGGGCAGAAACCCAATAGGCAAAGGGTGATCGTGGAATAAATGCAAAGGAACGTGTGTCACATAGGAATACCGATGAGGCAAGTTGCGATTGGGGAATGCCATTTAGTGCATCCGCCAGTTCATTTCCTTTGTGCAATGCTCGGCCGCTACGAACGAAAACAGACGCGCCAGTTTCATTGTTTAGTGAAGTGAGAACATATGCGCCTGTCTCTACAAAAGCCTCCAGAACACCCAAGCCGAAATCAACGAAGACGGGGATATGGAGCTTCTTTAGCAGAAAATCTTCGCGCCATTCAGCGAGATATGAAAGAAAGAAAAGAGTGCGGGTAGTAATGCATCCAATGCGACCGTCTTTGGAAACTAGAGTGTAAGCTCTCTCGACAAAGGCCGAAGCTACATCGTGTTTGACGGCCGTATAGAGTCGCTGAAGCTGAGAATTGGATATAACTGAAGGGTCACCAAAGGGTGGATTCATCAGCACTACGTCGTACCGCTTCTGACAGAGGTCCACAAAAGCAAAGCCTCGCACGGCATCCTCAGAGAAAAGCCGTCGTTGTAGCCGTTGACCGTTCTGGGCCTTCTCCGCATAGCTGCGGAGCGTCTCGATCACCCGTGATTCGGCCTGCTCGAAGAACTGGTCGTCGGTGAGATCGGAGAAATCAAAGAGCGATTGCTGTTCGGGCTTTCCGTCAAGCTGATCCAAATCCGCCTGAGTGAACAACAATGGCTGACCCTTTCGATCCGTGGCTTGCGCCGTCTCTCGAACCCACTGCTTCTTGGCAGCAGCCACGGCATCCCGAATCTCTTCCTCGATTTTGAGGAGCGACCCCGCTTCTCCCGCCAGTTTCATCTTGTCAAAAACGACTTCCACGACTTGGCCGAGGACTTTTGGCTCAAGTTGCCCGACAAACTCCTTGAGCATTGACTCTTCGCCCGGCATCGGCTCGGCACAGACGAAGTTGGAGCGGGTGATCTTGGGCCGATCCTTCTTCAGCCCCATGTCCTGATAGGCTCTCTGGCAACGTAGCCACAACGCAAGGACCGCAATCTGGCTGGCCCGCAGGTCGATGTCGATGCCATGCAGGTTGTGGGCAAGGATCAGCCGGGGCACATCCCGCTTGAGAGCATCGAGCGTCGGGTAATCCTTCTGGAGGGCCGGGCCGAGGTCGGGATCGGCGTAGGCTTCCTCGTAGATCGTCAGCAACAGATCGAAGCAGTACAGCAGGAAATGACCGCTGCCACAGGCCGGGTCGAGAATCTTCAGTTCGCGCGGGTCTTTCTTCGGGCGGTGCGGAATGTAGACCGGGAGCTTCAGCAATTCTTCCTGTGAGAGATCGTCCCGCTCACCCTCACCCCCGGCCCCTCTCCCAGAGGGCGAGGGGAGAGAAGAAGGTTGTTGTTGACCGTCCTTCAGGAAAATCTCGATCGGGCGGCGGACCATATACCGGCATTGGTCCTTGATCTGAGTATCTCCCTTCCGCATTTCGTACCAGATGCGGCTCAGCGTGTTGTCGGTCAGGAACTCGACGACGTAGCGGGGCGTGAAGAACTGGTTGCGGAAGGCCAGTTCGTAGGAATTGCGGGGAGCAGAACTTTCCTTGCGGGCCTGATCCCGCAGTTCCTTGGGCGTGAAATACTGGTAGACCCAGCCGATGGCTTCATCCTGCGACCAAATCTGTGGCCATTGCTCCCGCAACTCAGTTTCCTCGGCTTTGATGCCGCCGCCGTTGAGCAGGTCGAGAACCTCATCGAGCGTATTCTGCCGAGGATAGAGGCGGTTGGCCGGGTCGTTGGGGTTGAACAGTACGCCGATCTCCTCGGAGAGCGCCCCGCCCAGCCAGTCCAGGAAATGCCGATAGGCCACGTCCTGCTGGCCGGTGTTGAAGAGCCGCTCGTCGTCCTCATGCTCGGCCAGATAGAACTTCACGCCGTTGGAGTTAACGCCCCGGCTGACCGCTTCCCGGAACTTCTGCCCGCCGACGTAGACCTCACGGGCTTCCATCATCTTGTAGGCGCACAGGCGGTTGAGATGGGTGAAGGCGATTTCCCGCACCAACTGATCGAGAGCTTCCTTCGGCTTGAACCTACGGGCCTTGATGTGGGCGAAGTGATCGAGAATGTCCTTGCGCGCCGCCTGCTCCTCGTCGCTCAAGTGGCTCATCGCGGCGTTCGGATCGGCGGTCACCTGATCCTTCCTGGCGAAGATGCCGTACTTCCCCTCCAGCTCCTGCGAAATGGCGTCTTCGAGCAGCTTGCGACACTGCGTGACGACGTTGCGGAGTTTGTTACGAATCGTTTGGTCCATATCGGCTACCAAAGTCTGTTCAATCCGTAGCAGTCGAACATCGCATCGGCGGATACAAGGCATAAGCCCTCGACCAGGGCGGTTGCCGCGATGACCCGGTCAAACGGATCGCGGTGGTGCAAGGGCAGGATTGCCAGCGGTTCGATATGCTCTGGGTCGAGTGGCAAGAGATGGATGTCATTCCTCACCAGTTCGGCGGGGAATAGCACCGAGTAAGGCTTGGGCAAAGGCAATTTGCCCAACCGAACTTTGATCGCGATCTCCAACAAGGAAATCGGCGACAGCCATCGTTGGTTGTCCGGGTCCACCAACGCTGCCTTAGCGACACCGGACAGCTTGGGGTCGTCGCCTAGCAGCCACAGCAAGGCGCAGGTATCCAGAAGCAGCCTCATTCCATGTATTCCCGCAGTTCCTCCAAAGGGGCCTTGAAGTCATCGGGAACGACCAGACCCGGCACGCTGCCGATTTGGGGAATGCCCGTAGCGGGCGGACGCGGACGCGGCGGTCGGGTTCGGACGAGTGGCCAAGGAAGGATTTGGGCCACAGGCCGCTCATTTTCGGTGATAGTCACCACTTCACCAGGCGCAAGACAGTGGATCAATTCAGCCAGGGTGTCCTGAGCTTCATTCAGTGGAACGATCTTTGCCATTGAGCTTTCTCCAACCTTCAAAAGTTATTCCAAAATAACAATCGCCCCTTCATCAATGCACTTCTGCAGTGAATCCCGAATCAGGTCGAGGGCTTTGTCGAGTTCATCCTGCGTTTGAATGGGCCGATTGAAAAACTCCGACACCCGCACCTTTCGCACCGGGGCTTTCGTCTCGCCGCCAATCGAAAGCTCTTGTAACTTGACCAAGACCGAAGATTTCAACCCCTCGACGGCGGCGAGGTCGGACTCCATCTCGGTCAGGCTGGCCTTGCCGAGCGACTTCCCTTCCTGCACCGCCTCCTTGTCTTCGTCGCTGCCCACCCGACCCAGCAGCGGCGACAACAGCGAAGCGGTCATACTGGGATGGGTGGCTTCCAGCGGTCCCCATTCGGCGCGGTTCCTGATTTCCTCGATGGCTGACTCGTAGGACTGCTTGCGGCGATCAAACAAATCGCAGTAGGCGGTCTGGTAAGCGTCCAGCACGGTCTGGGTGTGATCGGCAATGGTGTCCCACGCATCGATGAACTGCTCGGACGCCAACAGCGTTTTCAGTTCCTCCACCGTGGCGCTGAGTTCGGGCGAGGGATGGTGGGCGGCGAGGCGCTGCCACACGGGGTCGGTGGCTTGGCGAGCTTGCCGCAATACCCCCATCGCTTCGGCGTCCAGCGATTCCCGCAGTTTCCTGACCTGGTCTCGAGTGACCTCGAAGTCGGCCTTGTCCTCCGCCAGGCTGCGAACGCAATCGTCGGGCGCGGAGGACTGAATGCCCGCCAGGGTCTGCTGGTACTCGGACAACAGGGGCAGAACGGGGAGCTGATGCGCTTCGGCGGTGGCTTTCAGCGGGTAGAGTTTTTCCAGTTCTTCCGCAGCGACCTTTTTGAACGCCGTGGCAATGGCCCCTTCTTCAACATCCACTTCTTCCCCGATCAGGTTTTCGAGCTGTCGCACCGCTTGGGTGAGCGTCTTGAGGCCAACGGATTGCCGGGGCGAGAACAATGACGACCGGAAGGCCGGGTTATTGGTGAAGGGGGTGCGAGAGGCCGGGTCTTGATAATTGTGGTAACGATTGCCTTGATGGGTCACTTCAATTTCGCCGGCCCGGAACAGCGTAGCGAGGATGAGCCGCAGCATGTCACGCTCCCAACCGTAGGGCGTGCCCCCGAAGCGTTTCTCCAGCGCCTTACCCATGCGGCTGTCTTTATTGCCGTAACTGTGCTCGCTTTTCAGGTAGTCCAGCACTTCCTTGGCCACCTCGGCGTGGGCGTTGATGACGAGCTTGGCCCCGTCTTTGACCACCAGCGACAGGCCCTCATCACTCTCGTAGAAGACCTTCGGCAAGACCTTGAGATCGACGGCCTTGAGGAGATGTTCGGCCTCGTCCCCCTTGAGCGGGCGATAACCCATGTGCAGCTTGGGGTACAGGTCGGGAACGATTTGCCCGAAGAGCTTCTTGAGGATTTCGCTCAAGCCCTTGCCCAAAGCCGATGCATCCTTCTGCACGCCCCGGAACATGCCGGCGCCTCGTTCCATCGCCTCGGTCAGCTTGTCCCGCAGGCGGGACTCGTAGCCGTTCTTCGCGTTCTTTTCGTCCTGTAGGCACGTCGCTTCGTCGGGGCTGATTTTTTGCTGGGCGCTCAACTGATTGTACTTGTCCACCATCTTCCGTGAGGCGTGCAGTTGACCGACCAGTTCATCAATTTCCGGCGTGAGGCAGAACAGCCAGTAGAAATCGTTCTGGTGGGAGTTCTGCTGGCTCTCGGTGCGGATTTCGTCGATGCGCCGGGTGAGTTCGTCGGCATCTTCGGCAACGCATAGGGTCAACGGCAAGTCGCCTTCGTCGCCAATGCCAGCGCCATCCACGCTGATGCCGATGCGGAACGAACGGTTCTGGTGGCGGAAGGTTTTGAACGCGGGTTCATCAAAGATGTGCTGAAGGGCGGTACGGGTCAGTTCGTTGCGCTCGCGGGGCTTCGGCTCCAGATAACCGCGACGTTCGGTTTCCCAGTTCTTTTCCTGGGCGGTCTGGAGCTTCCAGCCCTCTTCGGTGTTGCGAATGAACTGGGCGGTATATAGCCGCTTCGCCGCGGCCTGGACTTCACTGAGGGGTGGCGCCTTGCCGACCTCATCCACCAGTACGGCAGAGAGGTTCGTTTCGGTGCGGGGCAAATCCCGAATGAATTCCAGCAGACAGATGGCCTTGGCGACTCGTAAGGCCCAGCCGTGGTCTTCGGGATCGTTCTTGAACCGCTCGGCAATCTGGTGAATGTCGGTGCGTTTCTCGTTCGAGAGGTTGCCTTCGACCAACTCAAAGACTTTGTCCAACGTCACCAACGCCCCGATGGGCTTTTTGGCCAACGCCGTGCGATCCGACACCAGCATCTCGTAGGCCTGCTTGATGATCGTGCGGTTGCTGCCGCCGTAATGCCGTGGGGCGCCGGGCTGAAGCCGAATACCCGACATGATCCCGATACAGAGATCGATGTAGTACGGCGGATAGGGGTAGAAGTGAACGAAGTCTTCTTCGTTGAGGTCGGTGCGGCGGGTGGTTCGTTCCAGCCGAAGAGCGGCGTTCAACTGCCCCTGATTCTCGGCGAAGAGTTTTTTCAGGGGTTGTTCCGCCTCGACCTTCTTCGCCAGGACGCGCTTGGTGGCGACTTCCCGAATGTCGGACGGGGCGAGGTCCACCCGGTAGCGGAAGCGATCTTGCAGCTTGGCCAATTCCACCCGCTTGGAGTCGATGGCGGCGACCACTTCATCGAGCTTTTCCTGCGAGGTGACCACGATCCAGCAGGGCGCGGTGATCTTGCGCGCCTTCAGCAGGTTTTTCCCCACCTTGCCGAACTCTTCGATGGTCGCCCGCAAGTCTTCGATCTTGTCGCCGCTCCGGGCCACATGCTGGCCCACTTCGTCAATGATAAACACCAGCGCCTTGCCCGGCCGCCGCCGCCGCCAAAGCTCGAAGGTTCGTTCCACGACCTTGCTGACCGAGATGGACGCATCCCGATGGCGTTGCGCATGGGCCCACGAATCGGCGGAGGGAAAAGTCTTCGGGTCGAGTTGATGCAGAATGGCGCTGGCGCGGGACAGCTTTAGCGCCCCCGCCCGAACGGTTTCCCAGTCCTTGTGCAATTCCGCCTGGCAGGTGGCGATGAACTCCGGCAGTTTGCCTTCGGCTTCGAGTTCGATTTCCAATTCGGCGATGTCGAAATCTTCCGAGTACCCCAACTCGCGCAACAGGACCGTGTACATCAACTCTGCAATGCGTTGGGTGACCTTGCGCGTGTCCGCCTCTTTCGCCACTTCAAACAGGATGACCTCGGTCGGGATCTTGGCGTTGATGAGGTCGAGCAAGGCGCTGATGCGTGGATCGCCCAGTTGTTGCTTGAACAGCTCGGCAAACGGGCGACCGAGGACCGTGCGGTTTTGCAGGGCGTAGCCGAGGTTCTTGGCGAACGAACTCTTGCCGCACCCGAAAAATCCCGACACCCACACCCCCACGCTCTCGTGAAGGTCGGCGGGAGCCTCAGCGATGGCCTTGAGCAGATGGTGGTACTGCTCGCGAATACTGTCGGTACTGATGTACTCCGTGATTTCCGCATGGACGGACTGCTCGTCCGCCTGATCGACTTGGATGATCTCCTCGATCTTGCGGCTGAGGTCGCGGGTCAGCAGTTCGCCAATGGTCTTCATGTGGAGTTCCCTCGCCTCAGCCGTAGATTTTGACCCGGTAGTTGCCCAGCGCATCCCGGTCTTTCAGGTCCATAAACCGCAACCCGGTCGTCCCTTCAATGGAGCCGGGATAGAACAGGATCGTGGGTACCCTGGTTTTGCCCAGCATTTTATCCAGCAGCATCGACATGTGGAAAATTCCCGGCGACATCGACGCCGCACGAGTCAGGAAGACCACCGAGTTTTCCGGATTGAGGGACGCCAGCCGGTCGGCCAGCAAATCCCACAGCGGCGCCCAGACCTTGCTCGACAAATACGTGGTGATCTGCTGCTGGGCTTCGACGTAGCCCCGCTCTTTTTCTAAAGCGATGACCGCCTCCAGGCCCTCGTCATCGTCCTTGGCGTGAACCTGCTCTAGTGCTGCCCAAAGCAGTTCGGACATCGGGATGAGGTGGACCTCTTTGCCGACCGCTTCAAGGCGAGTGGCGAGCAGCTTGATCTCACGCCGAAGCTCCCACTCATCGGTCGGGTCATACCGCAGGATCGCAAACGGGAGGTCTTGGTAGACACCGATCTGCATCGGGACGGACTTCAGGTGGCTCTCCAAAGGAGCGAGGCTATCTTTGAGCGAGGACATGCGCATACGCCTCAAGGGTTTCAGCGGGGAAGGTCAGCCGGGTGACGCTGCCAGCCACGTGGTACTCCAACCAGTGACGCTGATGGGCTTCAAACAGGCATCGCTCCACGCCGTCCCTCGGCAAGAAAAACAGCTTCCAGTCGGGCAACTCGATCAGCTTGGCCCCTGAAGGCTGGTGCTGTTTCAGGTAGAACACCAGGTAGGCAAAGGCTTCGATGGGCACGAAGGCGGGCGCGATCTTCTTGTTGACCGCTCCCTGAAGCACGCCGAAGTCCCGCAGCGCCGAGAGCAGCCCTTGCGCAATGCGGGTGATGGTGGATGCCGACCAGTGCCCCGTCGTCTTCCCTTCCTCCACCCACTGGGCCAAAGAGCGCTGGAACGCCGGCACGCTGATGTCCACCAAGCCCCGTTCGTGCATCGGGACCAGAATCTTGGTGACGGCATCGTGAAGTAGCGGGTCGGCGCGAGCCGAGTGGAAATACAGCAACCGTTCCAAAGCGGCGGGCGGAAACTGGCCGCGAACGAGGGCCACCAGCGCCTTGGTGACGGATTCTTCAGTGAGGTATCGTTGCCGGAAGATCGCCAGAATGTCTTCGACCCGGGAGCGGGACGCTTTGCCGAACACGTTCTCCCGTTGAACCCGGTCGATATTTTCCGCAACCGAGGCGGCGACATCCCAGTGGGAGAGCAAGGTCTTGGTGTCACCGATCAGGGCGCCGGCCTTGATGATCCTGGACGAGTATGGAGCCGTAGACCGAAGCCGCATCTCCCTGCCTGGATTCTTCCGCTTCACCATGCTCGGTCCTCGTGAAGTCGTCGCAATTGACGGTCTCTACCGTTCCTCGTTACTCCCCCGTCTTCCGATGACACCCCGACCGTTCATTTCTTGAGCGTCTGCTTGCTCGCGGTCTCCACCTGCTTCAACAACACGGCCAGGTCTTCCTGTTTGAAGAGTCGGTAGGCGTTCACTGGATGGCGAAGGGCGACGATCTTTCCAGCGTTGACCCAATTGCGAAGGGTGTTTGGCGAAACGCCCAAATACTTAGCAGCATCGGAGATTCGCAGGTAATCCGACAGCTTTTCCACTTTGGAGCCCCTCCAGTTCCAAAATCGAAACCAAGATACCAAACCCTATCAAACATTACCAACCATTGCCACCCCCACGATGCCTGGCTAGCCGACCCGGCCCCCTACTCTGCCCCGTCAATCGCGCGATAACCGCGCTTTACCTTCCGCATCCGCCACTGCTCTCCCGCCGCCGAGGCCTCCTCCTCCGTCTCGAACCACGTCTCCCGCACCGTCCCTGGCTGCCCGATCCTTCCCCACTCCCGCACCACCGCCCAGGAGCCGAACAGGGTCGGGGTGACAAGGATGGCGTAGAACCGCTGGATGTTCCGGGCCGGCTCGCGCCGTTCCAGGCGGATCGGCGTCATCACCGTGCTATTCGGCAGTTTTCCATAAAGAGAGAATTCTATAAAAATGGAATTCCACAAAATGCAGCAATTCTCATTTTGGCGATTTCACCCGTTTTGGACTACGGGGGCGCCGGTTCAAGAGGGGGCGAGGGTTCGAGTCGCACGG
>WBZP01006306.1_pt1 | contig 11764 bp, 14 predicted proteins | sample 5204301 | NCBI WGS metagenome assembly WBZP01 (sample SAMN12412401, study PRJNA552823) | activated sludge metagenome | isolation source: activated sludge from nitrification reactor of wastewater treatment plant... | place: USA: Pennsylvania | collected 2017
TATGCACAACATCGGTTGGGCCTATCTTTCTAAAATCGTAGAACCGCTCGGGCAAGGAGATACTAGGTTGCGGGCCATCTTTGGGCAGATATGAGATCGGCGGGCCTTCGCCCATATCGTGCCCAACCGTGATCGGCTTCTCCGTAGCGATGTCACCTTCTTCATAGGACAACACCTCTCGGGCTGCCTCCCCGGCGCTCCACCTGTTAACGGCGAATAGCGCTCCCACTAATAGCAGCGCCGCCCCAAACAGGATGAGCGCAATTCTAGTCGCCAGCGTGGATCCAGCTCGGGCAGTTTTCTTCTGTTTGGCTACATAGCTCATAGCTCTCTCCTCTATTGCTGCATCCTCTCAGCCACTAACGGATCACCCATACCAACATGATGAGGCCAAGGGCAACCATTGCCACACTGTGCCACAGACGAAATTGCCGTGAGGGCGCTCGTTCCCAGCTTGCCCAGTTTTTGGCGACGAAACGGTTGTTGGCCGCCAATAAGATAACCGCCAGGGGCAGTAGGAATTGACCTTAGAGCAGTTCCTGTTACATGCGTTAGGGTAGTTCCCAGGTGAAAACGCGCTCAGGAGCATCAACATCGGTGATGCTAAGCGTCAATCCCGCGGCGTCAGCCACCAATGGCTGGCCGTTAACCTCAGCGGGGAAAGATAACGTGCCCTCTACATGATGCCCCCCTTGTGGGCCATCCCACCCGCTGGCTTTCACCGAAAGCCCGCTATCGGTCGTCAGGGTTGCCAGTTCGACCAAGTTCATACTCAAGTCGACAGAATGGGTTTCCAGAGACACCTCAAAATCCAATGTAGCACCTGGCGTACTCAAGTTGAGCGGCGTAACCGACACGACAACTGCGCCCTGCTCGTCGATACGGGTTTCCGCGCTCCCAGACTCCGCCGGCAGGTTGGCGGGCGCAGCCTCGTTAGCAGAGGAGGCCGCCTCGCTGGGAACGGCCCCTTCGGCGATTGCCTCCGGCGCCACCTCTGACGTGCTCTCTTCAGTAGTCACCGCAGAAGGGGAACTTGAACAGGCAGCTAAAAGCAAGCTCAATAGAAGCAGTGACAGCAATACAGATAGTCGTTTCATAGTGTCTCCGTCGCCGGAATCATGGCGAATGCTTTACGTCTCTCCCGCACAAGGATGGTGAGCATGAAGACAATGCCCAGGAGTGTTGTGCTCAGGCCAACTAACATGAAGACTGTCCGGTATTCGGCCAGGAAAGCCGCCGCGGCTGTCAACCCCAAAATGGGCAGCACGTCGGTGACGTGGTGCGCGCAACAGGCCACCATCGCGACCGTGGACATACCTCCGCCGGCGCCCGTCAACGCACCGCTAGGCCCAGTAGATGCAATGGGCAAAAACAACTGCTTCTTGAGAATGACGTACAACCCTGATTGGACGCCGAAACCGAGGATTATCGGCAACACGATCCAGCGGTCTTGCCAGAAGAGATCAATCGCGTGTCGCGGACCTTCGGCCCAGGATACGATGCCGAAGTAGAGCAGGGTTAGCAACCCTGCCCCAATCAAACCGGCTCCTACGGGCCAGGCAATTCGTCTACTCTTGCTCATCGGCATAGCTCTCTCATCCGGTCTGATGGTTAGTCGCTTGAACTATCATCCATTGCTCCAAACTAGTCCCCAGCATAGCAGAAGCCCCCTATTGATTAGGAGCGCTAAATGGCGCGTCATGGAAAAAAGGTGACGTTTGTCACATGATTGTGACGTTTATCGAGGGATCGATAAGGGATCCGTGCACGTTCATTAGGCCAAGCCCGCCAAATGGCCTAGATCACCATGCGAGGTTCGGCGCTATTCTTCTTTATCCGTCTAGCGTATTGTTTGTGGAGAGGTAAACAAGATGACGACGCAACCTTTCGTTCTAGAGCGCCCATGTAGCGATGTGGTATCCCGGCTCGTGGAAGCGCTGGTGGCCAATGGCCTAGTTGTCACGCAGTCCTTTGATTTGCGTGTCGCCGCCAGCGCGCTTCTTTATGGAGCGGAATTTGTGGGGCGAGACCAGTTTCGATCTTTGCTGGCGATTCCTGACGATTGTATTTGCGCCAAGCACGGCACAGCCGAGTGTGATTGCCAGATGGTTGTCATGCTGGTGTATGGGGAGGCGTCATCACCGGCCACGCTGGTGGCCCATGGACATGACGGCCGCACCTGGCTGTCGCTGGTGAATACCCCGGAACAGCGGCCGGAACCCTGGTTGGGCGCGATTATTACCCGGTCACTCAGTGACCTTTGCTGGACAGTGCCAGCTAGAGATACCCACCCGAGTCAGGTGGTTCGTCCATAAAGGTATCGTGGTGACGCTAAAGTGGGTTAAGCTATAAGCCGTTGCCTCCTCCAGCTGAACGGTTGTGCCGCGGCGGCACAACCGTTCAGCTTAGTGTTTTGCCAGGTATCCATAAATACGCCATTTAGCGCTGTAAACCACACAGCACTATCTCTACAATAGCAACATTCGCTCTGAAATTGGAGATGTTCTTCATGCCTCTACTTATTCGCCGATTTACCACTGTGGGGCTCGCGTTGTTAATTGTCTTTTCCAGTCTGCTGACGGCATGCAGTGGAGAGTCATCAGCCGAAGATCATGACCTGGCGATGGCCTCCCTCGATTCTATGCCGATGGACGTAAAGAGCGCGCCGGTAGCTGTCCAGCAGGCGTATCAATTCAATGTGGCAAACCCCGATGTGATGAAGCAGCTCCCCTGTTATTGTGGGTGCGGGGCAATGGGCCACACTTCTAACTACGCCTGCTATGTCTCGGAAGTCGAGAGCGATGGCACGATCAATTACGACTCGCATGCTTTGGGTTGCTCTATTTGCGTAGACATTACCCAGGATGCGATGCGACTGCTTGAACAAGGTAAAACGGCAGGCGAGATAAAGACCTACGTTGATCAGACCTACGCCCAATACGGACCTTCCAACATGCCCTGAGGGGGTAGAGGCGGCACTCTATGAGCGTGTTTCGGAACAATTGGAGCACAATAAGTCGTTGGGCCGCTATGGCCCTTGTGGCTCTTCTCATTCTATTTTTCCCTGTACCACAGACTAGCGTGACCCCCGTCGAGCGAACGTTTCGCGTCCAGGCCAGCCAATTTGCCTATAACCCGGCCGTGCTCTCCGTCAATCCTGGCGACCGAGTAACCATTGAACTCTTGGCCACAGATGTTGTCCATGGCTTAGCCATTGATGGCTACGATGTTGAAACCATCTCCGACCCCGGCCAGACGGCTCGATTGTCTTTTACGGCAGACCGGCAGGGGACTTTTCGCTTTCGCTGTTCCGTCACCTGCGGCAATATGCACCCATTTATGATTGGCAAGTTCCAGGTTGGGCGGAATGACTTGTTCTGGCGCGGAGTGCTGTTGACAGGCTTGGCGCTTTTTGCTGCCATCCGGGGATCGCGGAAGTGAACAAAGTCCAACAAGTTGTTTGGCAGGAAACGGTCGTCCAAGGCGAAAGAGACCTTTTAGGAGGAGAGCGTCGCGCTATTCCACAGCGGATCAATCTGTATCGTTTTCCCGGCATTCGCCATCTTCTTTCGAGCCGCTGGCCGCAGTTTTTGCTACGGACCCTCACATTAGCTGGATTCGTTTTCACCATCGTCGCCGGGTTAATCGGCTCGCGCGTGGGCAGTCATAACTTTGCCATCATCTTTGTGTGGATCGCCTGGTGGACAGCGCTGAAGCTTGTTTTCATCCCCTTGGGCGGCCGCTCCTGGTGTAGTATTTGCCCCATTCCCCTGCCGGGAGAGTGGTTGCAGCAGGGAGGCATCTTGAAGAAGAGCGGCCGGCACATCGGGTTGAACCGGCGTTGGCCCAAGCGATTGAAAGGCTCCTGGCTTCAGTCCAGTGGTTTTCTAATCATCGGCTTGTTTAGCGCAGTAACTCTGACGGACGCCCGGCTTACTGCCTGGGTTCTGCTGGGATTGTTTGGATTGGCTTTAGCCTTAAGCCTGGTCTTCGAGAAGCGCGCCTTTTGCTCTTATGTCTGCCCCATCGGCGGTTTTTCCGGTATCTATGCCAAAGCCGCGCCGGTTGAAGTGCGAGTGGTCGATCGGGCTATCTGCGCCGCACACAGCGAGAAGAGTTGCTACCAGAACTGCCCCTGGGGACTCTATCTCGTCGCGCTGCAGGATAGCTCTCAATGCGGGCTGTGTATGGAATGCCTCCGTTCCTGTCCATCTGATAATGTCGCCGTGAATTTACGCCCATTCGGGACAGATCTGGCCCGCGAGAAGGCGAATTCTCGGCCCTCCAACCGCCTGGATGAAGCCTTCCTGGCCTTGGTAATGTTGGGATCGGCACTGGCCTTTTCAGCCGTTTTTACCGGGCCGTGGGGCGACTTGAAATCGGCGGCGTTCGCCATTGGCTCGTTGCCCTGGTTAGTCTATGGTCTGGGGTTTCTGATCCTCAACCTGGTGATCATGCCGGGCCTTTTTACACTCGCGGTCTGGACAGATCAAGGGCGGCCCCGGAGCAAGGATCGTCTGCGACGGGCGATTGCCAGCCGCGCACAGGTGTTGCTGCCCCTGGGCCTGTTCGCTTGGATTGCTTTCACTATTTCCTTTGCCTTTCCTAAGTTCAACTATGTTGTTGCCGTTCTCTCCGATCCTTTGGGTTGGGGTTGGAACTTGTTTGGTACGGCTGACGTTAGCGGGTCGCTCAATGTGTCTTCGATTAGTTCAACTCTTCAGGTAACTCTGTTGATGATAGGTTTGTTCTGGTCTATCAAAGTTGCCCAGCGCCTCCCTAAGATCAACAACTTGGCTAACGGCCGGCACTCATTGCCAATCCATCTGTTTTGCCTGGCATTCACACTTGCAATGCTTTGGCTATTGGTCGGCTAACCTATGCGCAAGGAATATCTCGCCAGAATTATCCTGATTGTCCTGGTGGTCGCCGCTGTCGCGCTGCCGCTTAGCGCATGGTGGTTGCGCTCCCGCGGCGTTGTAATCCATGCCCGCATGGCAGAGACCGGCGGCTGGACGCCAGAAAACCTGACAGTAGAGGCAGGTCAACCGCTTCATCTGCGCCTGACCTCAGATGACGTCATGCACGGGTTTGCGGTAGGACACAGCGACCAACCCCCGGTAGACATTTTCCCCGGCGAGGTGACTGAAGTCACTCTGACCTTCGACAAACCGGGCAAATACACCTTCTATTGCACACGCTGGTGCAGCGTTAATCATTGGCGTATGCGGGGGACCATCGAGGTGACTGGCCCGGAGGCGCTAAGTGAGCCTGTCAAGCCTCCTCTCTATGTGACCCTCGACCTGGACATCGACGCCAAGCACCAGACTGATATCATTCCCGAACAAACGCCATCGGCCCAACGGGGTGCAAGCCTCAAAGCGACTGTCCCAGTTGAATTCCAGGGCCAGGCGTATTACAGGTCTCATAGCCCAGTCGAGCTTTGGCAGGCGCTCCGAGAAGAAAACGGAGCTTCGTCTTTGACAGACCAGGAGTTGTGGAATCTGGTGGCATTTGTTTGGCAATCCAACTCTACACCACTGGATTTGGAAGTAGGCCGGCAACTCTACGCTGCTAATTGCGCCGCCTGTCATGGCGTAGAGGGGGATGGCAACGGCGTCTTTGCCAATGTCCTTGATCCTTCGAATTCCGGCGATCACGCCGACATGCAACCAGGGGAGATGACCCAACGCCCGACGGATTTCACCGACCCAAGAACCATGTTGGCAGCCAGTCCGGCGCTACTCCATGGCAAGATCGTGCGGGGTGGCATGGGCACGGGGATGCCTTATTGGGGGCCCATTTTCACCGAAGAACAAACGTGGGCCTTAGTTGCTTATTTGTGGACTTTTCAGTTTGAGCTGGAGAATGAACCATGAGTCAAAGGAAGTTTAGACAGAAACCTAAGAAACCAAAGGTGCAGAAACCGAAATGGGTGCCGTATTTGCTCGGCCTGAGCCTCGTGCTCTTGGCGGGCCTTGTCTTCTTTGTCTTGCGCAAGGACGCTCCGCCAGAAGCTGAAATCGAAGTTACTGGCGCGCCCAGCTTGAAAGTGGATCAGGAGGAAATCGACCTGGGCGTGATGAAATTCAACCAGCAAGCAACGGCTTCCTTTCAGCTGACCAATGTCGGCGATCAGACGCTGAGATTTAGCGAGGACCCCTATATAGAAATCGTGGAGGGCTGTTGACCGCCTCCCCTAGCCATCGGTTCGATGGCTCTAGAGCCCGGCGAAAGCACCACACTCTCGATGCAATTCTCCATGCATGAAGGCATGGACGGCAAGCATAATTTCCGTGTCCACTTGCCTAGCAATGATCCCCAACAACCGGATCGCACCGTGACGGTGTTATCCAATTGGGTGCCCTAACCGTTCTACGCTATTTCTCGCCTCCGCTAACCCACCCTCCGTCCTTCTCGGATGGAGGGTGGGTCCAGAGTTTGTCGCTAGTTGTCTGACAGCCCAAAACCTTACGGCTGCGACCGCGCTGTCTGTTCCCATTGAACCTGCCGGGCCTCTTCCGGCCAAGTACTCTTGATGTAGGTTAAAACGGTCTGTATTTGCGCCTCGGAGAGAATCTCGCCATAGGCCGGCATGTTGCTCGTACCGCCGACGTCTTCCGTCAACCGCGCCCCTCCGAGCCGTATCACCTCGAGCAGCACGTCATCGCTATGGTGCCAGGTATGGCCGCTGGCATCGTGTGGCGGCGCGCGAAAGGAGCCATCCTCGTTTTGTAGCTTCCATTCTGCCTCCCCTTGCAGGTCGGCTCCGTGGCATTCGGCGCAGTAATCAGCATAGATCTGCCGGCCGGCGGCAATCTCACCCTCATCTAAGGTGGGCAAGGGCGGTACCGTACTCAAGACGAGAGGAGTTCTCCCAGAGTTGCTCGCTGCGCCGCTTCCCTGACACGCCGCCAGGAGCATTACCAGCCCACCAATACCAATCAATAACAGCTTCCTCAATTGCGCGCTCCGATATTCAAAAGAGACTTCAGAGACATCACCCGCCACTAGCGCCAGTGATAGCGTCCAGCGCCCATTGTGCCGGATAGAAGTACTTGTTCAGCCGCAGCGCCTGCTCATAGGCATCAATGGCCCCCTGCCCATCTCCCAGGTAAGCAAGGGCGTGTCCCTGATAAAGGTACGTTTCCTCTACGTTGCGACCGCCCTGAGAACTCAGGGTGACCTCGGCCAGGTCTAGGATGTCTTGATAGCGCCCTACCTTCATGTAGGCGATGTAGGGACGGAACTGGTACCAGACAATGCGCGGGGGAATGCCCAGTGTACGTGCCTGGTCGAAGGCACTCGCGCCATTTTCATAGTAAGCCATCTCACCCGTTAGCTCGCCCAGGCGCGTTAGGCTTTCGCCCAGGTTAAACCAGGTAAAGGCGTTTTCCGGCTCGGCTTCAATTTCCACCTGCGCGCGCTCGGCCGCCTTCTGCCACATAACGGCTGTATCCAGCATACCCGGTCCGAGCAGTTCTTGCACCAGCGCTTCCTTCTCCGGCGGGTAAACAACGAAGAAGGTGTAGTTGAACTGTTGCCAGAAATGCTCCACCATCTGGTAAGAGTCCACTCGGCCGCTACTATCCCAGGGGCCAAGGTTCGTGTCCAGACTCAGGAACTCCTGCTTGTCATCATCGTAAGCAAACACGGTCAGATAATGGCCCAGCCAGCCCTCACCCTCCAACTCGTACCCCTTTTCGATAACAATGGGCATACCGTTGGCGAGGAAGCGCTTGATCAACTCTAGGTCACCGCCACTGCCAACGAAGGCGCGCAGGTCAGTCTGTTCGTTCACGTAATCCACCATCTGCCACGGACTGACGTTGCGGTCTTCCGAGTTGGGCTTAAGGAAAGCCGCTGCTTCTACTTGCGTGGTGGTGTTGCCATAGAAATTAAGGTTGATGGCCAAGTTGGCCGGGCCGCAATTATTGAAGCCTTGGGCAATGATAGTCAGGCCATCTACCCGCGCCTGGCGGGGAAGCGGCCTAGGCGTGGGGGTGGGCAATGGCGTTGCTGTCGGTGATGGTGTAATGGTAGGGAGTGGGGGTGGCTCGACCGTTCCACTTTCAACAATAATGCTGACAGGCTCATCCGTCGCTACAACGACCGGTGTAGCTGTCGATTCAGGAATGTTCGGGATAGTGATTTCCGGTCTGCTAACTATTCCGGCCGGAGCAGGGAGCGCAGTTGGTAACGGTGTAACGCCTATCTCCAACACTCTCTCTACTATCGGCACTCTCGCCAATCGAACTCGATACTCACCAGGCAACGCGCTAACCAGTCGAGGCGCCAAGAACAGAAAAGCGATGATCGTTAGTTGCACCGACACAATTAGCAACACGCCATATTTCACGCGGTTATTCATAAGAGGCTCCCAAGCCAGGGCCAGGTCTGTACTCCTGTCTCCCTAACTCTTTGAGGTTCACGTTCTAATAGAAGTGATTATAGGTAGCGAGACGGGTCACACAATACGCCGTATGGCGCATACGAATCGGCAACTGTCGCGCTAAGATTACAGGTGGATGCTAATTAGATATCAGGAACCTGGGAGGTTAATTGAAAATGGCAATCGATCCTGTATGTGGAATGGAAGTCGATGAGAAGACAGCCGCCGGCCAGTCAGAGTATCAAGGCGTGACCTACTATTTCTGCTCTCCAGGCTGCAAGGTCGCTTTTGACAAGGAACCGGAAAAATACGTAGGGAAAGCAGCGGCCGCGAGTGGCCACCATCAGGGCTCCGAGCATTGAGCGATGGCTTGGGAAGACGATCTGAGCTCCTTCGAGCGGACTAGCGCCAATCCTTTACCGAGTCAGCCAAGCCGTCTGGCTTACTGGTTGGCTCATCATTGGTTGCTTGTCATTAGCCTGTTGCTGGCTATATTCGCCGGGCTGCCTTGGCTTGCGCCGCTATTCATGGAATTGGGCTGGACGCGAGCGGCCAGTATCGTGTATTGGTTCTATAGTACTCAGTGTCATCAACTGCCCCAACGCTCCTTTTTCCTCTTCGGCGCAAGCCCTACTTACAGCCTACCCGCAATCCAAGCGGCGGGGCCGAACACTGACAACGTCTTGATGTTGCGTCAATTCATCGGCAATTCGCAGATGGGCTGGAAAGTCGCCTGGTCCGACCGCATGGTTGCGATGTACGGCAGCATGCTGCTCTGGGGCCTTGCATTCTGGCTGCCCTTACGGAAACGGTTACGGCCACTTCCCTGGTGGGGCCTAGTGTTGCTACTCTTGCCCCTGGCAATCGACGGTTTCACCCACCTGGTCAGTGATCTGATGGATGGGGTCGACGCCGGCTTTCGCACCGACAACGCCTGGTTAGCGACTCTAACCGATCACGTGTTCCCGGCCACCTTTTACGCTGGTGATGCCCTTGGCTCGTTCAATTCCTCGATGCGTCTATTGACCGGTTTGCTTTTCGGCCTGGGTCTGGTTTGGTTTCTTTATCCGCGTTTTCAGGCAGCGGCGGCGCGCTTTAAGGAACGCGCATCTGCGTCGAGCTTGTAAGCAGGAGATAGCCCCGCGGTCAGTGATCCCACAACGGGTCGTGGGGTTATTTGCTCTCTTGCAATCGCGGCTCTTGTGAGCACATAAATGAGTTCTGAGATCAACCCCATCCGCGTGGTGTTAGCTGACGATCACACCGTCGTGCGGGCCGGCATCCGCATGTTTCTAGAGAGCGTCCCGGATATTAAGGTTGTCGCCGAGGCGGACAACGGCGAGATGGCGCAGACGTTAATTCAACAGCACCAACCGGATGTAGCTGTACTCGATATCCAAATGCCTAAGGGCAGTGGTATCGATGTGACGCGCTGGGTGCGTGCCAGCCGCCAGTCAGTCGGTGTCCTGATTCTCACCGCCTATGACGATGATGCCTACGTGCTTGGCGTGTTGCAGGCAGGAGCCAATGGTTATGTGCTAAAAACGGCTTCGCCTGTGGAAGTGATCCGCGCCGTCCGCGAGGTATCTGAAGGACGATCCGCATTAGATGCTGCCATCGCTCAGAAACTGATGGGCCTAATCTCTGGTCATGGCCCAATTCAACGCGAGGAATACGAACAGCTCACCGAACGGGAGTTAGAGGTTCTGACGCTGGCAAGTAAGGGTGACACGAATAAAGCTATTGGAGTCCAGTTACGGATCAGTGATCGAACGGTTCAGGGACACCTTGCCAACATTTACGCCAAGCTGAACGCTAATAGCCGAACAGAGGCCGTTATGCGCGCCGTCTCGCAAGGTCTGATCCCCAACCATATCCAAGGGTAATGGGTTTTTCGCCTCTTGGCAGGTTGTTTGTGCCTGCACAGACTAATTCACTGCCGCACTAGCTCGCCCCAAACCATATTCAATCTATATCTGATTTCTTTGCCTCGAAGGTAGGAGAGGTTGACACTCTGCGGGTGGAGCACCTTGGAGAATCCTTCTGTATGAGGGAGCTATCGGTCTGGAGCACGATGCATCCGCTAGGCTGTTAGACCTTTCTCACCCTCTTCCTATCACCGTGGCCATTAGCCCCTTAAACCCGCCATTTGGCGGAACCACGGTAGGCCATATGGCGGACAGGGTAATCCCCCATTGTTAAGTGCCGGGTAGAGGTGGTATCTTGAACGTGCTTTCCTCCCGAACCTATTCGTCCTCAGTCGAAAGAGAAAGTTTAAGCGAACAGAAAGGAGATCTAAAGTATGGGACCAAAAACCAATGACTCATCTACCAGGCGAACCGCCGCGCTTGTTCTGTTGACAGTGGCCCTCGTTATCACCGGGCTGGCCGCTCTCACCGCTCCTGTTATGGCCGAAGCACCGGCGCCGAACCCCGGCACCGCCAACTTCGAAACAAAATTCATGACCGACATGATCGACCACCACGCCATGGCTGTCCACATGGCTGAGATGTGTGTCGAGAAAGCAATTCATGAAGAACTTCGAACGACGTGCGAGGCGATCATCGCCACACAAAGCCAGGAAATCGAGCTGATGCAATCGTGGTTGTCCCGTTGGTACGGCATAACCTACGAACCACAAATGAAACCCGGCGCCATGCGCCAGATGGAAAAGATGATGGCCATGAGCAGCGAAGAGTTCGAGATCGCGTTCATGGAGGAAATGATCCGCCATCACGAAGGTGCTATCCGCGAAGCCGAGCAGTGCCTGAAGCGCGCCTACCATGAGGACTTGATCGATTTGTGCCAGAATATCATAGAAACACAGAGCGCCGAGATTGCCGAGATGGAAGCTTGGCTTTGTGAATGGTATTCGATCTGCAAATAGGTAAAGATGGACCGGAAAAGGCCGCATTACCTGAGCTATCTCTACTTAGCCCACGCGCAGCCTTGCCTTACCCTGCTCTTTTTCCGAACCGATAATGTGTGACACTGGAGGTCAAGATGCATAAATTACGAGAAATGATGTCTGCTCACCCTAAGACCGTGGCGTCAAGAAACAGTGACTTAGATAGCGCTGTAGAGGCCATTGCATCGTGTGCCCAGGTTTGTACTTCCTGCGCCGATGCGTGTCTGGCAGAGCCGATGATCGCCGATCTGGTGCGCTGTATCCGCTTGAATCTGGATTGCGCCGATGTTTGTCTGGCAACCAGCCAGGTTCTGACACGCCAGACTGCCATTGAGTCGGCTTTGTGGCGTGATTTGGTCAATGCCTGTCGTACAGCTTGTCGAGTATGTGCCGAGGAATGCGAGCGCCATGCCGACATGCACGAACACTGCCGCATCTGCGCCGAACACTGCCGCGAGTGCGTG
>WBZP01004966.1_pt2 | contig 11763 bp, 9 predicted proteins | sample 5204301 | NCBI WGS metagenome assembly WBZP01 (sample SAMN12412401, study PRJNA552823) | activated sludge metagenome | isolation source: activated sludge from nitrification reactor of wastewater treatment plant... | place: USA: Pennsylvania | collected 2017
AGGGCCTCCGGCAATGCGCGCCCTTCGCCGCACCAGCTGCGCCGGGGCATCGTGCCCCGTACACCCCGCGTCGACGGATCAGCCGCCGAACAGCCGCGCCAACCAGCCCTTCTTGCCGCTGCGCTTCTCGAGCTCTGCCAGGAGCTCGGCCTTCAACTGGTCGCGATCGGTCGTGGACTTGCTGACCATGCGCAGATACGTCTTGACGGCGTCCGTGTAGCCGCGGTCTTCGTTCAGGATGTGGTTGAACAGCCAGCGCGAAAGCATGCTGTGCAACTCGGTTGCCACATCCTCTCCGGCCTCGAACCGGGCCTGGATCTCGGCCACCCGACGCGTGAACAACTGGTGTACCTTCCTGTGCGGGCCGGCGAATGGATAGCCGGCCGACTCCATGAGGTCCTCCTCGAACGCGAAGTGGGACATCGTGTAGTCGACCATCTCGCCGATCACATCGGCCACGCCCTCCCGGCTCTGGCTTTGCCGCAGGTCGTAGAGTTGGTTGATGTACTCGACAATCCGCTTGTGCTGGTTGTCGATCTCCGGAATACCCGTGGCCAGTTCGTTCGACCAAGCAAGCTTTGCCATCTGGATCAACCCCTGATAAGGCGTGTGGTCTGGATCGTAGTATCGGCGACAACGCGTGCCGGTTGCTGACTCGAAGCCCGGAAGAAGCGGGGCGCGCGCGGGGTCCCGGCGTTGCACGACCACAGCGCAGATCGGGGCCGGTGGCCGCCGCGCGACCGTTCTCTCGATCGCCGCGCTGCCGTACGATGCCGGCACGGCCCCGGACAACCGTGGCGACCCCAGCATGGAAGGTGGCGGAGATGGCCAGCCCCGAGTACACGAGCGAGCGCGAACAGATGGTGGCGGCGATCGTCGCCCATACGGTCTTCGTCACCGGTCGCCTGGGGAAGGCGGTGCTCGACCGCCGCGTGCTCGACGTGATGGGCCGCGTGCCCCGGCACGCGTTCGTGCCAGGGCCGCTGCAGCCTCTGGCCTACGCCGACAGGGCGCTGCCGGTGGGCCACGGCAAGACGATCTCGCAGCCGTTCATCGTCGCCCTGATGACCGACCTGCTCCAGCTTGCGCCCGAGGACGAGGTGCTGGAGATCGGCACCGGGCTGGGTTACCAGACGGCGGTGCTGGCGCACCTGGCCAGGCGGGTGTACAGCATCGAGCTGATCGAGGCGCTGTCGGCCGGTGCCGCGCTGCGGTTGAAGCGGCTCGGCCTCACCGGCAACGTCGAGCTGCGCATCGGCGACGGCCGCAAGGGCTGGCCCGAGCAGGCGCCGTTCACGAAGATCATCGTCACCGCGGCGCCTGAGCAGGTCCCGAGCGCGCTGCTGCAGCAACTCGCGCCGGGCGGGCGCATGGTCCTTCCCGCCGGCCCGCCCGGGGCTCAGCAGCTCAGCGTGGTGAGCAAGGCCGCCGACGGCAAGGTGTCGCTGCGCGAGGTGCTGCCGGTGGCGTTCTCGGCGCTGGAGGCGCCGCACTGAGCGGCTGACGGCTGAGCGGCTTCGGGTGGCAGCGCGTTGATCGATCGCGTGTCTCCGTCGGTGGCCGCCAGTGCGGCGCAGCTGCGTGCGCTGGGAGCCGCAGGCGACAGCGCGCCGCGCGTCGCGGTGCTGCTCGGCTCGGGCTGGGGCGGCTTTGCCGAGCGGGTGCGTGACGCGACCGTCGTGCCCTATGCCGATCTGCCGGCGTTTCCGGTCCCGGGGGTCGGCGGCCACGCGGGGCAGGTGCTGCTCGGCCGCGTCGGGCCGCACCGGGTGGCCGTGCTCGCCGGGCGCGCGCATGCCTACGAGACCGGCGAGCCCACCGGCATGAAGGGGGCGATCCGCACCCTGGCCGCGCTCGGCATCCAGCTGCTGGTGCAGACCAACGCCGCCGGCAGCCTGGACCCGGATCTGCCTCCGGGCACGCCGATGCTGATCGCCGACCACCTCAACCTGCCGCAGCGCTCCCCGCTCGCCGGCGAGAGCGGCGATGCACGCTTCGTCGCCATGGCCGACGCCTACGATCCGGTGCTGCGCGCCCAGGCGCGCGCGGCGGCGGCAGGCCTGGGACTTCCGCTCGCCGAGGGTGTCTACGCCTGGGTACTGGGCCCGCAGTTCGAGACCCCGGCCGAGATCCGCATGCTGCGGCTGCTCGGCGCGCGCGCGGTCGGCATGAGCACGGTGCCCGAGACGATCCTTGCGCGCCATGCCGGGCTGCGCGTGCTGGCACTCTCGCTCGTGACCAACCTGGCAGCCGGACTGGGCAAAGAGGCGCTGAGCCACGCGCACACGCTCGCGGTGGCCCGGTCGTCCGGCGTGCGCGCGGCCGACCTGCTGGAAGCGATCGTCGGCGCGCTGGTGCCGTGATGACCGACCGATCCGACCTTCAGGCCACCGCGCGCCTCGCGCTCGCGTGCCTCGACCTCACGAGCCTGGGCGACGCCGACACCGAGGCCGATGTCGAGCGCCTGTGCGTGCGTGCGCAGGGTCGATTCGGCCATCCGGCCGCGGTCTGCGTCTGGCCGCGCTTCGCGGCACGGGCGCGGGCCGCGTTGCCGGGCACGATCGCCGTCGCGGCGGTCGCCAACTTCCCCGACGGCGGCAGCGACGTGGCGCGCGCCGTGCGCGACGCCGAGGCCATCGTCGCCGCCGGCGCGCAGGAGGTCGATGTGGTGATGCCCTACCGCGACCTCGGCGCGGCACCCGCGCTGCTGGCCGCCGTGCGCCGGGCCTGCGACGGGCTGACGCTGAAGGTGATCGTCGAGACCGGCGAGCTCGCCGCGTTCGACGCGATCGACGGCGGTGCGCCGATCCGGCGCGCCTGCCGGATCGCGCTCGACGCCGGTGCCGACTTCCTGAAGACGAGCACCGGCAAGGTCAAGGTCAACGCCACGCCGGCAGCGGCGCGGCTGCTGCTCGAGGTGATCGCCGCCGATGCGCGCGCGCGCGGCCGGGTCGGATTCAAGGCCGCGGGCGGTGTGCGCACGTTGGCCGAGGCAGCCACCTACATCGCGCTCACGCACGACATGCTCGGCGAGGCTGCGCTGACGCCAGGCCGCTTTCGCATCGGTGCGAGCGCGCTGCTCGAGCAGATCGAGGCGGCGCTCGGCGGCACGGCGCCCGGCCTCTCGATCCGCGGCTGCTGAAGGGTGCCGCCACCCCCAACGTCACGGCCACGCGAGGATTGCCCATGCGCCCGACCCCTGTGACCACCTTCGTCGTGCTGGCCCTGGCCGCGCTGCTGGCCGGCTGCGCCACGCCGCGGCCCACCGAGCCGGTGGCCGTCAAGGTGCTCGCGATCAACGACTTCCACGGCAACCTCAGGCCGCCCGCGGGCGGCATCCGCATCAAGGATCCGGCCGATCCGGCGAAACCGATCACCGTGCCGGCCGGCGGCAGCGAGCACATGGCCACGCTGGTCGCCGAGCTGCGGGCGAAGAACCCGAACCATGTCTTCGTCGCTGCCGGCGACCTGGTCGGCGCGACGCCGCTGCTGTCGGCGCTGTTCCGCGACGAGCCGACGGTCGAATCGCTGTCGCTGATGGGGCTGGAGATCGCCGCCGTCGGCAACCACGAGTTCGACAGGGGCGCCGACGAGCTGCTGCGGCTGCAGCGCGGCGGCTGCCACCCGGTCGAGGGCTGCAAGGGGCCGCAGCCGTTCACCGGCGCGCGCTTCCAGTACCTGGCGGCGAGCACGATCGTCGGGGCCACCGGCCGGACGCTGCTGCCGGCCTATCACGTCAAGCGTTTCCAGGGCATCCCGGTCGCCTTCGTCGGGCTGACGCTGAAGGCCACGCCGACGATCGTCATGGCCGACGGCGTGCGTGGCCTGCGCTTTGCCGACGAGGCCGAGACGGTGAACGCCCTCGTCCCCGAACTCAGGCGCCAGGGCATCGAGGCGATCGTGCTGCTGATCCACGAAGGCGGGCTGCCGATCGGCGACTACAACGAGTGCCCCGGCCTGAGCGGCCCGATCGTCGACATCGTCAGGAAGCTCGACCGCGCGGTCGACGTGGTGGTGAGCGGCCACACGCACCGCGCCTACAACTGCCGCATCGACGGCCGGCTCGTCACCAGCGGCGACAAGTTCGGCACCATCGTCACCCAGATCGACCTCGTGCTCGACCCGAGGACCGGCGACGTGACGAGCGCGGTGGCCGACAACGTGATCGTGCGTACGCAGAGCTTTGCCAAGGACCCGCACCAGAGCGAGCTGATCGCGACCTACGAGCGGCTCGTCGCGCCGCTGGCCAGGCGGCCCGTCGGCCGCATCGCGGCGCCGCTGCCGCGCGACCTTGCGCCGAACGGCGAAAGCGCGCTCGGCCAGGTGATCGCCGACGCGCAACTCGCCGCCACGCGCATCGCCGGCGCGCGCATCGCGTTCATGAACCCGGGTGGCATCCGCGCCTCGCTCGGCCTGCCGGCCGACGGCCTGGTGCGCTACGAGGAGCTGTTCGCGGTGCAGCCGTTCTACAACAACCTTGTCACGCTCACGCTCAGCGGCGCGCAGATCGTGCAGTTGCTCGAGCAGCAGTGGATCGACCAGCCGTTCCCGCGCATCCTGCAGGTCAGCCGCGGCTTCGGCTACCGCTGGGACGCGAGCCGCCCCGTCGGCCAGCGCGTGCTGCCGGGCAGCGTGACGCTCGATGGCCAGCCGATCGATCCGGCTGCGAGCGTGCGCGTCACGGTCAACGGCTTCCTCGCCGCGGGCGGCGACAACTTCGGCGTCCTCAGGCAGGGCCGGGATGCAGTGACCGGGGTGATGGATATCGAGGCCTTCGAGGCCTATGTCAAGGCGCACCCGGCGCTCACGCCGGGGCCGCTCGACCGCATCGTGCGGCTCGACTGATCGGCGCCGACTGGCCGTGCCACGCTGCGTTGCGGCGGTTCGTAGCGCAATCCGATCGCGACGCGACCGGTCCACCACACCTTGCGCCCGGTGTCCGAGAGGACGACCGGTCCGCGGTGGTCCTTCGGCAGGTTCATGCCGAGCAGGTCGTCGCGGGCCCAGTGGGCGGCGGAGTGGGCGGCGGAGTGGGCGGCGGAGTGGGCGGCGGAGTGGGCGGTGGAGTGGGCGGTGGAGTGCATCGTGGCGTCGCTCGCCGCTACAGTGAGGCTCATGGCAGGGCTCCAGGGTCTCGGGGCGAGCATCTTCGCCAGCCCGGCACGCGAGGGCAGCGCCTCGTACATGGGGGTGCGCAACGGATGGACGTGAACGATTCCCGATCGACTGCGCCGCCGCGCCCGCTGCCGCAGCGGGTCATCGCGGCCAAGCGCGACGGCCACGCGCTGTCGCGGCCGATGATCGAGGACTTCGTCGCCGGGCTCGTCGACGGCCGCTGGAGCGACAGCCAGGCGGCGGCGCTCGCGATGGCGATCGTGCTGCGAGGCATGGACGCGGCGGAGACGGTCGCGCTCACCGCGGCGATGACGCACTCGGGCGAGGTGCTCGACTGGCGCGCCGCCGGCTTCGACGGCCCCGTGCTCGACAAGCACAGCACCGGCGGCGTGGGCGACAAGGTGAGCCTGATGCTCGCGCCGATCGTCGCCGCCGCGGGGGCGGACGCCGGCGTCATCGTGCCGATGGTCAGCGGCCGCGGCCTCGGCCACACCGGCGGCACGCTCGACAAGCTCGAAGCGCTGCCCGGATTCACCGTCGAACTGCCGCGCGAGCGGCTGCACGTGACGCTGCGCGGCGCCGGCTGCGCGATCGTCGGTGCCTCGGCCGCATTCGCGCCCGCTGACCGGCGTCTCTACGCGATCCGCGATGTCACGGCCACGGTGGAGAGCATCGCGCTCGTCACCGCCAGCATCCTGAGCAAGAAGCTCGCGGCCGGACTCGACGCTCTGGTGCTCGACGTCAAGACCGGCAGCGGTGCCTTCATGGCCGATCGGGCACAGGCGCAGGCGCTCGCGGCGAGCCTCGTGCGCGTTGCTGCGGGCGCGGGGTTGAAGGCGCGCGCACTGCTGACCGACATGAACCAGGTGCTGGGCTGGAGCGCCGGCAACGCGCTCGAAGTGTGCGAGGCGATCGACTTCCTCACCGGCGCGGCTCGCGAGCCGCGGCTGGCCGAGGTGACGGCGACGCTCGCCTCCGAGCTGCTGTGCCTGGGCGGCGTGGCGCGCGACCTGGCCCAGGCGCAGAAGCGCATCGACGCTGCGCTGGCCAGCGGCGAGGCCGCGTTGCGCTTCGAGCGCATGGTGGCGGCGCAAGGCGGGCCGCGCGACGCGCTGCGCCTGCCCCGGCTGGCGGCAGCGCCAGTGGTGTGCGACGTGCCGGCACCACGCAGCGGCTGGCTGGCGGGTGCCGACCTGCGTGAAGTTGGGCTCGCGATCGTCGCCCTCGGCGGCGGGCGCAGCCGGCCCGGCGCGGCGGTCGACCCGCGCGTCGGGCTCGACCGCGTGCAGCCGCTCGGCACGGCCTTGCGCGCGGGCGATCCGGTCGCACGGCTGCACGCCGCTGACGAAGCGAGCGCGCGCGCCGCGGTGGCCGCGGTGCAGGCCGCGCTCACGATCGCCGACGCGTCGCCCGCGCTGCAAGCACCGATCGTCGGCCGGGTCGAACTGCCCTGAGGACCTGCCGGGCCGGGTCGTTCGGCCGGGTCGTTCGGCCGGCCCCGCCCGGCGCGACTAGGGCAGCGCGGCGCACATGTCGAACTCGGTGATCTCGACCGGCCGGGCCGGATCGACATATTCGATCAGCACGACGACGCTCGTCAGGCAGCCCCAGCCGGTGTAGCGCGCCGTGAAGCCGCTCTCGCGGCCGGTGGCGAGCAGCGCGTTCTGGAACGTCGGGTGGTCCATGCGGTAGGTGATCACGGCCACCTTCGACATCGCCACCTCGTGCCAGGCGCCGGTGGGCATGAGGCTGTAGAAGTAGATCGCCTGGCCCTGAGGGTTGCGGTAGCCGGCGGGCTGGGCGCGGGCGCCGAATGTCGGACCGGGGGCCGCCGCGGCGGCTGCCCCTGGAGAGGCCCCGGCGTGCCGCCGCTCGCGTGACTGATCGAGGAAAGCGCGGATGCGCTCGCGGTCGCCGGCCAGCACCGCCTGCTTCATGCTGATGCCGTCGGAGATGCTCTGCAGTCGCTTCTCGGCGAGCTGTCGCTGTTCCTGCGCGAGCCGGCTCTGCTCGATCGCAACCTCCTTGAAGTGCTTCTCGACGGCGGCGGCCTGGATCGCTGCCTGCGTCTGCCGGATCGCCCAGACGACGGCTCCGGCGGCGCAGACGAGCGCCACCGCAAGCCCGATCGACAGGCGCTTGAAACGCCGGCCCGCCTCGGCCTCGGCCTGCAACGCCTGCTCGCGCGCGGCCTGGCGTTCGGCGGCGCGTTCCTCGGCGAGCCGTTCCTCGAGCACCACGCGCTCGATGGCGGCGCGCTGCTCGGCAGCGGCACGGGCATCGTCCTCGCGCAACCGGTCGCGCGCCTCGCGGACCGCGCGCGTCAGCAGGTCGTGCGTCAGCTCGACGCGCTGCGTGCCGTAGCGCTCCTCGAGCCGCAGCAGCCGCCGGTCGATCAGCGTGCGCAATTCGCTGTCGGTGAGGTGTGCCGGCGTGGCGTCGTCCCGCGCGACGCTGTTGCGGTAGCCCTTCTCGGTGATCAGCTCGGTGGCGACCCAGCGCGCCACCGACTCGGGCATGCCTTCGAAGCAGCTGCGGTAGTAGTCGGCGAGGATTCCCTGCTTGGCGCCGTCGAGCAGCGCATCGTCGAAGCGCTCCTTGCCCGCGCACAGGCGCTGCTCGTTCAGGCCGCGGCAGAAGAGGCTGAGCAGCGCGGGCTCGATCTCCAGCCGGCGCGCGAGCCGCATCTCGCTCGTCGGCCCGAAGACCGCGTCGAGGTCGGTTCCAGCGGCGGCTGCCTGGTCGGGGGCCGGCGGAACGCCGGCGGGCGTCTCCGCGGGCGCCGCAACCGGCGCTGCTGCATTCACGGCTGCGCCGGTCTCCTGGCCCTCGCTCTGCGCGGCCGCCACGAACTCGACGATCCGCTTCCCGAGCGAGGCGCTCATCAGGTGCCCGCCTGAGCCGAGCACCGCCTCGAGGGCCTGCGAACGGCCCAGCGCGCGCAGCCGCATGCGTGCGCGGCCGAGGCCGGGGATCGCGGCGCGCCAGCTCTCCAGCTCCGGCAGGAAATCCTCGCGCAGACTGAGAAGGAGCTTGTAGGACATCGCCCGGGTGTGCAGCCCCTCGGTTGTCTGCACGCCCTTCGGGATCCGGTTCTCGGCCAGGTCACCGAGCTCGGTGGCGAAGCGCGACACTGCGGCGTTGTCGGCCGCGCCGAGGGTGAAGACCTCCTCGAACTGGTCGAGCACCAGGAGCGGCGTCAGCAGGTGGTTGTCGGCGCTCCAGAACTCGAGCCCGCTGCGGTGCAGGTAGCGCCAGAGCGGCTCGTCTGTGGCCGGTGGTGGCGCGTCGACGCGTTCGGCGGCGAGCGCGTCGCGCAGCGTGTCGCGCACCTGGTCCATCAGCGCTGGCGCACCCGGCTGGAACGCCAGCCGCACGTAGACCGGCAGGACGCGCCGCTCGCGCAGGCGCGGCAGGAGCCCGGCGCGCAGCAGCGATGTCTTGCCCAGCCCCGACTTGCCGAACAGCACGACCAGGGGCGTCTGTTCGATACGCCGCGCGAGCTCGTCGATCTCGTCGTCGCGGCCGTGGAAATAGGCGCGCGCGAGTTCGTCGAACGCCGCCAGCCCGGGCCAGGGGTGCTGGGGATCCAGGCGCGTGCCGTCCGTCATGCCGCGTCCCGCCGCATGCTGCGGATCTCCTCCTGCAGCACCTTCAGCAGCGCCGCATCGGGCTCGCCGGCCGGCGCCTGGCCGAAATTCACCGCGCGGAACGCTTCGGGAACGTTCACCAACCGCCCGACGTCGGCGCCGACCGCGTCCACCGCCACCGGCACGACGAAGCGCCGCCGCGGAATGCCGCGCGCGCGCTCGACCGCCTCGTTCCACTCCTTGAAGACATAGCCTTCCTCGCGCCGCTCGGTGTGGGCCGAGACCACCGGCACGACGAGCCGGACGCGGCGCCGGATCGCCTCCAGGATCTCGCCCTCCCAGCGGTCGCCGGGCTCGAGCCGGCGTTCGTCGAGCCAGACGTCGCCGCCGAGCGCGGCGATCGCCTGTGCCAGCCGGCGCGCCGACGCGGCGTCTTCGCGCGCGTAGCTGACGAAGATGTTGCCCGGCATCGTGCCGGCTGCGGCACCGGCTGTCGGCGCCGCCCCGGCGCCAGCCGCGGCGGGCGGCGCGGGACGGCGCGCGCGCCAGCGGCGCTCGAACTCGGCGACGAACTCCTCCGGCGGCATCTCGGCCCATTGCACAGCGGTCGGGCTGCAGTAGCTGCGGAAGAACGCGCGCAGTTCGGGGTAGCGGCCGAGGTCGCTGCCGACGATGAAGAACTGCTTCTTGCCCGAGGCCAGCCGCGTCGTGCTGGCCAGCCGCACCACGTAGCGGCTGATCCAGTCAGGGATCGGGCAGCCGAGCAGGAGCAGCGGGTGATCCTTTACCGCGTGCTCGATCCAGTCGGGCAGGCGCGCCGTCTCCGAAAGCAGCGCGTGCAGCCATTCGAGCGTGTCCTCCTCGTGCAGCGCGTACTGCGGCACCGACGAGGCCGCGCCGAACAGCTTGAACACCACCGGCCCGGCACCCGGCGGTTGCGCGTTCGCCTGCTGCGCGTCGGTCGACTGGTTGGGCGCGAACCAGTACTGGCGCGTCGAGGGCAGGCCGCCGAAGCGCACCGCGTCGATCGCGCGCGCCAGCAGATCGTCGAAGGTGGTGCTGACGAAGAGCTCGAGGTCGGTGATCGCGGCCAGGCGCCGCAGCGGCTCGGCCGGCACCGGCGCCATTTCCACCAGCAGGTCGTTGACGACGCGGTACAGCCGCTCGAGCTGGTCGCGCCCGCGCGCGGCGAGGAACGCGCGCACCGCCGTGTCGAGGCTCGCGCCGGCCGGCAATGCGAGCTGATAGCGCTGCGCGAGCCGCTCGCCCAGCAGTTGCATGAGCGGCACCCGCCGCGGGCCGTCGTCGACCAGCGTCATGTCAGGCCCGACGACCGGCAGCAGCACGCCGGCCCGCACATGGGCGAGCAGGTCGTCCCAGAAGTCGTCGTCAGGTGGCAAGGGGTGGCGGCGCGGGCGTCACGGGCCGGCGCGAGGCGCCGGGCGTGCGCATCCTATGCCTGCGCGCCCGCCGACGGGGCGTGTGTGCGGCTTCGCTCTAGGGAGGCGACGGCACCGGCCCTTATCAGGCGCGGTCCCGCACGACGCTCACATGGCGGCGTAGTTCGGTCCGCCACCGCCCTCGGGCGTGACCCAGACGATGTTCTGCGTCGGATCCTTGATGTCGCAGGTCTTGCAGTGCACGCAGTTCTGCGCGTTGATCTGCAGCCGCTCGCCGCCGGCGCCGTCGTCGACGAACTCGTATACGCCGGCCGGGCAGAAGCGGCCCTCGGGGCCGGCGTAGGTGGCCAGGTTGACGGCGACCGGCACCGACGCGTCCTTCAGCGTCAGGTGCGCCGGCTGGTTCTCCTCGTGGTTGGTGTTGCTGAGGAAGACCGAGGAGAGCCGGTCGAAGGTGAGCACGCCGTCGGGCTTGGGGTAGCGGATCGGCTCGACCTGCGACGCCGCGTGCAGCCGGGCGTGGTCGGGCGTCTTGTTGCGGATCGTCCAGGGCGGGCTCGCGACGCCGAGCTTCGGCAGCAGCCACTGCTCGATGCCGGTCATCATCGAGCCGATCGTGTTGCCCTTCTTGAACCAGGCCTTGAAGTTGCGCGCCTGGTGCAGCTCTTCGTGCAGCCAGCTGCGCTCGAACGCCGCGGGATACTCGGCAAGCTCGTCGGCGCTGCGGCCGGCGGCCAGCGCGGGGGCGATCGCCTCGGCAGCGAGCATGCCGCTCTTCATCGCGGCGTGGCTGCCCTTGATGCGCGCCGCGTTCAGCGTGCCGGCGTCGCAGCCGACCAGCGCGCCACCCGGGAAGACGAGCTTGGGCAACGCGTTCAGGCCGCCGGCGGCGATCGCACGCGCGCCATAGCCGACGCGCTTGCCGCCTTCGAGGTGGACGCGGATCACCGGGTGCGTCTTCCAGCGCTGCATCTCCTCGAACGGGCTGAGCCACGGGTTCTGGTAGTCGAGCCCGGTGACGAGGCCAAGCGTCGCCAGCCCGCCCTCGAGGTGGTAGAGGAAGCCGCCGCCATAGCTGTGGGCGTCCATCGGCCAGCCGGCGGTGTGCACCACGAGGCCGGGCCGCACCTTCTCGGGCGCGATCTCCCACAGCTCCTTGATGCCGATCGCGTAGGTCTGCGGGTCGCGGCCCTCGGCCAGGCCGTAGTGCGCGATGATCTGTCTGCCCAGATGTCCGCGCGCGCCTTCGGCGAACACCGTGTACTTGCCCACGAGCTCCATTCCGAGCTGGAAGCCGTCGTGCGGCTGGCCGTCCTTGCCGATGCCCATGTGGCCGGTGGCGACGCCGCGCACCGCGCCGCGTTCGTCGTACAGCACCTCGGCGGCGGCGAAGCCGGGGAAGATCTCGACACCCAGCGTCTCTGCCTGCGTGGCGAGCCAGCGCACCACCGCACCCAGGCTGATGACGTAGTTGCCGTCGTTGTGCAGGCAGCCCGGGATCAGCCAGGCCGGCAGCTTCTTGGCCCCGTTGGCGTCGAGCATCAGCACCTCGTCGCCGGTGACGGGCTGGTTCAGCGGCGCGCCCTGCGCCTTCCAGTCGGGGATCAGCTCGTTCAGCGCGCGCGGGTCCATCACCGCACCCGACAGGATGTGCGCGC
>WBZP01006311.1_pt1 | contig 11759 bp, 7 predicted proteins | sample 5204301 | NCBI WGS metagenome assembly WBZP01 (sample SAMN12412401, study PRJNA552823) | activated sludge metagenome | isolation source: activated sludge from nitrification reactor of wastewater treatment plant... | place: USA: Pennsylvania | collected 2017
GGCCGCCCAGTTGCACGCCGAGGACATGGCCGCCAAGAGCTACTTCGACCACGATTCCCTCGATGGCCGCTCGTTCGTCGACCGCATCGAGGCCACCGCGTACAAGGGCTCCCCGGCCGGCGAGAACATCGCCAGCGGCTTCCCCACCCCGCAGGACACCCTGCGCGGATGGCTGAACAGCCCGGGCCACTGCACCAACCTGATGGACCCCGAGTTCGACACCATGGGCCTCGGATTCGCAGAGCACAAGGACCCGCGCTACTCGACCCCGGTCACCTACTGGGTGCAGGACTTCGGGTACAACGACTGAACCGTCGGCCATCCGCGGTCGAATGACCACCCCCGTCGTCGCGGCCCCTCACCGAATGCTGCGATACCGCGCGACACGCCGGCGTGTCCCTGCAACGTCGCAGCACTCGACGGATCGGCAGCGCGAAGTCGGCCTACAGGTACTGCCCGGTGTTCGCCACGTTGTCGATGGTGCGGCCCGGCTCGTCGCCCTGCTTGCCCTGGACCAGCGTGCGGATGAAGACGATCCGCTCACCCTTCTTGCCCGAGATCCGCGCCCAGTCATCCGGATTGGTGGTGTTCGGCAGGTCCTCGTTCTCCCGGAACTCGTCAACGCACGCCGCGAGCAGGTGTTGCAGGCGGATGCCCTTCTGCCCCAGATCGAGGTAGTCCTTGATCGCGTTCTTCTTCGCCCGGGACACGATGTTCTCCAGCATCGCGCCGGAGTTGAAGTCCTTGAAGTACAGGACCTCCTTGTCGCCGTTGGCGTAGGTGACTTCCAGGAACCGGTTCTCGTCGGCCTCCGAGTACATCCGCTCCACCGTGCGCTGGATCATGGCCGCTACCGTCACCTCCGGGTCGCTGCCGTGCTCGGACAGGTCGTCGGGGTGCAGTGGCAGGTTCGGGGTCAGGTACTTGGCCATGATGTCGGCGGCCGCCTGCGCGTCCGGGCGCTCGATCTTGATCTTCACGTCCAGCCGGCCGGGGCGCAGGATCGCGGGATCGATCATGTCCTCGCGGTTGCTGGCGCCGATCACGATGACGTTCTCCAGGCCCTCCACCCCGTCGATCTCGGACAACAACTGCGGCACGATGGTGTTCTCGACATCGCTGGAGACACCAGAGCCGCGGGTGCGGAACAGCGAGTCCATCTCGTCGAAGAACACGATGACCGGCATCCCCTCGCTGGCCTTCTCGCGGGCGCGCTGGAACACCAGCCGGATGTGCCGCTCGGTCTCGCCGACGTACTTGTTCAGTAGTTCCGGGCCTTTGATGTTCAGGAAGAACGAACGGCCCTCCTCAAGACCCTCGCGCGCCGACACCTTCTTCGCCAGCGAGTTCGCCACGGCCTTGGCGATCAGGGTCTTGCCACACCCGGGAGGGCCGTACAGCAGGATCCCCTTGGGAGCCCGCAGTTCGTGCTCCCGGAAGAGGTCGGCATGCATGAACGGCAACTCCACGGCGTCGCGGATCTGCTCGATCTGCGAGCCGAGGCCCCCGATGTCCGCGTAGTCGATGTCCGGGACCTCTTCGAGCACGAGTTCCTCGACCTCGGCCTTCGGAATGCGCTCGACGGCGAAACCGGACCGGCTGTCCACCAGCAGAGAATCGCCGGCCCGCAGTCGCTGGCTGCGCAGTGGGTCCGCGAGGTGCACCACCTGCTCCTCGTCGGTGTGCGCGATGACCAGGGCCCGCGCCCCTCCCTCGAGGATCTCCTTGAGCATCACGATGTCACCGCGCTGTTCGAAACCGGCGATCTCGACGATGTTCATCGCCTCGTTGAGCATGACCTCCTGGCCAGGGACCAGTCGTGAGACGTCGACTGCCGGGGTGGCCACGACCCGCATCTTGCGGCCCCCGGTGAAGATGTTGATGGAGCCGTCGTCAAGGGTGTCGAGGTAGACGCCGTAGGCACTCGGCGGTTCAGCGAGGCGATCCACCTCGGCCTTGAGCGTGAGGATCTGGGCACGCGCTTCGCGCAGGGTGGCGGTCATGCGTTCGTTGTTGGCCCGCTGTTTCGCCAGTTCCGAGCGGAGCCGGTCGAACTCCTCGGCGCGCACATCCTCGGTCATCTGCCTGTCCTCCTCGCCGAGTACGTCACCTTCGACCCTATACGTCTTGCTGAGGATTTCCACCCTTCCGTTCCTCGGCGCCGGACGCCGCGCGAGGACCGTCGTAATCGGCCCCATATGCCCCTTTCGACGGCCGGCTGCGCTTGGCCGGCGCGGTCACACCGGGTGCCAGGCGCCGGCTGTAGACCAGGAAGCCGGTGTGCCCGACCATGCGGTGGTCGGGCCGGACAGCCAGGCCCTCGACGTGCCATCCGCGGTGCATGGTCTCCGAGGCCTTGGGCTCGGTCCAGCCCCCGGCGGCGCGCAACGTCTCCACCGTCCGGGACAGCTGCGTGGTGGTGGCGACGTACACGCACAGCACACCCCCGGGCACCAGACACCCCTCGAGCACCTCGACCATGTCCCACGGTGCGAGCATGTCCAGGACCACCCGATCGAAGGGCCCGGCCGGGGTTACCTCCTCCAGTGCGCCGGTGAGCAGCGTCCAGTTCTCCGGAGTCCCGCCGAAGAACTTCCCCACGTTGCGTGCCGCGATCTCGGCGAAGTCCTCCCGCTTCTCCACAGAGGTCACCGACCCGGTCGGGGTCACCGCACGCAGCAGCCAGCACGTGAGCGCGCCGGACCCGGCACCCGCCTCCAGCACCCGGGTGCCGGGGGCGATGTCGGCGAATCCCACGATCAGGGCGGCGTCCTTCGGGTAGACGATCGTGGCCCCGCGCGGCATGGACATCACGAAGTCGTGCAGCAGTGGGCGCAGGGCGAGGTAATCGGTGCCCTTGCTGGAGGTCACGACGACCCCCTCCTGGGCCCCGATCAACGCGTCGTGGTCGATACCGCCCTTCTCGGTGTGGAATCGCTGACCGGCCTGCAACGTGATCGTGTGCATCCGGCCCTTCGCATCCGTGAGTTGTACCTGCTCGCCCTCGGCGAACGGTCGGCCCTGCGCGCTTGTGGTCACAGTCCAGCAGGGTATCGCCGAAGGTAGGCTGCTCCCCATGGGTGAAGGCGGTCTGCGGTTCCACATCGCCGGGTTCCCGGTGGCGGTGCCTCTCGGCGGCATCCTCGGCGTCCTGCTGATCGCCTACCTGTGGACCCCGAACTTCACCGAACCGGGGCGCAGCGGGATCGTGCTCGCCGCGGTCTTCGCAGTACTGCTCTACGCAGGGGTGCTCGTGCACGAGCTGGCCCACGCCTGGGCCGCGCGCGCCTTCGGATACCCCGTGCACGGGATCACGTTGTGGCTGCTCGGCGGCTACACGGTCTACGAGCGGCGGACCAGCCGCCCCTGGCCGGAATTGGTGATCGCTGTCATCGGACCGATCTCGACGTTGCTCCTGGCAGGGCTGTGCTGGGTACTCGCCGAAGTCACCAGTGGCAGCGTTTCCCTGCTGCTCGGGGCCTTGGCGTGGACCAACGGTCTGCTCGGGGTGCTCAATCTGCTGCCCGGCGCCCCGCTGGACGGCGGTGGCGTCGTGAAGTCGGTCGCCTGGCGGTTATCGGGATCCGAGAGCACCGGCGCGAAAGCCGCAGGCTACGCAGGGCTCGTGATCGCGGCGCTGCTCGGGATCCTGGCCGTGTGGTCCTTCAGCCGAGGCGGCGGTGGCCTGCTGCTCACAGGGGTGCTTGCGGTCTTCATCGGCTTCGGGGCCTATCAGTCTCTGCGATCGGCACGCAGCAGCGGAACCCTCGATCAGATCGCCACCCGTCTGCCCCACCTGATCCGCCGGGTGCTCCCGGTGTCGGAGAGCGAGAACCTGGGCGCAGCGCTGGACCGGTGGGATCGCAGCACCCAGCCGGCCGTGGTGACCGTGGACGCCATGGGCAGGCTCCTCGCGGTGCTCTCCCCCCCGGCTGCCGAGGCGGTTCCGCTCGAGAGGCGCCACGAGGTGACCATCGGGCCCTTCACCACGGCGATCCCGAGCGATCAGCGGGTCGTTCTGGACGACGATCCGCGCGAACTCGTGCTGGCCATGGCCCGCAGTGGCGTGTCGCTGGCTTTCGTCACAGACCCCGACGGCCGCCCCCTCGGAGTACTGTTCGCCGCGGATGTGAACAACCTGCTGGAGCACCCCGGCTGATCCGGCACGCCGATGTGGACAACCCCGGGTCTGTCAGAACCCGGACGTACTGTGAGCACGTGACCGAAACGCCGCTTGATTCCCCGGCTGAATCCTCTCCCACCTCGCCGGAGGTAGGGGGGTCCCCGCGCGACGGGGTCCGTCCGCGTCAGGTGAGTGTCACCCCGGGACACCCACTGGTGGGCGCCCTATCGCCGAGCCGTGCCGGTGACTACCTCACCTGTGCACTGCTCTACAGATTCCGCACGATCGACCGCCTGCCGGAGCGACCGGGACTGGCGGCGTTCCGGGGCACGCTGGTCCACGAAGTGCTCGACCGGCTCTTCGATCTGCCGGCCCCCGACCGCACGCTGGACGAGGCCGGCCGCATCCTCCCACAGGCACTGCTCGACCTGCTCGAGGCCGAACCGGAGGCGGCATTCGCCCTCGTCGAGGACGCCGAGTGGCCAGCGGACGAGCCGCCACAGGTTCCCGACGCGGCACGTGCCCAGTTGCTCACCGACGCCGCCGCACTGCTCGACCGGTACTTCACGCTCGAGGATCCGCGCCAGATCGAGCCGACCCACCGCGAGCAGTTGGTCGAGGTGGCGCTGGACCCGGACCTGCTGCTACGCGGTTACGTCGACCGCATGGACGAGACCGATGGCCGGCTGCGGGTCGTGGACTACAAGACAGGGCGCTCGCCCGGCCAGCAGTGGGAGCAGCAGGCGATGTTCCAACTGCGGTTCTACGCCCTCGTGGTGCACCGTGCGACGGGTCGGATACCCGGTCGCCTGCAGCTGCTCTACCTCGGCAACGGCGAGGTGCTCACCTACCAGCCCGACGCGGAGGACCTCGACCGCTTCGAGCGCAAGGTGCGGGCGATGTGGAAGGCGATCACCCGTGCCGCGGATGCCGGCGACTGGCGGCCACGCGCGTCGGGGAAGTGCAAATGGTGTTCCTTCCAGCAGGTCTGTCCGGAATTCGGCGGCACCCCGCCGCCACTCCCGCCCATGCCGGACACGGAATCGTCAACTACCGTGGTGGCGTGAGTGGGACGACAGCCGCGCGTGCGGCCAGCCTGACGAAGATCTACGGCGAGGGTGAAGCACAGGTCGTCGCACTCGACGATGTCGACATCGACATCGAGCAGGGTCGCTTCACGGCGATCATGGGTCCGTCCGGATCCGGGAAGTCCACGCTCATGCACTGCCTGGCGGGTCTGGACTCCGTCTCATCCGGACAGGTATGGATCGGGGATGTCGATCTCACGTCGTTGAAGGACAAAGCCTTGACCGCCCTGCGCCGCGACAAGGTGGGTTTCGTCTTCCAGAGCTTCAATCTCATCCCGACGCTGACCGCGCAGGAGAACATCACCTTGCCCATGGACATCGCCGGCAGCAAGCCGGACCAGCAATGGGTGGACCTCATCATCGACACTGTGGGCCTGCGGTCGCGCCTGGACCACAAGCCCAGCGAGTTGTCCGGTGGGCAGCAGCAGCGCGTGGCATGCGCCCGCGCCCTGGCCAGCCGACCGGAGATCATCTTCGCCGATGAACCGACCGGCAACCTCGATTCCCGCAGCGGGGCGGAGGTCCTCGGGTTCCTGCGCCGCAGCGTCGACGAGTTCGGCCAGACAATCGTCATGGTCACCCATGATCCCAACGCCGCCTCCTACGCCCAACGTGTCGTGTTCCTCGCCGATGGCCGCATCGTCGACGAGATGGCGGACCCCACCGCCGAGCGCGTTCTGGACCGGATGAAGCGCTTCGACATCGAGGGCAACCCCGCCACCGAACCCGTCTGATGCTGCGCGCATCACTGCGCAATCTCGTCGCGCACAAGTTGCGGCTGTTCCTGACGGCGCTGTCGATCGTGCTGGCCGTGGCCTTCGTGGCCGGCACCTACGTGTTCACCGACTCGTTGCGCGCGTCACTCGACACGCTGATCCAGCAGAACCAACCGGACGTGACCATCCGGCCGACCAGCGCCGACTTCTCACCGGAGTTCCAGGGCGCGGGCGAGGTGCAGACGGTGCCCCTCGACCTGATGGATGCAGCGTCCAACGTCCCCGGCGTGGTGATGGTGGCGGCCAATGTGCTTGTGCCCAACGTGGTCATCCTGGACGAGGACGGCAAGCCGCTCGGCACCGAAGAAGGTGGGTTCACCGGAGGAACGGCGATCGGCGGGGATTGGCCCGATCCGAGCTTCAACCCCAATGTCATCGCGGCCGGCGAGGAGCCGATCAAGAGCGACGAAGTCGCCATCGACACAGGCACGGCCGACCAGCTCGGCGTCGTGCCCGGCGACACGGTGACGCTGCTGCTGCCTTCGGGTGAGCGGCGTGATTTCACCCTGGCCGGGACCACCGAGGCACGCGCAGGCAGCAATTTCGGGGTCAGTTTCGTCTACTGGTCCTTCCCGGCGGCACAGCAGCTCCTGCTGGAGCCCGGTCAGGCCACCAGCCTGCTGGTCCTGGCTGAACCCACGGCCTCACAGCAAGCCATCGCCGACCAGATCCGTCCCTTGCTGCCCCCAGGGGTGGAAGCGGTCACCGGTGACGAGATCGCATCCCAGGTCTCCGAGCAGTTGGACACGGGGCTCGGCTTCCTGAACACCTTCCTGCTCGTGTTCGCCATCGTGTCGGTGTTCGTGGCCACGTTCCTGATCTACAACACCTTCAGCATGCTCGTCGCCCAGCGCACCCGCGAACTTGCGCTTCTGCGCGCCATCGGTGCCTCGCGAAGCCAGGTGCTGCGCTCCATCCTCGCCGAGGCCGTTGTAGTGGCTGTCTTCGCGAGCATCCTGGGGATCATCGTTGGCGCCGGGGTGGCCCGCGGCCTACAGGTGTTGTTCCAGGCCGCCGGAGCGCCCTTCCCTTCCGCTGCGCTGGTGTTCCAGTCGCGCACGATCGTCGTGGCGATGTCGGTAGGCCTGCTCATCACCCTGGCCAGTGCGATCCTGCCCGCACGTCGTGCCAGCGTGATCCCCCCGATGGCGGCACTGCGCGACGAGCAACCCCGCACACGCGGTCTCGGGCGCCGCACGGTCGTCGGGGGATTCCTGCTCGGCGCGGGCATCGGCTTCGCCGTGATGGCTCCACAGCTGGCCGAATACGGCACGACGAAGGCCGCAATGATGGCCGGGGGCGCCGCGCTGTTCGTTCTGATCGGGGTCCTCGCCACCGCTCCGGAACTGGCCCGGCCCGCCGCTGCGGTGATCGGCAGCCCGTTTCGCAGTGTGGTCGGCCGGTTGGCACGCGGCAACACCCGGCGCAACCCGCGACGCACCGCCGCAACGGCCGGTGCCCTCACTATCGGCGTCGCCCTGATGTCGGCGATCAGCGTACTGGCGGCCAGCACGCAGGCCTCCGTGGCGGGCATCGTCGACGACGTGATCGGCGCGGACTTCGTGGTCACTGGATACGGTTTCCAGCCGTTCTCCGGCGATGTCTCGGCCGCCGTCCGGGACACACCGGGTGTCGCGCAGGTCGCGGTGGTAAAGCAGGCACCCGCGCGGGCACCGGGCAGCGGGGACACCCTGATCACCGGCGTGGATCCCCAAGACATCCAGAAGGCGCTGTCACTGACCGCCACGGAAGGCTCCCTGGACGACCTCACCGCAGGCAAGGTCGCCCTCGACGCCGACACCGCAGGGGAGATCGGGGCCGGCCTCGGGACCGTGGTCCAGGTGTTGAGTGTGGTCGGACCCGTGGACCTCGAGGTGGTGACCATCTACGAGGCAGCGGGAGGATTCACCGGCTATGTGGTGGACCTGCCCACCGCACGCGATCTCGGAGCCTCCGACCAGGACAACGTGGTGTACGTGATCAAGGACCCGACGGCCTCCGCACAGACCGTCGAGGCGGATCTGAACCTCGCGCTCGAGCCGTACCCGAATGTCCAGGTCCTCGATCAAGCAGCGTTCAAGCAGAGCATCGGGGATCAGATCGGGCAGTTGCTCAACTTCCTGTTCGCGCTGTTGGTCCTCGCCGTGCTCATCGCACTGCTCGGGATCGTCAACACCCTGGCGCTGAGTGTGTTCGAACGCACCCGCGAGATCGGACTTCTTCGCGCGGTGGGGATGATGCGCAAAGGCATTCGCCGCACGATCGTCCTCGAGGCGTTCATCATCGCTGTCTTCGGGGCTGTGCTGGGCATGGTGATCGGGGTGGCGTTCGGGGCCCTACTGCAGCGCATCCTGGCCACGGAAGGCATCGAGAAGTTCGCCGTCAACGGCGCGCAGTTGGTGCTGTTCCTTTTGCTGGCCGCCGTCGGTGGGGTACTGGCTGCGCTGTGGCCGGCGTGGCGGGGATCACGCCTTCGGATCCTGGACGCCATCGCCACTGAATAGCGCGCTCACGTCGTCCAGGGTGAGACCGTCCAGCGTTGCGACGTGGCGCACCCCTCGGCCATCGAGTTCCTGCACGGCGGGGCCGACGGCCAGCACGTGGCAACCCGCCGCCAGCCCGGCAGCGGCCCCGGTCGGGCTGTCCTCGACCACCACACTGCGTCCGGGCGTAGCCTCCAGCAGTTCACAGGCGCGCAGGTATGGGTCTGGGTGGGGTTTGGGCCGTCCCACCTCTGAGGCACTCACCGTGAGATCCACCGGAAAGTCCACGTTCGCCAGCAGAAGGTCCAGCAGCACACGCCAGGAGTTACTCACGATCGCAGTGGGCACACCGGCCGTCCTGGCCTGCGCGAGGAGGTGGCGCGCTCCGGGCATCCATTGCGCAGGCAGGGTGGCCACCATGTGTTCGATCTCCGTGACGAGGACCCGTGCGACATGCCCTTCGTCCGCCCCCGTGCGCGTGGACATGTGCGCCACGACCCGTTCCAACGGACCACCGATCGAGGCCGCCTGATCCTCGGCGGTCCAGGTCTGGCCGAAGTACGTCATGGTCCGCTCCTGCGCTGCCTCCCAGAGCACCTCGCTGTCCAGCAGGGTGCCGTCGAGGTCGAACAGCAGGGCGTCAGGTCGCGTTGAAATACGCCGCCTCCGGGTGATGGAAGATGATCGCCGAGGTCGACTGCTCCGGATCCAGCTGGAACTCCTCGGACAGGCTGACGCCGATCCGCTCCGCCGCGAGCAGCTCGCACAACGGCTTCTGCTGGCTCAGGTCCGGGCAGGCCGGGTAGCCGAACGAGAAGCGCTCGCCGCGGTACTTCTGCTTGAGGATGCCCGCGACCTCGGGGGCATCACCGCCGTCGATCCCCAGCTCGGCCCGCACCCGGGAGTGCCAGTACTCGGCCAGCGCCTCGGTGAGCTGCACGGACAGGCCGTGCAGCTCCAGATAGTCGCGGTAGGCGTTCTGCTCGAACAGGGCCGCCGCGGCCTCATCGACCCGCGAACCCATGGTCACCAGCTGCAGGGCGATCACGTCACCGTCAGGTCGCACGTAGTCGGCCAGGCACAGGTGACGGCCGCGCTTCTGCCGCGGGAAGTCGAAGCGGGCGATCTCCTGCTCCGGGTCATCCGGAGCCCCGATGATGACCGCGTTCCCGTCCGAGTGCGCGGGCCAGTAGCCGTAGATGACAGCAGCCTCGAGCAGCCCCTCACTGGTCACCCGGTTCAGCCAGGTACGCAAGCGCGGACGCCCTTCGGTCGCAACGAGTTCTTCGTAGTCCGGGCCGGACTTCCCGGGACTCAAGCCCCACTGCCCACGGAACAACGCCCGCTCATCGAGGTACGCGACGTAGTCCTTCAGTGCGATGCCCTTGACGATCCGGTCACCCCAGAACGGGGGCCTCGGCACTGGTGTGTCGCGCGCGACGTCCGAGGTCGCATCCGGATCCTCCGGCGCCAACGGGCGGGGGGTGGTCCGGACCCGCCGCTGCCGGCGCTCGGGGAGAGCGGCGCCCGGCTCACCGCGTTTCACCGCCATGACCGCGTCCATCAAGGCCAGGCCCTCGAAGGCGTCCTTGGCATACCGAACCTCGCCGTCGTACATCTGCGCGAGGTCCTGTTCCACGAACGCGCGCGTCAAGGCCGCGCCACCGAGAAGCACCGGGAAGCGCCCGGACACCCCTCGCGTGTTCATCTCCTCGAGGTTCTCCTTCATGATCACGGTGGACTTCACGAGAAGCCCGGACATCCCGATCACGTCGGCCCGGGCCTCCTCGGCGGCCTGCAGGATCGTGCCGATCGGCTGCTTGATGCCGATGTTCACCACGGAGTAGCCATTGTTGCTCAAGATGATGTCGACGAGGTTCTTTCCGATGTCGTGTACATCGCCCTTCACCGTGGCCAGAACGATCGTGCCCTTTCCGGACTCATCGCTCTTCTCCATGTGGGGCTCGAGGTGGGCCACTGCGGTCTTCATGACTTCTGCGCTCTGCAGCACGAACGGCAACTGCATCTCCCCCGAACCGAACAGGTCACCCACGATGCGCATCCCCGGCAGGAGCACGTCGTTGACGATCTCAAGGGCGGGTTTGGTCTGCAATGCCTCGTCCAGGTCCGCCTGCAGGCCCTTCGCTTCGCCGTCGATGATGCGACGCTGCAACCGCTCGAACAGCGGCAGGCCAGCCAGTTCGTCCGCACGGTCGGCTGAGACGCTCTTCGCGTCCGCGAACACCTCAAGGAAGTGGGTCAGCGGATCGTGGGTCAGGACGTCGCCGTCGTGACGGCGCCTGTCGTAGATCAGGTCGAGCGCGGCGTCGCGCTGTTCGTCGGTGATGCGGTTCATCGGCAGGATCTTCGACGCGTGCACGATGGCCGCATCCAGTCCGGCCTCGACACACTCGTGAAGGAACACCGAGTTCAACACCTGCCGTGCCGCTGGGTTCAACCCGAACGACACGTTGGACACGCCGAGCACGGTGTTCACATCCGGATGCGCCTGCTTCAGGGTCCGGATCGCTTCGATGGTCTCGATCGCGTCGCGCCTGGTCTCCTCCTGACCGGTCGCGATCGGGAACGTCAGAGTGTCGACAAGGATGTCCGACTCCGCCATGCCGTGGTTGCCGGTCAGGTCGGCGATCAGACGTTCCCCCACCCTGACCTTCCACTCGGCGGTGCGGGCCTGACCTTCTTCATCGATGGTCAGCGCCACCACCGCGGCACCGTGCTGGCGCACGAGCGGCATGATCCGTTGGAACCGGGACTCAGGGCCATCGCCGTCCTCGTAGTTGACAGAGTTCACGATCGCCCGCCCACCGAGGTGCTCCAGGCCGGCCCGCAGCACCTCGGGTTCGGTCGAGTCGAGCATGATCGGCAGGGTCGTCGCAGTCGCCAGGCGCGAGGCGAACGCTGCCATGTCCGCGACCCCGTCCCGGCCGACGTAGTCGATGCATACGTCGAGCACGTGGGCACCGTCGCGCTCCTGATCGCGGGCGATCTGTACGCACTCCTCCCAGTTCTGGGCGAGCATCGCCTCTCGGAAGGCCTTCGATCCATTGGCGTTGGTCCGCTCCCCGACAGTCAGGAACGTGGCGTCCTGGCGCAGCGGCACGGAGTGGTACAGCGAACTGACCGACGCCGGTGCGCTCGGGCGACGGTCCTTGCGGCCATGCCCGTGCAGGCGCTCCACCACCTGGCGCAAGTGCTCGGGAGTGGTCCCGCAGCACCCACCGATCAGGTTGAGACCGTAATCCTCCACGAACGTCTCGTGCGCATCTGC
>WBZP01006312.1_pt1 | contig 11757 bp, 13 predicted proteins | sample 5204301 | NCBI WGS metagenome assembly WBZP01 (sample SAMN12412401, study PRJNA552823) | activated sludge metagenome | isolation source: activated sludge from nitrification reactor of wastewater treatment plant... | place: USA: Pennsylvania | collected 2017
CCGTAGGTGGTCGCGCCGTAGCCGTACAGCCCGTTCAGGTTGCCGATGGCCCAGCGCGGCGCCACGTCGCTGTAGGTGCCACTCAGCCGCACGTTCCCCACGATGGTCGGCCCCGCCGTGGAGCCAGGCAGCAGGCCCGCCACGCTGTAGAGATCGATGTAGCCGTTGCCCGTGGTGCCCGTGTTGAACACCGCGTCGCCGGCCGTCCAGTCGTTCGCACCGCTGCCGTCCTGGTTGCGGGCGATGCTGTAGGTGTAGGGGCCCGCGCCGCTCGCGCCAGACGTGACCGCGATCCATTCGACCTGGTTGTTCACCTGCAGCACGACGCGGTCGCCGCTGCTGATCTGGTTGTGCTTCACGCTCATCGACGTCGCGCCGCTGGCGAGGTCGCTGGTGAGGGTCGTGGTCGGGCCGACCAGGATGCGCCCGCCGATCGTGGCGGTGGTGTTCAGTGGCACCAGCGTTTCGGCCCACAGTTCCGCGACGTGGAGCGTGAGGAACTTGTTCGTCAGCGCGCCGATGTTCAGGTCGTAGCCCGTCGTCGGCAGCAGGTCATTCCCGGTCGGGTTGAACACCACGTCGCCTGTCGGGCTGAGCGTCAGGTTGCCCGAGGCCGTGAGCGTGGGCGTCGTCACCGACGTCGAGAAGGTGCCCGTCGTGCCTGAGAACGTGCCGCCGGCGAACGCCGTGCCGGTGAGGGTGCCGCCCGTGATGCCGTCCGAGCCAACATCGATGGCCCCGAAGCCCGAGGTAATCGACCCGGTGCCGAGCGCGCCGACCGTCGTGATGCCGGTGGTGCCAGGCTCAGGGACGATCAACGTCCACGTCGATACGCCCGTCTTCCGGTAGGTGGAATACGGCGAATCAGTGCGCAGGTAGACGTCGCACACCACCCCGAGGCCGCTGGCGGGCGCCCCGCTGCCCGACCGGATGGTGCAAGGGCCGGTGGTGAGCGTGAACCGCGCCCCGGTCACCGTCTGCGCCTCCGCGACGGCCGCGCACGCGACCAGCGCCAGCACGAGCCACGTCCTCATCGTCCGACCTCCAGGTAGCCCTGCACGAACACGTCGACATCCGCGGTGTTGGGCGTCATCCGCAGGCGGTAGAGGTTCTGGCCGGCCGTCACCGTGATGGCGAAGGTGACCGTCGTGATGGTCGTCCCGGTGACGCCCGAGCCCGTGCCGGCGACGCTGGCGGTCGTCACGTTGTAGACCTGCGGGGTCACCGTGACGCCGGCCGTGGCGGCCTTGCACATCACCACCGCCGTCACGCTGGTGCCGGCGCCGATGGCCGCGGTGTCGATCATGACGTCCACGTAGTCGACCGCGTTGAGCACCGAGGGCCCCGACGACTGGTCGCCCGCGAACATCGAGCCGCCGAGCCAGTAGGACGACCGCCCGATCTGGCTGATGATCACGGAGCCCCCGCCGGACACGAGCCCCGAGCCCGACCCGCTGCCGGCCGCCTGGTCCTTCCACGACGGCGGCAGCACGCCGCCCTCGACGGCCGTGATGGTGTGGAACAGGTATTTCCCCTCCCAGTCGCGCGTGTCGATCTGCGTGATAAGGAAGTCGCCCACGAGCGAGCGCGCGGCGATATTCACCGACAGCGTCTGCCCGGCCCGCGCGCCCGGCTCCTTCGTCGTGAACACGATGGTTCGCGGCCTGACGAGCAGCTTCGTCAGATAGGCATCGCACACCGCCTGCGCCGTCGTCACGTCGAACGGCCCCGCCGCGCGAATGACCTGCTCGTGGATGCCGTAGGTGGCCTGTTCGCCCGCGTCGTCGGAGTCGACCGTGGCCGGCGTGGACGTGCCATCGCCGTAGACCAGCACCACGCGATTGGCGTAGTACTCGAGCGAGCGCGTGATGCGAATGTCGCCGCCGGCCACCTTCGATGAACTGGTGGTCATCGAGAACGGACACGGCACGCCGACGCCCGGCGCCCACGCCGTGAGCACCTTGCTCTCGTCGATACGCCACACCCAGCCATCTGGGGCCGCCAGCTTCACGATGTCGTTGATGACCTGCATCGCCGACGCGTAGTCGTAGGACAGTTCGCCCAGCGTGGCCCCGGCGCCCATGCCGGCGTCGCGCGTCACCCCGTAGGCCGCGAGGTAGTTCGTCACGACGAGGTCAATCGCATCGCGCCCGGACAGCCCCGCCGAGACCGACCCGGAGACGAACCGCCGTTCGGCCAGCGCGGTGTAGTCCTCGCAGGCCATCGACGAGAGCAGGGCGGACCCCTGCGCCTGCCAGTGCTGCTCGACCTTCATGACGGCGCCGCCGAACAGCACGTTGGACGACGCGTCCTCGAACACGACGTCGTCGTCCTCACTCGGGATGTAGGCGCCCGTGAGCGACACAATCGAGGCCGACAGCGACGAGCGGCGGTTGATGTTGTCGACGATCCGCAGCGTCCCGTCTTTCACGGGGCGCGGCGTGCCGTTGATGGTGAGGGTGCCGGCCGCCATCAGACCCCCAGCGCCCGATTCGCATCCGGCAGATGCGGCGCCGTCGCGACCGCCACTTCACGGCCATCGATGTAAACCTTGGACACGAACGTCATCGGCATCCCGCCGCCGAAGTACTGCGGATTCGCCGACATCGTCGGCGTCGGGCCCGAGCCAGGCGCGCTCTGCGTGCCGGCGTTCCCGCCACCGCCACCAGGCTGGCCGTTGGACGTGTAGTTCGTCTCCACCTCCGTCGTCACCCGCGACGGGAGGCCGCGCAACGCGTCGCCGAGTTCCAGCACAGCGTCGCGAATGCCCTCCATCAACCCGATCATGGTCTTCGCGGGGTCTTCGCTCTTCTCCTGCCAGATGCCGAGTTCCTTCGACTGGTCGATCAGCCGCTGCGTATTCTCGTCCAGCGGAATCCCCAGCCGCCGCGCCTGCTCGGCCGCTTCCCGCAGGTACGCCTGCATCGGCAGCAGGGCATCGCGGGCGCTGCCGCCGTTCTTCTCGACTTCGGCGCTCAGCCGCTCGAACATGCGCTGGCCGGCCGCCTGCATCTCGCGGAACGTGTCTTCGTTCAACACGCCCATGTTCCCCATCGCCAGCAACGCCTGCGCGAGGCCGTCGATGCCAGACAATAGCTCTGGGTTGTTCTTCAGCAGGGACGCCTGCATCATCAGGGCCTTCACGGCGGCGTTGTCCGTGCTCAGCCCGAGGTTCTCGTAGGCCGTGATCAACTGCGTGAGCGCCGGCCCGGCCGCGTTCAGCGCCTGGAGGTGCGTCATGCCCGATTCGATGGCCGCGTTGTAGGCCGCCAGCGCGATCAGCCCGAGGTTCTCCAGTTCGGCGCCGGCGCCCGCCGCCGCGCCCTTCTGGGCGGCCAGCCCCTCGGCCAGCCGCTTCTGCGCGTCGGCCATCTTCTGCGCCCACTCGACACCGCGGCCGCGCGCTTCCACCTTGTTGAGTTCGTCGATCTCGGCCCGCGCCTCCGCAATGCCGTCGGCGATCTTCTGGTAGGCGTCGAACTGTTTCGACGAGGCGTTCACGATGGCGTTGACGCCAGCCGCGGCAGTCTGCGCCTGCTGCTGCAGGTAGTCTGTCACCGCCTGAATCTCAAGGCCCGATTCCTTGACGTACTTGATCAACTGCAACATCTGGCTGTTGAGCCGACCTGCCGAGTCCGAGCCCGCGCGCACGAAGTCCGCAAACGTCTCGTTGAGGGTCTTCGTAGCCTGCGCCGCCGTCAGCGATCCGTTCGCGTACTGCCGCACGGCGTCCATCGCCAGCAGCCAGTTATTGGAGAAGTTCTGAGCGGTCAGCCCACCCTGGTCCGCGATGATGTCGCCGAGGTTCACGATGGCGGCGAGGTCGAGCCGGCCGCCCAGCTTCTTCATGTCCGCTTCGAGCTGCTTCGCCATCCCCTCGGAGATTTGCAGGCCCCACTGCGAGCCGACCTGCCGCATGATCTTGACCCACTGCGGATCGCCGAGCAGGCCGCCGGCCACGAGCCCCACGAAGCCGCCGACGAGCGTGCCGATGGGGCCGAACATCGAGCCCGCACGCGCGCCGGCCTTCATGCCCGACATCTGGCGTTCCATCATCGAGCCCTGCTGGCTCGCCGACTGCAGCGCCCGAGCGAAGTCGTACGCCGCCATCGTCATGTCGATGATGAGTTGTAGCGTGTCCTCCGCGTCTGACTTCATCTCCTTGAAGGCCGCCGGCGGCGTGCTCGACACCGTCTTCTGGTATTCGACGAACTCGCTATTGAGGCGGCCGAGGCCGGGGCCGATCTTGACCACCTCGCCATTCAGCACCGCCATCTGCTCAGCGACGAGCGCCGTGATCTCCGCGGCGTCCATCCCCATCGACACGTACTCGCCGATCGTCACGTTGTATCGCTGCTGGAACTGCACCACCGGCGTGAGCGTGCGCGCGAGCTGCTGATACTGCGTCGCCAGATCCACGTCGCCGGCCAGCATCGCCGCTTCGGCCGCTTGCTCAAGCGACGTCGCCAGCGACTTCATCTGCGACGGCAGCACCTTGAGCGGCCCGCCCATCGCGCCGAGCATCTTGACGACTTCGCGGCCTTCCTTCGCGGCGTCCTTCCCGTTGAGGCGATCCAGTGAATCCGCCCACTGGTCGAACGCCTTCGCGTTGCCCTTGACGGCATCGGTGAGCTTCTTCGAGACGCGTTCCATCTCGGCCGCGCTCATCGTCACCGGGCCCATCGACGCGGCCATGCGCTTCTGGGACGCCGCCACGGCATCAGCGGCCACGCCGTGCGCCTTCGGGATGTCGCCTTGCACCTGGCGCGTGTATTCGTTGAAGCCCGCACGGAGGCCGCCGCGCAGCAGCTCCTCCCACAGCTTCATGCGGTTCACGACGCCCTCGATGGCCCAGTTCACCGGGCCGAGGTTCGACACCCACGAGGCCGTCGCATCGCCGAGGTTCTTGATCTGCGTCCAGAGCTGGTGGCCGTGGTCGGCCGCGTTGAGCTGCAGCCCGCCGAGCTGTTCCACCTTCGCCGCCGCGGCGGTTAGGGCCGCGTTCATGAACGCTTGCTTCTTCTCGGCGTCGGTCAGTTCCTCGGTCGATTTGCCGAGGCTCCGCGCGTAGGCTTCGTGCGCCTCGCCGAGCTTCACACTCAGCCCGAGGTTGTCAAGGATCATCGGCGACGAGCGGCCGAGCGCCGTGATCAGGTCGTCAAGAGACTTGTTCGCGTCCTGCCCCATTGCCCGGCCGAGCACCGTGGCCGTCGCGGCCAGGTCGCCCATCTGGGCATCCGTCAGGCCGAGGTCGAGCAGCATGGCTTTGTTGGCCGCCTGCATCGCCTCCATGTCGGTGACGAGCCCGCCGGTGGACTTGCGGATCGCGTCGATGCGGGCCCGCGCCTGCTCAGAACCGCCCGACAGCGCCTCGAAGGACTGGCGCATCGCCAACACCTTGCCGCCGCGCTCGATGGTGTTCCAGAAGGCCGCCACCGCCCCGGTCACGGCCGCCACCGCCGCGCCGACAGCGGCAATCTGCCCCGGCGCGCTCCGCAACATCCCGACGAGGCCGCCGGTGCTCTGCGCCGTCTTTGTGGTCTGCGCCTGAAGTTCGACCAGCGCCTTCGGGGCGTCCTGGCCGAGCTTCTTGTACTTCTCGATTGCCTCAGTGACCGTGGCGTTCACGCGTCGCTGCTCGGCATCGGTCAGCTTGTTGGCCCCGCCGATCCGCTGCACCGCTTCGGCCACGCGCGTGGCCTCCACCGCGATCTTCTGGCCGCTGAAGTCCTCCATCAGCCGCTTCAGATCGCGGTTAACCGTCTTCGACGCGCGCTCGACGCCCTGCATCTCGACGACGGCTTTCTTGCAGCCGGCCTCGAAGTTGCGCACGTCCAACGCTAGGGTCGCTGTGAGGGCCATTTATCGGGCTTTCGCGCGTTCGGCGGCTTCCGCTTTCACGATCTCGTTGAACCACTCCACGAGCTCGGCGTAGACGTCATCGTCCAGCGCCATCAGCTCGGGGTAGGTGTAGCCGAGCTTCAGGCAGAGGGCGAATTCGCCGCGGAGGTAGTCGCGTCGCTTGCCGGCGTCGATGACGAGGACGCCACCGACGCTGACGAGTTTTTTGCGATCTCCTCGGCCTTCTCGTGCGCGTCGATCGCGTCGATGATCTCGGCGAACGACGCCGGGTCGAGCGCGCGCACCGCTTCCGGCGAGAACTTCACCGGCTTCTCATCCGCCCCGATGAAGCTCCAGTCGAGCACCCACGCGTCGACCTTGGCGAACTCCATTTCGTTGGCGTCCACGAACACGCGCGTCGAATCCGTCGACACGCCGCCTTTGGCCGCCCGCGAGGTGATGCTGCGGCGCTCGGCCACGTTCAGCCGGCGCTTGACTTCGATCCAATCGCCCTCGGACAACGGCAGCCGGACCACATCCGGCATCACGAATCGATTGCTCTTTCGCACGGTCTACCTCCGATCGGGATGGCCCGAGACGGTGCCACGCACCACCGCGCCATCCACCGCCAACGCGACACCGCGCCAGATCCACCGCTGTTGGCCCACTGCCAACTCCAGCGTCGGCGTAGCCGGTTGGGACAACCAGAAGGCGTCGGTCTCTGTGACTGCCGCCTCCACGCTCCACTCGCCCGCCCCTGCCGGGGAGAGGGCGTAGGCGCCCAGCGTGGCGGCTACGTGGTAGCCGACGCGCAACGCCCCGCCCTTCCCCTTCAGGTGAAACGACATCGACTACATCCGGCCCCAGCTCGCGGCCGCCTGGAAGCTGCACGACACGGCCACGGCCGCATCGGTGCTGCCTTCGATCGACGCATCCACCCACGCGGTGCCGTACCAGTACTTGGTCGCGGCGTCCTTCGACGGGTAGATGTAGAGCTTCACCGCCGTGGTCGAGTCGCCGGCCTGGAACAGCGTGTCGATGCCGTCGTCCCAGAAGCCCGAGAACTCGCCCGACAGATCCTTCTTGCCCTGCACGTACGTCTTGTTGGCGTCCTCGAACGCCGTCACTTCGACGCGGTCGGTGGGCATGTCCAGCGACCAGCTCGAGAGCCCGCCGACGCTCGCGGCCGTGCCGGCGCCGCTGGTGCTCATGTAGATGCGCGCGTTCTGTCCGTGATACTTCGCCATCGTGGAAACTCCTCAGGCCACGCGCTGCGCCCGTCTGGCGTGAATCAGCGCGGTAAGATCCGACATGACCTGAGTAGCGCGATGCGACCAGGACGACTCGGCCACCATGGCCGGAAGAGATGCGGCGACCTGCCGACGGCCGACATCGTCGACCAGCCAGGCCCGGATCAACGCCGCGGCCTCCGAGGGCGACGAGAAGGTCGGCACGGCATCGCCGAACACCTCCCGCACTTCCGCTCGGGCTTCACTGAGATGGAACACGCCACACGCGGCCAGTTCGTACGCGCGCGGGGAGAGCGACTGTGCCGAGCCCGGCGCGATGCGCGGGGCCGCCTTGCCGAACCCTTTCGACTGGCGGTAGAGATTCAGGCCGATCTTGGCGCGGCGGTAGAGCGCGGCCGCGGTCGGGTTGTCCGTCTCTCGACCGCACACGAACTGCCGCAGCTTGTCCCGGCTGCCGAGGCACTCCCAATTCCCGTAGAGTCCGAGATCGATGCCCGTCCAGTCGATGGCGCGGAACCACTGCACGCGCTCCGCGAAGCCCGACCCGACGAACACGACGTCATGCGCCCGCACGTTCTCGTCGCCGGGCTGTGGGCCGGCCTTGTGACGCTCCGGGTGCCACGCGTGCGGCAGGTAGGACGCGTTCGGGCAGACCGAGCGGAACGCCTCGACGGTCGTCCGTTCGTTGGTCCACACGCCGTGGACCAGTGCCGCCATCTTCAGCTCGGGCTCCATGTCGTACGGAGACTCGGTCATCAGGACGGTCACGAGCAGGCCCGCCCGGCGCATCAGCACCACCACATCCGGATGGAGATACATGCCAGACACGACCAGCACCGCGTCGACCTGATGGCGCAGCGCCCGCTCGAGCACGCCCATGCCGGCCTGATACAAGATGTCGGCCTGCGTCGGTCGCGGCAGGTCGATCCCTTCCTTCTTCTTCCGGCGCCAGGCGCCCATCAGCCAGGTCGTGGCCCCCGTGATCCGGCCGTCGAGCGCGTAGCGGATCACCTGTACCGGATGCTGGCCCAGGCCGTAGAGCAGCCCCGCCTCAACATCCGCGGTGGACCACGAGGCCCCAGGGTGGACGACGAGCAGCTTGAACGGCGTCATGACGTCGGGCTGCTCACAATCAGCCAGGAGACGCCGCGGTGTTGCCAGAACACCGGGCCGTCGTTCTCGACGTACGCCATGCGTTCCGCGCGCTTCGAGCAGGTGATGGCGAAGCCCGACACCACCGTGCCGCTCAACCCCTCCAGCACCGCCACCGCACGATCGAGCGCCGCCTGCGCGCCGACCGAACTGGTCGACGGCGACACGAACTTGACCAGCAGCCGCGCTTCGTCCAGCGGCTTGTTGTCGAAGGCGTCCTGCGGCACCTCGCTCTGCAGCGTGATGACGCCGAACACCTGCGACGGGTCCGAAATGGCGGCCGACACGACCGCTTCAGGCGCGACGTCGCGGTAGAGCCCGCCCGGCGCCAGCGTCGCCAGCGTCGCGTCGTTCTTCAGGGCGTTCGTCACGCCGAGATCCACCAGCGCGCTCATGACTCGCGCACCCCCGGCGACCCGGTGAATCCGGGCACCCGCAGCGACTGCAGCGCCGTCTTCGCCGCGCGCTTCATGCGATCCCGCCAGCGGATGGCCGTCGGGATGAAGGTGGGCTGCGCCGGCATCGTGCCGCGGTTGGCGCCGGTGCCGGCCGTGAACCGCTGGACCGTGCCGAACTCGTAGAGATGCGCGTGCGGCGCCTTGCTGCGCACCTTCATGCGCAGGCCGAACGCGTCCCGCCCCGGCTCGACCACGACGCGCGAGGCCAGCGTGCCCGTCCCGCCCTTGTCGTAGGACGACCGCAGCTCGCCGGCCAGGCCATCGGAATGGCTCCGCACCACCGGCGCCAGCTCGCGCCGCGAGAACTCCTCCGGCAGCGCCTCAAGGGCGCGCGAGAGGTCGTCAAAGCCTTCAAACTGGAAGCCCGCGCTCACTGCACCCGCTCCTCGCACGAGAGCTGCCACGTCACGTTGCGCTCGTCCACGTTCTGAAGCCCGCGGATGTAGAGATACCGGCCGTTGATCACCACCCGATGGGCCGCGCGCACGTCGTCGCGGTAGTCGATTTCGACCAGGTGCGTGACCGGGACTTGCAGCGTGTTCGCCGACTGGCGCTCGACCGCCGACACCTCCACGGGCAGCACCGCCGCCCAGACGGTGCCGTAGGTGCTCCAGGTGTCCTGATGGCCCTCGCCCGCGGCCACGCGGCCGGAGACACGCTGCAGCGTCACCTGGTGGCGCCGCTCGCCGGCGCGCCGCGCCTTCAGCACGACAGCGGCTCCCGCAGCCACAGGCGGTAGGGCGCGCAGAGCGCCGTCACCGCGAATTCCATTTCCTTGCTGATGGCGCTCACCAGCACCGCCTCGCGGTTCTCGTAGAAGTGCCCGGCCAGCAACAGGACCGCCTGCCGCAGCGGCGCCGGCACGTCCGTCGCGGCCGTGGCGCCCACCGTGTAGGTCACGGACACCGCGTCCTCGCGGTCGTAGACGCTCGGCCACGCCTGCGCGTAGGCCAGCCGCACGCTGGCCGGCTCCTCGTCCGCCGGCACCGCGTAGACCGACGACGCCAGCGTCTGCAGGGCGTTCGCCGTGTCGTAGTAGGTCACGCCCGTCACGGCGCCCAGCGGTGCCGCGTAGGGCAGCCACGTCCGGTCGTAGAAGCCCGGCAGCGTCAGGCGCCACGTCTGCCGCATCAGCGGCCGGCCGGTATACGTCTCGACGTGCGCCACGGCGGCGTCGAGGTAGATCGGCAACACGTTGTCCTGGTCCACCGACGAGATGCGGAGGTGGTCCTTGAGGAGCGACAGATCGACCGGCTGGTCGGTCGGCGCGACGGTGCGGACGAAGTTCACCGGCGCCTCCGCTGGCGGCCCGACTCCGGCACCACGGCCACCGCGCGTTCACGGGCCGCGGCGGCGCTCTCCACGAGCACCGCCGCCCCCGACGCAATCAAGCTCTGTGCGACCACGTCGGACAGGTCGTGTGCGACCTGCCCGACATGCAGCATCCGAGCGCGGCCCGCATCAGCCATTTCGAGCGGGCGAAGGATCGTCACGGTCATCGGACTAGTTCGCCGAAGCCGCGAGCGTAGCGTTGGCCGCCGACTTGCCTTCGAGGATCGCCACACCGGCCAGGAACTGGTTGCCGGTGTTGTTGGCCGGCGTCATGGTCAGGCGGATGTACCGCTTGCTGCCCACGTAGCCGATGGCGCGCGTCTCGCCGTCGTCGGCGAAGGTGAAGCTGGCCGCGGCCTCGGGCAGCGTGCCCGGGGTCATCGTGACCATGTCATCGTCGGCCACGGAGTTCTGGCCCGACATGTTCGAGGCGTCAGACTCCTCGAGCAGCGCCGTGACCGTGGCGTCGGCGTCGGCGTTGGTGCCGGTGACCACGACGAGGGTGACCTTGTCGTAGCCCTGGCAGTCGATGATGCTCGACACGAACGCCGTGTTGTCGGTGACCGCCGCCGCCGGGGCGATGAGCGGCCGAATACGCTTGTTGCTCAGTCCGTCTCGCATGATGTCTGCTCCCTCGGCTTACGAGCCGAACTTGATGAACTTCATCGCTTCGAAGTTCAGGACGTCGCCGCCGACACGGCCGCGCGTGTAGTACTTGACCCACGGCTTCGCCGTGTAGGGGTCGACCAACGTGGTCAGGCCGAGGCGGTCGACGATCTGGTAGCACTCCTCCATGTCGCCGAAGGCGATGGCGAGCGCGTCGGTGGTCGAGTAGGTCGCCATGTCCTGCAGGCGACGCACCGGGTAGCCCATGAGCTGGTCGGGCATGCCGGCCTGGAACGACGGGATGAAAATGAACTTCCCGGCGCTCGACGCGTCCGTCTTCGTGCGGAGGTAGCCGAGCGTCGTGCGGTTCATGTAGAACGCGGCCTTGGCCGCGATGTGATCCTTCGTCGCGTGGATCAGCGACAGCAGGTTGGTGATGGCCAGCGGGTCGCTTCCGAACGCGCCGTTGTTCGACGTGGCGACGTGCTCGAACACGCCCCACGAACGCGAGGCGTCCGCCGTGGCCGCGGTGGTGTAGCTGGCGAAACCTCGCGGCTTGCCCACACCGTCGCCGGTGACGAACGCGGCGTTGTAGCCGCGCGCGAACTTGTCGGCGACCTTCTTCGCCAGCCAGCCGACGATGTCGATGGCGGCGTCCTCGACCATCTTCTGGGAGATGCGCGGCTCCGAGTAGGCTTCGTGCGCCGGGATCCGCCACGGCTTCGGAACGGGGGGCGTGTTCGACTCCGAGCGCGAGCCCAGCTCCGACACCCAGCCGAACGACGCCTCGTCGAGATCGACGGCGCCTTCGAGCGCATCGGTCGAGATCGACTGCTGGGCGGCGTAAAGGCGAATGGGCGACGTCTCGTAGACGCGCGTGACGATGCGGCCCGTGGTGTCCGGAGACACGAGATAGCCGCCGTTCACGTCGTTGCCGACGCTCAGCGCCTTCTTCTCGACGTCGATCAGCTCCTGGGCGCCTTTGCGAAGGAACGTCTCGAACGCCTCGTTGTACGCCTTGAAGCCCGATGCGTCGACCGACACCACCGGACGTCCCGACGCCATCGCGTGCGACTTCAGCGCGATGTTGAAGGTCTTCAGCGCCTTCTGATCGTCGG
>WBZP01006313.1_pt1 | contig 11757 bp, 13 predicted proteins | sample 5204301 | NCBI WGS metagenome assembly WBZP01 (sample SAMN12412401, study PRJNA552823) | activated sludge metagenome | isolation source: activated sludge from nitrification reactor of wastewater treatment plant... | place: USA: Pennsylvania | collected 2017
TCCTCTGACAAACGCATCGTCTTCGTCAACATCATCGTAGCGCTTTGCGCGGCCTTTACTGCGATCAAGAGAAACTTCGTCAGGAACATCCACGAGACATACTGCAAGAATCTTTGCGCCCATTCCTTGGACTGACTGCTTGAATATATCCAGACGATCAGGATAACGTGGGAAGGCGTCGAGGATATATAGGTCGGCCGGTTCTTGCTCTATAAACTCTTCGAATACACCAATAGGCTTCTCTTTATCCGCAATTGGATTGTGAGCTTTTAGATCGTTCGTATCGGCTGCAAGGCCATCAGAATATCGTGATGTCACTTCACCCTTGTTAATTGCCCTAAGTCGGTCACCCATGGAAAGGTGCTTTACGACAATGCCGCTATTCGCTTCTACAAACGACTTGGAAATTGAAGACTTACCAGAAAAAGGCTTACCGCCAATTAGTAGCAATTCTGGACTTTTCATAAGTATATTTTAGCAAATTTCTTATGTTTTGTCAATGTTACAAACCTCGCCAAACAAAAACACCATGACTTACATCATAGTGCTTATGCTTGGCTCCGGCAACCAGATTCGAACCAAGTGATTCTACCACCTAATTATTGGCTCGCTTTAGCTTAGCTTACATCTGTTAATTTGTGTAGTGTTACCAATAATAATGGATAAGCGTTATATTTATAAGTATGGAATCACTACAATTACCAATAATTATCGTAATTTTACATTTAATAAACCTCTTTTGTTTGATACTGCTCATTAGGAGTGGTATACAAATTCTGTTTGATCACCCTAAACTGTACTGGACTGACGATACCAAAGACGACAATCACTGGTTGCGGTTTGGTAAGAAGATTATGCCCAAGGATAAGCTTTGGACATCGTTAGATGAGGCTGAAGACCCAGGTAAGCTTGCTCTGCCAGGCGGCAATCATAACCTTGGCTCAGCTCGGCACTGGCATTTTACAATAGCTATCATCTGGGTAGTAACGGGTTTAATTTATATGGGCTTTTTGTTCTTTAGTGGACAATGGCAGCGCTTGATACCTACGGATTTCGGTGTGTTTTCTAGGGCCATAGATACGATGTATCAATACTTAACACTAAATATACCAGCAGAGGGTGCGACCTATAACGCCTTACAGCAACTTACATACGCAGGGGTTGTATTCATATTGGCTCCACTAGCTATTATCACGGGACTAGCTCTATCGCCTGCATTGGTAGCAAAATACCCTGGATTCCTTAAACTGTTTGGTGGCCGACGTCAGGTTGCGAGAAGCTTACATTTTATTGCGATGGTCTTGTTTTCGTTGTTTATACTTGTTCACATTACGATGGCGCTTGGTTTTCACTTTTATGACAGTGTGAAACGCATTACACTTGGCAATACTGATGTAGATTTTGCTCTGGCTCTAACGATCTTTTTGATGGCGCTTATTCTATTAGTTGCCTTCAACATTTGGGCTTCATTTTTTACTCTTGGCGATCAAGTACGATTACGTCGTATTCTTACAAAGTTTTATACGCCTGTCGTTCGACTATTTTTTGGCGGGATGAAGTCTAATCAGCACTACACAAAAAAAGACATTTCACCGTTCTTTAGAGTCAATGGCTATCCTCCAAAATCTGAAGAATATGAAAAACTCAAAGCCAATGATTTCAAAGATTGGAAATTAAGTGTTTACGGACTAGTCGATAATCCCATCGAAATGTCGCTCGAAGATATTAAAGATCTGCGCAAGCAAGACCAGATAACCAAGCATAACTGCATCCAAGGCTGGACTGCCGTTGCCGAATGGGGCGGTTTGCCGATGAGTGATGTCATGCAGCTTTGCAAGCCAAAAAGTAATGCCAAATACGTGCTGTTCCATTGTTATGACATAGATGACAAAGGCCAAGCATACTACTCGGGTTTGCGTGTCAGTGATATGTACGACAAACAAACCATTCTTGCCTACGAAATGAACGGCAAAACACTTCCTATTGAATACGGCGCGCCACTTCGTTTGCGGTGCGAAAAGAAGTACGGGTATAAAATGGCAAAATATATAGAGTCAATTGAATTCGTCGAGAGTTTTGAAAACATTGGTCAAGGACGCGGTGGGTACCGCGAAGATACAGTGTTCTTTGATTGGGAAGCGTCAATATAGTGTATGCCAAAACAAAAACCGACTAAAACAATACGCGGGGCATATTTTGCGCTGAGCATTGCCACGCTGGCGCTTGTCATAAATTTTTGGGCGTGGTCGCTGCTGAGTCCGCTTGGTGCAAAACTCGCGAGTGAGCTTTCACTAACCCCTGTCATGCTGTCATTTTTGTTGGCCGTGCCGGTTATCGTTGGCTCTTTGGGTCGTATTGGATTCGGTATGCTGACGGACAAATTTGGCGGCAAGATGCTGTTCGCAGTCATTAGCGCGCTGACGGCAATTCCTGTGTTTGCACTCACCTTTGCCGCTGATTACCAGCAGTTTGTCGTGACAGCTATCTTCCTTGGGTTTGGCGGGGCAGCCTTCGTTGTGGGCGTTCCGTTTATCAGTGCCTGGTTCCCTCCACAGCGCCGCGGGTTTGTGCTGGGCGTATATAGCATGGGCAATGCCGGAACGGCACTGTCGGGCTTTGCAACCCCTGGACTCGCTAATACTGTTGGTCGTGACACGACGTTTGTTATTGTCGCTGGTTTGTTGCTGCTTATGGCGATAGTCTTTGTATTTTGGGGTAAAAATGCGCCGGATTGGAAACCAGCAAAGGGATCTTCGGCCGCCAAGCTGGTTGCAGCCGCAAAACTACGACTGACGTGGGATTTGTCATCGGTTTATGCCGTCACATTCGGTGCTTTCGTGGCGTTTGGAGTTTATTTACCCGTGCTACTCAAAGTTTCTTACGGCCTATCACTGACCGATGCGGCAGCCCGCGCGGCTGGGTTTGTGTTGCTCGCGACGATTGCACGACCCGTTGGCGGCTGGCTAAGCGATAAAGTCGGTGCCAAGCGTGTAGTGCAGCTGGCACTCTGCGGTGTTGTGCCACTGGCAGCCTTTGTGGCATTCCAGCCGACGCTCCAGCCGCAGACAACTGTTGCGTATCTTTCCTTGGCATTCGTCCTTGGCTGCGCCAATGGCGCGGTGTTCGCGCTGGTTGGCAAACTGGCAAAGCCCGAAGTAATGGGTAGCGTCACGGGCATTGTCGGCGCGGCTGGTGGTTTGGGGGGATTTCTCCCACCGCTGCTGCTCGGCTTTACCTACCAACGCGTCCATTCCTATGCTTTTGCACTCGTTCTGCTAGCCGTCACGGCCGCAATTGCCCTGGTGTATATTCACGGCAGGTTTAAAGATAAAACCATGTATGGACGAGTATAGTCATGGGGCGCGCGCAGTATCCGGCTACGACAATACGGAGGAACCCTTTCAGTGATTAGTGTCCGGGAAGCTGAGGAGCTGATTATGACGGTCTCACGCGATTTTGGCGTGGAGACGGTTGACCTGGCCGATTCGATCGGCAGAGTGCTAAAAGCTGACATTGTGGCGGACCGAGACATACCCGCTGGCAACTTGGCCACCATGGACGGCATAGCCATCCGGTATGACCACTTCATCACAGGCACTCGCGTCTTCCGGATCAGTGCAACGCAAGCTGCCGGTAGCCCTCCCGTGCACGTCAGCAGAGCCACCGATTGTATCGAGATCACGACCGGTGCCGAGTTGGCGCCCGACCTGGATGTCGTCATTCCTTACGAACAATTGAATCTTGCCCACAGCCGGGCAACGCTCGAATCAGATGATGTTAGACGTTGGCAGTATGTCCGGCGTCGGGGGGAGGATACCCGAACGGGCGGCGTGCTCGTCAAAGCCAACTGTGTTATGGGTGCTAAAGAACTGGCGATTGCCGCCACGGTCGGCGCGACCAAAGTAACGGTTGGCAGGCTGCCGCGCGTGGCGGTTATTACAACCGGTGACGAGCTAGTCGACGTCCAGATTGCACCGGCATCGTATCAAATACGGCGGTCTAATAGCTTGGCCATAGCTACTGCGCTACATCAGCGCCTGACTGTCCAGCCGGACAGTCTCCACCTACCAGACAAGCCGACTGTGCTGCGGCGTCAACTCGCCAGCTGTCTGGATAGCTACGAGGTTATTATTATTTGTGGTGGTGTCTCGAAGGGCGCTTTTGACTATGTCCCCGACGTGTTGGCCGAATTAGGGGTTAAACGATTATTTTCGGGGGTTAAACAAAAGCCGGGTAAACCACTATGGTTCGGAGTTCACCCGCGTGGCGCTATCGTCTTCGCGCTGCCAGGCAATCCGCTGTCGTCGTTTTTATGCCTGCACCGCTATGTGCTGCCCTGGCTATACCGGGCTATGGGTATCCCCTCAAAACCGCTCCACGCGCGACTCGAACGGGATATATCGTTTGAAGCACCGCTTCAGTTCTTCCCACTGGTTTCTTTGCGCCTTGACCGACAAGGGCAGCTGTTGGCCCGCCCTGTCAAATTCAACAGTTCGGGTGATTTGACAGGTCTCGCTGACGCTGATGCGTATATCGAACTGCCCGCGGTGCGAAAAGTCCATCATGCCGACAAAGCCTACAAAGTTTGGCCTTTTAGAGACGTGTCGGGAGGAGGATAATCAGGTTGTCATGACGCAGTTACACAAATCGAAAAAGACGTCGAATAAGCCACCGGAGCTGTATGGCCTGGTGCTGGCCGGTGGCAAAAGCCGTCGCATGGGCCAGGATAAGGGCCTGATGGTCTGGCACGACAAACCGCAGCGCTACCACGTGGCTGACCTCCTGAATCAATTTTGTTCAAAAGTATACCTTTCCTGCCGCCCGGACCAGGTTTCGTCGATGGCTGCGGGCTACGATTTATTGGTAGACACCGAAGACGATGCTGGACAGTTCGGGGCAATCTTGTCGGCCTTGACGAGCCATCGCCAAGCAGCATGGCTAGTGGTGGCCTGTGACTTGCCTTTAATTGACGTACCTGACCTGGCCTACCTAATCAGCCAGCGCGATCACGCCCAGCTCGCCACGACCTTCGCCAATGCCGAAGGGTTGCCCGAGCCGTTGGCGGCTATCTGGGAGCCGGCTAGTCGCCAGCGACTGGTCGAATTGCGCGCCGCAGGCGTCACCTGTCCGCGTAAAGCTCTGATACGGTCAGCTGCCAAGGTCAAGCGCGTGATACCGCCACGGCCGTTCGCCACGATGAACGTCAATACTCCCGAAGACTCAGCGGTGGCGCGAAAGCTTATTCATCAGCTACAGGAGTCACGCTAGTGGCAGAGGAATTTGACCGATATAGTTGCCAGGTTAAACTGCCAAGTTTTGGCGTGACCGGCCAACGCGAACTGCGGCGCGCCAAAGTTCTGGTCGTCGGTCTGGGCGGTCTGGGTTGTCCGGCGGCTCAGTACCTCGCCGCCGCGGGCATCGGTTCGCTCACCTTGGCCGATCACGATAAAATCAGCCAAACCAACCTTCACCGTCAGATTCTGTTTGGCCCAAAGGACGTCGGCTCGTATAAATCCGAAGTTGCCGCAAAAGTTCTGCAACGCCAGAATCCGACCGTCACTGTCATTTCGATGACCGAAAAGCTCACCGCGCAAAATGCCCGGTCCGTCATTCGGCAATACGACATCGTAGTTGATTGCACTGATAACTTTGCGGCACGTTACGCGCTGAACGACGCCTGTGTACTCACCGGTGTTCCGCTGGTCTACGGCGCTGCCTATCAGCACGAGGGCCAGGCGGCCGTCTGGAACGTGCGTCAACCCGACGGGTCATACACCTCGAACTATCGTGATGTCTTTCCGGTTCCGGATTTCGTCAACGCGACGGACTGCGCATCGGGAGGTGTCATGCCTACCCTGACCGGCATAATCGGTTGCATGCAAGCCAACGAAGTTATCAAGTATCTGACCGGTACTGGTCGGCTGCTAGAGAATCAGCTGCTCATATTCGACGCAGGCAGTCTGCAGAGCCACAGTATCAGTTTGCCGCCCGTCACTCGCTACGGAAAAGATATAATCGCGTCACTCCCCATTGTCGACGAGTCCGAGGTTTCGGTGGTGGAACTTCAACGACTGTTAGCCGCCGACACCTGTGAACTGATTGACGTCCGCAGCGAACCGGAACACCAAGACTATAACATCGGTGGCCGGTTAGTACCGCTCGACCAGATTAAGGCCGGACACTGGCAAATGACCAGTCAACTGCCGGTGGTATTTTATTGCCATTCCGGTGCCAGAAGCGCCACCGCGGTCCACCTTGCCCGGCAGCAATTCCCCGATAAACAGTTTTTTTCACTGGCGGGCGGCGTACTCGCTTGGCAGCAATCTCAGGTGACGGCTGGGATGGTGTAAAATATCACTATGAAGGCGACCATTTTATTATTCGGCATAGCCAAAGACGTCGTTGGTAAGCCCGAGCTCAAGATGACATTAAAACCTGGTACGAACGCGAAAGCCTTAAAACATACGTTGCATAAAGACTACCCCGCATTGCCAACTTTCATGCTCGCCGTAAACGCGCGCTACGCATCAGACGAGCTGGTCATTCAGGATAATGACGAGATTGCTATCATACCACCGACGAGCGGAGGTTGACCGGTGATTGACATACGTCTCACAGCAGCTGTTCTAGATGTGGCCGCGAGCTACCGCCGGGTAACTTCTCCGGAAAGTGGCGGTATCAATATGTTTATTGGTTCGGTCCGGTCGCAAACCGACGGCCGAGCCGTTCAATACCTGCAATTTGAAGCGTACAATAAGATGGCAACCAGAGAGATGAAAAAAATAGCCGAAGTCGCCAGCCAGAAATGGAGCGTCCACAATATTTTGGTTCACCACCGTATCGGCCGACTTGAGGTGGGCGAAATACCGGTTATCATAGCCGTTGCCGCCACGCGCCGACAAGACGCCATCAAAGCCAGCCATTACATCATTGACGAGCTCAAAGCCGTCGTCCCGATCTGGAAAAAAGAGGTGTTCGAAGACGGCGAAGTGTGGGTATCGTCGCACCCATAAGCTAGGCTGTGTCTCTCTCGGTCAGCATGTTCGTCCGGCTCCTCTAATGCTTTTGCTCTTGCGAGACTTCCCGTCGCTTTATTCACTTCAGTATCTAGTTCATCAATAAAATCTAGGCCGCCCACAATCTTTGTCTGTTGCTCTGCCATACCTCATCTCCTAATTTAGATGCGGTATACCATTCGATGTTTAATGGTTCTATTTTGATCTTCCATAAAGCCAAGCCGGTGTATTTATTATATAGACGGGATAGATTCTGCGGGGATGGGTTTTGGTTTTAGCCGCGAAAATAGCACCAGACCAATGACCATTAACACCGCAGCGATGCCAAAAACCGAACCATGGCTGTAGGTGTATATGGCTCCGGCGGCCAAAGGTACAAGGACATGATAGAGCGCTTGGATACTTTGGTTTGTTCCCTGTAGTAAACCTTGCTTATTCTGCGGTACCGAAGTTGAGAGTCGTGCATTGTAGGATGGATCAAATAGCCCCTCTCCCAGAACGATAAAGGCAATCGCTGGGATGATAAGGTGACCTGGTTCTCGCGCCACATACTGGAGCCAAGCAAAAACCACCCTGATGGGTGGCAATTGCTTGGCTCCGGCAGCTGGGCTCGAACCAGCGACCTAATCGTTAACAGCGATCCGCTCTACCACTGAGCTATGCCGGAATAGCAGAGGTAATTGTATCGGAATATAGGGGTAGAGTCAAGTACGTCGATTATTCCCACGGGAAATCCGGATAACCAAAATGTCCATAGCGTGCGGTTGGTTCATAGATCGGGCGCCTGAGATCAAGGAGCGTAATGATGCCGTTTGGCGACAAATCATACTCTTGCACACGCTGCTCATCACCATCAACAACAACCGTTGCTTCAAGTGGCTGGGCGTGACCAATCGCATATGCCAGATACACATACACTTCTTTGGCGTTTTGTTTGCGCAGATAATCAACAGCGATTCGACGAGCGGCATAGGCTGCAGAGCGATCAACCTTGGACGGATCTTTGCCACTGAACGCACCGCCGCCAATTGGAATACGTGGTCCATAGTTGTCGACAACCAATTTGCGACCTGTCAGCCCCGCATCAGCATCAAATCCGCCCTGTCGCCAGTCACCGGCAGGATTGATATGCAGTTCAACCTCACTCTCGGACACAGCTAATGGTTCTGATTGCAGCCATGCCTGCACCTCCGCCGCTAGTTCTTCGCGAGGAGCGTTTTGAAAACTCGCGACAATCGATACAACCTTGCCATCGAGAATCGTTACCTGTGTCTTGCCGTCAAATGGCCATTTTTTGTAGAGGTATTGATTTAACCGCCTGGCAAGTACGACTTCGAGTGGCAACAGTTCCTCTGTTTCGCTCGTTGCATACCCAACCATGATACCCTGATCGCCCGCCCCGCCCGTATCGACACCTTGGGCGATTTCCGGACTTTGGGCAAAGATATGTTCAATCACTTCGACATCACCAGCGATCCGTCGGATGATTTTTGCAACATCAATATCACTCGCTTTCGACGTTACTTCGCCGGTAACAAACACTGTACCATGCCCGCCTGCAACATCAATCGCCACGCGTGCATGAGGGTCCTGAGCCAAATGCGCATCCAGAATTGCATCACTGATTTGATCACAAATTTTGTCCGGATGTTTGGGCGATACTGATTCGGCAGTTCGATAAAGTGGCATAAAAATAACTCCTTTCACGTATCGTCCTGGCCGCGCAGCAAGATAAAGGAGTTTTCATCTATATCTTCCCGCTAGGGCTAGAATTGGCACCTGGTGCAAAGCACTGGTTGTCGGCAGGTCATCAAGCTAGTTCTCTCGCTGCACTCTGGATACGTATAAATTAATAATGTACTTCTCTATCGTACCATGTCCATGATGGATCTGACAGACTCATCGCTATTGCCAGCGCCATCGATCGTTACTGTGTCATAGCCACGACCGGCAAAACTATGATAGCTAGCGATAAATTGATCGAGTTTTTCTGGCGGCACATCATGACCCCCGGCCGCAACTCGCTGTGCGATACGCGCGCGCGCAGTGTCTTTGTCGATTTCAATTTCGACAACCAATACCCGTAGTGGTATATTGTGCTGCTGAGCAAATTCCTGCATACGCTTTACGGTAATCTCAAACCCATCAAAATCATTAAACGCCTGATTCCAGATCACTGTTTTGTGCTGCAAAATACCATCGTATCCCGTCTGACGTAGGAACCGAAACGGGTGAAACTTTTGATCCACGCCCTGTGCCAACAGGTTAGCTGAAAACGCACGATACTCCGGACTGTCCATGTCGATCGCGTCGGGGTCGAGCACGACGGTAGTATCTGCACCAAGTGACGTGGCCAATGCCGAGGTAATATACGATTTACCGCTACCAGGCACACCGCGAATGATAATCAAGGTCGAATCCATAGCCATAATAGTAGTATATTTACTGGCGAAAAACCAGAAAAGCCGCAGCGCATGCTATAATAATGGAGTTTAAATCTGATCTAAAACTAAAAGGACACGCGTGATCTCGCTTGATCAAATCATCCACGAATCTACCACTATTTTTGCCCTGACATTTGTCACGTTTTGTCTGGCAATGCTCCTCACCCCCATCTACACGTATTTTGCCTACAAATACAAATTATGGAAACGTAAACGCACACACTCGACAACCGGTGAAATCCTCCAAGTTGTTACCCAACTGAGCACCCGCAAACGCAATGTTCCTACTATGGCAGGACTGATTATTGTCGTGGCTGTGACGATTGTGACAGTAGTGTTTAATCTCGATCGAGAACAAACATGGTTACCATTGGCTGCACTCCTCGGAGGTGCGCTGGTTGGACTGATCGACGATATTATTAATGTCCGTAGTGACGGAACTGGCGTGGCAGGAATTCGTGCGCCGATCAAATTTGCCATGATCACTCTGGTCGCAGCAATTGGCGCATGGTTTTTCTATTACAAACTGGGGTATACCACGATACACATACCATTTTTTGCCGATGTCATTGTCGGCTGGTGGCTGATCCCACTATTCATCCTGGTGGTCGTGAGCACGGGCAATGCAGTCAATATCAGCGATGGGCTGGACGGACTAGCAGGCGGACTCTTAACGAGTGCCTACGGCGCGTTTGGCATCATCGCGGCATTACAGGGTAACTTTGGCATTGCGGCATTTTGTCTCACAGTCGTTGGAGCGCTACTGGCATATGTATGGTTCAATATCCCACCAGCTCGGTTCTTCATGGGTGATGTCGGGTCGTTTTCACTCGGAACCGCACTGGGCGTGGTGGCCATGCTGACAAACGCGCTATTTTTGCTCCCTATCATCGCGTTGGTATTTGTCATCGAAGCAGGGTCAAGTCTGTTGCAAATCACCTCGAAACGATTGTTTCACCGCAAAATCTTTACCGCAGCACCCGTCCATCACCACTTGCAGGCAATCGGCTGGGAAAAGACAAAAGTCACGATGCGGTTCTGGGTTATCGGTCAAGTATGCGCCGCCATCGGTGTCATCCTTGCGTTGACCGGCGGTTATATTTCTATACAGTAGATCGAGCGACAAAATCGCCCACGAGTAATGTCGAATTGTTGTAGTTTATCTGACTGCCGTTGGGTCGTGTTACGCTGCCGCCAGCGCCTTCGATGACTGCCTGTCCAGCGGCGAGATCCCATAACTTGAGCGGTCGATCGATACATGGATACGCATCAGCCTTGCCTTCAGCGATCATGCCATATTTCAACATTGATCCGTATGCCAGTAGCTCATCGCTACCAAAATGCTGTGCGATGTACTCTGCCGTCGCTCCGCCCTGGTCCATACGGCTCGCAAGTACAATGCCCATGTGACTATGTGCTGCGTAGATAGGTTGAGCAACAGCATCACCAATCTTTTTGTATGCACCTAGTGATTTACCACCATAATATATGGTATCCTCTGTCGGTATCGAAAACATACCGAATACAGGCACAGCCCTGTCGATCAGTGCAATCGCCGCGCAGAATTGTCCCGTACGCGCCACAAATTCTCGTGTACCATCCAGTGGGTCTACCAGCCAGAATGTATCCGCCAGGACTGCCTGACTATTGAATTCCTGGTTGCCCTCTTCACTCACAACCGGGATACCCGGGGTGATTCTCGCCAGTTCGGCAGTAATAATCGCGTGTGATGACTTGTCAGCCTGGGTCAGTGGTGAATGATCTGATTTAATCTCGACAGCAAACCGCGAATGATATACGTCCAAAATCGCCACATTAGCCCGCGCTACCATTACAAGCAAATCGTTCAGATAGGGCTCTACGTTCATGATTGCCTTTATTATACCTTATGGAGTATCCTTGTATTCCTAGTGTTTTGGGGCGTTCTTGGCTTATATCTAGTGAAGCGTTCCGAGAAGAAGCGGAAAAAGCGCGACCATTGACATTACCACTTTTATCTGCTATATTAGAATTACCTTGAAGGTCAGAAAGCGCCGCCTGCCGAGGTAAAGCTGGTTCGCCAGCCCGACTCGATGATGGAACTGCGCGTCCATCCAAGGTATCAAGCTTATTTCTTCCTGGGTACACTGTTTTCAGTGAACCGGAACCATCGAACTCACCCACCACGTTATTGATTATTTTGACATCATGAAAGTAGCTGATGCTATCCGCAAGACTGAACGTATCGGCAATTTCTCGACTAGCAGCAGGCTCGCAAACCGTGCAGCTCCAGAGCAACATTGGCGCGGACATACGAG
>WBZP01006314.1_pt1 | contig 11756 bp, 13 predicted proteins | sample 5204301 | NCBI WGS metagenome assembly WBZP01 (sample SAMN12412401, study PRJNA552823) | activated sludge metagenome | isolation source: activated sludge from nitrification reactor of wastewater treatment plant... | place: USA: Pennsylvania | collected 2017
GACAATCGATGTAAATACGGGCCGGATGAAATCGACGGGTTCCTTGCTACCAGTCTTCGCTGAATTCTGCCAGGCGCGTATGGCGAATTCCTTGCAACCGCCACCGGCCGGAATCAGGCCGACTGCAGCCTCGACCAGACCGATGCGGCTTTCCAGCGCGACCACTCGCTTTGCACAATGCATCAGAAATTCGCAGCCGCCGCCCAGCGCCATGCCTTGCACGGCGGCAACGACGGGCACCGCGGCATACTTGAGGGCCATTGTGGTCTTCTGGAACTCGGCGATATAACTCTCGATCCGGTCGAAATCGCCCGCACTTATCAAGGCAACCACCTCCTTGAGATTTGCCCCGTAGGCGAAGGGCGCCTCGTGCCAGATGACCAGCCCCGCGTAGTCCGCCTCGGCACGGGCTACGGCTTCCTGCATGCCCAGAAGCACGTCATGGCCCAGCGTGTGATTCTTCGACGTCAGGCTGACGATGGCAATGTCGCTATCAACTTGCGGTAGCGTCCACAGGCACACACCTTCGTTTTCCCATAGTGTCGTGCCGCTTATCACACCGCTATTGGCTTCCTCGCCAAACACCCGATCAGGAAAGATCTGCCGCCGGTAAACGGGCAAAGTCGAGCGTGGCTTGATCTTCTCTGCACTCGCCGAGTAGGAACCTTCGCCACAATGAACGCCACCCTGTCCGACTCGCGAAGAAACCCATGCCGGAAGTGCCGTCATGCTCATCGCCCTGCCGGCATCAATATCAGCCTGAGTTGCGTCGGCGATATCCTTCCATCCGGCCGACTGCCAGAGTTCGAACGGTCCCTGCCTCCAGCCGTAGCCCCAGCGCATGGCCAAATCGAGGTCGCGGGCGTTGTCTGCAATATCGGCCAGGTGGAAAGCAACGTAGTGGAACAAATCCCGGAAGACAGCCCAGAGGAACTTGGCCTGCGGATGGCTGCAGGTGCGCAGTTGGCCAAACTTCTCGGCCGCGTTCCTGTTCTTCAGGATGGCCATTACTTCGGGATCGATTTCGTCCGATGAATCACGGCAGTCCCGGTAGGCCTGAGTTATCAAATCGAAAACCTGGATTTGCTTTCCTTTCTTCCTGTAGACACCAAAGCCGGCTTTCTGCCCCAGCGCGCCTTGTGAAATCAAAGCCGACAACCATGACGGCGTGGTGTAATACCTCGACCAGGGATCCGGGGCGTCACGATCAAATGCGCTGCGCATCGCCGCGATCACGTTCATCAGCGTATCCAGACCCACGACATCGGCGGTTCGAAAGCTTGCGCTTTTCGGACGACCGATCAGGGGACCGGTCAGCAAATCGACCACATCGAAACCCAGTCCGAAACGCTCGGCGTGATGCATGGCAGCCAGCATTGAAAAGAGGCCGACGCGGTTTGCAACAAAATTGGGCGTATCGAGCGCGCGAACGACGCTCTTGCCAAGGCGGGAAACGAGCCAGCATTCCAGTTGGTCAAGCAGCACCGGTGACGTGCACCCACTTGAGGTCAGTTCGACAAGGGGCATGTAGCGCGGCGGGTTGAAGAAATGCATGCCGCAGAATCGTTCGCGCATGGCCTCGGGAAAGCCTTTCGAGAGAAGTTTGATCGAGAGCCCGGAGGTGTTCGAGGCAATGATCGCGTCCGGCAATATGAAGGGCGCGATCTTGCGGCACAGATCGGCTTTCAACTCGGCCTTCTCGGCAATGGCTTCGATGATCAGGTCGCATGTCCCGAGTTGATCAAGGTGCTGCGCGTAGTTGGCGATATCGATGTAGTCCGTGCGATCCACTGTGGCGATCGGCGATGGTTCGAGCCGGCTGATCGTTGCCAGCGCGGCCTTAACAAGACCATTCGGGTCGCCTTCCTGGGCCGGCAGATCGAATAGAACAACCGGTATTTCGGCATTGGCCAGATGCGCGGCAATCTGCGTGCCCATTACCCCGGCTCCGAGTACCGCCACTTTGCGAACAATAAAGTTGCTCAAGAGCACCTCCTTGAGGCGTTTGTCTGCCATGGCATCACGAGGAGCGGTACAACTCCCCGCGTATTGAGGGAAACGAATGCATGGTAGCCAAAATCCGCAGTCAAACGAACACTGAAATTAAAAACGCCCCGGAATACGGGGCGTTTCGGGGCGGATGAACCGGGTTTAAAACGACAAGGAGTACTGTGCGCCCAACAGCCAGTTGTTGGCTTCGTAATCGCCGGTGACCCGACCAAACGTCGCCTGACTGTTATTGATTCGGCTGTCCTTGACGATAATGTAGGACAGGCCAAGATCCAGCGCCGAGGTCTTGGACGGCGCCCACTGAGCGCCGATGGACAGCCAGAAGCGGTCGTTATCCGGAAGGAATGCCTGGCGATTCGCCGCCCTCTGCACCGGTGTCTGGTCGTAAGCGACGCCGTATTTCAATTTCCAGGCATCGTTGAATTTGTAGTTGGCGCCCAAGGCAACTCGCCACGTATTGCGGAAGTCGGTATCCAGGCTTTGTTCGAGGGCACCTGAGCTACGCAGGATATTGACATTTGAAATCGAATTCCAGCCCGTCCAGGACGCGTCGCCCAGCATTTCCCATTTGTCGCTGAGTTTCTGGGATACGCTCAGGATGAAGGTGCCCGGAAGCTTGAGGCTGGCCTTGGCATTGCCGGGCGTTGTCGAAGCGATCTTCCCCGTCAAATCGTACTTGATGGCCGAACGGTAGGACACGCCGACCTTGGTCGATGGGGAAATCGTGAACAGCGCCCCGGCATTCCAACCCCAGGAGTCGTCATCCAGCGTCAGCTTCCAGGGTGCGGTGCTCGCCGTGGACTGATGATGCCGGTAGTCAAGTTCGGCGCGCTGCCAGTTCAGACCGAACCCGAGCGAGACCTTGTCGTTCACGCGATAGGCCACTGAAGGGTTGATATTGACCGTCTTGATTTCAAACAGCGTGGCCTGCGCTGCACCAAGCCACGGATCGTTGTATTCGTTCTTCACGCCAAACGGTCTGCCGATGCCGATGCCGACATACCAGTCTTTGTTCAGCGCCCACGAGAGGTAGCCGTTCGGAACGAGCAGCCAATTGCCCGCATCGCCACCATCGCCTGTGCCCGCCAATGCGCCGACAGACGATCCCTTGTCGTTGAAGCGAACGCTCGAATCGACCGCCGTGAGGCCGCCGGAAATTTCGTGCGCCTGCAGTTGCGTCATCCCCGCAGGGTTGAAGAAGATAGTGCTGGCGTTATCGGCGACCGCCGCCGAGCCGGAATAGGCGTTGCCGATACCGCTCGCATTTTGTTCGAACGACTGGAAACCGGAAGCGCTTGCCACTCCCGAGCAAGCCAGCAGCAACAGCGCCGGGATCAACCTTTTAGAATTTTCTTGCACCATCTGAAACCCTCTTGGCATGTAATTATCATAACGTGCGAACAGACAATTGTAATTCTAAAGCGACTTCTGCATTAAACCTTTTTTATTCGCTGCCGGCCAGCACACGCTTGCCTCCCTGTTGGTTTATTGCAACATAGGTAAGTGTCGCTTCGGTTACCTTGACCGTCATCGGCTGCACCGGATTGCGTTCGGCAAAAACCACGACGTTGACCTTTATCGAAGTCTTGCCGGTTTCGATCACCTCAGCGAAAAAACTGACGATGTCACCCACCGAAACCGGCTGTTTGAACACAAAGGAGTTAACCGATACCGTCGCGACTCGGCCACGGGCACGGCGCATAGCCACCGTGGCACCGGCAATATCGACCTGCGACATGATCCAGCCGCCGAAAATGTCGCCGTACTGATTGGCGTCGGCCGGCATGGGCATCACGCGTAACGCGGGCGAACCATACGGCAAGACCACCGGTTCGTTGATCTGTTCAGACATGACGACTCCTTGCGCAGTTGGGCGATCTGCCCGATTGAGACGGTTTCTCCGACACCCGCCGAAGCCACAAGATAGCAACCGACTGCCGGCAAATCAAACGCGGTATTCAAAACTCCACAAACGTCAGTTGATCCCCGCTTGCCTTGGCAGGCGCAGGGAATACAGGATGAATACTGGGGCCGCCCGTAGCAACGTCGGTTGGGACGAGATATTTTTGTGTTGAGTAGTCACTGGGCAAAGCGGCATACTCGGCACTACCCATCAGACAAATCAACCACTATGCGCCGCTCTTCCCGCAATACCTCCGATCACTGGCCGGCGTCCAACCGAGCGGCAGGCGACTCCCACCTGTGGCGCACCCTGCACAGCCTGGCGCCCTATCTGTGGCAATACAAATGGCGGGTTCTGCTCGCCTTGTCCTGCCTGTTCAGCGCCAAACTGGCCAATGTTGCCGTTCCCCTCGTATTCAAGGAAATGATCGACGGGCTGACGCCTCCACAGCCGGTCCTGTTGCTCCCCGCGCTGATGCTGGCGCTCTATGGCGCGCTACGCTTTTCAACCTCGCTGTTTACCGAACTTCGTGAAATCCTTTTTGCGCGCGTAACCCAGCAGGCGGTACGCCGCATTGCGCTGGAAGTATTCCGCCACCTGCACGCCCTGTCGCTGCGTTTTCATCTGGAGCGTCAAACGGGTGGGGTATCACGCGACATCGAACGCGGTAGTCGTTCCATTTCAAGCCTGATCAGCTACACGCTGTACTCGATTCTCCCGACACTGGTCGAAATGAGCCTGGTGTTAAGTATCCTTTTTGTCAAATACGACGGGGGGTTCGTTCTCATCACCTTGTTATCGCTGACGGCCTATATCGGGTTCACCATCAAGATGAGCAACTGGCGCATCGGGCTCCGTCGTCGCGTTAACGACGCTGACTCGGCAGCCAACTCGCGTGCCATCGACAGTCTGCTCAATTACGAGACGGTCAAATACTTCAATAACGAGGACTACGAAGCCCGACTCTACGACGAACGCATGAACCAGTGGGAAGACGCGGCGACCCGAAGCCAGGTTTCACTTTCCTGGCTCAATCTCGGCCAGCAGATCATTATCGCTGCCGGCGTGACGGCCATGATGTGGCGTGCGGCGGCCGGTGTGGTTGACGGGCGGATGACCATCGGCGACCTGGTCCTGGTTAACGCCTTTCTGATTCAGCTCTATATGCCTTTGAATTTTCTCGGGGTGGTATATCGGGAAATCCGCCAGTCGCTGGCCGACATCGAGCGCATGTTCGAGCTGCTGGCGGTCCATCGGGAAATTGCCGACGCTCCGGATGCCATGGTTCTAAATGCGGAATCCGTCAATGTGCGCTTTGAGTCGGTTGAATTTTCCTACGATCCGAAGCGCAGGATTCTGTTCGACGTTAACCTCGAAGTTCCGTCGGGACAAACAGTCGCCGTGGTCGGCGAATCCGGGTCGGGGAAATCAACGTTGGCCCGTTTGCTTTATCGCTTTTACGATGTCAGCGCAGGTCGCATCTGCGTCAACGGGATCGATGTGCGGCAATTGACCCAGGCCAGTCTGCGGGCCATGATCGCCATCGTTCCCCAGGACACGGTGCTGTTCAACGACAGCATTTACTACAACATCCAGTACGGGCGGCCGGATGCGTCTCGCGAAGACGTGCTGGCTGCGGCACAGGCGGCACAGCTGACGGCCTTCATCAATCTCCTGCCCGATGGTTTTGACACCCGTGTCGGCGAACGTGGTCTCAAGCTTTCCGGCGGTGAAAAACAGCGAGTCGCCATCGCGCGTGCGCTATTGAAGAATCCACCGCTGCTCATCTTCGACGAAGCGACTTCAGCGCTCGATTCGAAGACCGAGAAAGCCATTCAGGCCAGTCTGGACCATGCCGCACGCGGGCGCACCACGCTGATCATCGCTCACCGGCTGTCAACCATCATGAACGCCGACGAGATTCTGGTCATGGCGGGGGGGCGCATCGTCGAGCGCGGCTCGCACTGGTCCTTGCTCGAAGCGCAGGGCCGCTATGCGCAGATGTGGCTGCTTCAGCAGCAGGAAGAGGCCGAGAATGCGGGGACAAGCGAAACGGTGAATGTCGCCTAAATGCAATTCACAAGATCCCAGAAAAAAAGCCAGGAATCTCCTGGCTTTTGCGCATCGTGCACGACCGGCGGACGCTTATGCCGCTTCTGCCTGCTCGACAGCGGATCCTGCCGGTTGATCCAAGAGTTCAACAAATGCCATTGGCGCATTGTCGCCGACGCGAAACCCGCATTTTAGTATGCGCAGATAGCCCCCGTTACGAACGGCATAGCGTGGTCCAAGTTCATCGAACAGCTTGACGACGATTTCGCGATCGCGCAGCCGATCAAATGCCAGGCGGCGGTTGGCGAGACTCGGTTTCTTGCCAAGAGTAATGATCGGCTCAATCACACGACGCAATTCCTTGGCTTTCGGCAAGGTCGTTCTGATCGTTTCGTGACGAAGCAGTGAGACGGTCATGTTGCGCAGCATCGCCAAACGGTGCGAGCTGGTTCGATTCAGTTTTCGAAGACCCAAACGGTGACGCATTTCAATTCCTTCCTATTCTTGTCCGGATGGCTTATTTATCAAGCCCGACCGGTGGCCAGTTCTCAAGTTTCATACCGAGAGTCAGGCCGCGCGCAGCCAGCACTTCCTTGATTTCGTTGAGCGATTTCCGCCCAAGATTGGGGGTCTTAAGCAATTCGTTTTCGGTTCGCTGAATCAAATCGCCAATGTAGTAAATATTCTCGGCTTTCAAACAATTCGCCGAACGAACGGTCAATTCGAGATCGTCAACCGGGCGCAACAGCAACGGGTCAACCTGTACCGTCTTCTGGTGTTCGATCGGTAACGCGGTGCCTTCGAGATCGGCGAAAACCGAAAGCTGCTCCATCAGAATGCGCGCCGCCGTACGTATCGCTTCCTCGGGCTCGATTACACCGTTGGTTTCGATCTCCATGACCAGCTTGTCCAGATCAGTTCTCTGCTCGACACGGGCACTTTCGACGAAATAACTGACGCGTCGTACCGGACTGAACGATGCGTCAAGAACAAGCTTGCCGATACTCTTGCTGCCATCTGCAAGCTGGCGAAGATTGCCTGGAAGATAGCCGCGCGCGCGCTCCACCTTTAATTCCATGGCTAATTTTCCACCGGCCGAGAGATGGGCAATCACGTGGTCGGGGTTGATGATCTCGACATCGTGGGAAACCACGATATCCGCAGCACGAACAACACCTTCACCTTCTTTGCTCAGTTGCAGCACCACCTCATCGCGGTTATGCAACTTGAAAACGACCCCTTTGAGGTTCAAGAGAATATCAACTACGTCTTCTTGTACACCGTCGATCGATGAGTACTCGTGAAGAACGCCGTCGATACTCACCTCGGTGGCGGCAAAGCCCGGCATTGACGAAAGAAGGATGCGCCGCAACGCGTTGCCCAGCGTATGACCGAAGCCTCGCTCGAACGGCTCCATCACGACCTTGGCGTGTACCGGTGACAAACTCTGTACATCAATGATGCGCGGTTTCAATAGTCCACTGCTATGCATGTCTTGTCCTTTGCCTGATTCAGTCAAGCGGAGCCTCGATTACTTCGAATAAAGTTCAATCACGAGACTTTCGTTGATCGTCGACGACAATTCGCTACGCTCAGGACGAGCCTTGTAGGTGCCCTTTGCTTCCTTGACATCCACTTCAACCCATTCGGGGAAGCCACGCGACTCAGCGGCAACAAGCGCTGCCTTGACGCGCAACTGCCCTTTAGCTTTTTCCGCGACTTCAACCACGTCGCCTGGGCGAACCAGGTAAGACGGAATATTCACGCGTCGTCCGTTAACCAATATGCCGTTGTGCTTGACGACCTGGCGGGACTCGGCACGCGAGGCTGCAAAACCCATGCGATACGTAACGGTGTCGAGACGCGATTCAAGTAACTGCAGCAGATTTTCGCCGGTAACGCCCTTGCGGCGATCGGCTTCCTTATAAACCCTGCGGAACTGGCCTTCGAGAACGCCATAGATGCGACGTATCTTCTGCTTTTCGCGCAGATGTACGCCGTAATCGGACAGGCGTTGCCCGGATTTCTGCCCATGCTGGCCCGGAGCATACGAACGACGCTCGATGGCACATTTGTCGGTAAAGCACTTCTCACCTTTGAGAAACAGTTTTTCACCTTCGCGACGACACTGACGGCACTTCGGATCGAGATTACGAGCCACTTTTCCTTCTCCTTATATCCGACGCTTTTTGGGTGGGCGGCAACCATTGTGCGGAATCGGCGTCACGTCGGTAATCGAGGTGATTTTGATTCCCAGAGCATTCAACGCACGAACCGACGACTCACGACCCGGGCCAGGCCCTTTGATGCGGACCTCGATATTCTTCACGCCACACTCGATGGCCATCTTGCCCGCAGATTCGGCAGCAACCTGTGCGGCAAACGGGGTGCTCTTGCGCGAGCCTTTGAAACCGGCTCCGCCCGATGTCGCCCACGACAAGGCATTACCCTGTCGATCAGTAATCGTAATGATCGTGTTGTTAAACGAAGCATGAATGTGCGCAATGCCTTCGGCAACATTCTTCTTGACTTTCTTGCGAACTTTCGCAACGGTCTTGGCCATGATCAGATCCTCTTATTTCTTGCCGGCGATGGCTTTGCGCGGGCCTTTACGCGTCCGTGCGTTGGTGCGCGTACGCTGGCCACGACAAGGCAGCCCCTTGCGATGACGTAGGCCCCGATAGCAGCCAAGATCCATCAGACGCTTGATGCTTATCGTTACTTCACGACGCAGATCGCCCTCGACAACAAACTTGGCGACGCAATCGCGCAAACGATCCATTTCAGCTTCCGTCAGGTCTTTCATCTTCGTGGAACGCGCTACGCCTACGGCATCACAAATCTTTTGTGCGCGGCTTCTTCCAATACCGTATATCGCCGTAAGCGCGATCTCGGCATGCTGGTGGTTGGGTATATTTACCCCTGCAATGCGGGCCATCGGTTCACCCCAAATGTGCGAAAATTACAGTTAACTCTTCAACCGCCAGGTGGCTCATTTCAACGAGTCCCAACGATCAGCCTTGACGCTGCTTGTGACGCGGATCCTTACAGATCACACGCACGATGCCATGGCGCCGAATGATTTTGCAGTTGCGGCAAATACGCTTCACAGATGCCAGAACTTTCATCTTTAACTCCTGATTATTGGCATCGGGTCTTACCCAGCCTCCTGCCAAATTACATTACTGCGTAGAGACTTTCACTTGGCGCGGAAAACGATACGCGCTCGGCTCAGATCGTAAGGTGTCAGTTGAACCGTAACCTTGTCCCCGGGCAGTATGCGGATATAGTGCATACGCATTTTTCCGGAGATAAAGCCAAGCACGACATGGCCATTTTCGAGCATTACCCTGAACGTTGCATTGGGGAGGTTCTCTACAACCTCGCCCTGCATTTCGATTAAATCTTCCTTTGCCATCCCTATTTGGCCATGAAACCGGAACCTTTGAAGTTTGCTTTCTTCAACAGCCCCTCGTACTGATGCGACATGGCATAGGCCTGAACCTGAGTCATGAAGTCCATCGTCACAACCACAATAATCAACAAAGATGTTCCCCCAAAGTAGAAAGGCACGTTCCACTTGAGAATCAGGAACTCCGGCAACAGGCAAACGATGGTGATGTACCCTGCGCCAACCAGAGTCAAGCGCATCAATATCTTGTCAATATAGCGGGCCGTCTGCTCTCCTGGCCGGATGCCCGGAACGAACGCCCCGCTTTTCTTGAGGTTGTCCGCTGTCTCCTTCGAATTGAACACCAGCGCCGTATAGAAGAAACAGAAAAAGATGATTGCCGCCGCGTAAAACATCACATAGACCGGCTGACCCGGAGAAAGCGCGTTGGAAATATCCTTGAGCCAGCGCATGGACTCGCTGGCGCTGAACCATCCGGCAATTGTCGCCGGGAAGAGGATGATTGACGAAGCAAAGATTGGCGGGATCACCCCAGACATATTCAGCTTGAGCGGCAAATGCGAACTCTGCCCCCCATAAATCTTGTTGCCCACTTGACGCTTCGCATAATTGACTAGAATCTTACGCTGGCCGCGTTCAACGAAAACGACAAACGCGGTAACCAAACCAACCAAGAAGGTGATCAGCAGCGCCGAAAGGGGATGCATCGCGCCGGTACGCACCAACTCCAGCAATCCGGCAACAGCGTTCGGCAACCCTGCCGCGATACCGGCAAAAATGATGATCGAAATGCCGTTGCCGAGGCCGCGTTCGGTGATCTGCTCACCCAGCCACATCAGGAACATCGTACCGGTCAATAGGGTCGTCACCGTCACAAAACGAAACATCATGCCCGGTTCAGGCACCAAGCCGGGCTGCGACTCGACGGCAATGGCGATACCTATGCCCTGAAATAGCGCGAGCAAGACCGTGCCATACCGGGTGTATTGCGTAATCTTACGACGACCGGCTTCACCCTCTTTTTTTAGTGCTTCAAGTTGCGGGCTGGCATGCGTCATCAATTGCATGATGATCGATGACGAGATATACGGCATTATCCCCAGGGCGAAAATCGTAAAGCGCTTCAGGGCGCCACCCGAAAACATGTTGAACATGCCGAGGATGCCGCTTTGTTGCTTGCTGAACAAATCGCTCAGCACTTGTGGATCAATGCCAGGGACTGGAATATGCGTTCCGATACGATAGACAATCAATGCGCCGAGCAGGAAGAGCAGCCGGCGCTTTAAATCGCCGTACTTCCCACTCTTGCCGGACTGAGCTTGATTAGTTGCCAAGAATCGTCACCGTCATAACTCGCTATTCAGCAACACTGCCGCCGGCCGCTTCGATCGCCGCCTTGGCACCCTTGGTGGCACTTACACCCTTGAGGGTGACCTTGCGGGAAATCTCGCCCGAGAGAATGACCTTGGCCGACAGCGCGTGTTGCGACACCAAATTAGCGCGCATCAGCGTGAGCAGGTCAATTTCATCAACAGGCAACTTATTGATTTCCGACAATCGGATTTCTTCATTCCGCGTATTGGTCAGCGAAACGAAACCCCGCTTCGGCAAACGCCGCTGCAGGGGCATCTGGCCGCCTTCAAAGCCAACTTTGTGGAAGCCGCCGGCGCGGGATTTTTGACCTTTATGGCCACGCCCAGCCGTTTTGCCGAGACCCGAGCCGATACCTCGACCCACACGGCGTCTGGCGCGATTGGATCCTTCGGCGGGTTGAATCACGTTGAGTTTCATCTTAGCTCTCACATTTCAGGAGGTAAGAAACCTTGTTGATCATTCCTCGAACTGCCGGCGTATCCTGCAATTCGGAACTGCTGTTCAGACGACGCAAACCCAGGCCGCGAACCGTTGCCCGGTGCGACTGCTTGGTGCCGATCAGGCTCTTGACCAGCGTAATCTTGACTTTCTTTTCAGCCATGGTTTACCCCTGAATTTCTTCGACCAGTTTGCCGCGCTTGGCTGCGATTTCCGATGGTGTGCTCATCGCCTGCAAACCGTTGATCGTGGCGCGCACAATGTTGTACGGATTGGTCGAACCATGAGCCTTGGCGACAACGTTCGTCATGCCCATGACATCGAAAACCGCGCGCATGGCGCCGCCAGCGATAACGCCGGTGCCTTCCGGCGCGGGCTGCATCATGACGACCGAAGCGCCGTGACGGCCAACAACAGTATGGTGCAAGGTGCCACTCTTGAGACTAACCTTGACCATTCGACGCCGCGCTTCTTCCATCGCCTTTTGAACGGCAACCGGCACTTCTCGCGACTTGCCCTTGCCCATGCCAATCCGGCCATCGCCATCGCCAACCACCGTTAGCGCGG
>WBZP01006316.1_pt1 | contig 11755 bp, 8 predicted proteins | sample 5204301 | NCBI WGS metagenome assembly WBZP01 (sample SAMN12412401, study PRJNA552823) | activated sludge metagenome | isolation source: activated sludge from nitrification reactor of wastewater treatment plant... | place: USA: Pennsylvania | collected 2017
CCCAGCGCCTCGGTCGGCTCCCAGCGGTAGCTGAACGGCGGATTGGCCACCACGGCGTCGAACTTCGGCATCCTGGCCGGGTTCATCTCGCGCAGCAGGTCCCAGTCGTTGGTCAATGTGTCGCCGTGGTAAATCTCGAACTCAGAATCCTTCACCCCGTGCAGCAGCATGTTCATCCGCGCCAGGTTGTAGGTGGTGATGTTCTTTTCCTGTCCGAATATTTTGCCGATGCCGTGCGGCCCCATGCGGTGGCGCACATTGAGCAGCAAGGAACCTGAGCCGCAGGCAAAGTCGAACACGCTCTCCAGTTGCTTCTTTTTGCCGGTGGCGGGTTCCTGGCTGTCCAGCGTGACGATGCCCGACAAAATGTCGGAAATCTGCTGCGGCGTGTAGAACTCGCCCGCCTTCTTGCCGGAACCGGCGGCAAACTGTCCGATCAGGTATTCATAGGCATCGCCGAGGGTGTCCCTGTCGGTGGAGAAATGCGCCAGGCCCTCGGCAATGGCCTTGATGATCGTGCAGAGCTTGGCATTGCGGGCTTCGTAGCCCTTGCCCAGCTTTTCCGAATTCAGATTGATCTCGGAAAATAGCCCGCCGAAGGTGCTGGCGAAGGATTCGTTCTCGATGTAGTCGAAGCCCTTTTGCAGGGTGTGCAGCAACTCCCCGTTCTGAGTGCGCGCCATCTCCGCGATGCTGCCCCAGAGGTGGGCGGGCTGGATCACGTAATGCGTTTTGCGGCGCATCTGCTTTTCAAATTCGGCGGTGTCGCCTGGGTTCTGCGCGTACCACACGGCCAACGGCGTGCGGCGGTCGCCCGCGTCCAGCTTCGGGTAATCCCGCCCCAGTTCCTTTTGCGCCGCCGTCTCGTAGTTGTCCGACAGATAGCGCAGGAACAGGAAGGACAGCATGTAATCGCGGAAGTCGTCCGCGTTCATCGCCCCGCGCAGTTGGTCGGCAATGCCCCACAGGGTGTTGCCCAGTTGTTTTTGATCTTGATCAGTCATTTTTGTCTTATTTGCGTGTATGTCATGTCACTGCCTCCAAAGCTGCAGGTTGAACCTGAGCAACAACCGGCGTAAGTTCGGACAAGGCAAAGGCATAGCGCGCCAGGAAACCATCCAGGATTTCCTTGAACAGCGTCTTGTTGTCTTCCAGCATCTCGCGTGGCTCGTAGAGCGAATACTTGCCGTGGCTCAGCAAGTTCAAGGCGCGGGCGTGCAGGCCTTCGTCGCCCGATGTGCCCAGACATTTCGAAAAATCTTCGTGCCCGAAGAAGTTCGCCGTCTTCTCCAGGATGCTGCGCAGCGTGTTGAAGTGGTGGGTGTACAGCGCGCCGCTCTGGCTGGCGGCTTTCAACTCGCTCAACATGGCGACATGGTGGAAGAAGGGCGTGTCGGTGGTTGCACGCAGCGTGTGGCCTTCGCCGTCCTTGGACTTGTAGAGGAAGTAGCTTTTGGTCTTCTGTTTCTTCAGTTCGTTGAACATCACGTTGAAGAACAAACCGTGGTGCGACGAAATCACCGTCTTCACCTTGTCCTTGCCGCGCCGCAACAACTTGGCCAGATCGGAAGCCACGGCAATGGCGTTATTGTCGTCGAGTGACGAAATCGGGTCGTCGATGTAGATGTACTTGACCCAATCGTAGGTCTGGCCGGGTTGGGCATCGATGGCAAGCTCAACCAAGGCCAGGAACACACACCAGATGAAGATGTTTTCCTCGCCGCGCGACACCTTGATGTGTTCGGCATCGCCCCGCGAGAACGAGATCGTCCAAGCCTCGTAATCTATGCGGAAATCAAAGTCAGCATAACGCACGTGGTAGGGGAAAATTTTTTCTTCCAGCGCCAGTTCCCGAAAGCCATCGAAGAAGTGCGAATCCTTGTTGATTCGCAGCTCACGCTGTCTGTCGTTTTCCAGATCGTTGTTCCAGGTAAACAGGTCTTCGGTGTAGGCGTTGAAGTACAACGTATCGCGTGCAATTCCTTTCTTTTTCTTTCCTGCATCCTTGAACGCCATGGATAGCCGGGTCTTACCGGTACCGTTATAGGCGAACAAAAGGACGAAATCTTTCCCACCGCTTTTAAAATCATCACGCAACCGGGAAACCAAAGGCCGCAGGGTCTTGTAACGATATACTTTGGTCTGCCTACTCACGACGTTGCCTCCTTGCGGTCCTTGATCCTGCTTTCTAGCGCCTTCAGCTCGGCCTCGTCCTGCGCATCCGCCGCTTGCGCCTCTTCGGCTTTGCGGCGCTGGTCGTAGTCCAGAAACAGCGGGGCAATTTGCTGCTCCATGCGGGCATGGCTGACCGAACCCGCGCCGGCCAACAAGGGGAAGCCGTTGGCGGCGATGATCTGGCCGACGTTCTCGCGCCAGAAGGCCATGCTGGTGATGGCTTGCCGCTTGGCGCGCAGTTCGGCGGTTTCCAGAAAGATCACCACCAGGCGGTTGAGGGTGTCGATCTCGTCTTCGGTCAGGTAGTTCTTGGCCACCAGGATGTCCTGCTTGCGCACTTGGGCGCCCTTCCAGGTCAGCAAGCCAAAATAGGCATCGGCAGGGTTGGCCCGGGCAAGGATAATCTCGGCGGCAGTCTGCTGTGTCACCGCGTAGAGCAGCAGGTTTTGCACCGTGGCGAAGAATTGCTGGGTGGCCTGATCGCTCTTGTCGTAATCGGCCGCCAGCGCAAACAGGTCGCGGACCTTTTGATAGAAGCGCTTTTCCGAGGCGCGAATGTCGCGGATGCGCGCCAGCATCTCGTCGAAATAGTCCGGGCGGCCATCGGGGTTCTTGAGCCGCTCGTCGTCCATGACGAAACCCTTCTTCAGATATTCCGCCAGCACGGTACTGGCCCAGCGGCGGAACTGCACGCCTCGCGGCGAGCGCACGCGGTAGCCGACGGCCAGAATGGCGTCCAGGTTGTAGTGCGCCACGCGGTAGTTCTTGCCGTCGGCGGCAGTTGTCAACCATTGGTTGACAACTGAATCCTCGCGCAATTCTTCCTCGTTGAAAATGGCCTTCAGGTGCTTGGCGATGTTTTGCTTGGTGGTCTGAAACAGTTCCGCCATCTCCAACTGGCTGAGCCAGACCGTCCCTCGGTCGGCCCGCAGTTGCACGTGGGCTTGGCCGTCTTCGCTGGTGTAGAGGATGAGCTGCGTCATGCGGCTGCCTCGTCCAGCGCGGGGAATAGCTGCTGCATCAGCCCTTTTTTATGGGTCTTGAGCGCGGCGAGTTTTTGGGTTTGGGCGGTGAGCAGTTCGTCGAGGGAAGCGAGGCAGCCGGCGATTTTTTGTTGTTCTGGCCTCGTTGGTAAATATATTTTTGTGTTACTTACTGTTTTCAACGAAAGATTTTTTATTGTCGATCCTGTTAATTCGGTAGAAAAATAACTATAAATTATCGAGGTTTTTAAATAGTAACTGATAAAATCTTTAAGTGCTTTGCCAGCATCAATATTGATATAACAAGCACTTTTACCTAGAACTACTTTTTCGTTGTTGTACGAAGAGAGATTTCCTATCGTCCCATTTATAGACAACAATATTGTGTTTTCACCTAAGTGTCTTTTATGTTTTTTGTATTCCTCTTCTGAAACTCGTTTTGTTTTTTCGTCTACGACAATCCCTCCATCTATCAAATTGTTACCATTAATAAAAAAATATTCTCCACTATCATCGTATAGCGGTGTTGAGTGTATACCATCACTAATTTTCAGTGATAGTGTCTCTAACTTTTTCTCCACCCACTCCCCCGCATCCCGAAACTCGGGAAAGCGCAGTTTGGGCAGGGTTTCACCTTCGGCGGGGAAAAGCTGCTGCATCAGCCCTTTTTTATGGGTCTTGAGCGTGTCGAGCTTTTGGGTTTGGGCGGTGATAAGGTCGTCGAGAGAGGAGAGGCAGTCGGCGATTTTTTGTTGTTCTTTTTTGCGCGGAAATGCTAAAGCCAGCTTGTCGATTGAACTGGCGTACAAGTGGAAAACTGTAGAGCCAGAAACGAGTTGGAGAACTTCACGCTCCAGATACCTTATGAATCTCGCAAGGAATTCTCCACTAATTTCTTCCTTGCTCGTCCTAATTACAAGTATGTCGCCGCCAAGTATTACATCGTTTAGTTTGATGCAGCATGCCTTTGCTAAACCGCTAGGCGTGACATCGGAGGTCGGCATTAGCACATCATTTTCAACAGATAAGAAAATGTTTTCATCTAGATCGGTGTAACTTTTTACTGCCAAAATGACTTCGGGATGCTCTGTAAAAAGTTCCCCATAGTGGATGCAAGGGTTCTTGCCATTAGGCGTTATGACGCTTTTCGGAAGCCCTTTTCCTTTGAAGAAAGTTGCAAACTCTCCAAGTTTCGCTTCTTCCCACTCCCCCGCCTCCCGAAACTCAGGAAAGCGCAGTTTGGGCACGAGTGCGCGTTTTGCTGTTGCTGTCATGCTCTTGTCTTCCCTCTTATTATTCATACACCCCTAGCCCGGAAATCTCCCGCCCTTGGGCGAGTTTTTTGAGCAACGGAACAAGGTCTTCCATCAGCGCCAGTTCCGCCTTGGTGCGCGCCTTCCAGCCCAGTTGTTGCGGGGCTAACAGGTCGCTCAATTGGCCGCCGTCAAAGATCATGCGGCGCAAAATGGTCTCCACAAAGGCTTGCAGGGCGGCGGTCTCCAGCCCGTGCTGGTCGGCGATGCTGGCCAGTTCCCTGGCGCTCTTTTCCGTCTTGAAGCGTTCAAAGCCTGCACGGATGGCCTTTTCGTCCAGCCCCTTGCCCGCCTCCAGGGTATCGATGTAATCGGCGATGTCCTCGCGCGCGTCCATGAACTTGGCATCGGACTGGATCAGGCCGATCAACTGTTCGCGGCTCATCTTCTGCTTGCCGGGGCCTTGCTGTGAGTAACGGGCAATCAGGGCCATGATGTAGTCGTAGTCGATGAGGCTTGAGGCAAACAGTACGAATTCAAAATCAAGCTGTTGCACGTCCTCCGGGATGTCCGCACCGCCTTGGTCCTGTTTTTCCTTCAAGCGTTGGGCGGTGTCCAGATAGACGCCCTTGAAGCCCTGCAAGGTGTCTTTGGGCAATACCTGCTCGATGGTCGCCTTGTTCTCGTCCGTCAGGTCGGTGTACTGGTCGAGCTGGGTCTTGAGGCGCTGCACGTCTTTGAACAGGTTAATGAACTGGGCGCGCGCCGCGTCGCCCTTGAGGTTGGGAACGGCCTCGGGCTTGTTGTCCAGACCCTGGGAGTGCATGAAGTCGCCCAGCGTCTGCACGGCGGTTTGCAACCGATCAATCACCACCGGGGCTTTATCCACCAGCCAGATTTCCTTGACGGGCTTAGTCGCCTCGCCGGAGAACAGGCCGATGGCGGTATCCACAGCGTCTTGCTGCTGGCGGAAGTCGAGGATGTTGCCGTAGGGCTTGGTGTCGTTGAGCACGCGGTTGGTGCGTGAGAATGCCTGAATCAGTCCGTGGTACTTGAGGTTTTTATCGACGTAGAGGGTATTCAGGAATTTGGAGTCGAAGCCGGTCAGCAGCATGTCCACCACGATGGTGATGTCGATCTTCTGGGCGTGGGGCAGGTCGGCATTGGGCCATTGCTGATCCTTGATGCGCTTTTGTACGTCCTGATAGTAAAGATCAAACTCGCCGATACTGTGGTTAGCGCCATAGCGGTCGTTATAGTCGGCGATGATGGCCTTGAGGGCGGCCTTCTTCTTATCGGGTTCTTGCTCGTTATCGGCCTTTTCCTGCGGCAGGTCTTCCTGAATCTGCTGCACGTCCTTGTTGCCTTCGGCGGGCGGCGAAAAGACGCAAGCGATGTTCAGCGGCAGGAAATCGGCATCGGCGGCCTGCTTTGCCGCCTGCACGGTCTTGAACAGGGCGTGATATTCAATCGCATCGTTGATCGAGGCGGTGGCCAGCAGGGCATTGAACTTGCGCCCGTTGGTGGCGGCGTCGTGCTTGGCCAGAATGGCTTCGATGATGGCCTTCTTGGCAAGAGGTTCGCCCGGTTTGAGCGGTTTCTTGCCCTCGGGTTTGTAATAGTCCACATGAAAGCGCAACACGTTGCGGTCTTCGATGGCATGGGTGATGGTGTAGGCGTGTAGTTGCTGCTGGAAGATGTCCGCCGTGGTTCTGTAGCTCGCCTGCTGGCCTTCGATCTGCTGGGTGCTGGCGTTGTCCTCAAAGATAGGCGTACCCGTAAAGCCGAACAATTGGGCGTTGGGGAAGAATTCTTTGATCGCTTGGTGGTTCTCGCCAAACTGCGAGCGGTGGCATTCGTCGAAGATGAACACCATGCGCTGTTTGCGCAACGGTTCCAGCCGCTCCTTGTAATTGCGCTTGTGGTTGCCATCGAGCGCCAGGCCGAGTTTTTGGATGGTGGTGACGATCACCTTGTCGGCGTAGTCGTCGGACAGTAGCCGCCGCACCAGAGTTTCGGTATTGGTGTTTTCCTCGACGCACCCTTCCTGAAATTTGTTGAATTCCTCCCGCGTCTGCCGGTCGAGGTCCTTGCGGTCCACCACGAACAAGCATTTATCGATGTCCGGGTTGTCCTTGAGCAAGGTGGAGGCTTTGAACGAGGTGAGCGTCTTGCCGCTGCCTGTGGTGTGCCAGATGAAGCCGTTGCCGCAGTTGCGGTGGATGTACTCGACGATGGCCTTGACGGCATAGATCTGGTACGGGCGCATCATCAGCAATTTCTGTTCGCTGGCCACCAGCACCATGTAGCGGCTGATCATCTCGCCCAGCGTGCATTTGGCGAGGAATTTCTCGGCGAAGCGATCCAGATGGGTGATCTTCTTGTTGGCCTCGTCGGCAAACTGGTAGAGCGGCAAGAAGCGCTCGTCGGCGTTGAAACTGAAGTGGCGGCTGTTGTTGTTGGCGAAGTACCAAGTATCGCTGCGGTTGCTGACGATGAACAGTTGCAGGAAGCACAGCAGGGTCTTGGTGTAGCCGTTGCCGGGGTCGTTCTTATAATCGACGATCTGCTGCATGGCCCGGCGCGGGCTGATCGCCAGGGTTTTCAGCTCGATCTGCACCACCGGCACGCCGTTGATCAGCAGAATCACATCGTAGCGATGGTGGCTATAATCGGTGCTGATGCGGAGCTGGTTGACCACCTCGAAGCTGTTCTTGCACCAGTCCTTGATGTTGACCAGGGTGTAGTAGAGCGGGGTGCCGTCGTCGCGCTCGAAGTGGTTGCGCTCGCGCAAATGACGGGCGGCGGCGTAGACGTCCGGGGTGATGATGGACTCCAGCAGCCGGTGAAACTCGCTGTCGGTGAGGTGGACGCGGTTCAGCGCCTCGAAATGCTGGCAAAAGTTCTGCTCCAGCGCGGCGCGGTCGCGAATGTCCGGGCGGTGGGTGTATTTGAGATCGCCCAGTTTTTCAATCAGTGCTTGTTCGATTTCTTGTTCAGTCATTACGCTGACTCTCCTGTGGCGGAACAGGTGCCAGCAAGATTTCGAATACCGGCACAAGGTTAATCATCAGATCAAGAAAGAGCAACAACTTGGTCGCATCTTCTTTCGTCCAAACCTTACCTCTTGCGCCATGCAAAACGGCATGTCTATTTAGTACTGAAGTATCTTGGCCCTGAGTAAAATGGCCATAATAAATCGCTGCAAATTGCAGGAATGAATCCAGCGCAACCCCGACCAACCTCAGATCTTTATTAGAGCTGTCTTGAGCATTTGCACCATTCTTTTCGGCGTAATCCCAGGCACCATGTCCAGGCCTCAGCGATTCCAAGCAAATGTTAGCTTCAGAAAAAATCTTGTTTATATGACCGACACCTTTCGTCAAATTTTCAGTTTGCAACAGTTCTCGACAAACATAGTCAAGCAAAGGGAAAACTGCCGCAACGCACGAATACCAATATCCCTTGACATAGATTTCTTGGATCTCTTTTAGCTCTTGGTGATGCTCAGCTAGCATCTTTGTTGATCTCCATCGGCGAAATAGCTTTCGAGATGAAAGTTGCACCAGTTTAACCATGGATTTATCAATAATATTAGCGAACCATTCCTTTCTCACCTCATATTCTGTTGACCAATGGAGCATAGATTTAAGTGAGATGCGAACATAAAACCAAGCCATAATTGGAAGAGCTGCTGTCAATAACCAGTATTTGCTCTGAGATAAAGAGAGCACAAAAAAGGGGAACGGCCAGTCGAATTCAAGGTGAAGCACATCAGATAACGACAAAATAAAATTCACATGGTGCGTTCGCGTATAACGCAAAAAAGAATCATCTATTGAACGCGGATAGTCATTCTGAGGAATATAATCTACAGGCTTGCGGGCAATCCTTCCTCGAAGGATTTCAAGATTCGCCACTAGTTCTTGTGGCCTAATAGTCTTGCTATTCATGAGTGAACCAGTACGGCCTGCCCCAGACGTAGAAGCGCTGGAACAGCGGGACGATGAATTGCTTGGTGGAGTCCAGCAACTGCCGCAGTCGGTTTTCATGGGCCTGCATGGCAACCTCTCGGGCGGCGGCGCACAAGACCCGACGCGCCGGCGGAATTCTTGCGGAACCTGCGGGGGATGGTTGAGGGTCTGGCCATGGGGTGCGCCAGCGCGGGTTCTTCGTTGTTTTTCGTTATTGTTGCGGGTGTTTTGCAACTATAGCCCGTGTGAATCAGTAATTGTAGGGTCTTTTTGAATCAACCCGGTTCCCGCGCCTTGATCTGTCGCTGTTGCACTCAATGGGATATCGCTCCGATCCTGATGCGGCAGGTTACGGGGCAAGATCGGCGGCGAGTGCGCCCGTCGCGCTACCGCCAAAATGAAAAAACCCGGCCTGGAGGGACCGGGTTGAAGGGGCGGGGTTGAGCCGCCCAAGGAGCAAAAAACGAAACCAATTTCAGTCTAGCACACGCGGGCGCATCGTTTCAGCGCCGCCGTTCCCCGCCCGATTGACACCCGCCTTTGTTTAGCCTAGTTTTCCGTTTACTACCTGATGTAAGCGGCTGTCGCCCCGATAAAGCGATGATTCACGTTCACCGCCACAGACTGTGAGCACATGGGCGTGAATCTTTTAGGATCGCCTCGTGGGCGTGGTCGATAGGGGCCAGATAAGGCATGGCTTGCCGTGCGCGAATAACCTCAGCCGATATTCTTATATCAGGTAGTTGAGGCCACGCCGCCCTCAATTCGTGCGGCGGTTGTGCTGGAGACTCCGCCGCCATGTCCGAACGTCCCACCGTCTACCCCGTCCTGCGCCTCGCCCCCGCGTCGGAACCGCGTCGCCGCCTCAAGTGCGACCGCGATGTCAAGCTGCACCTGCCCGAAGCCCTCTATGACGATCTGGCTCGCCAAGCCCGCGCCGATAGCCGCGCCGTGAGTGAATACATCCGGGTGGTGCTGGAACGGCATTTGTATGGCACGCTGGGCGATCCGCACGGCTGACCGTTTAGCCGTGTTTTGGCCGCGTCCGTCGGCGCGGTGGTGATCCAGCGCGCTGATACTGGCGATTCATTGGCGCGAAGCTATACTGGTGACAACGGTCCGATGAATAGCGCATCTTCCGGTGAGCGGGTGGCTGCGGTCCGGCGCTTCGGTTCTGCGGCGCCAACCGTCGTGCTTCATGGTATCTATGCTGCTTCGAGGGCACCGCAAACAGGGAGGGCGTTCCTTAAATTTAAAACCTAAAAGTGTAAAAATGCTTATTCAATTGATTTACTGTAGTGTAGCAAGTTGTATGTTTAGCCACGAAGAATTGTCTGGCTTATTGCGATTTGCGCGTCAAAATAACGCCAAAGAAGACATCACGGGGATATTACTATATGCTGAAGGGAGCTTTTTTCAGGTTTTGGAAGGCGAAGAAGAAAAGATTAGATCACTTTTTGAGAAGATTGAGAAGGATAAACGTCATCATAGTATGACCATAATTATTCAAGAACCGATTGCGGAACGATCCTTTGGGGATTGGACGATGGGGTATGCTGATATCACACCTGAAGATCTAGGCACAATAATTGGAACCAACGATTTTCTGGTTAGAGGACAGTCATTTGCGCAATTTGAAAAAGGGAGAGTAAAGAAACTATTAGCTGCGTTTAAATACGGGCGCTGGAGGGCGAAAATCAGCGATTTTGATACTCCATTCGATAAACCATCCCGCATTAGCCAGGAGAACCCAGATTATTCTCCATCAGTAGCCAAAAAATTGAATCGTAATGATAAATATTCCTTTGCTTTTCAACCCATCGTCAATGCAAAGACAAGACAAGTGTTTTCCTATGAAGCTTTGTTGCGTGGTCGAAAAAACGAGCCTGCCCAGCAGATATTAAATAGCGTAGATCCATCTAAAATCGGTTATTTTGATGATCAAAGCCGAAGCTTGGCGATAAATTTGGCAGCGTACTTGGGATTATCAACCCATCTCAATTTGAACATCATGCCTTCTAATGCGATATCATCTCCAACCACTATACCATCAATTCTTCGAGCGGCAGAACAATTTAAAATTTTTCCAGAACAAATAGTATTGGAAATCCTAGAAAGCGAAATAATTGAAGATTTTGAAATATTCAAAAGCGCGATATGTGAATATCAAAGTTCTGGATTGCTTCTTGCAATAGATGATTTCGGAGCTGGATATGCTGGCCTGAATCTGCTTGCTGAGTTTCAGCCACACATTATAAAACTTGATTTACATTTAATTCGCGATGTTCATAGCAGAGGACCGCGACAAGCAATCATACGTGGGTTATTGCGAGCTTGTTTCGATCTTGGCATAGACATTATTGCAGAGGGAGTTGAAAATGAGAGTGAATATCGTTGGTTGAGAGATGAAGGAATTGATTTATTTCAAGGTTACCTCTTTGCAAAGCCGGACTTTGAGCGTTTATCAACAACTTTCTATTTACCGGATTGAGAATTTCAAAACTGGAGAATGATAAAGGTAAAAGAACCCCGCGCGATCCTCGCCGGAGGAACGCATCATGCGATCACCATCCCGTTATCGTCATCCCCAGTTTGGCACCGTCGTGGTCGGCGCGCTGGCCGCGTCCGCCCTGATGTTGGCGGGGATGGGGCTGGCGTCTAGGGAACCGGTCTTCCTCTATGGTGGGCCGGTGATGATGGGGATCGTCGCGCTCCTCTTCTACAACCTGACCGTCGAGATCGATGAAACCCATTTGCGCTTTCGTTTCGGCGTCGGGTTGATCCGCAAACGGATTCCGCTGGCCGAGATCGTGGCGGTTGCGCCGGTGCGCAACTCCTGGCTGTACGGCTGGGGCATTCACTGCACCCCGCGCGGCTGGTTGTACAACGTGTCGGGCTGGGAAGCGGTGGAGATCGCCCTGACCTCGGGCAAGCGACTGCGGCTTGGAACCGACGAGCCGCAGCGACTGGCGCAAGCACTGCGGGCGGCGATGGGCGAGCGGGGTTAAGAGATGCTCTTCCGGTGGGGAGAGTGGGAGGATAGTCGGTTGCGGTTAGAGATGGCAGGGATTTGACTCCTAACTCAAGTGATGCGCCGTAGATTCCCCGGATTGACTCAACAAGCTGGCTATCCAGCCCGAACATATCGACGAGATACGGTGTCGATCATAGTGGTACACATATCGGTACACCCCCCTACAGGCGGTTAGTGATAACTGACTGTTAATAACAAGCGCTGTCGTGGGAGTGGAGACGCTTGAAGTGGACCCCATAGTCAAGACAGAATTTAGCCGAATTTAAGGTGGACACTCTGCGCCTCATGGCGACAGGGTTCATCTGTCGGCATACACCTCAGCGGGTGTTCGGTTGT
>WBZP01003526.1_pt1 | contig 11753 bp, 7 predicted proteins | sample 5204301 | NCBI WGS metagenome assembly WBZP01 (sample SAMN12412401, study PRJNA552823) | activated sludge metagenome | isolation source: activated sludge from nitrification reactor of wastewater treatment plant... | place: USA: Pennsylvania | collected 2017
CCCATCCGGCGAGCACCTCGCACAGTCGCCTGACCGAGGTGCAACGGAAGGCCGCCGGCATCACACAGGGGATGATCCGCGTCGCCGTCGGCCTGGAGGACCTCGAGGACCTGAAGGCCGACCTCGACCGCGGCCTGCGCGCGCTCGCCACGACCGCATGACGAAGTGAAGAAAGTCCGCACCCGCATCGCACCGTCGCCGACGGGCTACCTGCACCTGGGCACGGCGCGCACGGCGCTGTACTCGTGGGCCTACGCGCGCCACCATGGCGGCGAGTTCATCTTGCGCATCGAGGACACCGATGTCGCGCGATCGACGGCGGATGCCGTCGAGCAGATCCTGGACGCGATGTGCTGGCTCGGGCTGGACCACGACGAAGGGCCGTTCTTCCAGATGCAGCGGCTGGCGCGCTACCTTGAGGTGGCCGAGCAGATGATCGCCGCCGGCACGGCCTACCGCTGCTGGTGTACGCCGGAGGAACTCGACGCGATGCGCGAGGCGCAGCGCGCTCGCGGAGAGAAGACCCGCTACGACGGCCGCTGGCGCCCATCGCCGGACAAGCGGCTGCCGACGCCGCCCGCGGGCCTGCACCCTGTGGTGCGCTTCGCCAATCCGCCGCGCGGCACGGTGCAATGGGACGACCTGGTCAAGGGGCCGATCGCGATCGGGAACGAGGAGCTCGACGACCTGATCATCCTTCGGCCGCCTCCGGACGGGGCGGGGAGCTGCGGCGTGCCGACCTACAACTTCGCGGTCGTCGTCGACGACCTCGACATGGCGATCACGCATGTCTACCGCGGCGACGAGCATGTCAACAACACGCCATGGCAGATCAACATGTTCCGCGCCCTGGGCGCCGAGCCGCCGCTGTACGGCCATTGTCCCATCATCCTTGGTGACGACGGCCTCAAGCTGAGCAAGCGGCGTGGCGCAGTGAGCGTCACCGCCTACCGCGAGCTGGGCTACCTGCCGGAGGCGATGCTGAACTACCTGGCGCGGCTGGGCTGGAGCCACGGCGACGACGAGATCTTCACGCGCGACCAGATGGTGGAGTGGTTCGACGGATCGCACCTTGCGAAGAGCCCGGCGCAATGGGACCCTGCCAAGCTCGCGTGGGTGAACGCCCAGTGGCTCAAGCGTGCCGAGGACACCCGGCTCGCGGATCTGGTGCGCGGCCAGCTGGCCAGGCGCGGCATCGCCACCGACGAACTGCCGACGTTGGCGCGCGCTGCGGCGCTCTTCAAGGAGCGCTGCAGCACGGTGGTCGAGCTGGCCGACTGGGCCGAGATGCTCTTCGTCGAGGTCACGCCGCGCGCCGAGGACCTCGCCGCGCACGTCGGTGAGGCCTTGCTCCCGGCGCTGCGTGACCTGCGTGAGCGTCTCGCGCAGGTCGAGTGGACGCCGGTCGCGCTCGCGGTGGCCATCAAGCAGACGCTGGCCGCGCACCGGTTGAAGATGCCGCAGTTCGCGCCGGCCCTGCGGGTGCTGCTGTGCGGGCGGGCGCAGACGCCGTCGATCGATGCCGTGCTGGCGCTGTTCCGGCGCGAGGACGCGATCGAGAGGTTGCGGCGCGCCTGAGAAGCGCTGCTATACTGCAAGGCTCGCTCGAACGGCGACTGGGTGGTTGTGTCCTCGGGGGTATAGCTCAGCTGGGAGAGCGCTTGCATGGCATGCAAGAGGTCAGCGGTTCGATCCCGCTTACCTCCACCAACGCCGCAGGCGCCGTTCGCGTGAGAGAGGTTCCAGGTCCCCTTCGTCTAGAGGCCTAGGACACGACCCTTTCACGGTTGTAACAGGGGTTCGAATCCCCTAGGGGACGCCACCTTCGGGTGGCACGAGCCTGGCTGGGCTCGCCGGCATGCCGGGGACGCAGCCACCGCGCGGAGCGGTAGTTCAGTTGGTTAGAATACCGGCCTGTCACGCCGGGGGTCGCGGGTTCGAGTCCCGTCCGCTCCGCCAACAATATCCCAGTCTTTATTGGGCCAGCGTACGATCCGATGCGCACTCCTGCCCAAAGACCCGCCTTCCGAAAACTGCAGGAAGGCGTCCAGAAGGCCACCCTCTTGGTGGCCTTTCTGCTTCTTCGAGTGGCGCGCCGCGCAAGGACCATGAAACTGCGGATTGCGCGGTCCGCCACGCGCTGGCACCCTCGCGGAAGGAACGTCAACAAGACAGGGGAGTCGGCGCCGGATGGCGAAGCCCGACTTCCCGGCGCTGCTCGCACCGGGACTCCACACACTGAAGCTGGCCGGGCGTCATGCGTTGGCGGTGGCGCCCTTCCCGGTGGACCCTCGGAGGCAAGACCTCTTCGACAAGCTGTCCACCTGGGTGGGGGCGGTTCAGGCGTCAGGCGTGACGGGTATCCTGTGGCTGGATGGCACCTTCCTGACGCAGAAGCCGGGGCCGGACGACATTGACTGCGTGCTGTGGAGTCCGCTGTGGGCCACTCCGGCGAGCGCCACCGCTGCGAATAAGCAGCAGTTGCAACGCCTCGTCGACCGACCGACCGCAATGGCACTTTACGGGCTAGATTTCTACCTTGAGATGCCGGCACCGGATCAGGTGTTCCACCGGGAAGCCTACTGGCGTGGAGTCCTCGGCTTCGCGCACGACAGGGTGACGGCCAAGGGTTTTGCGGAGCTTCACCTATGACCACCAAGTTTCTCCGCGATCACTCGGAAGCCTTGACGAACTTCGCCAAGGAAACCCGCGAGCGCGCCAGCGCCGCGACGGATGACTTCTTCCTCCAACTGGCAGCGAAGGCCCAGGAGGATGCGGCCCACGATTCGACGCGGCCGCTTGCGCTGGCAGAAGCCGACGAAGCCGGTGAACTCGTGGACGTGCGCCTGATTGGGCCGCGCGCCGACGGCAGCATCTCGCTCGATTGGTTCGTCAACGCGATGGGGCCGCTGTCGAAGGCTTGGAAGCTGGCAGCGCATCGGCTGCGCTACGGCCATGACCCGGTCCGAGGTGTCGGCGCCGACGTGGTTAGCGCCCTCAATCTCAAGCTCGCGGGCCTCGCCTACGGCTCTACGCGCATCTTCGTGACGGGCAACGCGATGCCCGACCTGACGGGCGAGAGCCTGCTGCAGGCGACGCTGACGCAGACCTTCCGCCTTCTCAATGCCGAGCAGGAAGACTTCTATGACGCGGTGGACGCGATCGGTGGCAAGTCGGCCCATCAGTTGAGTGAGTTCATGAAGGCACTGGACGAAGCCGGCCTTGCCGCGCAGGTTGCTTGGCAATCGCCGAAGGGGCGCCAGTTCTGGGAAGGTCGGCCGGATGAGATTACGCGGATTCGCGCCCTGCTGGACACGCTTCGCGAGCCGGAGAAGTACGATGAGGTCATCGACGGCCGCGTCGCCGGCATCACGGACATCGGACGCCTGGACGTGCGAACCGACGACGGCAAGGTGTCGATTCGCTTCCCGCTGCAACTGACCGACCAAGTCCAGCGCCTTACGATCACCTCGCCCGCGCGCATCCGCGTCGAAACGCATCGGTACTGGGACAGCGTCGAGAAGCGCGACATCTACAAGCGCCAGCTGATCCGCGTCGAGGGGTAGGCGATGGCCCGCGCGCAGCAAGGAGCAAGGCCCCTCGGGGCCTTGTTTCGTTTTTGGCGGACGACCGCTCCGCCAATCCTTCCGAAGTCACCCTCACGGGTGGCTTCTGCGCTTGCGGCGCCGACCTCGAGCTCGCCGGATCGCCCGGTGCCTCGGGTGCCCCGGAGCCGTACATGTCACTTTTTTGACATGGGTGCAGGGTAGCCTTAAGGTTTCCAGTGTGGGCCTGGTTTGCGGCCTGGACTGCGTGCTTCCATGGAAGTGAGATGACGGAGCGGCCCGACGCGATCGTGGTCGCCGGCGGGCGAGGGTGGGCGCGCCTGCGTGTGCGCGGGCTGTTGCGCAATGCCGCGCTGGCGCGCCGTATCGCCAGTTCGGCGCCGCGGCCGGTGCAGGTGCTGCCCGCGTCGGGGTCGGTGCGCGTGCCGCTCGACTGTGAGCGCGACGCGTCGTTCTGGATCCGCTGGCTGTCGCGGCTGAGCGCGGACCTCGCGCCTGCCCATCCCCCGCCTCCACCTGCTGCGCGGGCCGCCCAGGCGCCACTGTCGGGTGCGGCTGCGGCACCTGGCGACAAGGCGGTAACTACGGGCTCGGGCTACGCGGCCACCCGCTCCGCCGGCGCGGCAGCCACCCCTCCAAAGAGGCCCCGGCCGCATGCCGGGGGTGCCGGCAGTGGGGATGCGGTGCATGCGCTCGAGTGGCAGGCACTGCTGCGGCAGCTCGGCGGCGGTGGGGGGGGGCTTGACGTGAGCCGCGGCCTGGAGGCCGCCGAGGCGGCGTCGCGCCTGGCACGCGACGGCACCAACGAGATCCTGGACGTGCTGCCGCGCAGCGACGGCGAGATCCTGCTCGACCAGTTCCGGTCGGTGCCGGTGGCGCTGCTGGGCGCCTCGGCCGCGCTGTCGCTCGCCACGCGCGCGTTCGTCGACGCCGGCGCCATCGGGGCGGTGCTCGCCGTCAACAGCGCGCTCGGCTTCGTCACCGAGCGTCGCGCCGAGCAGACCGTCTCGGCGCTGCGCCGCCTCGGGCCGCGGCAGGCGCGCGTGCTCCGCGGTGCCCAGGTGGCGACGATCGATGCGCGCGAGGTCGTGCTTGGCGACGTACTGCTGCTGCAGCCCGGCGACGCGGTGCCTGCGGACGCGCGCGTGTTCGAGTCGCACCGCCTTGCGGCCAACGAAGCGGCGCTGACGGGCGAGAGCCTGCCGGTGCGCAAGGAACCGGCGGCCGCGCTGCCGGCCGCCGCCGCGCTGGGCGAGCGCCGCAACATGCTCTTCATGGGCACCGTGATCTCCGGCGGCATGGGCCGCGCGGTGGTCACCGCCACCGGCGAGCACACGGTGCTGGGGCAGATCCGTCGGCTCGCGCAGGCCGCCGAGTCGCCGCACACCAAGCTGCAGACCGAACTCGACTCGCTCGGTCGCCGGCTCGGCATCGGCGCCGCCACGCTGTGCCTGCTCGTGTTGGCCCTCGGTGCGCTGCGCGGCCGGCCACTGCTGCCGCTGCTGCGCACCGCGGTGTCGCTCGCCGTCGCCGCGATCCCCGAGGGCCTGCCGACGGTGGCGACGAGCCTGCTCGCCACCGGCATCCGCGAGCTGCGCGAACGCCAGATCTTCGCCCGTCGCCTCGACGCGGTGGAGAACCTGGGCGCGGTCGACACGGTGTGCTTCGACAAGACTGGCACCCTGACGCAGAACCGCATGAGCGTGGTGGCGGTCGCGGTCGGGCTGCGCGCCGTCGACGTCGACTTCGCAGCACCGGTGTCCGGCGGCCCGGGCCTGCCGGCCGATGCGCTGCGCGTGCTCACGCTGTGCCACACGGTGGAGCGTTCGAGCAGCGCCGGCGACGCGGCGCCGAACGGCGGCGACACATGCCGCAACCCAGCGCCAAGCGGCGGCGCTGCCGGCCGCGACGCGGCGATCGCAGCCTCGGCCGCAACAGCAACCGCAACCGCAACCGCAACCGCAACCTGGCAGGGCTCGTCGACCGAGATCGCGCTCATCGAGTACGCGCAGGCACGCGGCGCCGATGTCGAGGCGCTGCAGTGCCGGCATCCTCAGCTGGGCGTGCGCCACCGCTCCGAGCATCACCCGTACATGGTGACGCTGCATGCGGCGGGGCGTGGCCTGCTGGTGGCCGTCAAGGGCCGGCCCGACGCCGTGCTCGAGCGCTGCGAACGCTGGTTCGACGGGCGCAGCCTGCAGCCGCTCACAGCCGCGGCTCGCAAGCAGCTGCTCGCGCTGAACCAGTCGCTCGCCGACCGTGGGCAGCGCGTGCTCGCCATCGCGTCGCGCGAGCAGGCGAGCCGGCGCTATGGCGATACCGGCGGTCTCACCTGGCTCGGCCTGGCGGGGATGGCCGATCCCCCGCGCCCGGGCCTGCCGGAGATGGTGCGCCGCTTCCAGGCGGCGGGCATCCGGCCGATGATGATCACTGGCGACCAGATCGGCACCGCGCGTGCCGTGGCGCGCGAAGTGGGGCTGGGCGATGGCAGTGCGCTCGTCGACGCCGCCACGCTGCCCGAGTCGGCCGACAAGATCGCGCCGCTGATCGAAGGCGCCAGCGGCTTCGCGCGCACGAGCCCGGCGATGAAGCTCGAGATCGTGCGCGCGCTGCAGCGCCAGGGCCATGTCGTCGCGATGACCGGCGACGGCATCAACGACGGCCCGGCGCTGAAGATCGCCGATGTCGGCGTGGCGATGGGGGTGAGCGGCACCGACTTCGCGCATGCCATGTCCGACCTCGTGCTGCGCGAGGACCATCCGGCCGCGCTGCTGAAGGCCATCGAGCAGGGCCGCACGACCTTCGTCAACGTGCGCAAGTCGGTGCGCTACCTCGTGGCCACCAACCTGAGCGAGCTGGCGGCGACGGTGATCTCGGTGGCCACCGGGCTGCCCGAGCCGCTCGACCCACTGGCGCTGCTGTGGACCAACATCGCCACCGACATCTGGCCGGCCGTCGCCCTCGGCCTCGAGCCGCCGGAGCCGGGCATCCTCGAGCAGCCGCCGGTGTCACTGGCCGAGGGCCTGCTCGACCGGCGCGAGTGGCGCATGCTGGCCCTCGATTCGGCGGCGATGACGGCGGTCACGCTGGCCAGCTTCGGTGTCGGCCTGGCGCGCTATGGACCCGGGCCGCGAGCGCGCACGATGGCCTTCATGACCCTCACGTCGTCGCAGCTGCTGTATGCGCTTGCGATGCGCTCGTCGCGGCCGCTGCGCCTGGGCGGTCTGGCACCGAACCCGAAGCTGCGCCACGCGGTGGGCTGGTCGCTGCTCGCGCAGGCGGGCACGGTGCTGCTGCCGCCGCTGCGACGGCTGCTGGGCACCGCGCCGCTAGGTCCGGCCGACCTGATGCTGATCGCGCTCACAGCCGTCGTGCCGCTCGTCGTGCGAGAGTCATGCAAGGAGTGGGCGTACCACAAGACGAAGGTGGCGACGAAGGTGGAGGGCGTGGCGGTCGGGGCAGGTGGCGGGACGAGCGGGTCGCCGAAGCAGGGTGTGCAGGCGGCCGCGCCGACGGCCGGGCCGATCACGCCCGAGGCGACGCGCGCTGCGTTGCCGCCGGCGGGTTCGAGCGCCCGACGCAAGGCCGCGCGAGCTACCGGGACCACGCGGAGCGGACGCACCGGCCACTCGACCGGTCCGACCCCGGCGACCGCGCCCCGGGAGCGCGCAACCGCCCGCCGCCAGGGCAGGAGAGAGGAGTGAGCCGCATGGCCGTCGAGATCCTGCACGAGACCGCCACCCGGCTGCGAGTGGCGTTGCCCGACGACCTGGACCTCGATGCGTTGCCCGCCGACCTGAAGGCCCTGTCCGGGGTACGCCGGGTGCGCGTGAACCGCCGGCTGCGCTGCGTGAGCGTGGAGTACGACGGCCAGGCCGCCGTCCGCCAGGCCCTGCTGCAGCGGCTCGGGCGCGGCCACGCCGGCGCAGGGGCTGCGTCGGGGCGCGGCGGCACCCCGGCGGCGGCCCGGCGTCTTGCTCGCGGCCGGCCCCCGGCCGGCCCGGCCGCCATGGCTGCCGCGGCTGCCACGGCCGCCATGCCGGCGACCCGGCTGCTCAGCAATGTGGCCGCCGTGGCGACGGCAGCGGTGGCTGCGTCGGTGCCGCTGCTGCCCCGCGAGTGGCGCACGGGCGCCGCGCTCGGCAGCATCGCGCTGCGTTTGGCGGCGGCACCCACGCGCCTGCGCGAAGACCCGGCGGCGGTCGTCCTCGACGCGGTGTCGCTGGCGGCGCTCGCGCTCGGCAACCAGGCGCCGGTGGTGTCGGCGTCGGTGCTGCTCCGTCTGCTTTCGGAACGGCTGTCTGCGCGCTTCGTGCGCCAGGCCGACGAGTTGCTGGCGCACCTGCTGCCCACCGAGGCCGACCGCTATCGCGCCCTGCGCGACCCCGCCGACAAGGAGGGCTGGTGGCCGTTGCGGCGCCTGCGCGCGGGCGATCGCCTGCGGCTGTTCCCGGGCGACGTGGTGCCGCTGGACGGCCTCGTCACCGACGGCGAGGCCGAGCTCGCATCGGTGCTGCCGGGCGCCGCTGCACGCCAGGTCCGGGGCGGTGACGCCGTGGCGGCCGGCGAGCGGCTGCAGAGCGGCACGCTCGAGGTGCGTGCCGAGGCCGATGCCGAGCACTCGCGTCTGGAGCGGCTGCGGGCGCAGCTGCGCCACGCGCTCGCAGCGCGTGATCCGGTGGGCCGGCTGGCACCGGCCGGCGAAAGGCTGATGAGCCTGCCGGTCACCGCCGCGGCGCTGGTGTTCGGCTTCACCGGCGACAGCACGCGCGCGGCCTCGATGCTGCAGGCCGACCCGCAGCAGGGCCTGGACCTGGCGCAGCCGGTCGCACGCGAGGCGGCGCTGTTCGCACTGGCGCGCTGCGGCCTGGTCACCTCCGGGCTCGAGGTGGTGAGCCGCCTGGCCCAGGCGCGCACGCTCGTGCTGCAGGACACGGGCGTGCTGGCCAGCGGCCGCTGGAATGTCGAGTCGATCGCCGTCGAGCGTGGCGGCGACCCGGCGCAGGTGCGCCGATGGCTGGCCCGATGGGCCGGACAGGCGGGCACGGCGAGCGGGCCAGACGCTGCGCCGGAGCAGCCCGGGCGCGGCGCGGCGAAGGCTGGCGCCGCGCTCGGGCAAGCTGCGTCGGAGGGTGCGCCGAGCTTTCCCGATCGCGTCGTGCGCGACTGGCATCGCCATGGCGCGATGCTGCGGCTGCGCGGGCATGAGGTGCATCTGGCGTCGCGCCAGCGCCTGCAGGCCCTCTGGGGCCTTGGCTTGCCGTCGGCGCCCGTGGCCGACGACACCCTGCGCCGCGAGTTCGCCTGCGTGGCCGACGGGCGCGTGGTGGCGCGCGTGGTGCTCGCCACGCCCTGGCGCGCCGGGTGGCGCGACCACCTCGCCGCGCTGCACGCCGCCGGCTTCGAACGCATCGCGCTGGCCGCCGAGATCGACGAGGGCGCACCGGACGACGACGCCGCCGGCGGCGACGCAGCGGCGCTCCTGCGGGCCGGCCGGCCTCAGGTGGACATCGCGCTCTGGCTGCCGGCCGACAACATGGCGCGCGGCGACTGGCTGGCGGAGGCGACAGCCGACGGCTCGTCGGCGGTGGTCGTGCACACGCAGCTGCGCGACCTCGTGCCGCCGGGCAGCCTGGGGCTGGCGCCGCTGGCTGCCGAAGCCGGGCCGCATGGCGTGCTGGTCGGCGATCCGCTGGCCAGCCTGCTGGCCGCGCGGCGCGTGGCACGGACGGTCGACCGCCGCCTGCGCCGGCACCAGTCGGTGGCCGCCGCCGGCAACGCTGCGATGCTGACCGCCTCGGCGCTGCGTGCGCTGCCGCCGATGGCCACTGCGTTGATGCACCACGGGCTGGCGCTGCTGTTGCTGCTCGACAGCCTGCGCCTCGAGAACCTCGGCGGCGACGAGGCACGGCCGCTGCCCGGTCCGACTGCCGAGGCGGCGCCGGCCGCCGTTGCCGCGGCGTTGCCGGCAGCCTGACCTCGCGAACCAGGATCGATCAACTGGAGAAGATCAGATGAAGCTCGAAGACATCGCCCGCCCGGGCGCCGTCATGCTCGGCGTTGCCGGGATCGCCGCCGGGGTGCTGCTCGGGTTCGCGGCCGGCGTCGCCGTCATGCGCGATCCGGAAGCCGCGCGCCGCGCGGCGGCCCGCGCCTCGCGCCTGGCCGCGAGGGGCTTCGAACAGGCGGCGTTGCTGGCGGCCCAGGCGCGCGAGCAACTGGGCGACATGTGGGCCGAGGCCGAGGCGGCCAAGGCGAATGCGCGTGCCATGGCCGACGAGGCCGACTTCGCACGCGAGGCCGGCGCGGCCATGGCGGCTGCCGCGACCTCTGCAACGGCCTCGAGGGCAGCCGCTTCCGCGGCGAACACCCTCGGCGAGCAAGGCAAAGAGCGAGGCAGCGGGAACGGCCGCGCTGGCGGCAAGCGGGCAGCGGGGGCAGCATCCCCGCGCAAGCGGGCACCACGCAAGAAGGCCGCAGCTGAAAGCCGCGAGGCCCCGGCGGGCCCGGAGGCTCAGGCCGCCGGTTAGGCCGGTGGCGCCACCGCCGTCACCGGCGCCTCCGGCGGTGGCGCAGGTCGATCGTGTCGACGCAGGGCAGGGCGTGGCCCAGCGCAGCCTCGGGCTTGTACGATCGTCGGAGTGGACGCACAGGGGTGACACAGGGGTGAGTCCACCTGCGCCGCCCCTGCCGCCGGGCGTTGCCACGCGCAGCCCGGCGCGCATGTCCGCCAACACCTCGATGACCCCACCAGGAGACGCCCATGAAGCAACGACTCTCACTTCTCGCCGCGGCCGCCGCGCTCGCTGCGGGCGCCTTCAGTGCCCATGCCCAGCAGGTGATCAAGCTCACAGCCGCGGCCGGCCATCCGCCGGCTTTCCTGTGGGTCAAGCTGCTCGACGAGTTCTACATCCCCGAGGTCGACAGGCGGCTCGCGGCGGCGGGCAACAGGCACAAGGTCGAGTGGACGAAGGCCTGGGGAGGCACGCTGGTCAAGCTCGGCGGCGAGTCGAAGGGCATTGCCGACGGCGTCGCCGACTTCGGCTTCGTCAGCACCGTGTTCGAGGCACCCAGGTTCCCGCTGCAGAACGTCTCGTACTTCACGCCTTTCGGTACCGACGACCTCGGCCTCGTCACCCGCACCGTGGCCGAGATGCAGAAGAGCATCCCGGCCATGGCCGACGCGTGGGGCAAGAACGGCCTCGTCTACCTCGGCGGGGCGGCGCTCGACACCTATCACCTGTGGACCAAGTCCCCGGTGACGAAGTACGAGGACCTGAACGGCAGGAAGATCAGCGCCCCCGGCCCGGCGGCCAACTGGATACGCAACACCGGCGCGGTGGCGGTGGCAGGCAACCTCAACAGCTACTACGAGGACATCAAGTCCGGCGTCTCCGACGGCGTCATCGTGTTCACGACGGGCGCGTGGGGTGCCAAGCTGCACGAGGTGGCGCCGCACATAACCAAGGTCAACTTCGGTGCAATGTTCGCCGGCGGCATCGCGATCAACAAGTCGCGCTTCGACCGCCTGCCGCCCGAGGTGCAGCAGGTGCTGCGCGAAGTCGGCGACGCCTACTCGGCCGAGTTCGCGAAGGCGCAGGGCGCCGCGGCCGGCACGCTGATGCAGAACATGGCCGGTGCCGGCGCCAAGGTGGCCGACCTGAGCGACGCCGAGCGCAAGCGCTGGGCCGACGCGCTGCCCCATGTCGCGCGGACCTGGTCCGACGACGTCACGGCCAAGGGCATGCCGGGCCAGCAGGTGCTGGGCGCCTATATGGGCGGGCTGGCGAAGGCCGGCGTCAGGGTGCCGCGCGACTGGTCGCGCTGACGTGAAGCCCAGGCCCACGAAGCATCTGCCCGTGAGGTGCCCGCCCCGGCGCAGCCTCGGCGTGGCTCAACCCATGGCCGAGGGGAGCTGAGTGGCCGGCCGGGACATGCCTGACGGCGAGCTGCCTGCTACGGCGTACGGCCGTCCGCTGCCCTTCGGTCTGCACCGTCTGACGGGCGCGATGAACGCACTGGGCACGCTGTGGATCCTGGCGCTGATGGTGCTGATCAATGTCGACGTCGCAGGGCGCAACCTTTTCGCGGCACCGCTGCGCGGTGTGCCCGAGCTGATCGCGCTGTCGATCGTCGGCATCGTGTTCCTGCAGCTCGCCGACACGCTGCACCGCGGGCGCTTCACGC
>WBZP01006317.1_pt1 | contig 11753 bp, 11 predicted proteins | sample 5204301 | NCBI WGS metagenome assembly WBZP01 (sample SAMN12412401, study PRJNA552823) | activated sludge metagenome | isolation source: activated sludge from nitrification reactor of wastewater treatment plant... | place: USA: Pennsylvania | collected 2017
GTACTACCAACTTGTAGGTCGGCATTCCCATGCCGACGACTGATTCTGCACCCAATGGCGGCAAAGGGTTGCCGCCCTACGGCTGGTATGACGTTTTCTGGAATTCACCTAAGGAACCGCCTCTATCGCTGTACCCAAGCTCGATGCGGCACGCCTGGAAGATGGACCGCGCGAGAGGAAAACCGTCGCGTCTGGCTCGTCCATCCCTCGGCGCTTCCGGGCCGGGGCTGTTTTGCCCGGTTTTTTGTTCTCGTAAAGAGAACAATAGCCTCTATTTTGGCTTATTGTTCTCCTGAAGAGAACGAAAAAAGGCCGTTTCCAGTCGATGCCCGGAACAATCAAGCGCCCGGCCCGACCCGTCGTAAACACAAAACATATCCAGAAATCGCCTTACTCTCCGGCAACCCCAGGGGAGGCTTGGGGCCTCTCCATCCCGTTGGGTTGCGTCCTTCGCTCCGCCACGACGCCAGGGCCAGGCTCGGTCGTGGACAAGCCGGCTTCCCCTTCCTCCAACCCCAGCCTCTCCAGCGCCTGCCGATAGAGATCCCGACGATAGACCCGCGCCACCAGGGGCTCGGGTTCCGGGATCGAGGGCGCCTGGCCCCAGCGTTGCATCTGCTGGAGCAGCCACAGGCCCTGGGAGTGACAGGGACGATTCGCCCCCTGGCGATGAAACATCAGGAATTCCGGCAGCCTTCTGGGGGACTCGCCGCGGGCAAAGCGCGGACGACCGCTCAGGGAGGGCCGGAGCCATTCGTCCGGGAGGCCCACATATTCGGGCGCCGACAATATCCGGGCCGCTTCGGCCTGATGCTCCGGCTCATCCAGCCAACGGGCCGCTTCGCTCAGGGCCGCGACCAGGGCGAGATGGGTCGCCGGGTAGCGTTCGGCCCAGGCCTCGCTCACCCCCAGCACCTTTTCCTGGGTGTGCTCGAGGATCTCGCAGCCGGCGATCAGGATGCGCCCCTGACCCTCTTCCACCGCCAGGCTGTTCCAGGGCTCGCCGACGCAGAAACCGTCGATCCGCCGCCGACGCAGGCTGTCCACCATCTGTGGCGGTGGCACCACCACCAGTTCCAGATCGACATCCGGATCGATACCGGCCTCCGCCAGCCAGTACCGCAGCAGATAGTTGTGCTGGGAGAAGGGGTAGACCATGGCCAGGGTGAGGGGCTCGCGACCCCGACGGCGCTCCTCCTCGATCACCCGTCGTAGCGGACGCGCCGAACAGGGGCTCTCCGCCATCCCTACCGGGTCCAGTTCCCACATCCGCTGGATGAGCGGCTCCGCAAGGGTGATGGCGTTGCCATTGAGGTTGAAGCAAAAGGCCGTGACCAGGGGACGGCGGATCGGCTCCAAGCCCAGGGTCGCCGCCAGCGGCATGGGGGCCAGCATCTGGGCCCCGTCGAGGGCGCCCACCGCCACCTTGTCCCGGATCGCCGCCCAGGAATTCTCCCGGGAGAGCCTGACCTCGAGCCCATGGGCCTGGAACCATCCCAGTTCCTTGGCCACCACCAGCGGGGCGCAGTCGCTGAGAGGAACGAAGCCGAGGTGGAGATCCGGCTTTTCGGGTTGGGGCCAGGCCGGGGGCATCGGTTGAACACTGGAGACAGGCATCTTCTTTCTCCCTCAACTCGCCAGCCGCAGTCGCTGACGCGGGGCCAGTTCGTCATTCACCGGCTGGTCGGGGACCGGGACCGGCACCGGCTGGTGGGGGATCGGCACCGGCAGCTCGGTACCCTTGGCTGGGCTGGGTGCGGCTGGCCGGCCGTGGCGTTCATGAAGAAAGCGCACCACCTCGGCCCGGTAATGGTTGAAGGCCGGATCCTCCGCCAGGCTGAGGCGATCCCGGGGTCGCGGCAGATCCACCTCGAGCACGGCGCCCAGGGTGGCGGCGGGACCATTGCTCATCATCAGGATGCGATCCGAGAGCAGCACCGCCTCGTCCACATCATGGGTGATCATGATGACGGTGTTGCGCAGACGGCCCTGGATCTCCATCAGGGAATCCTGCATCTGGGTACGGGTGAGGGAGTCGAGCGCCCCGAAAGGCTCGTCCATCAAGAGCACCTTGGGCTCCATGGCCAGGGCGCGGGCGATGCCGACGCGCTGCTTCATGCCGCCGGAGATCTCGTCGGGGCGACGCTCCAAGGCATGCTCCATGTGCACCAGTTCGAGATTGCGCAGGGTCCAGTCGTGGCGTTCGGCGCGGGATTTGCGACCGCGGAACACCTGATCGACGGCGAGACGCACATTGTCGTAGACGCTGAGCCAGGGCAGCAGGGAATGGTTCTGGAACACCACCGCCCGATCCGGACCGGGCTCGGTCACCTCGCGGCCTTCCAGCACCACCCCACCCTCGGTGGCGCGCAGCAGACCGGCGACGATATTCAGCACCGTCGATTTGCCGCAGCCCGAGTGGCCGATCAGGGAGACGAACTCGCCCTTGGTGATATTGATGTTGACCTGACGCAGCACCTCCAACGGTCCCTTGTCGGTGGCGAAGCTGAGGCTGACGTGATCGATCTGCAAATAGGTCGTCATTTTCTTCACTACCTCTCAGCGCAGCACCGCGCTTTTGTCCCAGGTGAAATGGCGTTGCAGGAGCAACATGCCGCGATCGAGCAGGAAACCGATGAAGCCGATGGTCAGCACCGCCACCATGATGCGGGCCAGTGAATTGGAGCTGCCGTTCTGGAACTCATCCCAGACGAATTTGCCCAACCCCGGGTTCTGCGCCAGCATCTCCGCCGCGATCAACACCATCCAGCCGATCCCCAGGGACAATCGCAGACCGGTGAAGATCATGGGTACCGACCAGGGCAGGATGATCTTGAGCGTCTTGGTGAAAAACCCCAGCCGCAGCACCCGGCTCACGTTGAGCAGATCCTTGCTCACCGAGGCCACCCCCACCGTGGTGTTGATCACCGTCGGCCAGAGACAACAGAGGGTGACGGTGATGGCCGAGTTGAGGTAGGACTTGGCGAACAAGGGGTCCGGGGTGACATAGGCGGCGCTGACCACCATGGTGACAATGGGCAGCCAGGCCAGGGGTGACACCGGCTTGAAGAGTTGCACGAAGGGGTTGATGGCGGCATAGAGGGTCGGGCTCATGCCGCAGAGCACCCCCAGGGGGATGGCGATGAGGCTGGCAAGCAGAAAGCCGCTGGCGACCGTGCCCAGACTGGTAAGCACCTGATCGAAAAAGCTGGGCTTGCCGGTATAGGGCCGGATCTTGACCTCGGCCTTGGGGTCCCGGGCCAGCCGCTCGGCGTTGCGCGCCTCCTGACGGGCGTAGAATTCCCGCGCCTCCTGGCGTCCGGCCTGGTGCTCCTCGAAGAGGACCCGGGCCTGCTGCCAAACCTGGGCAGGGCCGGGCAACTGGCCCAGCGAAGTCTCGACCCGGGGCGCCGAGAGCCCCCAGAGCAAGAGAAAGAACCCGATGCCGAGCATCGGCACCAGTAAGGCGCGCGCGGACAGCTCCAACTTGGAGAAGAGCGCGCGGAACAGGTCGTGGAGTCGGGCAAACCGATCTCCGCTGGAGAATGAGGCGGTGATGGATGGCGCGGGGGTATTCATGTGATCTCCTCGTTGCGATCTGACCAAGCAGCTAGGCTGGGTTGGAGCCTAGCGAAAACCCAGCATGAAGAGGCTGGGTTTCGGCGCCGAGCGCCTCAACCCGGCCTCCAACCTAGGGCGTCTCCTGGCCCTTGAGGCCGATGGCGAACTTCGCCAGATAGGCATTCGGCTGGGTGCCGTCGTAAACCAGCCCGTCGATGAAGCCGCTCTGCGGTGGCCGGAAGCCGGTCTCCCGGGCGAAATCGGGGAAGTCCGCCGCTTTCGCCTTGCCTTCGTGGATCAATTCCTCCGCCGCCAGCCGATAGATCTCGGGGCGATAGACCCGGCGCGCCGTCTCCAGATACCAGTTGTCCGGCTTGGCCTCGGGGACCTGCCCCCAGCGGCGCATCTGGGTCAGATACCAGACCGCATCCGAGTAATAGGGATAGGTGGCGAAGTAACGGAAAAAGACATTGAAGTCCGGTACCTGACGCTTATCACCTTTCTCGTATTCGAAGGTGCCGGTCATGGAATTGGCGATCACCGCCTCATCCGCCCCGACATAGTTCGGCTTGGAGAGGATCTTCACCGCCTCCCGGCGATTGGCGTTGTTCCCCTCATCCAGCCAGATGGCGGCGCGGATCAGGGCCTTGAGCAGGCGTACATGGGTGTTGGGGTGTTTCTCCGCCCAGCCCTGGGTGACGCCGAACACCTTTTCCGGGTTGTTCTTCCAGATCTCGTCATCGGTGATCACCGGCACCCCGATGCCTTTGATCACGGCCTGCTGGTTCCAGGGCTCACCCACGCAGTAGCCTTCGATACTGCCGGCCTCCAGGGTGGCGGGCATCTGCGGCGGCGGTGTCACGCTCAGCAACACATCCGCCTGTAGCTGACCCGAGGTGTCGCCCTTGTGCGGGGCGTAATAGCCCGGGTGCAGACCACCGGCGGCCAGCCAGTAACGCAACTCGTAGTTGTGGGTGGACACCGGGAACACCATGCCCATACGGAAGGGCTTCCCCGCGGCCTTGTATTTGGCCACGACCTGGGCCAGGGCCTCGGCGCGAATGGGATGCAGGGGTTTGCCATCCGCGCCCTTGGGAAGGTGCGGCTTCATCTCTTCCCAGACCGCGTTCGACAGGGTGACACCATTGCCGTTGAGGTCCATGGAGAAGGCGGTGACCAGATTGGCCTGGGTGCCGAAACCTATGGTCGAGGCCAGGGGTTGTCCGGCGAGCATGTGGGCGCCGTCCAACTGACCGTCGATGACCCGATCCAGCAACACCTTCCAGTTCGCCTGCGCCTCCAGGGTCACATAGAGTCCCTCGTCCTCGAAATAGCCCTTTTCGTAGGCGATCGCCAGGGGCGCCATGTCGGTGAGTTTGATGAAGCCCAGCTTGAGACTCTCCTTCTCCGCCGTCCCCATCGCCTGAACCTGGGTTGGGAACACGGCGGTTCCCAGGGCCAAGGCCAGAGCCACCGCCGCCCGACGCAGGAATACGCGCCGGCGGGGTCGGAATGTCACGTCTATCGCTTTCATCGGCACAGTCTCCTATCGCGTCTGCTGACCATGAGGGCAAAAAAAAGGCGCCGCGCAGAACAGGGAATCCCGTACTCGCGAGAAACCCAGCTGCGGACACCGTTGTCCACTGCGGCCAACATCAGCCGCGAAAGAACCCACCCTGAGAGACTGGAAGAGCCCAGCGTTGGGCTCGCCCCTCGGTTTTCGTATTTGCAACTCCCATGCCAAAAAGCGTATCAGGGGAATTTTCCTGTGTTTCCCCAGCCGAGACCGATGGTCGGGCGCCGCCATGGCCGCGGACATGCATCATGGCAGTGCATACCAGAAACTTGCTGCACCGCGTCAGGTCAGAACCTGACGACTCAGCGGTTGCCCGCCTCCCCCAGGATCTCCCGGATTAGGAGAATCCCCTCGGCCACTTCCACCAGCTTCTTGTTGCTCTTCATGGCGGCCCGGCGCAATCGCTGATAGGCCTCATCCTCGGACAGTCCCAACTGAGTCATGAGTACCCCCTTGGCACGGTCGATGGTCTTGCGCGCCGCCAGTTCGGAGCGCGCCCGCTGCAACTCGGACTCCAGATCCTTGAGACGCTGGAACATGGCCATGGCCGACTCGATGACGGCCCGCACTGGCTGGCCGCCGGGACGATCGGCCACATAGGCCGATACCCCGGCGGCAATGGCGCGCTGGATGGTGGCGCCGTCGTCGTCCGGGCAGAACATCACCATCGGCCGAGGCACATTCGCCTGCACCGAGCGCAGGCTTTCCAGGATATCCCGCCCAGGGGAGTCCAGATCGATCAGGACCACATCAGGATCCCGTTCCCTGACCTCGGTCAGCAGATCGTCCTCAAGCGCCAGACCGGCCACTATCTCGCAGCCGGCCTCTCGCAGATGCTCAGCTACCAGGGACTGGCGCTCCCGACATTGATTGACGAGCAGGATTCGCAGCATGACGTGGCCTGAAGGTGAACTCCCGGAACAGAATGAGATTGGGATGGATTAGCAAGCATCGGGCCAGAGCACTCTCCGGCGTGAAGCCGCCCGGCCATCCCAGTGGGTGACGAAACCCGGTCAAGGGCCGAAGCGCCGCTCTCCGTATCCGCCCCTCCCGGGCTATACTCCGAAACAGAATAACCATACCAAGAGGGGGATACGATGAGACTCTATGTCCTACAGCATGCCGAGGCGGTGCCTGAAGAAATGGATCCCGACCGCCCCCTGACCCCCCGGGGCTGGGAGCAGATGGGGCGTCTGAGCATCCTTCTTGGCAGCCGCTGTATCCGCGTCAGTCGACTCCTTCACAGCGGCAAGACCCGGGCGCGTCAAACCGCCGAGATTCTCGCACCCAAGGTCCTGCCTGGCGGGGTCATCGAAGAATGGGAAGGGCTCAAGCCCAAGGACGATCCGAGCGATTTTCTGCGCGGCCTGGGCGAATGGGAGTACGACCTGATGTTGGTCGGCCACATGCCCTTTGTCTCCAAACTGGTGAGCCGCCTGGTGACCGGCAAGGAAGAACCGGCGATACTGACCTTCTCCCCAGGTACTTTGGCGGCGCTGGAGACGGATCCGGGTAAGACCTCTTGGACGATCGGCTTTCTCTGGCCGCCGGAGCTGCTGTGACCAGGCGGGATCGTCCATGAGACCAGGGAGCCGGATCGAGACCCGCAATCCAACCTCATGCGACTTGGTAACAAGGTACAATGCCGCCAGGCCGCTGCACTTTTTTGTGGGTGGCTTCCGGTAGTGGATCAGAACCCGAAGGGCCGAAACGCGCGGTAGAACGAATCGCCCCGAATCAACCTAGCTTCTGGCCCATAATGAGAACCACTTGTACAACAGGGATATCAATCACGTGACCAAGCCTTTGAGCAGAATTCGCTTCTCGGGGCCCAGGGAAGATCTTCATCTCACTAACTTGGGATTGGTGGAAAGTTATCTTACCGCCATCGAGCGGCGGGACTTCGGCTGTATTGCCAGCCTGCTCGCCACCGAGGGATTCACCTATCTCGGCCCTACCCAAAGATTCTCCGATGCCGCGGCCTTCATCCAGGATCTGGAGCGAATCGGCAGCATCCTCAAACGGATCGAACGCCGGCGCCTTTTTGTCGATGGCGAGGATGTCTGCGCCATTTTCGATCTCTGCTCCACCATCCCCGAACTCGAACAGGTGCGCATCGCCTGCTGGTTCCGCCTCCGGAGCGGCCACATCTACAGCATCGAGACTTTTTTCGACGCCCGTCCCTATGCCAAACTGTTCGAGGATGCCGGCGTCCTGGATTCCTATTGAGATTTTCCCGGAATGCGACTGTTGTCACCCCCCGCTTTCCGGTCCCAGAGGCCGCCCGACCCCATTCCCCCTTTTGCCCTTTGCCGCGGAGATATTCCAGATGTCAGAAGAAGGCCGCTTCACCATCCATCTCGATCACCTCGAAGGCTATGAATTCAAGGTCCGCTTCGACTGGGACAAGGCCGGCGAGATCCTCATGGACGAACCCCCGCCCTTGGGGCAGCGGGCCGGGCCAAATCCTTCCCGCCTGCTCGCCGCCGCCGCGGCCAACTGTCTGAGTGCCAGCCTGTTGTTCTGTGTCCACAAGTCCGAGGCGCCGCCCGGCAGCCTGCACACCAGCGCCACCTGTCGGATCGTCCGCAATGAGCAAAAACGGCTGCGCATCGGTGGCCTGGAGGTACGGATTCAGGTCAGCGGCGAGATGGAAGAGGCGGTGCGGATGAAGCGCTGTTTGGCTCTGTTCGAGGATTTTTGCGTGGTCACCGCCAGCATCCGTCAGGGCATCCCGGTCCAGGTGGCCGTCGTCGGCCAGGACGGCGAGGTGCTGCACAGCACGGATTGAAATGCGGGTAGGCATGGCGGTCTTGGGTACCCTGGCCCTGGTCGCGGGAGGGGCCTACCTCCTGGTGCTGGGAGGGCTCTATCTGGGCCAATCCCAGCTTCTCTATCTGCCGGATATTCCGAGCCGCGAGCTGACAGCCACGCCCGAGGTGGTGGGTTTGCCCTATGAATCGCTCCGACTTCCCACCCGGGACGGTGAGACCCTGCACGCCTGGTATCTGCCCGCCAACCCAGGCACCCATACCCTGGCCTTTTTCCATGGCAACGCGGGAAATCTCTCCCACCGCCTCGACAACCTCGAACTCTTCCATCAACTGGGCCTCAACGTCCTCATCATCGACTACCGGGGCTATGGCGCCAGCAGCGGACAACCCAGCGAGGTCGGCACCTCGCTGGACGCCGAGGCGGCCTGGAGCTATCTCACCTCGATACGCGGCCTCCCACCGGAACGCATCCTTCTCTATGGCCATTCACTGGGAGGGGCGGTGGCCGTCCAGTTGGCCAGCGAGGTTCGGGCTGGGGGGTTGATCGTCGAATCCAGCTTCACCTCAGTGGCGGACCTGGCGGCGGAACTCTATCCCTGGGTTCCCGCCCGCTGGCTGGTGCGTTTCCATTACGACTCCCGTTCCAAGCTGTCACAGGTCAGATCCCCGGTATTGATCATCCACAGCCGGGATGACGAGATCATCCCCTATCATCACGGCCAAAGCCTCTACGCCGCCGCCCCCTCGCCAAAGCGTCTCCTCGACATCCAAGGCGATCACAACTCGGGCTTTCTCATCAGTCTTCCCCGCTATCTGGAAGGCTGGCGTAGCTGGCTCGGCGAGTTGCCGAAAGACGGGGTCGACAGCCGGGATTGAACGCCGTCAGGAGCTGGTTCCAGTAATTCCTTTGCGCCCGGGAGAGGAGTACATTCTGCGACCGAAATCCGTTGCACCCTCCCGGTTCCCATCCAGCGCAGACCTCTGTCCTCAGTTTCCGGAGACATCCCATGCCAGCCGCCACCTCTGTCGATGCCAGACAAGAAAATTACCGCGCCGCCCAACAGGTCACCAAGATCGGGACGGTCGCGGATATCTTTCTCACCCTGGCGAAGCTGATCATCGGCTTCCTGAGCCATTCGGCCGCCTTGGTTGCCGAGGGTCTGCATTCCGCCGCCGATGTGCTGTTCGATCTCGTGGTATTGATCGGCATGCACCTGGGCCGCAAGGAGGCGGATGAGAGCCATCCCTACGGCCATGGGAAGTTCGAGAGCCTGGCCACGCTGTTGCTGGCCCTGATCCTGCTGGCGGTGGCGGCGGGAATCGCCATCGAGGCCGCCAACCGGATCAAGGACCCGGATCTCGTCCCCCCCGATCAGCTGGCGCTTTGGGTGGCCGCCGGTTCGATGCTGATCAAGGAGCTGCTGTATCAATATACGGTGCGGGTCGGACGCCGCATCGGTTCCAACATCATCATCGCCAACGCCTGGCATCATCGCAGCGACTCCATCGCCTCCTTCGCCGCCCTCCTGGGTATCGCCGGCGCCATTGCGGGTTGGCCCATGTTCGACCCGATAGCCGCTATCGGCGTGGCCTTCTTCGTCGGCAAGGTCGGGGTCGAGATCGCCATCGACTCGCTCGAGGAACTTACCGATTCCGCCAACGCCATCGACAACGAGATCCGCGAAACCATCACCAGGCTCATCAACGAGCATCCCGAGGTACTTTCGGCCCATCTGGTCAAGGCGCGCAAACTGGGTCCCGACATCCTGGTCGATGTGCATGTCGTGGTCGATCCCTTTCTCTCTGTTACCGAGGGTCATCAGATCGCCGATGAGGTGGAAAAGACCCTGCTCCGGGAGGTACCGGACATTACCGCGGTGATGGTCCATGTCGACACCAGCGATGAACTGGCCGAGGGCGAGATCAGGCTCTACCCCAATCGCCGCGAGTTGCGCGAACACTTCGATAACCACGTCAATCTGGAGTCGCCCCTGGTCGAACTCCAGGAAGTCATTCCACACTTTACCCGGGAAGGCATAGTGGCGGAGGTCTTTCTCACCGCCCAGGCCGAGGCCCGGGTGGCGTCGGTTGGGGAAAGCGCTCTGCGCCTGGGTCGAACCCTGCACCAGAGCCATGATGATGTGACCAAGGTCCGCCTGCACCTGTTCCTGGGAGAGGACCGGGGTCCGGCGTCCGTCTCCGGGGCCATGCCTGGCTGAGTGTATTTTCCATCTTGATTGATTTACTTGGAGCGAAACTGATGACGAATGGGCAGGTGAAGAAGGTCGTATTGGCCTACTCGGGCGGTCTGGACACCTCGGTGATCCTGAAATGGCTGCAAGAGGTCTATGGGTGCGAGGTGGTGACCTTCACCGCCGACATCGGCCAGAACGAAGAGCTGGAACCGGCGCGGGCCAAGGCCCAGGCTTTGGGGGTGAAGGAGATCTATATCGAGGATCTGCGCGAGGAGTTCGCCCGCGACTTCGTCTTTCCCATGTTCCGCGCCAATGCCATCTATGAGGGTGAATACCTCCTGGGAACCTCCATCGCCAGGCCCCTGATCGCCAAACGCCTGGTGGAGATCGCCGAAACCACCGGCGCGGACGCCGTCGCCCATGGAGCGACCGGCAAGGGCAACGATCAGGTGCGCTTCGAGCTGGGGGCCTATGCCCTGCAACCCGGCATCCGCATCATCGCCCCCTGGCGGGAGTGGGATCTGGGATCGCGGGAAAGTCTGCTGGCCTATGCCGAGCGCCACGGCATCCCGGTGGAGATGAAACGCCGAGGTCGCTCGCCTTATTCCATGGACGCCAATCTGCTGCATATCTCCTACGAAGGCAACGAGCTGGAAGACCCCTGGATGGAACCCGCCGGGGAGATGTGGCGCTGGTCCAGGTCGCCGGAGGAGGCCCCGGATCAACCCACCGTGGTGGAACTCGGTTTTCACCAGGGAGATCTGGTGAGCCTCGACGGCGAGCACTTGACCCCGGGCGTCGCCCTGGCCCAGCTCAACCGGCTCGGCGGAGAAAACGGCATCGGTCGCGCCGACATCGTGGAAAATCGTTACGTGGGGATGAAATCACGGGGCTGTTACGAAACCCCGGGCGGCACCATCCTTTTGAAGGCCCATCGGGCGATGGAATCCCTGACCCTGGACCGGGCCGTCGCCCATCTCAAGGACGAACTCATGCCCAGATACGCCGAACTCATCTACAACGGCTATTGGTGGAGCCCGGAACGGCACATGCTGCAAGCGGCCATCGACGCCACCCAGCAGTCGGTCAACGGCTTGGTTCGGTTGAAGCTCTATAAGGGCAATGTAATGGTGGTGGGACGTCGGTCCGAGACCAACAGCCTCTTCGATACCTCCATCGCCACCTTCGAGGAGGATCAGGGGGCCTACAACCAAAAAGACGCCGAAGGCTTCATCAAGCTCAATGCCTTACGGCTGCGGGTGGCCGCCGCCCGGGGCATCAGCCACAAGTAATACCAATTCCTGTCAGGTCTTCCCTGATCGGCGACTGAGGGACTGGGGCCTCAACCGCTCTTGGCTTCGGAACCCGAAAATGTGTTCGGTGCATAGGATGCGGAGAACGTGCGAACCATATCGAACACCAAACTTGAAGATGGGTAGAAAGACCAACCTCTGCTCTGCCGACAGGGCCGTAGGGCGCAATAGGCGGTAGCCGTATTGCGCCACGTGGCTTTGGGTTTGATATCCGGCGCAATACGCTTCGCTATTGCGCCCTAGTGTGCCCGGCATGGGCCAAGACTTGTAGCCTGAAAGGAGGCTACCGGAGAGAGTGACGACAACCGTAGAGAAGCGCAAGGGGGAAGCCGCG
>WBZP01006319.1_pt1 | contig 11750 bp, 12 predicted proteins | sample 5204301 | NCBI WGS metagenome assembly WBZP01 (sample SAMN12412401, study PRJNA552823) | activated sludge metagenome | isolation source: activated sludge from nitrification reactor of wastewater treatment plant... | place: USA: Pennsylvania | collected 2017
CGCGCCGCGCCGTCTCGAGCACGGCCTCGCGCTCGTCCGGGTCCGCGAACGTCGTCTCCGTCATGCCACGAGGGTAGAAGCCGCCGTCCCGGACGGGGAACCCGCCCCGGCGCCGCAAACCTCGTGCGCGCCGTGGATGCCGCGCGGCACACTGTCGACCGCCGCGCGAGGATGCGGCACGCGATCGGGGGCATGCGGTGGACGGCGTCGGACCGGGCCTGATCACGACGCGCCCGATGACGGTCGACGACGTACCCGCGGTGCACGCGCTCGGCGACCGCTACATGGCCCGGATGCAGGGCCGACCCTTCGCCGTGACCCCCGAGGGCCTCGCTGCGCAGCTCGACCTGCCCGGTCGCGAGCTCGCGGTCGACGTGCCCGTGGTCGAGATCGACGGGCGCCTGGTCGCCTTCGGCTCGGTGTGGGCCGGACCGCCTTACCACGAGATCGTGATGTCCGTGCTCGTCGACGACGACCTCGACGACGCAGCCGCGACTGAGGTGCGGCACGTGCTGGTCGACGCCGCGCTCGGTGCCGCGCGGCATCGCGACCTGACGCTCGGTCCCGACCCCGCTCGGCGGGCGTGCCTGGTCGTGCAGGAGAAGGACTCGCGGCTCGCGGCAGCCGCGCAGGGCACCGGCTTCGCGCTCGAGCGCGAGTCGCTGCTCATGGCGATAGACCAGCGCGTCGTCACTGTGCCCGACACCGGGTGGCCTGCCGGCATCGAGGTGCGGGCGGTCTCACCGGACGACGGCCCGCTGCTCGCAGAGATCTCGCGCGACGCGTTCGCCGACCACCCGGGCGACAACGACTTCGACGAGGAGCAGATGTCGGCTTACCTGCTCGAGCCGTCGACGCGCCTCGACCTGAGCGCGGTCGCTCTGGACGCCGAAGGCCCTGTCGGCATGCTCCTCTGCGACGAGCAGACCGACGGCGGCTACGTGAACATGCTCGGCGTCCGCGAGCGCGGCCGCGAGCGAGGGCTCGGCTCGGCGTTGCTGCGCCACGCGTTCCGCGTGTTCGCGGCCGAGGGCCGCCCGGTGGTGCGCCTGCACGTCGAGCTCGACAACCCGACCGGCGCCGTCGGCGTGTACGAATCGGTGGGGATGAGCCGTGCCGCCACGACGCAGACCTGGACGCACGCGACGTCCTGAGGTCCGGCGAGCGGTCAGAAGGGCGCGACGCCGACGAGCGACACGGGCGAGAGCGTCGTGCGACCGCGGGTGTGGAAGGTGTCGCGGTCGACGACCTCGATGCCCACGACGTGCCAGTCAGGGAGCATGGCCGACGCTCGGTGGTCGTCCCAGAGGCGAAGCGCCAACGACGCGACGGTGCCGGCGTCGGGGGCCTCCTCCCAGTAGCGCACCTCGGCGCGCTCGTTGGAGTAGCGGCCCGAGAGGAGGAAGGGGTGCTCGTGGCTGAGGCGCTCGAGGCCGTGGCGGATCTCGACGTCCGGGACCTGCTCCCCGGCGACGGTGAGCGTCACGTGCCAGAACGGCCAGCCGGTCACGGCGCCTCCATGCGGGGCGCTAGTGGCGCAGGATCACCAGGTCGTCTCGATGCACGACCTCGCGCTCGTACGCCGGTCCCAACTCCTTCGCCAGATCCCGGGTCGAGCGCCCGAGGAGGCCGGGGAGTTCTGTCGCGTCAAAGTTGACCAGCCCGCGGGCCACGGCGTGGCCGTTTTGGTCAACCAGGTCGACCGGATCGCCGGCGACGAACGAGCCCTCGACGGCGGTGATACCGGCGGGCAGCAGCGAGAGTCGGCGGCGTACGACGGCGTCCACCGCACCTGCGTCGAGCACGAGCCGCCCGCGTCCCGCGGTCGCGTGCGCGAGCCAGAGCAGCCGGGTGCCGGTCCGCTCGCCGGTGGGGTGGAACAGGGTGCCCGCGGGCTCGCCCGCCAGCGCCGCGTGCGCCTGCGCCGCCGACGTCAGCACGACGGGGATGCCGGCGGTCGTCGCGATGCGCGCGGCCTCGACCTTCGTGACCATGCCGCCCAGACCCACACCGGATCCCGTGCCGCGCACGACGACGCCCTCGAGGTCGCTGTCGTCGCGGACCTCATCGATGCGACGTGCGCCTTCGCGCGACGGCGGACCGTCGTAGAGGCCGTCGACGTCGGAGAGCAGTACGAGCAGGTCGGCGTGCACGAGGTGCGCGACGAGCGCGGCGAGCCGGTCGTTGTCGCCGAAGCGGATCTCGTCGGTGGCGACGGTGTCGTTCTCGTTGACGATCGGTACGACGCCGAGCTCGAGCAGCTTGTAGAGGGTGCGCTGCGCGTTGCGGTAGTGCGAGCGGCGCGTGACGTCCTCGGCGGTGAGCAGCACCTGCCCGACCGTGCGCCCGTGGCGCGCGAACGACCCGGTGTAGTGCGCGAGCAGCTGGCCCTGGCCGACGCTGGCGGCCGCCTGCTGCGTCGCGAGGTCGCGCGGCCGACGGGTGATGCCGAGGGTCGGCATGCCGGTCGCGATCGCGCCCGACGACACCAGCACGACCTCCGCGCCGGCCGCGAGCTTCGTACCGATGGCGTCGACGAGCGCGTCGACACGATCCGGGGCGAGGCCGCCGGCCGCGGCGGTGAGCGACGACGACCCGACCTTCACCACGACGCGCGACGCCGACCGCACGAGGGCGCGCGTCCTGGGCATGCGCCCATCCTGTCAGGGCACCGCGACCGGGTTCCGCGCGGACGCGCCTACCGCCCGCCGAACGCCTCGAGCGGGCAGGCGCCCTCGAGGGTGGGGGTGTCGAAGCGGTTCGGCAGCGGGACATCGATCGCGGTGGTGCGCCCGAGCACGCGGGCGTCGACCGTCGCGACCCGCCACTCGTAGGTCATCACGGGCTGCGTGCTGGAGACGTGGACGGCCAGGCACTGCTCCGGGAAGAACACCTCGGCCACGAGGAACCCCTCCTCTCCGGGCCCGATCGTGAGGCTGTCGACCAGTCCGGTCGGAGCTGCGCCGGACAGCCCCTCCGGGGATCCGCCGTCGGGGCGCGCCGCGAGGAATCGCAGCGTGCGGCGGGGCATGACGTTCGGGCCGGCGGCCGTGGGCGGTGCCTGCGAGAGGGTCACGGCGTACCGGCCGTCGTTGCGGACCGACCACGCGGCCCACGCCTCCGGGGCGGTCTGCTTCCAGATCAGGGCGCCGGGCTCGGCGAAGGCGTCGGTGTCCGAGACCTGCTCGGAGCCGTGGTCGGGGCCGACCTGCGACCCCTCGACCAGCTGCGGGGTGCTCTGGGACCACCAGAGCGCGACGAGCACGACGAGGACGACCACAGCCGTGCCCACCAGGACGCGCCGACCGCGCACGGGGACGGACTGCTCGCTGCCCCCGTGCGGCTCGACGGTGGAGACGTCGGCGCTCACGACGACGACGGTAGCGCTCGCGCACGCCGTCCGGGCGTCGTCGCCGCACGCCTTCCGGGCGTCGTTTCCGCACGCCTTCCGGGCGTGGTTCCTGCAGGTGGCCCGAGGCGTCGTTCGCGTGCGCTGCGGCGGCGTCAGGGGTCCGCAGCCGCGGCGTCGGTGCGGTCGGGCAGACTCGGGCGACCGGGAGGAGGTGGACCGCCGGATGGCGAACGAGGACGACGTACGCCGGATCGCGCTACGCCTCGACGGCGTCGAGGAGATCCCGTCGGACGGCTTCGACTTCCGGGTGGGCGGCAAGGGCTTCGTGTGGTCCTACCCCGACCGCGAGGGCGGCCGACGGGTGATCCGCACCGACGTCGCCGTGCTCTACGTCGGCGACGAGGCCGAGAAGCAGGCGCTCCTGCTCGGCGAGCCCGACGTCTTCTTCACGACCCCGGGCTACGACGGCTTCCCCCTGGTGATGCTGCGCCTGGACAAGGTCGGCGTACGCCGCCTGCGCGAGCTCATCACCGACGCCTGGCACATGCGCCAGCCATGACCCCACCACCAGCCGTCGATCACGTGCGCTTCGTGCGCTCGATCTGCTCGGCCAGGGCCTTGATACGCCGCATCCGGGCGTCCCACGCGGACCCGACGTCGGACAGCTGCTGCACCGCGCGGGCCAGCTGCGCGGCGTCGACGCGGTAGCGCGTCTCGCGCCCGACCGGCTGCGCGTGCACGAGGCCCGCGCGGTCGAGCACCGTCAGGTGCTTGGCCACGGCCTGGCGCGTCACCGGAAGCTGACCGGCGAGCGACGTCGCCGTGCCGGCACCGTCGACGAGCAGCAGGTCGAGCAGCCGCCGACGCGTCGGGTCGCCGACCGCGGACCAGAGGTCGTCGTCGATGGCCCTCGTGCTCACGCCGCGACCAGGGCCTCGGCGTAGTCGCGGATGCTCGGGACGAAGAGGTCCCAGCCGTTGACGTGGTCGTCGTAGCAGCCCTGGGCCACAGCGTCGGACCAGCCGCGCTCGCGGAAGCCGGTCTCGGTCATCCGCAGCACGGTGCCGCTGCCCTCGGGCCGCAGCTCGAACACGACGAGCAGGGAGTTGTCGGCCGCAGCGACCGAGCCGGCGTCGTAGACCCAGCGGAAGGAGAACAGCGAGTACGGCGTCGCCTCGACGACCGCGATCTGCTCGGTGTGCTCGTGGCTGGGCTCCCCCGGCCACGCGATGGTGCCGGCCGATCCCGGCTGCGCCGCGATGTCGGTGTCGGCGCCGTTCCACCAGCCGCGGATGTGCTCCGGGCTGCTGATGACCTCGAACACCACCTCCGGCGAGGCGTCGATGGTGATCTCGCGCTCGATCGTGCCCTGCTCCATGCCCGGCTCCCTCATTCGCAACCAACGGTTGCGCTTGAGACTACCCACCGATCCCACAACGCGCAACCATCAGTTGCGCAAGCATCTCTCGGCCCCCTCCGACGGCCTGTCGACGCGTGATGAGGCGACGCAAGGAGGTGGCGTGATCACGCATCGACGGCGTACGTCGGAGTGTGGGGGCTACTGGTAGAGGCGGTCGTCGCTGCCGCGGGGGCCGGTGAGCGGCGAGCCGGCGGCGATGGTGGGCTCCCAGTCGAAGACCACGGCGTTGTCCTCGGGACCGATGAGCACCGTCGCACCGGCGGTGGCGCCGAGCTCGAGCAGGCGGTCCTCGACGCCGAGGCGCGCGAGGCGGTCGGCGAGGTAGCCGACGGCCTCGTCGTTGGAGAAGTCGGTCTGGCGGACCCAGCGCTGCGGGCGCTCGCCGCGCACGCGGTAGCGGACGCCGTCCTCGTCGTCCTCGCGCACGACCGTGAAGCCGCTGTCGTCGACCGCCTTCGGGGCGATGACCAGACGGGGCGCCTCCTCGGCGGGTGCCGCGGCACGCGCCGCGCGGACGAGCTCGGCCATCGCGAAGCCCAGCGGCTTGAGGCCCTCGTGGGCCACGGCCGACACCTCGACGACGGTGTAGCCGCGGTCGCGCAGGATCGGCGTGACGAGGTCGGCGAGCTCGCGGGCCTCGGGCACGTCGACCTTGTTGAGGGCGACGAGCCGCGGCCGGTCGGCGAGGTCGCCCTCGGTGCCGCCGTACTGCGCGAGCTCGTTCTCGATGACGTCGAGGTCGGTGACCGGGTCGCGCCCTGGGTCGAGGGTCGCGCAGTCGAGCACGTGCACCAGGACGTGGCAGCGCTCGACGTGGCGCAGGAACTCCAGGCCCAGCCCCTTGCCCTGGCTCGCGCCGGGGATGAGGCCGGGTACGTCGGCGACGGTGAAGATCGTGTCTCCGGCCGTGACCACGCCGAGGTTGGGGACCAGCGTGGTGAACGGGTAGTCGGCGATCTTGGGCCGCGCGGCCGACATCGCGGCGATCAGCGACGACTTGCCCGCGCTCGGGAAGCCGACGAGCGCGACGTCGGCGACGCTCTTGAGCTCGAGGACGACGTCGAGGACGTCGCCCGGCTCGCCGAGCAGCGCGAACCCGGGCGCCTTGCGGCGGGTGCTCGCGAGGGCGGCGTTGCCCAGACCGCCATGACCGCCGCGGGCCACGACGTACTCCATGCCGGCGGCCACGAGGTCGGCGAGGACCTCGCCGCGGGTCGTCTGCACGCTGGTGCCCGGCGGGACCCGCAGGGTCAGCGACTCGCCGTTGCCGCCGTTGCGGTGGCTGCCCTCGCCGGGGCGGCCGTTGCCGGCGCGGCGGTGCGGGCCGTGGTGGAACTCGAGCAGCGAGGTGACGTTGGTGTCGACCACGAGCCGGACGTCGCCGCCGTGACCGCCGTTGCCGCCGTCGGGGCCGCCGAGGGGCTTGAACTTCTCACGCATGACCGACACGCAGCCGTGGCCGCCGTCTCCCCCGGAGACGTGCAGGACCACTCGGTCCACGAAGGTCGTCACGACAGGCTCCGGTTGCGAGGCGCAGCCGAGCAGGCGGAGCGGTTCGGGACCATGAGCATGGTCATCTGCGGTCCTCGGGGTTGTCCTGCAAAGCGATGAGGGGCGAGCCGAGCGGCTCGCCCCTCATCGGTGGTCGGTGGTGCGGAGGCTCAGGCCTCGACGCCGACGACGTTGACGACCCGGCGACCGCGGTGGGTGCCGAACTCGACGTTGCCCGGCGCGAGCGCGAACAGCGTGTCGTCGCCGCCGCGGCCGACGTTGTCGCCGGGGTGGAAGTGGGTGCCGCGCTGGCGGACGATGATCTCGCCGGCCTTCACGAACTGACCGCCGAAGCGCTTGACGCCGAGGCGCTGCGCGTTGGAGTCGCGACCGTTGCGGGTGCTGGACGCGCCCTTCTTGTGAGCCATGAGTCAGTCCCCTACGCCGTCTCGATGCCGGTGACGCGCACGCGGGTGAGCTGGGCGCGGTGGCCCTGGCGGCGCTTGTAACCGGTCTTGTTCTTGTAGTGCATGATCCGGATCTTCGGACCCTTGGTGTGCGCGACGACCTCGGCGGTCACCGTGACTCCGGCGAGCTTGCTCGGGTCGCTGGTGACGGCGTCGCCGTCGACCAGGAGCAGCGCGGGCAGCGTGAAGGTCTCACCCGCACCGCTGGTGACGCGGTCGAGCTCGAACTCGTCGCCGACTGCGACCTTCTCCTGCCGGCCGCCGGCCTTGACGATGGCGTACACCGCGGATCTCCTTAAGAACACGTTCACGGATGACGCACACGCGGGCACGCCCCCAGCGGGGCGACCGGCACGTGGTGGCGTCGAGGTGCGTGGGCACCGAGGGTCAAGGGTACGAAGTGGGCACCCGGCGGGTCAAACCGCGCCGGTCCACGGCCGCCCACCGCGTGGTCGAGGTCACGTGCTCCGGGCGGGCCCGGCCTTGCGGGTGGCCTTGCGCGGGCCCCGGGTACGCCGGGCGGGGGCCGCGGGGGCCTCCTCCGCAGCGGGCTCCGCCTCGGCCGTCTCGGCCTCGGCGACGGCCTCGAGGACCTCCGCCTCGACCACCTCCGCCTCGACAGCGTCCACGACGAGCGCCTCGGCGACGGCCTCGAGAGCCTCCGCCTCGTCGGCGAGGGCCACGGCGTCGACCAGGTCGGTCGCCGCCTCCGCCTCCAGGGCCGCCTCGGCCTCGGCGACGGTCTCGGCCTCGAGCACCGCGACGTCGGCCGCCGAGGGCTCCTCGCCGCGTGCAGCGGCCTCCGCGGCGCGCTTGGCGGCGGCCGCGTGGACCTTCTCCATCGCGGCGGAGACCTTCGGGTCGATGGCGCGGGGCTCGACCTCGGGGGCCGCGGCGCGCGCGGTGTCGCCGCCGCCCTTGCGACGTCGACCGCCGCGGGCCGGCTTCTCGGCGTCGCCGCCCGGCTCCCCGGCAGCGGCCTTGGCCACGACCGGCTCGGAGTGGACGTGGTAGCCGCGGCCCTGGCAGGCCTCGCACGGCTCGCTGAAGACCTCGAGCAGGCCCTGGCCGATGCGCTTGCGCGTCATCTGCACGAGCCCGAGGGAAGTGACCTCGGCGACCTGGTGCTTGGTGCGGTCGCGGCCGAGGCACTCGATGAGCCGCCGCAGCACGAGGTCGCGGTTGTTCTCGAGCACCATGTCGATGAAGTCGATGACGACGATGCCGCCGATGTCGCGCAGCCGGAGCTGGCGCACGATCTCCTCGGCCGCCTCGAGGTTGTTCTCGGTGACGGTCTGCTCGAGGTTGCCGCCCTGGCCGGTGAACTTGCCGGTGTTGACGTCGACGACCGTCATGGCCTCGGTGCGGTCGATGACCAGCGAGCCGCCCGACGGCAGCCAGACCTTGCGGTCGAGCGCCTTGGCGAGCTGCTCGTCGACGCGGTACTCGGTGAACAGGTCCCCGGGGCCGACCCACTTCTGGATCCGGTCGGCGAGGTCGGGCGCGACACCGGTGACGTAGGACTCGATGTCGGTCCACGCCGCGTCGCCCTCGACGACGAGCGTGCCGAAGTCCTCGTTGAAGATGTCGCGGACGACCTTGATCGCGAGGTCGGGCTCGCCGTGCAGCAGCGCGGGACCGCCACCGGCCTTGTCGGCCTTGGCCTTGATGTCCTCCCACTGCGCGGCGAGACGCTCGACGTCGCGACGCAGCTCCTCCTCGGAGGCGCCCTCCGCGGCGGTGCGCACGATGACGCCGGCGTCCTCGGGCACGACCTGGCGCAGGATCGACTTGAGGCGCGAGCGCTCGGTGTCGGGCAGCTTGCGGCTGATGCCGGTCATCGAGCCCTGCGGCACGTAGACCAGGAAGCGGCCGGGCAGCGAGATCTGCGCGGTGAGACGAGCGCCCTTGTGCCCCAACGGATCCTTGCTCACCTGCACGAGCACAGGGTCGCCGGACTTCAGCGCGGCCTCGATGCGCTTGGGCTGCCCGCCGAGACCGGCGGCGTCCCAGTTCACCTCGCCGGCGTAGAGGACCGCGTTGCGGCCGCGGCCGATGTCGACGAACGCCGCCTCCATGCCCGGCAGGACGTTCTGCACCTTGCCGAGGTAGACGTTGCCGATCATCGAGCCGCCGGTGCTGCGGTTGACGTAGTGCTCGACGAGCACGCCGTCCTCGAGCACCGCGATCTGGGTGCGGTCGTCGCGCTGGCGCACGATCATCACGCGGTCGACGGCCTCGCGACGGGCGAGGAACTCGGCCTCGGTGAGGATCGAGGGGCGACGGCGACCGGCCTCGCGGCCCTCGCGGCGGCGCTGCTTCTTGGCCTCGAGGCGGGTCGAGCCCTTGACCGAGGTGACCTCCGACGACGCCGAGCGCTGACGCGGCTCGCGCACGCGCACGACGGTGTTCGGCGGGTCGTTGTCGGGACCGTCGGAGTCGCCCCCACGGCGGCGGCGACGGCGACGGCGACGGCTGGTGCCCCCCTCCCCGTCGTCGTCGGAGTCGGCCTCGGGCTCGGAGCCCTCGGAGTCGCGGGCCTGGCCGGCGGTGTCGCCCTCGGCGTCACCCTCGGTCTCGCCATCGGCGCCCTTGCGACGACGTCCGCGGCCGCCACGGCGGCGACGGCGGCGGCCGGGACCGCCCTCGTCCTCGGAGCCCTCGGCGCCTTCGGTGGCCTCGGCCTCGTCGGCCTCGTCCTCCGCGGCGTCCGCGTCCTCGTCCTCGACGTCCGCGACGGGCGCGGCCGGGGCCGCAGCAGCCTTGGTACGCCGACGCGGCGGGGCCGCCTCGACGCTCGGGGCCTGGAACATGAGCAGCCCGGCGACGGGCTCGGCCTCGGGCACGACCACGGGGGTCTCCTCGACCACCGCGGAGAACGCGGGGGCCGGCGCCTTGCGGCTGCGCGTGCGCTTGGCCGGGGCCGGCTCGGTCGACGGGGCGTCGACCTCGTGCTCGAGGTGCGAGGGGCGCTCGGACGCCGCCTCGGGCTCGGTGGCGACCGCCTTCTTCGAGGTCTTCTTGGCGGCGGTCTTCTTCGCCGCGGCCTTCTTGGCGGGCGCCTTCTTGGCGGCCTTCTTGGCCGGCGCCTTCTTGGTGGTCTTCTTGGCCGCCTTCGTGGCCTTCGCAGCCTTGGCCGCAGCAGGCGCCTCGGCGGTGCTGCTGCCGCTGTCGGCGGCGGTCTCGGCCGCGCTCGCCTCGGGTGCGGGGGCCGGCGGGCCGGCCGGTCGGCCGGCGGCGCGGCGACGGCGCGGGACGGGCGCCGCGGCGTCGGTGGTGGGGGTGTTCTCGGGGGTCACGTCGCTCACGCGAGTACTCCAGTTCCGACCTCCGGGTGCGAGCACCGCGCGGAGGTCACGTCGCCCGTGGCCGGAGCCCCGGGCGAAAGCCGGTGGGATGCCCCCTCAGAGAGCCCGGGTGCGGGCCCTCGTCGGGCGCCGATGCGCCACTAGCTGCGGTCGGCCGCGAGCGGGTCGGAGACCGCATCCACAGCGGCTCCTGCGCTCACGTCTGCGACCAGCGGCCCCTGCGCCAGCCGGGTCACCCGTGCGGGGACCGGCGGCACCAGGTCGGCTGCGTGTCGCAACGCAGCAAGGACGTCATCGGGTCGGACGGACGGGGTGACGTGCCGTACGACCAGGTCGAGTATCGCACACGGGGTCCCGTCCGCCGCGGCGGCGCCGCCCCGGACGTCCAGCCGCAGGATCGGGCCGCGGGCGTCGAACGTCCGCATGCCGGACTTGGTGAGCCGCGAGACCTCGACCGTCTCCGCGGCCAGCAGGGTGGCCACGGCGGACCGGGCCTCGTCCTCGCCGACGCCGGGGAGCTCGACCGTCCACACGCTCGCCTGCAGCCGGTCGGCGAGGTCGGGGGCCCGGACCTCGACGACCTCGAGCACGTCGAGCCCGGTCGGCAGCGCGGCGTCGAGCGCCGCACGGACCCGCTCGGGGTCGAGCACCGAGGTGACCGCGAGCTCGGCGTACTCGGCCTCGCTCGCCGTGCCGGTGGGCGCGGCGTTCGTGTAGGAGATGCGCGGGTGCGGGTTGAAGCCCTGGCTGTAGGCCATCGGGACGCCGGTACGCCGCAGCGCCCGCTCGAGCGCGCGCTGGAAGTCGCGCGTGCTGGTGAAGCGCAGCGGACCGCGCTTGGCGTAGCGCAGCCGGAGCCGCTGGACGGTCGGCGCGACGTCGCGGACCGGGGCCTGGCGGGCCATCAGGCGCCCTGCGCCGGAGCCGTGCCGACGGTCGCGAGGCCCTCGCCGCGCACCGGCAGGGTCGGCATGCCGAGCAGCGTCGTACCGCTGGGGCCCACCTGGATCTCGGTGCCCATCTGCTCGCAGACGCCGCAGTCGAAGCACGGCGACCAGCGGCAGTCCTCGACCTCGACGCCGGAGAGGGCGTCCTGCCAGTCCTCCCAGAGCCAGTCCTTGTCGAGACCCGAGTCGAGGTGGTCCCACGGGAGCACCTCGGTCTGGTCGCGCTCGCGGGTCGTGAACCACGCGACGTCGACCTGGGTGCCGGCCAGCGCGGTCTCGGCCGCCGCCATCCAGCGGTCGAAGGAGAAGTGCTCGCTCCAGCCGTCGAAGCGCCCGCCGTCGCGCCACACCTGCTCGATGACGGCGCCGACGCGGCGGTCGCCGCGCGACAGCAGCCCCTCGACCGTGCCGGGCTTGCCGTCGTGGTAGCGGAAGCCGATCGATTTGCCGTACTGCCGGTCGGCGCGGATCGCGTCGCGCAGCTTGTGCAGGCGCGCGTCGGTGGTCTCGTGGTCGAGCTGCGCGGCCCACTGGAACGGCGTGTGCGGCTTGGGGACGAACCCGCCGATCGAGACGGTGCAGCGGATGTCGCGCGTGCCGCTGACCTGGCGGCCGGTCTCGATGACGCGGCGCGCGAGCTCGGCGATCTGCAGGACGTCGTCGTCGGTCTCGGTGGGGAGGCCGCACATGAAGTAGAGCTTCACCTGGCGCCAGCCGTTGCCGTACGCCGTGGCGACGGTGCGGATCAGGTCCTCCTCGGTGACC
>WBZP01006322.1_pt1 | contig 11750 bp, 6 predicted proteins | sample 5204301 | NCBI WGS metagenome assembly WBZP01 (sample SAMN12412401, study PRJNA552823) | activated sludge metagenome | isolation source: activated sludge from nitrification reactor of wastewater treatment plant... | place: USA: Pennsylvania | collected 2017
GGCATCCGAGATCACCGGTGGGCCGGCGAAGTTGCGGGCCACCTTGCTGATACGGAGTTCATCGACGAAGCCATCCAGCCAGGAGTCGCCGGAGGCGTTGGTGATCCCTTTGGCACCCGCCCAGCCGATGTGCACGGCCTGGTGTGTGGTCTTCGGAGCGTCACCCTTCGTGAAGCCCTTCGTGAGGAAACCCTTCAGGTTCCCGTCCTTGTCGTGTACCATGACGGCGATGAACGCGCGTTCGGCATCACGGATAAAGGTGAGGTGGACCCACTCGCCGGGAACGAACATGTTGTTCGGGGAGGTCACGGAGACGTAGTTGCCGGACTCCGCAACGTAGCCGCCATGGAACAGACGGTTGTCGCCCCACATCTCCAGCCACCAGTTGGCGCCATCATAGAACGTCACGTCGGCGGGTTTCATGCAGATGCGCGGCACCCAGCGATAGTCCTGCGAGTTGTCGCCGAACGAGAAGATGTTCGCCCAGGCTTCGATCGTGAAACTGCCGGTCAGATCGAGCGCCGCGGTGTCCGCGATCGTCAGATACGTCGAGTCCGTGATCGCACCGTTGTCCAGGCGCACGCACTGTCCGAGCGCCGGGATGGCGGTATTGTTGAGGAAGTAGATCTTGGAGGGATTGGTGGTATTCCGCACGGCAGCCGTGTCGGTCTTGCCCACCGCGGCCGCGGCGTTCGCCATGTTCCCATTGAAGTGCAACAACACCACCGTGTTGCTGTCAACGGTATATGGCCCACCCACCGTCTCGAGCCCCTGGCCGTACAACCCAACAGCACAGACCATCGTCAGCCAGACGATGGTGACAATGTAGAATGGGGTTTTCATAGGGTACTCTCCTTGGATGATGGTGTAGCGTACAGCGGAGTCTGCCGGCTCCCGGTCTCGCTCTCGAGTCCTATGGCTGGCAGCAAAAAAGGTAGCAGGACGTCAGGTCACCTCCCTTCTGCAATCGTTGTCGTTGATCGATCGTGAACAGCAGTGAACCCTATCACTCAGGGAAAAAGAGGTACATGTGTGCTGAAGAAACGTGGGATTATTTCAATGCTAACGATTGTATTCGATAATGTCAACAAAAAAGTGACGGGTGACACTTCATGGGTGGCACATCCATGAAATGCCACCCGTCAGAATGGCAACGAGAGAGAGTTTGTTACTTTACGACGCTAAAACGATAGGCGATCTTCGCGGTGTACTTCTGACCGGGATCCAGCCGCACGGTCGGCCATGCCGGCTTGTTCGGCGAATCCGGGAAGTGCTGCGGCTCGAGACAGAACCCGCCACGGAATTCGTATTTCACGCCCCCCTTTCCGATGATCGTGCCATCCAGGAAGTTACCGGAATAGAACTGCACCCCCGGCTGATCGGACAGGACCTCCAGCACACGTCCGGTCGACTGCTCGACCACACGCGCGTTCACCCCGAACGACTTCCCGCCGCCATTCAGCACCCAGTTGTGGTCATAGCCGCCCGGACCGAGATGGAGCTGCGGATCGTCGGCACCGATGCGCGCCCCGATCGCCGTCGGCGTGCGGAAGTCCATCGGCGTCCCCGTCACGTCCTTCAACTCCCCGGTCGTGATCAACCCGTTGTCCACCGGCGTGTACCGGTCGGCATCGATCATCATCTGATGATCCAGGATGCTCTTGCCCGACCGCGCACCGGCCAGATTGAAGTAGGAATGCGCCGTCAGGTTCACGATCGTCGGCTTGTCCGTCGTCGCTGCGTAATCGATCACGAGCTCGTTATCCGCCTTCAGTGTGTACGTCACCGTGGAGGTGAGCGTGCCCGGATATCCTTCTTCACCGTCCTTGCTGACGTAGGTCAACACGAGCCCCGGCCCGTCGGCCGTGGTGATCTGCTTCGCATCCCACACCACCTTGTCGAAGCCGACCTTTCCGCCATGCAGATGGTTGGCCCCGTCGTTGACCGTGAGCTGATAGGCCTTGCCGTCGAGCGTGAACTGACCCTTCCCGATCCGGTTCCCGTACCGGCCGATCAATGCGCCAAAATACGGGGTCACCCGGACATAGCCGGCGAGCGAATCGTATCCCAGCACGACGTCGTCATACTTCCCGTTCTTGTCGGGGGCGGTCAGACTGACGATGATGCCACCGTAATTCGTGATCTTCGCTTCCATACCCGCGGCATTGCGAAGAGTGTACAGCATGACGCTCTTGCCGTCGGGCGCCGTGCCAAAGACCACCGGTTCATTGCTCATTGTCTTCTCCGTGGAACGTGAACATCCCATCATCAATCCCGCCGTTGCCAGCGCCACGACGATCCCCGTGCGGATGATACTCATGGAACACCTCATCTGTTGTGTACGAATGATATGCTACACCTCACGTCATCGCCAATGGAAGACCGCGCCGGGCTGGCGGACCGTCAGGACGGCCACGCTTCCCGGGCCGAACACGCGCTCCATCGCCGCGCGGTACCCCGGCACGATATCGCCGGGAAGGACCGCCAGCATGGTCCCTGCGAATCCACCACCATGCACGCGCCATGCGCCGCGTTCCGCCACACCAGGATACTGCTCGGAGAGCGCACATGCAAGCATGATCCCCTGTTCCGAAGGGACCGTCGCCGCATAGCAGTTCTGGAGCCAGAGGGCGGACGATCGTCCGGACGCGATGACGCCGGCAAGGAAGGATCGGATGTCGCCGGATTCGAGGGCACGCACCTGCTCGGCGACGCGCGCCGTCTCGCGCAGGAAATGGATCGCACGGAGCACCGCCCGATCGCCCAGCTGCGTCCGCAAGGCTGGCAGCGCCGCCACCAGCGTGGATTCGTCCGCGATATCGCGGCACACCTTCCCGCCGAGGGCCCGTGCCACCGCTTTCATCTCCGCGGGAACAGCCGCATACTCCGGGGTCAGGTCGGCATGGCTGCCACCGGTGTGGATCACCAGGACCTGGAGCCCGAATTCATCGAACGACCGGGTCAGACGGTGGATCACCGGACTCCCCGGGTCACGGAAGTCGATCGTGACGATCCCGCCCACGGCCGATGCCGTCTGGTCCATCAGTCCGCACGGCTTGCCGAAGTAGACATTCTCCGCATACTGTCCGATCACCGCGAGTTCTTCCTGGCCGATCCGGCCCTCATTATAGAGGGCATTGAACAGGGTACCGATGAGGACCTCGATCGCCGCGGAGGAACTCAGGCCGGAGCCCGGTGCGACCTGACTGGTGATGTGCGCGTTCAGTCCGCCGACCCGATAGTTCTTCTCCCGGAACCGGGCCACGATGCCGCGCACCAGCGCCTGCGTCGTCCCGGCTTCATCCTTACGGAAGGCGGTGTCCTCGCACTGCACGATCACCGGACGCTGATACCCTTCCGAGGTGATGGTGATCATGCCGCCCGCCACCGGCGCGGCCGCGGCGATGGCATCCAGATCGATCGCGGCGGCGAGGACACGTCCGTGGTTGTGGTCCGTATGGTTCCCGCCCACCTCGATGCGGCCCGGGGCACTGGCGAACAACGCCGGCGACGTGCCGAACGCGGCAACGAACTGTCGTTCGAGTGCCGCATAGCGGGTCTGTGCCGCCGCGGGATCGCGGGGGTAGAGTGCACCGAGATATCCAGCGAAGGTGGTGCCTTCGCCGGCGTGCGGGTCATGTGATGATGACGTCATACGCTTCCCTTGTTCTCGCCACTGGATGATGCGCACAGCGACCGGAGCACGCCTGCGGCAGACTCGGCGGTCACATCGCGCTGGGGTTCGGCGAGCATCTCATAGCCCACCATGAATTTCTTGACGGACGCCGACCGGAGCAACGGTGGATACAGATGCGCGTGGAGCTGCCAGTGTGCGGTATCATCGGTGAGGAATGGCGCGCCATGCCATCCCATCGTGTACGGGAACGACACACCGAAGACGCGGTCGTACGCACGCAAGACCGTCGAAAGGATCGATGCGAGCGCATCCCTGTCGGCACTTGTGGCATCGGGCATCCGCCGGATGTGCGTCCGTGGGAGGATGAGCAGTTCATACGGCCAGACGGCCCAGAACGGGACGAGAGCAACCCAGCGGTCATTCGTCGCGACGATGCGCTCGTCGCGGGCCATCTCCAGTGCCACGTAATCCAGGAGCAGTACCGAACCGTGCGCGCGCAGATGCGCACGCTGTTCGCGGTCCTCCTTTGCCGGCTCGTTCGGAATGAAGGACCCGGCCCAGATCTGTCCGTGCGGATGCGCATTGGAACAGCCCATAAGGGCACCCTTGTTCTCGAACACCTGCACCCAGCGATACCGCTCTCCCAGTGTGGCGCATTCCTGCGCCCAGGTATCGACCACCGCGCGGATGCCGGCGACCGGCAGGTCCGCGAAGGTCAGGTCGTGTCGCGGCGAGAAGCAGACCACGCGCGACGTGCCCGTCACGTCCTCGGCGGACAGCAGTGGCACGTCCTCGCGCATGTCACCCGATGGTTCCGGCAGCAGGGCAGGATAATCGTTGGTGAACACGAAGGTCGCGGTGTAGTCCGGGTTCCGGTCGCCGCCCGCGCGGGCATTGCCCGGGCAGAGGTAGCACGACGGGTCGTGCCGGGGTGCGGACGCTGGTGGCAGGGCTTCCTGTTTCCCCTGCCAGGGGCGTTGGGTCCGTTGCGGGGAGACGAGGACCCATTCTCCCGTAAGGGGGTTGCGTCTGCGGTGCGGATGGAGCATGGGACCCTGAAGGGTGGTACGGAATGTTAGCGCTAACATCCAGGGCACAAAAAAAAGCCCGCGATGCCGGGGTGCGCATGTGGTGTGCTAACGTACGGAGGGAAACCGCCAATGTCAAGGCGTGACGCACCGCACGGGCCGTGCGTCACGCTCTACCGGTCACTCAGGCACCCGTGGGCACGCCGATCGCGACGGCCGCGGGCTCCACCACCGGCTCGGCCGGGGACGGCTCACGCTGCTCGGCCACATACTCGCGTGCCGGGATGTACTGCGGCACGAGCTTCAGGATCATCGTGCTCATCATCTCCACGTTCCCCTGCGCGGCGGCTTCCACCAGGGTGTCAACATCCAGACTCAGCGTCCCTTCGTACGCATTCCCGTTGGTCCGCTTCTGACGGGCCTCATGGTCCGCCACATGGTCACGGTGCGAGACCCGGATCATCGGATGCGGCGTCTGCTGGATATCGTCGATCTCGTAGAATAACTCCTCGTACATCTTCTCGCCCGGCTTCAGCCCCGTGAACTCGATGCCGATCTCCGCCTCGGAGTAGCCGCTCAGACGGATCACGTCACGGGCGACATCCACCACCTTCAACTGCTCGCCCATGTCCAGCACGAACACTTCGCCGCCGGTGCCCATCGATCCCGCCTGCAGGACCAGATGGACCGCCTCCGGGATCGTCATGAAGTACCGCGTCACGTCGGGATGCGTGACCGTCACCGGTCCACCCATCTCGATCTGATGCTTGAAGATGGGCACCACGCTCCCGCGGCTGCCCAGCACGTTCCCGAAGCGGACCGTCACGAAACCCCGGCCTGTCCGGCGGGCAGCATCCTGCACGATCAGTTCGGCGATGCGCTTGGTCACGCCCATCACGCTCGTCGGATTCACCGCCTTGTCGCTCGAGATCATCACGAACCGGCGTACGCCGAACCGCTCGGAGAGATGCACGAGGGTGCGCGTGCCCATCACGTTGTTCGTGACCGCATCCGGCAGATTCTGCTCCATCAGCCACACATGCTTGTGTGCCGCCGCATGGAACACGATCTGCGGACGGTGGCGTTCGAACACCTGCTGCATCCGCTCCAGGTCGCGCACGTCCGCGATCACGGGCGTCACACTCATGCCCGGGATCGGATGCGCGTCCAGTTCCTTCATGATATGGAAGATCGAATTCTCGCCGTGCCCCAGCAGGATCAGTTCCGCGGGCTGGAAATTCCGCAACTGGCGCACGATCTCACTGCCGATCGACCCACCCGCGCCCGTGACCATGACGCGTGCTCCATTGACCGCGGTAAGGACGGCCTCGGGATTCGACTGCATCGCCTCGCGGCGCAGCAGGTCCTCCAGCTGGATCTCACGAACGTTCACGACTCGCGCCGCACCCTGCAGGATGTCGAACAGTCCCGGCGTGATCTTGCTGGGTACACCCGTATCCTTGCAAAGCTGGACGACCTTCCGGATCACGCGCCCGGAGACCGAGGGCATGGCAATGATGACCTCCTTGATCCCGTGCTGCTTGACGACCCACGGGATACCCGCGATCTCATCGATCACCGGGATCCCGGCGATCAGTTTTGAACCCTTCTTCGGATCGTCATCCACGAACCCCACCGGCACGAGGCCGAGCTGGCGGTTCCGCTGCAGTTCACGGGCCACGGCGATACCGGCGGATCCCGCACCGGCGATCAGCACCGGCTTCGTCCGTTCCGCTTGCGGCTCGCGTGTGCTGACGATGGCGTAGATGACCCGGATCGCGAAACGGACGCCGGTCACATGGAACGCGGTGAGCAGCGCACTGAGCAACGGCAGCGACCGCGGGATGCCGTCCAGAATGCGCACCGGCAACACCATGGCGGCGACGAAGATCATGATCTCAACGATGCACGTGAGCGTTACCGCACGGACCACGAGCAGCAACTCATGGATGCTTGCATACGCCCACATCGCATTGTAGAAGCCGACCCGGTAGAACAGGACCCCCTTGAAGATGATCATCGCGACCGTGTACACGGCGATGGCCTGCCAGATCGCGAACCATTGATCGGTGGATTCGGTCCGCAACAGGAACGCGATCGATGGGATGAGTAACAGACCGAGGATGTCGATCCCGATCAGATACCGGTTGCGCAGGTGTGTCATTTTATACAGCAAGGTCTTCATAGTGCCGAGATACCTCTTGTGCGAAACATTCCGTATGGATTGTTCCATTGTCGCCGTCCTCTGTCAAACGCCCATGCCCCCGATGCACAGACCGCACGTGCTCCCGTGAGCGCACACTTGCAACGACAACTCTTGGCCTGAAGTGAGATCCCGGGAGGCGCGCTAAGATCCTGAACCAACCCGGATGCGAGACTTCGATCTCGGTCGCCCATGCTGCGGCGCTGCTGCCGCCCGCCCACTTCGCTCAGCACCCGGCAGAATGGGGACCTTGTGTGTAGTTGAGTGACTACAAGAGAAGCGAAAAGCATGCCAGCAAAAAGGAGGGGAAATTGCGGAAAAATGCTCGGAAAACGGGTATACCAGGGCGTTTGGGGGCGTTACAGAAACGGGCGTTCACGGGAGGAAAACCGACGTACAGCCGGAGACCGGCAGGGCGCCGGCCTCCTCATATCCGGGGATTCAGTCCGTTGCGACCTGGGAAGCCCAGGCACGGTTGTCCCGGTACCATGCCACCAACCGGCTCACGCCCTCTTCAAACGAGACCTTCGGCTCCCAGGACAGCAATGAGCGGGCACGCCCGATGTCCGCCCACGTCGCCATGACGTCGGCCGCGTGCAAGGGGTGATGCTTCACCTTCGCCTTCTTTCCCGTAAGCCGCTCGACCAGCGCGATCGCATCGTTCAGCACCACAGGGGTGTCCGAGCCCAGATTGACGATGTTGTAGCCGGGAACGCCGAGGCCCGCGATGGCCCCACGCGCGATGTCCTCGACGAACGTGAAATCCCTCGACTGCGAACCATCACCGTTCACCGTCACCGGACGTTCTTCCATGATCCACTGCACGAACCGGAAGAGACTCATATCCGGCCTTCCCGCCGGCCCGTACACCGTGAAGAACCGGGGGATCGTGACGTTGATGCCATACAGGTGATGATAGGTGTGACAGAGGGCTTCCGCCCCTTTCTTGGATGCCGCGTAGGGCGACAGCGGCCGATTGGTGTCCGCATCCTCCCGGAACGGCTGCGGATTGTGCTTGCCATACAGACTCGACGTCGATGCCAGCAGGAAGTTCTTCACACCGAACTCCCTGCAGCATTCCAGGAGCGTCACCGTGCCCTCCATATTGGTGACCACATACACCCAGGGATCCTCCACCGATTGCCGCACACCAGCGCGCGCAGCGAGATTGAACACGCCATCGACGCCACGCGCGAAGACCGGCCGGAGCGCCGCCCGGTCGTTGATGTCACCGCGGAAGAACGTGAACCCCTCCAAACCCTGAAGCCGCTTGAGGCGCCATTCTTTCAGCCGGACATCATACGCATCATTCAAATTATCCAGACCGACGACCGTATGACCTGCCGCGATCAGCTGTTCGGTGACAACGGAGGCGATGAATCCCGCCGCGCCGGTGACAAGATATGTGCCCATGTCGCTTCTCCTTGATGGTCACACCGGCCTTGCCGGCCGGCGATCCCCCCTGAACCCCGGGAAGTTCGGCCAATGTACTCATGCACCGGATCAATAGCAACCCGACGGATCCGGCTGCGCGCCGGCTACCGCATGACGACCATCTTCCGCGTGCCCTTGTATTGCTTTCCAGGATCGCTCCGGGGCGTCGCAACGATCCTGTAATAATAGACACCGGAGGTGACCGTCGTGGTCCACGTGACGTTATGGAACCCTGCGTCCTGTTCACCATCCACCAGCAGCGCCACCTGCTGTCCGAGCGTCGTGAAGACCTCCAACCGCACATGGCCCGGCTCCGGAAGCACGTAGCGGAAGGTCGTGCTCTCACGGAAGGGATTCGGGAAATTCTGGAAGAGCTCGAACTGTCCCGCCGCGGTGTTCCCCGTGGTCTCCTTCCCCGGCGGGGCACCGTTCCCGGTCAGGACGATGCGCTGCGCCCCGCCCTGCGCCGTGCTGACGATCGTGAGGGTATCGGTGAAATACCGGACACTGTCCGGGAAGAAGTACAACGTGAACGAAAGCGTGTCGCCACGATGCAGCAGCGCGGGCAACGCAGGCCGGGTGAAGCGGAACGCACGCGTCCGCGCGCGGATCGAATCCACGCGCAACGGACTGATCGAGCCATTGGCCAGACGGATGACCACGCCCGCCGTATCACTCTTTCTCACGGTACCAAAGTCCACCCGGTTCGTCCCACAATCCAGCACCGGGAACGGGATCCGCGCGATCACCGGCACGCGGACCGGTCCCCACCAGGAATTGTTCGCGACCGTCACGGTGTCCGTGAATGTGCCATGCCGGCCCGCCACGAAACGGAACGGGATCAGCAAGGTGTCCGCACGGCCGATCCGACCACGCGTGAGCATCGGACGGACCGACCGCGTGCGCGTCCCGACGGAATCGATCCGGAGATCATTGACGGACCGGTTCATGATGCGGAGGACGGCGACGGCGGTGTCGCCCGCCGCGACATCGCCGAAGCTCAACACCTGCGGCTCGGTCCATGCACGGGGTGACGGGGATTCGCCGCGGAGCACGACGCGTCCCTCGCCGCCATCACTTTCCACCAAACAGGTGTCCGTGTAGGTCCCGAAGGCATCCTGCTTGAATGCGCGGACGTGGAATTTCACCGGCACACGCAGGACCTCGCCCGGCTCCAGCATGCGCACCGGGAGGAACGAGGCGCTGAAGAACTGCGTGCGCGTACGGACGCGCCGGACCGTGAGCTTGTTGAACGGTCCGGCATTCGCGAACTCCAGGGTTGCGCTTGCCGAATCGGTGACGGAACAGGGCCCGAGCGTCGTCTGGGTCACCCGCGCCACCAGCACCGGAGGCGAACACAGAGCTATGAACGGGATGCCGGTGCGCCCTTCCTCTCCGGCCAGCCACACGGTATCGGATACTTCGCCAAAGCGATGCGGACGGTAGCGCAGCAGGAGGACCATGCTGTCTCCCGCCGCAAGCACACAGGGCATCCGCGTCTCGACCACAAGCCGTGGATGCACCAGAGCCGAATCGATCGTCACGGGATACGGATTGGGGTTCCGGAGGACGGTCACGGCCGTGTTCCATTCGTCACGGCGCGAATCGGCGATCCTGAACATCCGTCCATCAGGGACTCCCCCGGTCCGGAACCAGACGGTGTCGGAACACCGTGGCTCCATGGCCTCCGTCAGCGCTTGCACACGCCAGCAGTATGCGCCGTGCGACGGCAGCGCGCGGCCCGCGGGCACATTGGTGATGGTGCCCAGCGTGTCATTGATCAGAAAGGTGGTGAAGGCACTGTCGGCAGATACTTGAAGGACATAGCCGATAGCGTCAGGGACCGGCATCCAGGAGAAGGCCGGGCGGGTGTGGACCATGCTCTCCCCGGCGCCCGCAGCAGGGGCCACCAGGTGTGGCCGCGGCGGAGGGACCGGCACGGCCTGCTCGGCCACCGGGCGCTGAACCTGCGCAACGAGCGGCAGAGCGGAGAACACGACAACACACCACGTCAGAAGAATGGGACGACGAGAATTCATGGCGAACAGATGGTCACGGGATGCGCCCCACGGTCCTGCCGCTGGAAGCGCGTACTCTTTAATGATACGGGGAGAAGGTGGGAAGAGTCAACAGGAAAAGCGGTCGCGTAGCGGGTGAAACAACAGACCCGCGATGCTCAGCACAGAACATCGCGGGTCGGCAAACAACGCTCACCAAGGGAGGCTAGATCCGTCCCTGCGCCTTCAAGCGATCGACGATCTTCTCCATTTCACTGACGAGCGAGTCGAACCGCTTCAGCGCGGCCTGGCCCGGCGACGCCGAACTCATATCGACGCCGGCATTCTTGAGCAACACGAGCGGCGAATCGGAACCACCCGACCGCAGCATGGTGAGGTACCGGTCCAGCTCCTTCTTGCCGCCATGCAACACCATGTCACTCAGGGCGAGTGAGGCGATCATGCCGGTACTGTACTGGAACACGTAGAAGTTCATATAGAAATGCGGCACGTAACTCCATTCGTTGCCGATGAAGTCGTCAACGCGCATCACCCCCGCATCATGACCGTAATACGCCCGGGTCAGAGCGATGTACTGGTCCGTGAGCCAGTCCGCGGTGAGCGTCTTCCCCTCTTCCACCCGGCGGTGCATGGCGAGTTCGAACTCCGCGAACAGGGCCTGACGGAAGATCGTCCCCCGCACCTGGTCCAGATACGCGTCCAGGATGGACAGTTTCACCAGATCGTCGGTCTCGTGCTTCAGCATGTACTCAATGAGCAGGTTCTCATTGAAGGTGGACGCGATCTCCGCGAGGAACGTCGGATAACTGGAATTGCCAAAATCCTGCGTCCCGTTGGCGAGGTAGGAATGCATCGCATGTCCCAGCTCGTGCGCGAGCGTCGACACATCTTCGTAGTCGCCGTTGAAGTTCATCTTGACGAACGGATGGCTCCCGTACACGCCACCCGAGTATGCGCCGAGTTGCTTCCCCTTGTTCGGATAGATATCCACCCACCGGTCCGCGAAGGCATGACCGAGCCCGGCGGCATACTCCGGTCCGAGTGGCGCCGTGCACTCCTTCACGATCTGCTCGGCTTCGGCATAGCTGTACTGCTTGTCGACGGACCGCACCGCGGAGGCATAGATATCATCATACTTCAATGTGTCCAGACCAAGCAGGCGCTGACGCAACCGGAGGAGCCGGTGGAGCGGACCGAGGTTCGAGCGCACCGTCGCGATCAGCTGGGTATAGACGGTCGTGTCGATGTTGTCATCGAAGAGCCGGGCATGCAGACAGCTTGCATAGTGACCGGTCCGCGCCGCGAACAGATGCGACTTGATCCCGCCATCGAGCATCGATGCGAGGGTGTTCTCGAACTTCTTGTGGTTCTCCCAGAACGCGTGCATGACGAGGGAACGATCGGCGCGGTTCGCCGAGCCGCGGTTGCGC
>WBZP01006323.1_pt1 | contig 11747 bp, 10 predicted proteins | sample 5204301 | NCBI WGS metagenome assembly WBZP01 (sample SAMN12412401, study PRJNA552823) | activated sludge metagenome | isolation source: activated sludge from nitrification reactor of wastewater treatment plant... | place: USA: Pennsylvania | collected 2017
CATCACCCAACGTGCACTGGGCGCTGATCTGCCAACAGCGAGAAATGGTATTTTGTTTGCCGCTTTTTTGAAACTATTGATGCCCGTGATCGTGGTGCTGCCCGGTATCGCAGCATATGTATTGAATCAACACGGAAACCTGCAAACGGAAATGATGCAGGACGGAACGGTGAATCCCGATAAGGCTTATCCCGTTTTACTGAATATGCTGCCGGTTGGACTGAAAGGACTGTCCTTTGCAGCGCTGACAGCCGCTATCGTTGCTTCTCTCGCCGGGAAAGCCAACAGCATTGCCACCATATTCACACTGGATATTTATAAAAGCAAAATCAATCCGCAGGCAGATGAACAAAAACTGGTAAAGACCGGAAAGATCGTAATTGTGATCGCCATGCTGGTGGCGGCGTTGGTGGCGCCATTCCTGGGCATCGATAAAAAAGGAGGATTCCAGTATATACAGGAATATACAGGCTTTGTGAGCCCCGGTGTTTTCGCCATGTTCATACTGGGCTTCTTCTGGAAAAAGACAAGCGCTAACGCCGCACTTTTTGCCACCATCGGCGGCTTTATCTTATCGATCATCTTCAAATTCATGCCGGCTGTGGTGAACCTTTCCTTCTTACAACCGCTGGGCTTTGCCATCCCTAATGCTGATGGTGTATTTGAAATACCATTTATCGACCGGATGGGATTCGTATTCCTGATCTGCGTAGCGGGCATGTATGTGATCAGCATGCGTGATTATAAAAAAGGGAAACCGGTACACGGACTGGAGATCGACCAAACGATGTTTCGCCTGCCAACAGGTTTTGTGGTGGGGATGATCATTGTACTGGCGATACTGGCAGCATTGTACACCGTGTTTTGGTAACCGGGAGACAGGTAATTCGCTTTCCACGAATATCATTTCAACAAGCAATGTTTATTTCACGTACATCCACTGCCCGTTCAGTTTTACGTAGTGACCTTTTTGTGGGTGATACCCCGTTACATCATCATATATACAGGGAAGGACCAGGATGCCGGATTCATTTACAAATCCGAATTTCTTTCCTTTCATCACTTTGATTTGCCCGATAGAGGTCCAGTAATGATCAACAAAATCATACTCAGGTTTCACCACCCACTCGCCATTCCGGTTAATAAAGCCATATTTATCTTGCCGTTTGGCCCCGGTGATATTTTTCTCGAAACGCCTGACTTCATCAAACTGAAAAGGAACCTGTGTTTGACCGGTACTGTCGATAAACCCCCATTTCTCGTCCCGGAGAGCCATGAGCAAGCCATTATGAAATTCATCACCAAGCTCTTTATACACAACCGGAATGATGATCCTGCCCAGACTGTCAAGCATACCTGATTTTCTGTCTTTGGTCACTTTGACGACCCCATTCTTGATCCAGTAAACCTGGTCAAACTGTGGCTGCACAATGACCTGTTCCTGCATGGTCATCCACCCCCATTTTTGGTTCTTTGAAAATATCAGCACGCCCTTGATCGAATATGGGTTTAAAGCTTCATAGCGGCAGGGAATGACCCACTGCATCTTTTTATCCAGCAAACCAAAGAGCCCGTTCTTCTGAATTTGAAGAAGATCGACACCGCCCTTATAGTCATCAATCATATCATAGATACAAGGCAGGATAATTTTGCCGTCCGTGTCGATCACACCCCATTTCCTGTTTTGACAAACTTTAAAATAATCCGGATGACAATGTTGGTCTGCACTATTGGTGGTGATAGGCTGTATCCTTTCATAGATGAGCGGGACCACCAGTTTATTCTTCCTGTCTGTAAGGCCATGACTTTGATTGCGCCGAACGATGCTTCGCCGATGCGAAAACGATTTTCCGCAGTTCCAGTCATTTTCCGTTTCCCATTTAAAATATGCGGCATTACATCCGCTCACTTCTTGCCCGTTTGTATTGATGCAGGTTACACGTCCATCAATACGTACGTTTGCGACGCCTTTGTCAAAAACATCGGCGTCTTCATACTGGCAGGCGATCTGTTCATGTCCTTTGACATTCACATATCCCCATTTGCCGTTCCGGTTCACCAGTGCCAGTCCATCCCGGAAAACCGGGTGAGCGAAATCATAAACAGGTGGCACAATAGGTTTATAAGAAGCATTGATAAACCCGTAGCGCCCGTTTTTAGTAAATCTCACCAACGGAAGCAGCGGGTTGGTTTTCATGTCATCCAGGTAATTTTCATCGATCCAGTCATAGTCATTAATAGAAATAAGCGCAGCCTGTTTCAGATCATACATGACAGATATGATCCCATTTTTCGAAAAGATAATCACATCCTGCCCCGGTTGCCTGATCATATCATAGGCCAATGGCAAAACAGGTTTCATGGATGCGTCGAGTATGCCGTAACGTTGGTTCTTTGCCACCAAAAAATGGGGACCCGCCTTTTCGATCACATCAAATTCATAGGGAAAGATCAGCCTGCCTAATGAATCGATGAGCCCGATATTTGCCGATGCCCTCTGTTGCCTGGGCAAATGCCTTTGCTGAACGGGCATGGATGAATACACACGATAAAATCCACCCATATGCGTGGTTCTTGTCCTGGGAAAGTAGGCTTGATATGTTAATCCCCGGAAATCAACCGGCATCCTGACCGGATAAGCATGGCTCATCACTGTTGGCGGCTTACTGACGGGTACAGATCCGAATATTTTTTGAAGGCTGGCAATAGCCAGTTTATTGTTATATGCGTAGATGATCGTGCCGCTGCTGTCGCGGAATATGTACACATTCTCATCCGTTTTGGGTATCAGTGCACTCCAGGACATGGCGCGGGGCTGTGTTCCCTCATGCCAGTCAACCTTGGCCTGCCAGGCAGCTTCATGATCGATCATGATCATCTGGGTGCCCTGCCGGAAAGGGAAATACAGGGTGTCAGGCTTCCATTCAGGCTCTTTAAACCTATCGGGGAATTGCGAAAAACCGGGGAGTGATAAAAAGACCAGGCAGGCTATGGTAAAGTAAATGCGCATAAAAGCAGTCAATATGAATGGCTGCAAAATACTACGCCAGGATCCTTTTACAAGTTCCAATGGGTGAATTGGGAAGATGAATGGGTGGTTAATAGTCAAACAGGCAGATAAAATAGAAAAGATAAGCGCGAAATAATGGCGAAAAATCAATTTTCATATATCAAGACTGTCGTTGTATTTCAAATAAAAGTTAAGTCTGTATACGAACAAATACTTACATGTTTTTCCTCCACGGGTAATGGCGTATCTGTTAATATAGTCAACGGACCGAAAATTATTTTTGAAAATCAATGAAGGGTCTTCAGGATTGTTTGAAGGCATAATGAACAAAGCAGTATCCCCCGTTTTCAAGGGTTTTCTTTCATCATTCAGAAAATAATACTGGTGTATTTGGTCGGGAGGACCCAAGCAGATAACCTGAATTTGGTTAGGTCTGGCAATATATTCTTCTATATGAGCTGCTGGGAACCACTTATTACCTATAATAGTTAAACCCGGGTGACGTTGTTTCATGGAATCCAATAATGGAAAGAGAATTTTCGCAGCTTTTTTCCATCCATACATTTCAATACTTGGATCACCTTTACCCATTTTTCCGGGTTGCTTCAAACCAACAGTTCCAGGATAAGATTGTACGAAAACCGGTAAAGTTAAAAAAACAAACAAAGGCCAGGTAATAAGTAATTTCCAGTTTAACTTTTTACTGGTAAAGTATGTGCGAAACGAGAGATGGTATCCAGTCAATACTGACAAACTTACATATGAAGGGCCCGCCCAGTGTGGCAACGTGTTATTGAATAAGCTTGAAAATATCAGCAGAAAAAGCAGTGGTAAGCTGGTATATAAAAAGATTGCATGCAACTTATGCCTCGAGTGTACTTTTGATCTGTAATATTTTATAATGGATTTAAACCATAAAGGTATTAATAAAGGGTTGGCATAAATTAATTGCCCTGCAATAAATGCAAACAAAGTTTCCAGGCGAATGCCCTTATCAAAATGGCTTATTCTTGCTCCATGGTATGAATAGGTTATAAAATGTTCACTGATGGTCCACCAAATTGCGGGAGAAAAAATCGTAATCGTGATCAAGGCCGATAAATAAATATAACCGTTACGCAACAGTTGCCTGTTTTGAAACAGTATGTACATTATAAAACCTGCCCACAAAAAGGCTGTATGTATCTTACTCATCATACCCAGGCCACTAAATACGCCAAACCAAATTATATATTTAGCTGATCTTTTAAAATCATGCTGTAACTGAATGAAACGTATCAGGGTTAATAATGACAACGACCAGAAAAACATTTGAGGGGAATCCGGCAAAATAAATAAACCGGAGATAAGAAAACTGTATGTAGTTGAACCAAACATTATAGCGGATAGAAATCCCGCTTTTTCATTATTAATCTGTTTGCCACACAAATAAATGATCCATAATGTCAGGCTTCCGCAGATCAATGAACCCAATCTTACAAATAACTCTGAATCAACATTCAGGTTGAATGTGGTCAATCGAATCATCCAGCCCACCATCGGCGGGTGATCAAAATAACTCCAGGCCAAATGATCGGCGTACAACCTGTAATACACTTCATCGTTACCTAATTCAAGGAAATAAGAACAGATGATTTTACATAAGAGTAAAGCACCAATCCATACAAGGGTATAACGAGTGTAGCGGTTCATGTTAGTTGAAAGTGACCAGGGAATTAATCAGGAAATTCCAGCTAAAAACAATAAGAACGGCTAAGATTTTGGAAAAATAGAAATTGAAACTGAATTTTCTGTTACAAACCAGGATTACCAGGTTATTGATGAGCAATCCGATCATGGCGGCCGTAAAGAAAAACATAAACTGCCTGTTCGGATTAGGACCATCACTTTGAAAGGTCCAATATTTATTCAGGAGGAAATTAGAGACAACTGCAAAAATAAACCCTGTTGAGTTGGCAAGATATTTATTGATTGAACATTTTTCCTTCATAAACATAGTAATGGAAAAATCAATCAGTAGTCCAAGGCTGCCCACCAATGCATATTTGGCTATTTGAGTAATCAACATAACTATGCTGTTATTAATTGCAATATTTAATGTCCTCTTACATATTCATAGCCAGGTCCTGGTTAATCGCAGGCTCTTTTTCCCTGCGAAGATTCTTATTGAACATCAGAAACACTGCGAAAACACCACATGCTGTTCCCAAAATCGCTCCTGCAAGTATATCAAGCGGAAAATGCTGCCCAAGATAAATCCGGGAATAGGCAACAAGGGTGGCCAGAATAAAAAGAATCAACGCAATAATATTCTTATACCTGGTCGTATAAGCCACTAATACAATCGCGATAGCATATGCCGTTGTTGTATGACCTGAAGGGAAGCTGTTTTTCATATGAAATGTAACACCTTCAACCAGTTTGATAATGCCGCTATCCTTCAGTATCGCCGCCGGGCGTGGAGCTTCCACCAGGTGCTTGATCAATTGTGCAAGCAGGCCGGAAGTCAGGTAAGCTATGACTATCGCTAAAGCAAGGTTATACTTCCTCTTCCAAAGAAAAAATAAAATAACGATTAAAACTGTAACCCCGTCTCCCAAATAGGTAATTCCACAAAAAATGCTATCCAGGAAGGCGCAATGGATATGCTGGTTCATGATCAGAAAACAATTTTTCTGTGCAAACAGGCAATTGAAAACTGAAAGCGCCAGTAATAGAAAAGTCAGGATAGTAAAATACAGGCGATGGGACTGAAAAAAATAATTGCTTTTCAACAATAACTGTTTTGCAAATGTATCGGCAGCCCTGAAAAGAAATTGTTATGTATTGATTAAATGATTATTACCTAAAAATGAAATTGGCAGCTAAACCAATCTGACACTCTTCAAGCATTGTTCAAATTTTTCCGTGCCTGGTGAAAAAATTTTTCTGCAATACGCATGGGCCTCATCGAGTAACGCTTTTTGATATGGTGGCTTCCACTCCTGTTCAGTATTTCCCGTAATGTATTCATTACTTTGAGGATATGGTTCCCTTTATTAAGTAATACACAATCGGCCATCACGGCATGAGATGCATCGGTAACTTCAGCCCTGGTGGCAATGCCGTGTTTATTTAGTGTTTCCAGTACCTGCGTAGCCCAGATAACCGGAACGTGTGCCGCTTCGCAGATCCATAAAATTTCTTCCTGTATCTCACTCATACGTTCAAACCCTATTTCAACCGCCAGGTCGCCCCTGGCAATCATCACGCCGAACACCTCACTTTTCATCGCCTGCAGGATCAATTCAGGTAAGTTCTGAACAGCTTCGGCCGTTTCAATTTTGATGATGATGTCTGGCGTTTTTTCCTGGTTTTGCAATAACGCCTGAAGTGCCTGTATATCTCTGGCGTTCCTGACAAATGAATAGCCAACCATGTCTGCATGCGCACAAATAAAAGGCATGACGGATTTGTCATGATCGGTAAGGGAAGGCAGGGTTATGCCGGTATCGGGCAGATTTATTCCTTTTTCTTCCTTGATACGCGACTTATCGGAATATACCCTAACCATTTTCAGTATAGCCATATCTTTTTCACAGGCTACTACCTTAGCCTCTTCCTGCCCATCATCGAATAATACCCTGTCACCGATTTTTAACTGCCCAACAACCCCAGGCTCCTGGCAGCCAATGACAACAGAATCCTTATCAAAATTGGCTTTGTTTTCGGCAAAAACGATCGTCTGTCCTACATACAGCGGAATCTTCTTCCCATCCTGGCCTAAACCCAGTAATGTTGTTCTCATTTTTGGGCCGGGAATGTCCATGTATATCCTGCATGGGATGCCGTTTTCACTGCCTGACTGCCTGATTTTTTTAATCATATGAGACCATACATCTTCATCATCATGTGCACAGTTTATCCTCGCAATATTCATTCCTGTCTGTAGCAATTTTCCAAGGATCTTGCTGTCATCTGCAAGCTCTTGTGTCATGGTAACCATCACATTGGGTACAATAATATTATCGTTCCCGAAAAGCTGCAGCCTGTTTTTGTAAGAAATTTTATTGGCATTTTCATAATCGGGCTGTGATAATTCTTCCGGTAAAAAGCTGCTGCCCAACCTTTCCCGTATGGATTGCAACTGTCGCCTGATATGGCTTTCGCTGCTTGAAAGAGATGAGAGCCCAAGTATATGCAGTTCGTCCTGCAGGCTCCGGATGTCTTCACACCGAAGTGCCATGTAATGAAGCAAATTAATCGCGCTCAGTTTTTGTCCGGGATGAATATCAGATATTGACTGACCAAAACCATTTACAGACTGGCTTAACTTATGATCCAACGATTTCAATTTTTCACGCAATGCTTCAATATGATCCATGAATGATGCTTTTTTTGCAATAATTGGTTAATAAGTGCGGAAAGTCTATGACGGTTATCATCTTAATGATTACTTAACATGGCATTATTTCCCGGAAAAAATAACCCCGCCAATCATTCAAAAGGCTGTTAAAATTGATGACTAATTTACCTGAAAGCAAACACCTTAATTGTAAATAATTATTATTTGAGTTGAAAACCAGGCAACAAATATCATTAGCCGAATTTTCCACTGATGTAGCGTTGTGTCAGTTCCTTTGCGGGTTCCTGAAATATCTTAGCGCAGGTGTCGTATTCAATCAATTCACCGAGATACATAAAAGCAACCTGATCGGAAATACGCTGAGCCTGTTGCATGCTATGCGTTACGATGACTATGGTAAAATCCTTTTTCAATGACAAAATCAGTTCTTCAATCTTATGTGTACTGATGGGATCAAGTGCGGAGCATGGTTCATCCATAAGAATCACATCCGGTCTTAAAACAATGGCCCTTGCGATACACAGCCTTTGCTGCTGTCCGCCTGATAAACGAACGGCGGGTTTATGCAATTCATCTTTCACTTCATCCCATACATATGCGTCTCTCAATGCCTGTTCAATCAGTTCGGGGATATCCCGTTTAGAATATTGATGTATCCTCAAAGGATAGGCTAGATTTTCATAAATACTTTTTGGTAAGGGGTTGGGTCTTTGAAATACCATACCAATACGTTTGCGTATTTCCGTAACTGGCTGACCGGAATGATAAATATCCTGGTCGTCTATAAATAGCCCGCCATCCCATTTCGCTTCAGCAGTAAGGTCGTGCATACGATTAAATGAACGCAACAGTGTTGATTTCCCGCATCCAGAAGGCCCTATGAGTGCGGTAATACTATTGGCGGGAACATCAATATGAATGTTTTTCAGTACCTGCTTTTTATCAAAAAAAAGATTCAGCTTTTCTGCACGTAGTTTGTACATAAGGTTAATTTTTTTGTTTATTCCTAAACCGGAAATAAAAGGCGGCCAGGTTCATCAGAAATACGAGGAAGATGAGTACACTGGCAGTTGCATATGCCAATGGCCTTACTTTATCGATATTTACGTGTTGCGTGGAAAGCATATACACATGATATGGTAAAGCCATAAATTCCTGATTTACTGAATTTGGAATTCCGTTTATGTAAAATGCCACGCCGGTGAAGAGGATGGGCGCCGTCTCGCCTGCTGCCCGGGCAAGTGTGAGGATCATACCAGTCAGAATGCCCGGCAAAGCCATCGGCAAAACCGTGTCCCGAATCGTTTCATATTTCGTGATACCAAGGGCAAGAGAAGCTTCCCGCATACTATTGGGAACTCTTTTAAGCGCTTCCTCTGTAGTAGTAATGATATATGGTAAAGAGAGTAGTCCTAATGTAAGGCCAGCAGACAGAATAGACGTGCCCATTTGTAATCCCTGCACAAACAGGGCCAGCCCGAATAAGCCGTAAATAATTGATGGCACCCCGGCCAGGTTTCGGATAGAGGCACGAATGAGATTGGTAAGAAAGGAAGGACTGGAGTACTCATTTAAATAAATGGCACAGGAAATACCAAAAGGGACCGCGAAAGCAGTGGTGATCAATGTCACCAGTATGGTTCCAACAATCGCAGGAAAAATTCCTCCCTTGGTCATGCCTTCACCCGGAAACTGCGTTAAGAAATTCCAGCTAACATAAGGAAGCCCCTTGGAGAAAATATCCCACAAAATTATTCCCAAAAAAAGGCAGGAAATGAATGTGCAACCCGCCAGTAAAAACCAGTAAAAAACGTGTTTCAAGGAAGGCTTTTTCATGAACTGGTAAATTTTCTCCGTTTGTTAGCAAAATATTCACCTGCCAGGTTGGTCAATAATGAAAACAGGAAGAGGATGGCTGCGATAGCAAACAGCGCAAAATAATGCGTTGTATTATAAGGCACTTCGCCCATTTCTATGGCAATGGTAGCAGTGATGGTACGTACGGAATCGAGGAAGCCTTTGGGCATGGTCGAAACATTTCCTGTTGCCATAAGAACGGTCATGGTTTCACCCAAAGCCCTGCCCAGGCCAAGCATAACGGCGGCTATCAGTCCGGGTGAGGCCGCAGGCAAGGTTACTTTAAATAGGGTTTGCCATTTATTGGCACCCAGTGCCAATGAAGCTTCTTTAAAACTATGAGGTACTGCATGTATCGCATCTTCACTGATGGTAATAATGGTGGGCAGGGCCATGACTGCCAGTAAAACAGAACCGTTCAACGCATTCAGGCCATTGTGCAAACCGAAAAGCTGGGATATGCCAGGACCAACAACAACGATACCCAAAAAGCCGATTACAACAGAAGGAATGGCAGCCAACATTTCCAAAGCGGGCTTTATAAGCATCTTTACTTTCCGTGGCGCCAGTTCAGATAAAAAAGCTGCAGTACAAATTCCTATGGGTATTGCTATCAGCATGGAACCGAAAGAAACAAGCAAAGTGCTGACCAACAGGGGCAGGATACTGAACTGGTTATCAGGATCCCACTGTGAACCTGTAAAAAAGTCAACCGCAGAAACATGAATAAAAAAAGAAACACTGTTTATCAACAACATGGCAAATATACCCGCCAATAATATGATGGTCAGAATACCCGTAGCCTTAAAAAGGATCGCAAACCAACGGTCTCTTGTTTCTCTGGCCTGTTTATGCATACATTACTGATTAACCGGATAATAACCCGATTCATGAATGATCTTTTTTCCTGTGGCTGATTTTTCAAAATCAAGAAAAGGCTTAAGTTTCTGATAATCTGTTTTGTGATAATACTGAAACAAAGGCCTCTTAAAACTATAAGCCCCTGAAATAACGGCAGCGCTGTCGAGCGGCGATACCGCAGACCCCTTGGGGCCTGAAATTTTTAAAACCTTGATACTAGAGGATGACTCTTCCCTGACATATCCAGCACCTACATATCCTATACCTGTTGCATCGGCCTTGATGGCTTCCAGGATCTGTGCATTGCCGTTCATTTGCTTGGCCTGGGGGGCGAAGCGTATATCCAATGCTGATTTTATGTATTCATAAGTTCCGGAATTACTTTGGCGACCATAAATGGTAACGGGTAAATTTGACCGGCATAGTGTATTCCAGTTGCTGATATCACCACTTAAGACTTTTGACAAATCACTGAGACTGATCGAATCCAGAGGCAATTTCCGGGAAATCACAAAGGCGATGGCATCCTCTGCAAAGATGGTAGAATCTACCTGCTTATGCAGGCTTTCAAATATCTCCAACTCCTCCCGGTTGATCCTACGGGATGAATTGGCCATGTCACTGGTGTTATTAATCAGTGAAGCGATTCCCAAGCCGGAACCCCCTCCGGATACCGAAATTAAAATGTGCTTATTAGAAGTATGAAATGATTCGGCAAGCATGGCCGTCAGATTGACCTCCGTATCCGAACCCTTTATTTTAATGGTACTCCTGCTATCGCAGGAAATGAATATCAGTAAATACAAAAAACAGGCAAAACGCATGCAACAATTAAAGCCATTATTCTGAACCCAGTATTAAGATATTATGAAGATTATATTAATTTATTCTGGTGAGGCAGGCATGATAATAAAATGGTAAATCATTAACTAACAACCGGCCTTGTTCGTGGCCCACGAAGCAAGATCTAAACACCCCATATTTCCTTTTTCAAAGCATACGTACATTTTTCCGGATCCGGATGATCAACTTCCGTTGCACCCAGCTTCTCCACTGCCTTCCTGGAACGGATATTTCGAACACCGATATCAAAATAAACCACATCAACAAACCGGAATGCATGGTCGATCATTAGTTTTTTTAATGACCGGTTAAAAGACCCGCCCCAGAACTTCCGGGCAATAAATGTGTACCCGATTTTGACAGATCGGTTTTCGGGATCAAATTCATAAAAACGCGAACTGCCGGCCACTTCCCCATTCCTGTTATCGATGATCAGGAATGCACCCCGGCTGTCGATTGCGGTACGGAAGAACTTTTCAAAAACGGCTCTTTTCCAACGATCCTGTTCCGGGTGCTGTTCCCAGATCAGCGGATCGGAAGCCACCTCAAATAAATTGGAAAAATCAGTCTCTGTGAGTGGTACGAGTTTAACAAGCTCGTCTTCCAAATGTGCCGGTTGAAGATCCATGTTCATGTACGCAAACTACATCGATTTAAAAGATGATTGGTAAACCGGTTCAACAAAAAAATATTCGTACAGTTTAGTTGTTTTAACTTTCCGGCCATGATGACCAGAATGGCCCCGACACCCAGCGGTTTCCTTCACCTGGGAAATATGTACAATTTTATCCTGAACTGGCTTTGGGCAAGGGCTAACAATGGAAAAGTGCT
>WBZP01006324.1_pt1 | contig 11747 bp, 13 predicted proteins | sample 5204301 | NCBI WGS metagenome assembly WBZP01 (sample SAMN12412401, study PRJNA552823) | activated sludge metagenome | isolation source: activated sludge from nitrification reactor of wastewater treatment plant... | place: USA: Pennsylvania | collected 2017
GGTCTGCGCGCCTCGCCGACAGCCACGCCACCGGACGCCGCGCCCCATCCGCACCAAGGTTCGCCGCAGGGTCTGCGCGCCTCGCCGACGGACGAGGGGAGCACGAAACGCGAGCGACGATCCGCGAAAACCCTTGCGGGACAGAGACTTACGAGTCCCGCTCGATCACGTCGACGATCCGCCGCAGGTCGTCGAGCGTCGCGAACTCGATCGTAACCTTGCCCTTGGACTTGCCGGCCTCGATCCGCACGCGCGTCTCGAGCCGGTCGGAGAGCCGGTCCGCGATCTCGGTCAGGCCCGGCGCCGACGGTCGACGCGGACGAGCGACCCGGACGCGCTCGCGACCGTCCGCCTCGCCGACCGCGACGATCTCCTCGGTCGCCCGCACCGACAGCCCCTCGGCGACGATGCGACCCGCCAGCTTCTCCATCGCCTCCGGCTCGTCCAGGGCCAGCAGAGCCCGAGCATGGCCGGCCGACAGGACGCCCGCGGCGACCCTGCGCTGCACCGGCGCCGGCAGCCGCAGCAGGCGCAGCGTGTTGCTCACCTGCGGCCGGCTTCGCCCGATGCGCGTCGCGAGCTCCTCCTGCGTGCAGCCGAAGTCGTCGAGCAGCTGCTGGTAGGCCGCGGCCTCCTCCAGCGCGTTGAGCTGGCTGCGGTGCAGGTTCTCGAGCAGCGCGTCGCGCAGCAGGACGTCGTCGGCGGTCTCGCGCACGATCGCGGGGATCGGGTCCAGGCCCGCCTCGCGCGCTGCCCGCCAGCGCCGCTCGCCCGCGACGAGCTCGTAGTGCGGCCCGTCGGCGTCGGCGTCGGGCACCTGCCGCACCACGATCGGCTGCAGCAGCCCGATCTCGCGGATCGAGTGCACGAGCTCGGCGAGAGCCTCCTCCTCGAAGACCGAGCGGGGCTGGCGCGGGTTGGGCCGGATGTCGTCGAGCGGGATCTCGGCGTAGCGGGCGCCGGTGACCTCCTCGAGCTCGCCGACGTGCTCGGCGGAGGTCTGCACCGGCGGTTCGGCCCCGGTGTCGTCGGGCTCAGGGGTGCGGGCGGCGGGCTCCGCGCTGGGGATGAGCGCCCCGAGGCCGCGTCCGAGTCCTCGCCGCTGGTTCACCCGTGCTCCTCCGTGCCGCTACCTGCGCTGACTGCCGCTGACCGTCGCTGCCTGCTGACCGCCCGCGTGCGGGCTGCCGGTCGCGCCGACCCTACCCGACGACCGCCGAGAGCGGCCGCCGCCTCCACCTCCGCTGGAGCGGTTGTTCAGTCCAGATCGTGCCGCTCCTGCGGCGTCTCGGCGTCCACACCCGAGGTCCCCTGGCGGGCGAGCTCGCGCGCGGCCTCCAGGTAGGAGAGCGCCCCGGTGCTCCCGGGGTCGTAGGTGAGCACCGTCTGGCCGTACGACGGCGCCTCGGAGACGCGCACCGAGCGGGGGATCGCGGTGCGCAGCACCTTGGGCCCGAAGTGCTCGCGGACCTCGTCGGCGACCTGGGCCGCCAGGCGGGTCCGGGCGTCGAACATGGTGAGCAGGATGGTCGAGACGTCGAGGCCGGGGTTGAGCTCGGCGGTCACCAGCCCGACCGTGCGCAGCAGCTGACCGAGGCCCTCCAGCGCGTAGTACTCGCACTGGATCGGGATGAGCACCTCGTCGGCGCAGACCAGGGCGTTGAGGGTCAGCAGCCCGAGGCTGGGCGGGCAGTCGACCAGGACGTAGTCCAGCCGGCCGTGGGCCTGCTCGTGCACGGGGAGGTAGACCCCGACCGCGCGGCGCAGCTTGTGCTCGCGGGCGACCATCGAGACCAGCTCGATCTCCGCGCCGGCGAGGTCCAGGGTCGCCGGGGCGCACCACAGGCCCTCGATGTCGGGCACCGGAACGACGACCTCGGCCAGCGGGCGGCCCTCGATGAGGACGTCGTAGATGCTCGGCACGTCGACGTGGTGCTCCACGGTGAGCGCGGTGGAGGCGTTGCCCTGCGGGTCGAGGTCGATGACGAGCACCGACAGGCCCTGCAGGGCGAGGGCGGCGGCCAGGTTGACCGTGGAGGTCGTCTTGCCGACGCCGCCCTTCTGGTTGGCGACGGTGATGACCCGGGTCTTGGCCGGGCGGGGCAGGTCCTCGCCGAAGCGGCGGTGCTTGACCGCGACCGCGGCCTCCGCGGCGCGCGCGAGCGGTGTGTCGTCGACGCTCACGCGCTCTCCTTCCCTGCGGCGGTGGCTGCGCCGGTGCTGGTCGGCCAGCCCAGGCCGCCCGAGGGTACGCCGTCGGCCAGCGGCCAGCCCAGCCCGCCGGCGGTGGGAGGGCCGTCGCCCCCGGCCTCGTCGTAGCCGGCCGCCACGGCTGGGGTCTCGGTCATCGGGCTCCTCCTGCGGACCGTCCCTTGCGCCGTCCCGCCGTGAGGCGGACGACGCGGACGACGGTGGTGGGCGGGTCGACCAGGCCGACGCCGCACTCGAGGACCTCGGCGCGCCCGCCGCCGACCTTCTCCAGTGCGGCGGCGGAGGCCACGATCTCCTCCAGCGCGCCCTCGCCCTTGAGCGCGAGGAGCGTGCCGCCGAGCCGGGCCAGCGGGAGGGTCCAGCCGGCCAGCCGGTCCAGCGGGGCCACGGCGCGGGCGGTGACGACGTCGACCTCGAGGGCGACGTCCTCGGCCCGGCCGCGCAGCACCTGCACCCGGTCGGCGAGCCCGAGCTCCTCCACCGCCTCGGAGAGGAAGGTGGAGCGGCGCAGGAGCGGCTCGACGAGCACGACCCGCACATCGGGGCGCACCAGTGCCAGCGGCAGGCCGGGGAGCCCGGCGCCCGAGCCGACATCGGCGACCTGGGCGCCCTGCGGCACGAGCTCCTCGAGCACGGCGCAGTTGGCCAGGTGCCGGCTCCAGAGCCGGCCGACCTCGCGCGGACCGATGAGCCCGCGGACGACGCCGTCCCCGGCCAGGAGCGCGGCGTAGCGCTCGAGACCCTCGGCCGCGTCCGGGTACCGCGCCCGGAGGCGCTCCCGCACGACGGCGTCCGCCGGGTCCGGCCCCTCGGGCACGGTCGGCGGCACGGTCGGCGCCGTCTCCGGCAGCTCGGTCACGGGCGTGGTGCCCGTCAGGCCTTCGGCACGACGACGACGTAGCGGTTCGGCTCGACGCCCTCGGACTCGCTGGTGAGGCCGGCCGCGGCGACGGCGTCGTGGACGACCTTGCGCTCGAACGGGCTCATCGGCTCGAGTCGCACGGGCTCGCCGGTGCTCGAGGCGCGCTCGGCAGCCTCGGTGCCGAGCGCCGTGAGCGCCTGGCGGCGGGCCTCGCGGTGGCCGGCGATGTCGAGCATGAGGCGCGACCGCTCCCCCGTCTCCCGGGTCACCGCGAGGCGGGTCAGCTCCTGGAGGGCGTCGAGCACCTTGCCGTGGTCGCCCACGAGGTGGGCGATGTCGCCGCCCACGATGCTCACGAGGGCACGGTCTCCCTCGACGTCCATGTCGATGTCGCCGTCGAGGTCCGCGATGTCCAGCAGGCCCTCGAGGTAGTCGGCGGCGATGTCGCCCTCGCGCTCGAGGGCGGCGGTGCCTGTTTCACGGGAAACGGGGGCGACAGCCTCAGGGGCGTCGGTCGTGTCAGTCATCGGTGCTCGGCTTCCGGAACAGGGGCGCCGTGCGGGCGCCCGGGGTCGAGGGGTGTTTCACGGGAAACAGGTCAGGCTGAGGCGGCCGGCGGTTCGGGCTCCGCGTCGCCGTCGCCGGCGTCGTCGCTGCTGCCTCCGCCTGAGCCCTTCCCCTGCTGGGGCTGGGCCTGGCCGGGCTGGCCGCCCTTCTGCCGCTGGCTGCGGCTCTGCTTCTTGGGCTGCTGGCGCGGCTGGGCCTCGACGATCGTCGGCACCGGCGCCTCGGGGTCCACGCCGCCGTTCTTCTTGGCCCGCTTCGCCGCCTCCCGTGCTTCCCAGGCGGCGTACGCCGGGGTGTCGGGCTGGGGGTTGTTGCGGATCACGTAGAACTGCTGGCCCATGGACCAGAGGTTCGTCGTCAGCCAGTAGATGAGGACGCCGACCGGGAAGTTGATGCCGGTGACGGCGAAGATCAGCGGGAAGACGTAGAGCAGGATCTTCTGCTGCTGGACCATCGGGTTGCCCGGCGCGCTGTTCTTGATGATCAGCTGGCGCTGCGAGGTGAAGGTCGTCGCCGTCATCAGGATGATGAGGATGACCGTGAGGATGTGCGTCGCGGTCGCGTTGGGCGTCTCCGCGGCCTTGGTGAAGGTGGCCCACAGCGGGACGCCGAAGATCGTCGAGTCGTGCGCCGACGTGACTTCGGCCTGCGTCATGACGCCGTACGGCACCGGGGGGGTCACACCGATGCCGTAGTTGAGCACCCGGAACAGCGCGAAGAAGATCGGTGCCTGGGCCAGGATCGGCAGGCAGCTGGCCAGTGGGTTGGTTCCGGTCTCCTTGTAGAGCGCCATCATCTCCTGGCTCTGGCGCTCGCGGTCCCCGGCGTACTTGGCCTGGATCTCCTTGATCTTGGGCTGCAGCATCTGCATGTTGCGCTGGCTGTTGATCTGGCGGACGAACAGCGGGATCAGCGCGATGCGGATGATGACGACGAGGCCGACGATCGAGAGCGCCCACGACCACCCGGAGTCGTAGCCGAACGGGATCGCGAACAAGGTGTGCCAGTGGACGAGGATCCAGCTGACGATGTCCTCGAGCCAGGACAGGGGGTTCCAGGTCACGCCGCACTCCGGTTCCGGGGGTGGTGGGGATCAGGGGTGCTCGGGGCGCCGCCGGCGTCGTGCGCCGCGATCGCCGCGCGCAGGTCGTCGTGGTTCTCGAGCGGGACGTAGGGCTCCGGCTTCCAGGCGCCCTTCGGGGGGACGTGGTCCACGCCGCCGTCGTTCCAGGGGTGGCACCGGCAGACCCGGGCCGTGGCGAGCACCGTGCCCTTGGCCGCCCCGTGCACCCGGACCGCCTCGAGGGCGTAGGACGAGCACGACGGGTAGAAGCGGCACCGCGGCGCGAGCATCGGCGAGATCAGCCGCTGGTAGCCCACGATGAGCCCGCTCAGCAGCGCCCGCATCACGCGCCCGACGGTGACGTCGACACCTCGTCGTGCCGCCTGTACGGCGCCCTTGATCATGACGGCACCGACTCTGCGGTGGGGGTGCTCGCCGCCCGCGCGGTGCGCAGGGCCCGCTCGAGAGCGACGTCGAGGTCGGCCGCGAGGGCCTGGGAGCTCGCCGTCGCCGACGCCGGGAGCGCGCGCACCACCAGCCGCGAGCCGGCCGGCAGGTGCGCGAGGCGCGGGCCGACCACGTGGCGAAGGCGCCGGGTGACGGCGTGGCGCACGACCGAGCCGCCGACCGCCTTGCTCACGACGAATCCCGCCCTCGGGTCGGACCCGGGACGGGATGCGGGGGCGGAGGCGGCGTCGGAGCCGGTGTCGAGGTGGACGACGAGGAGGGGCCTGCCGGCCCGGGCTCCCCGTCGGACGGTCTCGCTGAAGTCCCGGCTACGCCGCAACCGCGCTGTGCTCGGGAGCACCGGCGCAGGCAGGGTGGATCAGGCCGACAGCTCGGAGCGGCCCTTGCGGCGGCGCGCCGAGAGGATGGCGCGGCCGGCGCGGGTGCGCATGCGCAGGCGGAAGCCGTGCGTCTTGGCGCGACGGCGGTTGTTCGGCTGGTACGTGCGCTTGCTCATCGGTCGGCTCCGAACCGTCGTGGGTCAGGGCGGACCTGACCAGGCGTGGGGGACCGGCGTACCGGTCGGGTGCTGCGGGGTCGTGCTGCGGGGGGCGGACCTGCGCTGAGCAGGACCGGCCACCATCGGACACCGGCGCGACAGGCGCGTCGGCACTCGACGGGGGCCGCTGACGTCTCGGCGCCGGGCGCCGGGGGCAGACGTGAGCGCCTCCACGGTACGGGGCGGGTCAGGAGGGGGTCAAACCGCGAACCCGCCGCCGACGTCCCCCGGCGCAAACGCCCTATCGTCCTCGCCCGGGGGTCTCGCTCCCGGCAGCGACACGCGGACAAAACCGGGCACTCGTGGCAGACTCCCGCCGCTGCCTGTGGACAACCCCTTGACGGGGGTCGTGCGGACGCGACTACGGTCGCCGTCATCCACAGGCGGAGCACGACGATCGACCACGACGTGACGGGGTCCCGCGACCTCGCTCCGGGCCGCCGCGGCCCGTTCCACACCTGTGGACGAGCGTGTGGACGCGCGAGAACCAGCCGGTACCACCGGCAGTGAGAGGGGACCCACCGTGGCCGAGGCCGACGACCTGGACCTGACCGACGTGTGGACCCGGGCCCTGGACTCCCTCGGCGACCAGGGGATGAGCTCGCAGCAGCGGGCGTTCGTCTCCCTCACCAAGCCGCTGGCCATCGTCGAGGACACGGCGCTCATCGCGGCCCCCAACGAGTTCACCAAGGACGTCCTGGAGAGCAAGCTGCGACCGCAGGTGGTCGAGGCGCTCTCGCGCACCCTCGGCCGCGACGTCCGCATCGCCGTCACCGTCGACCCCTCGATCGCCCCGGCTCTCGACGACGACGCCACCGACGACCTCGCGGACTCGACGTACGCCGACCCCGCGGTCGTCGCGCCGACCCCGACCGTCGCGCCTCTGCAGGCCACGGCCCCCGCGGTCGAGCAGGCCCGCCCCGGCACCGGCTCGCCCGGCACGCGCAACGAGGAGAGCAGCAGGCTCAACCCGAAGTACACCTTCGACACCTTCGTCATCGGCTCGAGCAACCGCTTCGCGCACGCCGCCGCGGTCGCCGTCGCCGAGCAGCCGGCCAAGGCCTACAACCCGCTGTTCATCTACGGCGAGTCCGGTCTGGGCAAGACCCACCTGCTGCACGCGATCGGCCACTACAGCCGCACGCTGTACGCCGGCCAGAAGGTGCGCTACGTCAGCTCGGAGGAGTTCACGAACGAGTTCATCAACTCGATCCGTGACGACAAGGCGGCCGCCTTCCAGCGCCGCTACCGGGATGTCGACGTCCTGCTCGTCGACGACATCCAGTTCCTCAGCGGCAAGGTGCAGACGCAGGAGGAGTTCTTCCACACGTTCAACACGCTGCACAACGCGAACAAGCAGATCGTCGTCACGAGCGACCTGCCGCCCAAGCAGCTGCAGGACTTCGAGGACCGGATGCGCTCCCGGTTCGAGTGGGGCCTCATCACCGACGTCCAGCCGCCCGACCTCGAGACCCGTATCGCGATCCTGCGCAAGAAGTCCGACCAGGAGCGGCTCTCCGCTCCCCCGGAGGTCCTCGAGTTCATCGCGTCGAAGATCTCGACCAACATCCGCGAGCTCGAGGGCGCCCTGATCCGCGTCACCGCGTTCGCGAGCCTGAACCGCCAGCCGGTCGACCTGCCGCTGGCCGAGGTGGTCCTCAAGGACCTCATCACCGACCAGGCCGGCCCGGAGATCACGTCGTCGATCATCATGATGCAGACGGCGGCCTACTTCGGAGTGACCGTCGACGACCTCTGCGGCTCATCCCGCTCCCGGGTGCTGGTGACCGCTCGCCAGATCGCGATGTACCTCTGCCGCGAGCTCACCGACCTCTCGCTCCCCAAGATCGGCCAGGCCTTCGGCGGCCGCGACCACACCACCGTCATGCACGCCGACCGCAAGATCCGTCAGCTGATGGCCGAGCGCCGCTCGCTCTACAACCAGGTCACCGACCTCACCGCCCGGATCAAGAGCACCGCCCGCCAGGCCTGACCGACGCCCCTCCGGCTGCCCCGATCGGGCAGGACGACGGGTACGCCGTCGCCTTGTGGGAGCGATCACGCGGCGTGATCGGTGACTCCCGGTGGTCACCCCGCGTGTTCACAGCCTGGGGATAACTCTGTGGAGCGACCGCGGATCCCCGTGTGGACGAGCCTGCGGACGAGCCCGTGCACAGGCGGGGACATCCTGGGGACGACCTGGGGGGAGGACGCAGCGTGACCGCCCCGGTCCCCAGCCAACCCGGTCGTCCCCAGCTGGCGTCCCCAGGAGCTGGGGGCGGCGACACGCGGCCCGACCTGCCCGGACGCCGGTTGTCCCCAGGGTCCACACCCCCGAAGACGATGACTCCTGATCTAAGAGGGGTCCTGGCACAGAGCCAGATCTGCGGGCCGTTCTGTGGATCCGGGTCGGTCGCCGTGTGATTCGGGGGTGTGGGTGGAGGAGTGGCGGCTCGGTCCCGGACGTGACCGGATCGGGTTGCTCGTCCGGTGGGTCTGGTGAGGTGTTTCCCCGCCCCCCACGCTCCCTCGCTCCGCTCGGTCGCGTCGACGGACCCCTCCCCGTCGATCTCCTCGGCGACCCTGTGCTTGCTGGCGCCTCCAAGCTCCCTCGCTGCGCTCGGTCGCGTCGGCGCACCCCTCCCCCTCGATCGGCTCGGCGACCCTGCGGGCCGCCTCGGCGATCGAGGCTCCTCGCTGCGCTCGTCGCGGGGTCGGGGTACTGCGGTTCGTGGCTGGCTCTCGATCGTCCCGTCCGTGTTCGTGCTGTCCATGGCTCGGATCGCGGGGACGGGCATCGAGCCCGTCCCCGCGAGCCTGGTCGGGCCGGTCGGCAGGATCCGCGCGCTGTTCGTGCGGGGCCCGACCGAGGACGTTCCCGTGACTCGACCGCCTTCGAGGTTCCGATGAGGAGCGGGTTGGTCGTCCCTCGTCAGACTTCGAGGGCGGCGTCGCAGTGCTCTGATGCGGCGACTGTGTCGACGTCGGCGGACTCGTCGGTGAGCAGGACGATCGAGCCGGCGGTGGCGAGCGGGAGGGCGACGAGCGCGCCGGCGGCGCGGTAGTCGGTGCGGGTTCCGGTGGCGCGCACCAGGATGCGGCCGGCGCTCGGGAGCCCGAGCCCGGACGCGAGGTCGGCCATGGCGTCGAGGGCCTCGGCGTGCGTCCACGCCCAGTCCCCGTCGACGAGCCACGGGGTCGTGGCGGTCGGCGGCGCGTTCGCCGCGAAGCGGTCGCCGTGCGCGCGCACCTCGATCGCGGCGTCGAGCACTCCGTCGGGCAGCGCGTCGGTGAAGGGCATGCCGAACGGGTGCAGCGACGTCGCGAGCGTCATCGGGGCCGCCGTCGCCGAGAGTCCGTCGGGTCCGACGACCGCGAGCTCGACCGAGGGGTCGTCGGCGTCGCCGGAGAGCCACGCGCACGCGCCGGACACCGCGCACGCGCCGAGCCACACGGCGGTCTGCCAGTGCGGGGGCAGCGCCAGCACGACGCGTGCGCCGTCGGCGGCGCCCGCCTCGTCCTGCAGCAGGTTGGCCGCCTTCGCGACGTTGTTCTCGAACGTCCGCACCGACAGCTCGCTGCGCGCGCCGTCGGCCCCGACCCAGGTGAGGAGCGGCCGCGCAGCGTCGCCGGCCAGCGCGGCGTCGAGCGCCGCAGGGATCGTCCGAGCACCAGCCATGCCAGGACCCTAGATCGCGCCCTGCGGTCGCGCGCATCCGGCAGGAGCCGTGCCGCTATACCCTGCTTCCATGCTGGAAGCGGTGCTCCTCGTCGGGGGGCAGGGCACTCGCCTTCGCCCGCTCACCGTCACGACCCCGAAGCCGATGCTGCCGGTGGCCGGCGTGCCGTGCACCGAGCACCAGATCGCGCGCGCCCGCGAGGCGGGCGTCACGCGCGTCGTGCTCGGGACGTCGTACAAGCCCGAGGTCTTCCTCGAGCACTTCGGCGACGGGTCGCGGTTCGGCGTCGAGCTGGTCTACGCGACCGAGGACGTGCCGCTCGGCACGGGCGGTGCCATCCGCCACGTCGCGCCGTTCCTGCAGAGCGGCCCCGACGACCCGGTCCTCGTCTTCAACGGCGACATCCTCTCCGGCCACGACATCGCGGGCCAGGTGCAGCGGTGGCGCGACGACGCGGCCGACGTGTCGCTCTACCTCACCCGGGTCGAGGACCCGCGCGCGTACGGGCTCGTACCCACCGACGAGCGCGGCCGTGTCACCCAGTTCCTCGAGAAGCCGAAGACGGCCGAGGAGATCGTCACCGACCAGATCAACGCCGGCTGCTACGTGTTCCGCCGGTCGCTGGTCGACGCGATCCCCGCGGGGCGCCCGGTGTCGGTCGAGCGCGAGACGTTCCCGGGCCTGCTCGCGTCCGGCGCCGTCGTCACCGGGTTCGTCGACGACGGCTACTGGCTCGACCTCGGCCGGCCCCTCGACTTCGTGCAGGGATCGCGCGACCTCGTCACCGGCGTGGCGCCGAGCCCGGCGCTGGCGGGACCGGTCGGCGAGGTCATGGTCATGCCCGGCGCCGAGGTGGCGTCCTCGGCCGTGCTCAGCGGCGGCACCTTCGTCGGCGCCGGCGCCACGGTCGGACCCGGTGCGGTCGTCCAGGGCTCCGCGCTGTTCGACGGCGCGATGGTGGCGGCCGGCGCGCACGTCACGCACTCGGCCATCGGCTACGGCGCGATCGTCGGCTCGGGCGCGTTCCTCGACGGCGTCGTCGTGGGCGACCGCGCGGTGATCGGGCCGGGCAACGAGCTCGTCCGCGGCGCCCGCGTGTGGCCCGGCGTCGCCCTCGGCGACACGGCCGTGCGCTTCTCGTCCGACCGCTGATCCCGTGACGTCGGTCGCGGTGGTCGAGCGCACCTGGCGGGCCGGCTGGCCGGTGAGCCTGGGCGCCACCCTCGGCGGTCTCGCGCGCGGCGCCGGCGACCCGTCGTACCGGCGTACCGAGGACCGCGCGGTGTGGCGCACGATGCGCACCCCCGAGGGTCCCGCGACGCAGCGGCTCGAGGTGGACGGGGGAGAGGTGCGCGCGCAGGCCTGGGGCCCCGGCGCCGACTGGGCCACCGAGCGGCTGCCGCGCACCCTGGGTGCCGACGACGACGTCTCGACGTTCGACCCCTCCTTGCACCCGCTCGTCGCGTCGCAGTGGGCGCGGTACGGCGCAGGCATGCGGACGCCGTCGGTCGGCGTCGTCCTCGAGGTGCTGGTCGCGGCGATCCTCGAGCAGCGGGTCACCGGCCAGGAGGCGCGCTCGTCGTGGCGCTGGCTGCTGCGCCGCCACGGGGAGCCCGCGCCAGGGCCGGCGCCCGAGGGCATGCACGTCTTCCCCGACCCGACGGTGCTCGCGGTGGTGCCGTCGTGGGAGTGGCACCGGGCCGGTGTGGAGGGCGCGCGTGCCGACACCGTGATGCGGGCGGCGGCGTACGCCGGACGGCTGCAGCAGTGCGCCGACCTCCCGCTCGCCGACGCCCACGCCCGGCTGCGCGCGCTCCCGGGCGTCGGCGTCTGGACCGCTGCGGAGGTCGCCTCGCGCGCGCTCGGCGACGCCGACGCCGTCTCCTACGGCGACTTCCACCTCGCGCACACCGTCTGCTTCGCCCTCGCGGGCGAGACCGACGGCACCGACGAGCGGATGGCCGAGCTCCTCGAGCCCTGGGCCGGCCACCGCGGCCGCGTCGCCCGCCTGGTCGAGCTCTCCGGCCTCACCCGCCCCAAGCGCGGCCCGAGGTACTCCCCCCTGGACCACCGGGGTAGGTAGGCAACGGCCCATCCAGGGTGGACGTGGCGGGGGCTGCGGGCACGTCCGGGCTTGATCGGGTCCGCTGGCTCCGGGCTGTGTTCATGGCGCCTCCAAGCTCCTTCGCTGCGCTCAGTCGCGTCGGCGCACACCTCCCCGTCGATCTTCTCGGCGACCCTGCGGGCCGCCTCGGCGATCGAGCTCCTCGCTGCGCTCGTCGCGGGGTCGGGGTACTGCCTGCGCGTGGCTGGCTCTCGATCATCCCGTCCGCGTCTTCGCCGTACGTGACGCGGATC
>WBZP01006327.1_pt1 | contig 11743 bp, 10 predicted proteins | sample 5204301 | NCBI WGS metagenome assembly WBZP01 (sample SAMN12412401, study PRJNA552823) | activated sludge metagenome | isolation source: activated sludge from nitrification reactor of wastewater treatment plant... | place: USA: Pennsylvania | collected 2017
ACGACAGATATTACCATTCATGGCATCCACCGCTGAGATACCGGGTTCTTTATCTGACATACAATAACCCGTCAGTGATACAATAAAACCGGGTGTGCAAAATCCACACTGGGTGGCGCCTTCTTCCGCAAAAGCCGTTTGAACCGGGGTCAGTCCTTCTCCGTTGATGCCCTCCACAGTAACGACATGCTTACCATGAGCGTTCCCCAGGGCCATCAGGCAACTGGTTGCGCTGTTGTAAACAACCCGTCCGTTCCTGGATTCACCGACGAGAATACTGCAGGCGCCACAGTCTCCCTCCCGGCACCCTATCTTTGTGCCCGTCAGGTGCTGTTCGTAGCGGATGAAATCAAGCAAAGCCATTCCCTTAGAGGCTGATGTGTTGATTTCCTTATTGTTAAGTATAAACCTGGTCAATCAAATAAAGTTGAAAATTTAAAGATACAATAATTGACTTTACATGAATACAGGCATTGCGGATATAGACGGGAAGCAGACTTTTTACCGGCTTGTATCATTATGGGCCATATGTGAGGCCTTTGCAGGCGGATTGATGCATGGCGCCAATATCCCGCTTACCGGATTGGTTGTCAGCAGCATGGCCGTCACTTGCATCATCCTGATCGCCTATCACTGTCCCAAACAGTTTTCCATCATCCGGGCAACCATGATCGTTTGCATTGCCAAACTGGCGTTGAGCCCGCACAGTCCGCCAACAGCCTATATTGCGGTACTATTCCAGGGTTTGGCGGGCCAGCTGTTATTGTCGGGGAAGAGTCAATTTACATACAGGGCAGCACTATTGGGTATCCTTGCCTTGGTGGAGTCGGCCATCCAGCGCATACTTGTTTTACTGATTGTTTTTGGAACTGAATTCTGGAAAGCGGTCAACCAGTACATTCAGAAACTGACCGGCGAGCGGGAATACTCTGATTATTCCCTCAAACTGGCTGTCGGTTACATTATTTTACATGCGATTGTTGGTTTACTGGCAGGCCTTGCAGCTTCAAGGATCGCCAAAAAGTCGATACACTGGAAAACGGCCCATCCGGAATGGATCCTGCCCCCCATTCCTCCCGTCACCTTACCCGCAAGCAAGAAGAAAAAAAGGCCCGGTACCTGGAAATTGATCCTTATGCTGATCTGGATTGTATTACTGGCTGCCTGGCTCTGGCCGATTGACGGTTTCCTGCCGAAAACGGAAGCGTTTGGTATTCTATTACGGTCGGTATTGATCGTATCAGGATGGTGGCTGTTCATCTCACCCTGGCTGATGAGCCTCTTCAAAAACCGGATGAAGAAGGCGGAAACATCCTATCAATCAGACCTCGCCATTGTTATGAGGATGATCCCAACCACGCAACATGTTTTTGCGCGGTGCTGGGAAAAAGCAAAAAGGGAAAGCCCGGCGGCCCCTATGCGGATGTTCACCAAGTTACTGATGGTCAATTTACTGTAAACGAATCTGATAACTAATTAGTTGTACATTGTAAATCAAATCTGAAGTATCTTTGAACAGAACCTTCCTGCATGACCAGCCAATGAAGACGATCAACATCAGCCAGGACAAAGACCGCTTTGAAGCATTATTCGAATTTGCTTCAATGGGCATCCTGATTGCCAATGGCTCCGGCATCATAGAAGAAGTCAATCTGTTACTAATCCAGCAATTTGGTTACGAAAAGAAGGAAGATCTGGTTGGCAGGAATGTGGAAGATCTTATTCCCCGCAGGTTTGGCGACAGGCACCGGCAGCACCGGGAAGGATTTGTCGCAAACCCTGAACGCCGGACCATGGGTACGGGCCGCGATCTGTACGGATTAAAAAAAGACGGCACTGAAATGCCTGTGGAGGTCAGTTTAAGTCATTTCATCGAAAACAACCAGTTCTTCGTCATTGCCTTTGTTATAGATATCAGCCGGCGAAAGGAAATTGAACAGGCGGTACTGCTGCAAAAAGAGGAACTGGCCGCCAATGTGTTGAAGATCGAGCGCTTGAATGACGAACTGGAAGAGAAGGTGGCGATGCGCACCAAGCAGCTCAAAGAAACCATGGAGTACCTGGAAGCCAGTCGGGATGACCTGACAAGGGCTCTGAACAAGGAAAAGGAATTGAGCGACCTTAAATCGAGGTTTGTTTCGATGGCTTCGCATGAATTCAGGACGCCCCTCAGTACAATATTATCCTCGGCATCCCTGTTGGCAAAATACACCGAAGCTGAAGAACAGGACAAGCGGGATAAGCATATCGGCCGCATCAAATCATCGGTAAACAACCTGAGCGGTATCCTGAATGAATTCCTGTCTATCGGGCGCATTGAAGATGGCAAGATCGTGATACACGAAGACCATTTCAACATACGTGAACTGGTGATCAGTATTTGCCAGGAAATAAAGGTGCTAGCAAAAAGCAAACAAAGGATTGAGTATACATTCAGTGGCGGAGAAATGGTCACCCTGGACTCTTCACTGCTTAGAAACATATTGATCAACCTGCTTTCCAATGCCATTAAGTTCAGTCATGAAGACGGCCTGATCAGGGTTTCGGTAGACGTGACGGATGAACATATCACACTCAACATCCAGGACCAGGGCATTGGCATTTCGGCTAAAGACCAGGAACACTTATTCGAACGCTTTTTCAGGGCAACCAACGCCACCAATATTCCGGGCACCGGGCTGGGCTTACACATTGTGGCAAAGTATGTGGAACTGATGCACGGCCAGGTACAATTCAGTAGTGAGCTGGAAAAAGGAACCTGTTTTACCATAACTTTCCAAACACAAACCCAACTGCAGTCATGAAATCGCACATCTTAATCATTGAAGACAACGAAGAGATCCGGGAGAATACGGCTGAAATCCTCGAGCTTGCCAATTACCGTGTTTCCACGGCAGAAAACGGAAAGATCGGTATTGAAAAGGCTCAGACAGACAAACCAGACCTGATCATTTGCGATGTGATGATGCCTGTACTCGATGGCTATGGCGTTCTGCACCTGATACATAAAAACGATGACCTCGCCGGTATTCCATTCATCTTCCTGACCGCAAAATCGGAGCGCAGCGACTTCCGCAAAGGAATGGAAATGGGCGCTGATGATTACATCACCAAGCCATTCACCGACATCGAGCTCCTTAATGCCGTTGAAAGCAGGCTCAAGAAAGTGTCCCTGCTTAAAAAAGAATACGCCGCGGGCATCGAAGGCATGCAGGACATGCTGAACGAATTCGGGGAAAAAGAGACGCTCGAAAACATTTCCGAGAACCGGCCCGAGAACACCTACAAGAAAAAACAGATGATATACCTGCAGGGCAACCACCCGCAGAAACTCTTTTTTATCAAGAAGGGCAAGGTCAAAACCTATATCTCCAACGACGATGGCAAGGATCTGACGGTTGGCCTTTACAGCGACGGCGATTTCTTCGGATACACCGCCCTGTTAGAAGGAACCACTTACAAGGAAACCGCCGAGGCCATTGATGAAAGCCTGGTAGCCGAAATACCCATTTCCGACTTCGAACACCTCCTGTTTTCCAACAAGGAGGCCACGCGACAATTCATCCGGCTGCTGGCAAGAAATATCAGTGAAAAAGAAAAGCAGTTGCTCAACATCGCTTACAATTCACTTCGCAAAAGGGTGGCTACGGCACTTGTAACACTGATGAACAAATACCAGAAAGACGAAGACGTTTTTTCCATTCAGATCTCCCGTGAAGACCTGGCCAACATCGCCGGAACCGCCACCGAATCGCTGATCCGCACGTTGAGCGATTTCAAATCGGAGAAACTGATCGATATCCAGGGAAGCCGGATCAGCATCCTGAACAGAAAGAAACTGGAAAATATGCTGAATTAAGATCAGAGATGAGAAACCAGGTACTGGTTGAACTCATTCTTCATTTGTGAGAATTTTCTTTCAAAGTGTTCCATCTCATTTCGCAGCTTGACCTGTTTTTTCAGTATGGCTTTTTCCGGAGCCACGCTGTGCGAATCCGTCAGGTTCTTCAGGAATTCCTGCTGCTCCCTGATATCCCGAAGCATCTCCTTGATAAAATCATCATTCTGAAGAAAAAGGTTATGATAATGCTCTGCCAGGGCAACAAACTGCTTGTCGGTGTTATTGTCCACCACCTGCGACAGTCTGGTTTTGAGATAGCTGTTTTCCTGCAATAAATAGTCAAGCGCACGGGTCCACGCCTGGTATTCGTGAATGAATTGATCTTTTCCTGATATTCTAATAGTACCCATGTCAATCAAAACGTTAAAATACATTTACGCATGTCAGCCGCCAAATCAGGCTGCATGATTCTTGTCATTTTATTTATTGATGGCACTCAATACCCGCAGCCGTATGTCCGTTACCCATGTCAACCGAAGGACTCAGAAACGGAACACCCCAACCCAACCCGCGTATGATCAGCAGGCAGGCCATCAATACCATCAGGTATGGATACAGTCTGCGGATCTTTCTGCGAATATTCATGTTGATGAATCCACCAAAAAAAGCAACGGACCACATGACCGGTAGTGTACCCATGCCAAAGCCCGCCATGAACAGGCTCCCATGCCAGGCGGTGCCCATGGTCATGGAAACCGCAAGCGCCATATAGATCAACCCGCATGGCAATAACCCGTTCAGCATCCCGATAAGAAAAACCGAACGGAAGTTCTTTTTAAAATAAAGGCTGCCGATACGAGCCCGGAGTTTTTCAAAAAAAACATGTAAGGCCGGTACGTTACCCAGGAAATTACCCAGGCGCGGCAACATGACAAATCCTATGATCAGGATACCCATTACCACGGAAAAGCCCTGCTGAAAACCAAACAGGGAGAAGCTCCTTCCCAGCAAACCAGTTACAGCGCCGATAAGGGCATAAGTGATCACCCTTCCCAAATTATACAACAGCGATGCAACAAACTTCGTATAGGCCTTATCGTCGGATACGGGCAAAGACAAGGCAAGCGGGCCGCACATACCAATGCAGTGCAGGCTTCCTACCGCCCCCATGACTAAACCGGTGATCCAGACGGCTGTCATTGAATGAATAGTTTTTGTGTGGTATAATATGCCTCCCCACCCGCTTTCCAGTTGACTTTTACTTCAAACTGGCCTTTATAACCGGCAGGAAAATCCATCAGCAGCTGTCCGTTATTCGTTTGAATCTGCCTGCTGAGGTCTTTCCGGCTGTCGGAAGGACAATATAAGAGCACGTCCGCTGAAACTTCCTGGCCCGACATCTCCGCAGGGAGCTGTACCAATATCTGTTGCCCTCTTACTTCACAAGTTATTGCTCCGGTCAGTTTAGACGCCCTGGCAGTTTCGTTGATCTTATCCTGGTACATCAGTTCCTGCTCATAATAATCCTTCGTTACCAGGTCTACTTTTTGGTTCGACGACTTGATGACAAGGAAAACGATACCGGTAACAAAGACCAGGTAAACGCCAAGTATTTTATATCCCCAACTCATACTGTATCATTTATTAGTTATATACTTCCGGACCGATGAATTTTGCCGTGATGGTCTTAATTTTCTTGGTTGAATCATACAAACCGATAACAAGCGGCGTTTTCCATCCTTTCACCTGATCACGATTCAATTTGACAAAAAACTGAAGCACCAGGTAATCTTCTTTCTTAACAACAGGAGAAGTACGGTTGATCAGTTCTATCTGCCCCTGTACATTTTCCAGTTTGAGGTTCACCCGGATATCTTCATGCGTCTTATTGGCGAGTTTCAGGTTATACAGGTTACTGATGCGGCCATCCGGCAGACTTGTATAGGTCATTCCGGCCGTACGCATCAACCTGGCGTCGAGGTCTGTCCGGCTGACCAGTAAGAAAGCCAGCAAAGAGATCAGCAGGAACAACACGGCGGTATATGCTTTGATACGCCTGGTCAAACGCAACCTGACCCCTTCTTTGATACTGTTCTCTGATGCATACCTGATCAATCCGGTTGGCTTATGTATGCTTGTCATGATCGCATCACAGGCATCAATACACGCCGTGCAGTTCACACATTCAAGCTGTGTGCCATGGCGAATATCGATTCCAGTAGGGCATACTTTCACACAGGCAAAACAATCAATACAATCCCCCTGTTTGACCACGGGCTCAAACCTGGCCGACATATCTTTACAAGCACCGTTACCCTTGCAATCGGTGCATTTGCAATCGTGATCTTCCTCTTTTTCCTGTTTTACAGGCTGCTTTTTCAGGTGTCCGCGCGGTTCACCCCTCAGGTAATCATAGGCCACTACAATGGAATTCTTATCAAGCAACACACCCTGCAGCCTTCCATACGGACAAACGACGATACAGGCCTGCTCACGAAACCACCAGTAAACGAAAAAGAACACACAGGTAAAAATCAGCAACGATACCAGGGTTCCTACATTCCCGCCGGGATGAGTTATATAACCCAGCAACTTATCCATCCCGATAATATAGGCCAGGAAGAAATTGGCAATAATGAAAGAGATCGAGAAGAATAAAACGAACTTCAGCGTCCTCTTCCTGATCTTTTCGCCATTCCACGGCATTTTGCGTAACATCTTTTGCTGGTGGGAATCCCCATCGATCCAATATTCGATCTTACGGAATACCATCTCCATAAATATGGTTTGCGGACAAGCCCAACCGCAAAATATACGGCCGTATATAACGGTGAACAGGATCACAAAAACAATAAATGTGATCATGCCGATACCGAAAATGAAAAAGTCCTGCGGCCAGAAGATCATCCCGAATAAAATGAACTTGCGCTCCAGCACATTGAAGAGCATCAGGGGTTCATCATGCACTTTAATGAACGGAAGTGAAAAGAATACCAACAGGTAAAAAACACTGAACAGGCTACGCATTTTGTATAGCCTGCCCTTTGGCTTTTTAGGATTGATAAAATTCCTCTTTCCTTCTTTGGAAATGGTTGCTACCGAATCGCGGAAAGCCTCCTGTGTCAATCTCACTTCCGTTTCACTCATCATTACTCTTTATCAGGGTTATTATTTACTTTTTTGACTTTGCCGCTGAATCAGCAGGAGCCGTGGCCGCAACCGGTGCTGCGGTGGAATCGGCTGGCGCTGAAGATTCCGTGTACAAGTCGCCCTGCGGCGCTTTGCCATTCGGCGGATTCGTTCCTCTCAGCGTTTTGATATAGCCTGCCAGGTCACTGATCTCCTTAGGAGAGAAATTCTTTTCCCAGGATTGCATCCCCTTATCCGGGTAACCCACTTTGATGGAATGATAAATGTCGTTCAGGGAACCCTTATGGATCCAGTAATCATCCGTCAGGTTAGGCCCTGCTCCGCCTTCACCGAGTTTGCCATGGCAAGGCCAGCAACTTGAAGTGAATATTTCCTTTCCCTTGGAGAGGCCTGCCGCATCGGGCATCTGGATGTTTTTCTCATCCACCTTATCCACTTGTGTTGAAGCATAAAGTTCAGCCTGGATTTTTGCCTTGGCCATTTCTGACTCATATTCTTCCGTTGGGTTTTTTCCATAACCCATGACATGGAAATTGAACAGGTATATAACGGCTACGCCTATGGTAATATAAAAACCGTATTTCCACCATGGCGGGAGGGCGTTATCCAGTTCGCGGATACCGTCATAATCGTGATCCAGCAATACGTCGGCTTCTTTCTCCACCGGCACGGCGCGGGTAAAGAGTTTTTTGTCCAGGTTATCCCACCAGCGGCTCAAGGTCATTTGCTTGGTCATTTCTTCCGGCAGCAGTTCACGCTGGATCCGGCGTATGGAGAACATGATAAAAAAGATCACCAGCAATTCGGTCAGTATGACGGCGAGGAAAGTCCAGAAAGTGGTGGCAGACAAACCCCCGTAATTGGGCAACACTTCGGTTGTTGCTTTGGCTGTGGCATCCTGCGCCTGCGATACCAGGCTTAAAAGGCTCATGCCGATGGTCAGCACAACGGCGGCCATGGTTTTGCTTTGTTTGTTTTTTTCCAGTGCCTGGCGCCCCATGGCATAAAGCACTTGCCCCAAAGCCCAGATCACAAAAGCCAGTACCAGGGCGATGATCAGCATCAGGTAAGCCACCATATTATCAGATGAAGTGACCGTTTTGGCCGCTTCAGGAGCGGGCCCCTGCGCAAAGGCAACCTGCGTAGTAACTGCCAGGGCCAGCAGCATGTATATTTTTTTGAGCACTGATTGAATGGGTCTCATATTATAGTTAATTTATTAGATGTTGGTAGATTGTTCCGTTTCCTGGTCGAAAGGGATTTTTGATAATTCATTCACCCTGTTCTTATCCATCCTCCTGACATAAGCCAGTAACACGACAAAAAAGATGAAAAATATCAGCAGCGAAATCATCGGGTACACCTGTGCACCCTGGATAGTTTCGGCGTATTGTTTGATGAATTTGAACATGGCTTATTTGTTTTGAGGTTGACTGATATCTTTACCCAGCCTTTGCAGGAAGGCAATAACGGCGATGACTTCTTTTTTAGGTGAAACACGGATACTGTCTGCACCCAATTCATCCGAAATCGTTTTTGCCTGTGCCATCAGGTCGTCATTGGCTTCTTTGTCGTATCCTTTCTCATATGGAACACCCAGCGTTTGCATCGCCTTGATTTTGGCAGGAGTGGTAGACATATCGAGGTCTTGTTCCAGCAGGTGCGTATATGGAGGCATGATCGAACCTTCACTCATGGATGATGGTTCCCGGAAGTGGCGGAAATGCCAACCTGCAGTTTTCTTCAGGTTGCCCACTCCTTCCCTTCCCAGGTCAGGACCGGTGCGTTTACTTCCCCACTGGAATGGGTGGTCATACACGAATTCGCCTGCTTTTGAATACTCACCATAGCGTTCCGTTTCACTGCGGAATGGCCTGATCATTTGGGAGTGGCAGACATAACATCCTTCACGTACGTAGATATCGCGCCCCTGCAGTTCAAGCGGTGTATATGGTTTCACGCTGGCGATCGTGGGTATATTGGATTTGATGAGGAATGTAGGAACCATTTCAATGATACCGCCGATCAGGATCACCACGAGGCTGATGATAAGCATTTGAACAGGCTTCCTTTCAATCCAGCGGTGCCAGTGTTCGCCATGGTGGGGTTCCATCACTTTACTGAGGGCAGGCGCTTCAGCCGCTTCGTCGGCTACCAGTTTACCTGCTTTCACGGTTTTATAAATGTTATACACCATCAGGAGGGCGCCAACCAGGAAGAGGGCGCCGCCCAGTGAACGCATGGCATAGAATGGTTTCAGGTAGGTCACTGTTTCGAGGAAAGAATATTTTAACTGTCCGCTTTCAGTGAACTGCTTCCACATACTGCTTTGGGTAAACCCGGCCCAGTACATGGGAACGGCGTAGAAAACGATGCCCAGCGTACCCAGCCAGAAGTGGTTGGCCGCGAGTTTCTTTGAATACAATGGCGTATTGAATATCCTTGGGATCAGCCAGTAGATGATACCAAAGGTGAGCATGCCATTCCAGCCCAGGGCACCTACGTGTACGTGTGCCACGATCCAATCGGTAAAGTGCGCGATGGCATTCACATTTTTCAGCGACAGCATCGGGCCTTCAAAAGTGGCCATGCCATAAGCGGTAACGGCCACCACCATGAATTTAAGGATAACGTCGTCCCGTACACGATCCCATGCGCCGCGGAGTGTCAGCAGACCATTGATCATACCGCCCCAGCTGGGGAAGATCAGCATGAAAGAAAACACCACCCCGAGAGATTGTGCCCAGTTGGGCAAAGCTGTATACAGCAAGTGGTGCGGGCCAGCCCAGATATACAGGAAGATCAGCGCCCAGAAGTGAATGATCGACAGTCGGTAAGAATAGACCGGGCGGTTAGCCGCCTTCGGCATGAAATAATACATCAGCCCGAGATATGGCGTGGTCAGGAAGAAGGCCACGGCATTATGGCCGTACCACCATTGAACCAACGCATCCTGTACCCCGGCATACCAGGAATAACTTTTCAGGAATGATATCGGCAATTCGAAAGAGTTGACAATATGGAGTACAGCAACTGTAACGAAGGTGGCAATGTAAAACCAGATGGCCACATACAGATGCCTTTCGCGGCGCTTCAGGATGGTACCGAACATGTTCCAGCCGAATACCACCCAGATCAGTGCCACTGCTATATCGATCGGCCATTCCAGCTCCGCATATTCCTTACCGGTAGTGATACCGAGCGGAAGCGTGAGCGCGGCCGCAACGATAATGAGCTGCCAGCCCCAGAAATGGATCTTGCTCAGCACATCGCTGAACATACGCGTTTTACACAGCCTTTGCAGCGAGTAATACACGCCCATGAAAATACCGTTTCCCACAAAGGCGAAGATCACCGCATTGGTATGCAATGGACGCAGCCGGCCAAAAGAACCGTACTGGGTAATGTTCAGCGATGGAAAAACAAGCTGCAGGGCTACCCAAAGACCGGCCAGCATTCCCACCACTCCCCAGAGTATGGTTGCATAGGCAAAGTTTTTGACTATCCTGTTGTCGTAATAGAATTTTTCTACCTGCATGTTGTTTGTTTTGGTTATGTAGTTCTTGGGATATTTATTTCGTTGATATTGCTTCGGAAGGAGCTGTTTCCGTTTCCTGATCGAACAGCATCCTTACGGAAGGGGTATAGTCATCATCATATTGCCCGTTACCCACACTCCATAAAAAAGCCAGCAGGAAACCGCCGGCCACCAAAATGCTGATTCCAATAAGTATAAAAAGTGCGCTCACTGATGATAATGATTTGATTGCCAAAAGTATCTTCAAGCCGGAAAAACCAAAATGACTGCTATCAAAAGGCAGACTGATATACGTCAGTTTTGATGTAACCTGTTTATCCTTGCCATCCAGGAACCCAACAGACTGACCAATACGATGATGCTGATACTGCTGGCCGGCATAAGAATGGCGGCCACGAGGGGTGATAAAAGCCCCTGTACAGCGAATGAAAGTCCGACGAAATTATACAGGATAGAAACGATAAAACTAATGGTGATGATCTGCCTGCCCGACCTGGCATATCGTATAAAGCGGCTGAGTTTATATAAATAACCGCCATCGAGGATCGCATCACTGGCCGGTGTGAACCGGGCCGCATGGTCGCTTACGGCAATGCCGATATCTGCCTGCCGGAGAGCCCCGGCATCATTCAACCCGTCGCCGATCATCAGCACTTTCCGACCTTCCTGCTGCAGGTTGCGGATGACTTCCAGTTTATCCTGCGGGGAAGCGTCGAACTGCATTTGCACTTTGTCGCCAAACAAATCCCGAAGGGCTTTTTCCTCGCCGGCATGGTCGCCCGATAAGACCCTGACCGACAATCCCATACTTGCGAGTTCCCTGGCCATTTTGTCCATCCCTGGCCTGTATGCCTGCCTGATCTCAAAATACCCCCTGGGCTGTTCCCCTATCCGCACATAAACCCTGGACCCCCGTTCCAACCCTTCTTCATTGGCCAAGGCTTGCGCAAAACCCGCCGCACCCAGTCTGACCGGGACTTCATTGACCACGGCATCGATCCCTTTGCCGGAAATTTCATCATATCGGGTGATCACCGGTTCGGGGCCGGCCATGGCTGGTTCCAGCGAACTAAACAGGAAACGGCTGAGCGTATGTGCCGACTGCCCGGCAGCCTTTCTGATCAGCGTCTTGTCGTAAGCCGACAAGCCTGTACCTGCATAAGACACCTGGTGCCTGTCGCTCAGCGTGATCGTACCCGTTTTATCAAACACCA
>WBZP01001855.1_pt2 | contig 11742 bp, 10 predicted proteins | sample 5204301 | NCBI WGS metagenome assembly WBZP01 (sample SAMN12412401, study PRJNA552823) | activated sludge metagenome | isolation source: activated sludge from nitrification reactor of wastewater treatment plant... | place: USA: Pennsylvania | collected 2017
TCTTCGCCTACCACATCACCATCCGCAATACGGGCAGCATCCCCGCCCAGCTGATTTCACGCCACTGGATCATCAAGGACGCGGACGGGCACGTGCAGGAAGTGCGCGGCCTCGGCGTCGTCGGCCACCAGCCCCTGCTCCAGCCCGGCGAAAGCTTCGAGTACTCCAGCGGCTGCATCCTCACCACCCCCGTCGGCACCATGCACGGCAGCTACCAGATGGCGGCGGATGACGGCACGCAGTTCGAGGCCCCGATCGCGGAGTTCGCGCTGGCCATGCCGCGCGTGCTGCACTGATGTCCCTGCGGCAAACCTACACCCTCATCGCCCCCTTCTACGACGCCTTCCTCGACGCCGCCACGCGCGGCGCGCGGCGCATGAGCCTGGCTGCGCTGGCCGATGCGCCGCCGCTCGACGTGCTGGTGAACGGCGTCGGCACCGGCCTCGACCTGCCCCACCTGCCGCCGCAGCACCGCTACGCCGGGCTGGACCTCACGCGCGCCATGCTCGGCAAGGCGCTGCCGCGCGCTGCGGCGCTGGATTTTCGCGCCGTGCAGGGCGACGCCCAGCGCCTGCCCTTCGCCGACGCCAGCTTCGACGCCGTCGTGCTGCATCTCATCCTGGCGGTGGTGCCCGACCCGCTGCGCTGCCTGCAGGAGTCAGCTCGCGTGACACGGCGCGGCGGCACGCTGCTGGTGTTCGACAAGTTCCTCAAGCCGGGCGAACGGGCAGCCTGGAAGCGCGCGCTCAACCCGCTCTCGCGCCGCCTGGCGACGCGGCTCGACGTGGTGTTCGAGGACGTGCTGGCCGGCGCACCCGGCCTGACCCTTGAGAGCAACGAGCCGGCCTTCGGCAGCGGCTGGTTCCGCCTGATCCGGCTTGCCAAAGATGCCGCATCCTCCCGATGACGGATTGCGGTCGGCGGAGCCTTATGCTAAATAATTCCTTCGCCGCCGTTCCGGAGGGATTCCGCTTGGCCTCGCTCGCCGCGCGCTTGCGCCTGCTGCCGCTCCTGCTGCTCCTGTTCGCCAGCCCGGCCCTGTTTGCCCAGGGCCAGCCTTCCGCCATGAGCGCCGGCAAGCGATATGCCCTGGTGATCGGCAACGCCAAATACCCCACGGCGCCTCTGAAGAACCCCGTCAACGACGCCCGCGCCATGGCCAGGAGCCTCAAGGAACTCGGCTTCGAGGTCACGCTGCGGGAGAACGCCGGACAGCGCGACATGGCGGCGGCCATCCGCCAGTTCGGGGCATCGATCACGCCGGGATCGACCGCCCTCTTCTATTTCGCCGGTCACGGCATGCAGGTGAAGGGCCGCAACTTCCTGGTGCCGGTCGACGCCGACATCCAGCTCGAGGACGAGGTGCCCTATTCCACCGTCGATGTCGGACTGATGCTGGACAAGCTGGAAACGGGGAAAAGCGCCACCAACATCGTGATCCTCGACGCCTGCCGCAACAATCCCTTCGCGCGGCGCTTCCGCTCGTCGGCCGCCGGCCTGGCGCAGATGGACGCGCCCATCGGCACGCTGATCGCCTTCGCCACCGCGCCCGGATCGGTGGCGCAGGACGGTGCGGGCGAGAACGGCGTCTACACCCGGCACCTGCTGGAGAACATTGTCACGCCCGGACTGCCGGTCGAACAGATGTTCAAGCGCGTCCGCATCGGCGTGACGAAGGACACGCACGACGCCCAGATCCCCTGGGAAAGCTCGTCGATGAAGGGCGACTTCGTCTTCAGGGAGGCCCAGCCGGCGGCGCAGGACAAGCGTTTCGAGGAGGCAGTGCGGGCGGCGGCCGAGCGCGCCGCCACGCTCACCGCCGAGCGGATGGCGCGCGAACAGGCTGCCCGCCAGCCCCAGGACGACAAGGCCAGGGCCGAGCAGGCCGCGCTCGCGGCCGAGCGCGAGAAACTGCTGCGCGAACGCGAGCGCCTGACGGCGGAAAACGAAGCGCTGCGCAAGCAGGCTGCCACCGCGCCGGCGCCCGTCGCGCTGGCCGCCCCCGCCGCGGCCGCTGCGCCGGCCAAGGGCAAACCCTCGGGCGCCGGCGGCGCCCTGCCGGCCGTCGGCGACTGGTGGACCTACCGTTACTCCGACGGCTACGGCCGGACGGAAACCTACACCGTGCGCATCACCGCCGCCGCGGCCGAGGGCATCCGGGACGAAGCCGCCCTCGGCAAGGCCCGCCATGCCGAGCAGCACGAGCCGGGTCTCGAATTGTCGAGCCGCGCCCTGGGCGGTCTCGCCATACGCGAATTCGCGCCCTACCTTCAGGCCCTCGGCCCGGCGGAACCGGGCGAGGCATGGAGGAACATTCAGATTCCCGGCGGCGGCGGGCCCTTCACGGCGAAGGCCGCGGGCAGGGAAGCCGTATCGGTGCCCGCCGGCCGGTTCGACGCCGAGAAGATCGTCATCGAGGGACAGCATATCGTGCGCGGCGTGCAAACGCGGCCGCTCACCATCCAGGCCTGGTATGCGCCGGCGGTGAAGCGCTTCGTCCGGCTCAGTTTTTCTTCACCTGGCATGTTCGTCGGCGTGGGGCCGGACAAGGACGTGATCGAACTGGTCGAGACCAGCCTTCCCTTGAGCGCGCCAGCCACCGAGTCGGCAGGCAAACCTCCGGCGAAGGTCCAGGTGGCCAGCTTGTCCCCGGTGGCCGGCGGCCATGCTCTGCCCAGGGTCGGCGATTCCTGGACCTACAGCTATTCGGACAAGGTGTACGGCAAGTCCGCAAGCTACTCGGTGAAGGTGACCGCCGCCTCCGAGACAGAGATCGCCGACGAAGCCATCATCGGCAGGGCGCGCCACCCGGCCAGCTTCGAAGGCGTCCTGGCAGTCGTCGACCGGAAGCTGGGAAACCTGTCGCTGCGCGAACTCTCGCCCTATTTGCTGAGCCGCGGGCCGATCAGGGAAAGGCCCGACTGGAAGGAGGTTCGCTTTCCCGGCGGCGACAGCCACGTCAATGTCCGGCAGGGCGGAGCGGAAACCGTGGTGGTGCCGGCAGGCACTTTCGAGGCCCAGAAACTCGTTCTCGAAGGCGTGAAATTCTCCCCCACGACCAGGAGCAGCTTCAGCATGACCGTCTGGTATGCCCCTGCGGCGAAACGCTTCGTCAGGATCGAAACCAGCGTGCTGGGGAATATCATGGTCCCCAAGGAGCACGAGGTCATCGAGCTGACCGGCTACCAGTTGCAGTAACCGGATCGCTAGCTGCGGTAGTCCGCGTTGATCCTGACGTAGTCGTAGGAGAAGTCGCAGGTCCACACCGTGGCCTGCGCGGGGCCGCGGGCGAGGTCGATGCGCGCGGCGATCTCGGCCTGCTGCATGACGCGGGCGCCGTCCTCCTCGCGGTAGCTCGCCGCCCGGCCGCCGTCCTCGGAGACCAGCACCTCGTCCAGCCACAGCTTCACGCGCGCGACGTCGAGGTCGGCAATGCCGGCGTTGCCGATGGCGGCGAGGATGCGGCCGAGGTTGGGGTCGGAGGCGAAGAAGGCGGTCTTCACCAGCGGCGAGTGGGCAATGGCGTAGCCGACGGCCTTGCACTCGGCGACGTCGCGCCCGCCGCGCACCTCGATCGAGATGAACTTGGTGGCGCCCTCGCCGTCGCGCACGATGGCCTGGGCGAGTTCCTGCGCGACCGCCGTGACGGCTTCCTTCAGCGTGGCGTAGTCGGCCGAGGCGGCGTCGGCGACCGCCGCGTTGCCGGCCCTGCCCGAGGCGATCAGCACGAAGGAGTCGTTGGTCGAGGTGTCGCCGTCGACCGTGACGCAGTTGAAGGAGGCGTCGGCCGCCTCGCACACGAGGCGCGCGAGCAGCGGCTGCGCCACGGCGGCGTCGGTGGCGACGAAGCCGAGCATGGTGGCCATGTTCGGCCGGATCATGCCGGCGCCCTTGGCGATGCCGGTGACGGTGGCCGCCGTGCCGCCGAGACTGACTTTTCGCGAGGCCGCCTTGGGCAGGGTGTCGGTGGTCATGATGGCCTCGGCCGCCGCCGCCCAGTTGTCCTCGCGCAGGTCGGCGGCGCAGGCCGGCAGGCCGGCCTCGATCCGCTCCACGGGCAGCGGCTCCATGATGACGCCGGTGGAAAAGGGCAGCACCTGCGCCGGTGCGCAGCCAAGCCGCCGTGCCGCCGCTTCGCAGGTGGCGCGCGCCGCGGCGAGGCCTTGTTCGCCGGTGCCGGCGTTGGCGATGCCGGTATTGACCACCAGGGCGCGGATGCCGCCGGACTGCAGGTGATCGCGGCAGACCAGCACCGGCGCGGCGCAGAAACGGTTCTGCGTGAACACGCCGGCCACGGCCGCGCCTTCTTCGAGGCGGATGAGCAGGAGATCCTTGCGGTTCACCTTGCGGATGCCGGCCTGGGCGATGCCCAGCGCGACGCCTTTCACGGGCAGCAGCCGCTCGGCGGCGGGCGGTTTCAGGTTCACGGGCATGGCAGGCCTCCGGGGAGTTATTGCGGAATGAAGCGCGCGGCCTCGCCGGCGCCGTAGCACTCGGCCAGCGTGGCGGCCTCGGCGGCATTCTGCCTGGCCGATTCGGCCACCTCCTCGAGCGGCAGCTGCAGGAAATCGGCTGCTTCCTTCAGGCGCGCCCGGCCCTGCTCGGAGCGCCAGCCCGTTTCCGCCGCCTCGGCCAGGCGGTAGGCCAGCGCCACGGCATGCTCGCGCGAGCGCTTCGCGTAGCCGCCCTTGAGCACGCTCTGCAGCAGGGGGCTGACGCGCCAGTCGCGCGTCAGCGCCGCCGTCATCTGGCCGAGGCGGAAGCCGAGCAGCGCCTGCTCCGTGTCGCCGGGACATTCCGGGTTGAGGCGCAGGGCCGCGTCGAGCTGCTCGCCTTCCTTGCCGGAAAAGCACCAGAAGGCCAGCTCGCCGAAGCGGTAGAGCAGCGCGGCGATGAAGATTTCCTCGGGCTGGGCGTCGTGCCGCCTGGCGGCCAGCCAGCGCGCCTGGACCGCGGCATGGAAGGAGCGGCCCATCTCGCGCAGCACATGCTCGCGCACATGCCCCTTGAGGAAGGCGTCGACGAAGGCGACCGAGAGGGCGATCTGCCGCACCATGTCGAAGCCGAGCATGACGACGGCCCGGCTCACGGTGGTGATGGGCGTGCCGGTGGTGTTGAAGATGACGCTGTTGGCGATGCGCAGCAGCTTGGCCGTCATGCCGGCGTCGCGCAGGATGGCGTCGGCCAGTTCGGATACCGCCGATTTCTCGCTGTCGGTGAGGGCGCGGATCTCCTCGGCGGTGCGGCCGAAGATGGGCAATTCCTGGTCGCGGATGCGGCCGAGCCAGGCTTCCAGTCCAAGCGCCCCCTGTTTCTCCTGCATGGTCTTGCGCGCCCCGTGCGAGCGTCAGTTCAGCTTGCCGTGGCAGTGCTTGTACTTCTTGCCCGAGCCGCAGGGGCAGGGATCGTTGCGGCCGATCTTCTCGCCCTGCCGCACCTGGGGCTGCGCCGGCTTCTCGGCATCGGCCGCGGCGCCCAGCGCCTCGTCGTAGTCGGCGTGGTGGTACTGCACGTTCTCCACCGTCGGCTGCGGCTCGCTCTCGGCGATCTGCTCCTGCGAACGGATCTCGACGGTCATGAGCACCTTGGTCACCTCGTTGCGCACCGTCTGCAGCAGGCCCTCGAACAACTCGAAGGCCTCGCGCTTGTACTCCTGCTTCGGGTTCTTCTGCGCGTAGCCGCGCAGGTGGATGCCCTGGCGCAGGTGGTCGAGCGCCGCCAGGTGCTCGCGCCAGTGCGTGTCGAGGCTCTGCAGCATGATGTTGCGCTCGAAGTGGTGGAAGGGCTCGGCGCCGACCAGCTCGACCTTGGCGGCATAGCGCTTGTCGGCCTCGTCGAGGATGCGGCGCACGATGTCGTCGTCGGACAGGTTCGGCTCCGACCGGAGCCACTCGCCGATCGGCAGCGCGAGCTGGTACTCGGCCGCCAGCGCCGCTTCGGCGCCGGGGATGTCCCACTGTTCCTCGACGCTGTCGGCCGGCACGTAGGTGCGGAAGGCGTCGTGCAGCACGCCCTGGCGCATGGCGGTGATGGTCTCGGAGATGTCGTCGGTCTCGAGCAGCTCGTTGCGCTGCTGGTAGATGACCTTGCGCTGGTCGTTGGCGACGTCGTCGTACTCGAGCAGCTGCTTGCGGATGTCGAAGTTGCGCTGCTCGACCTTGCGCTGCGCGGACTCGAGCGAGCGCGTCACCAGCGGGTGCTCGATGGCCTCGCCCTCGGGCATCTTCAGCCGCACCATGATGGCGTTGAGCCGCTCGCCGGCGAAGATGCGCAGCAGCGGATCCTCGAGAGACAGGTAGAAGCGGCTCGAGCCGGGGTCGCCCTGGCGGCCGGAGCGGCCGCGCAGCTGGTTGTCGATGCGGCGCGACTCGTGCCGTTCGGAGCCGATGATGTGCAGGCCGCCGGCCTTGACCACCTGCTCGTGCAGCTTCTGCCATTCGCCGCGCATCTGGACGATGCGCGCCTCCCGGTCGGTTTCGGCGAGGGCGCCGTCGGCGAGCAGGGCATCGGCCTGCTTCTCGACGTTGCCGCCGAGGACGATGTCGGTGCCGCGGCCGGCCATGTTGGTGGCGATGGTGATCACGCCCGGACGGCCGGCCTGGGCGACGATGAGCGCCTCCTTGGCGTGCTGCTTGGCGTTCAGCACCTGGTGCGGCAGCTTCTCCTTCTCCAGCAGGCCGGAGATCAGCTCGGAGTTCTCGATCGAGGTGGTGCCGACCAGCACCGGCTGGCCGCGCTGGTGGCAGTCGCGGATGTCGGCGAGGATGGCGCGGTATTTTTCCGGCGCGGTACGGTAGACCTGGTCCATGCGGTCGTCTCGCACCATCGGCTTGTTGGTCGGAATGACCACCGTTTCCAGGCCGTAGATCTGGTGGAATTCGTAGGCCTCGGTGTCGGCCGTGCCGGTCATGCCGGCGAGCCTGCCGTACATGCGGAAATAGTTCTGGAAGGTGATCGAGGCGAGCGTCTGGTTCTCGTTCTGGATCGCCACGCCCTCCTTCGCCTCGACCGCCTGGTGCAGGCCGTCGGACCAGCGGCGGCCGGGCATGAGGCGGCCGGTGAACTCGTCGACGATGACGATCTCGCCGTTCTGCGACACGTAATGCTGGTCGCGGTGGAACAGGCTGTGCGCGCGCAGGGCGGCGTAGAGGTGGTGCATGAGCAGGATGTTGGCCGGCTCGTAGAGGCTGCCGCCCGCCGGCAGCAGGCCCATGCGCGCCAGAATTTCCTCGGCGTGCTCGTGGCCGGCCTCGGAGAGCAGCACCGAGTGCGCCTTCTCGTCCACCCAGTAGTCGCCCTCGCCCTTCTCCTCCTTCTGCCGCGTGAGCAGCGGCGCCACCTGGTTCATGCGCACGTAGAGTTCGGTGTGGTCCTCGGCCTGGCCGGAGATGATGAGCGGCGTCCGCGCCTCGTCGATGAGAATGGAGTCGACCTCGTCGACGATGGCGAAATTCAGCTTCTTCTGCACGCGGTCCTTGGCCGCGTAGACCATGTTGTCGCGCAGGTAGTCGAAGCCGAACTCGTTGTTGGTGCCGTAGGTGATGTCGGCGGCGTAGGCGGCCTGCTTCTGCTCGTGCGGCATCTGGGAGAGGTTGACGCCGACCGTCATGCCGAGGAAGCGGTAGAGCTTGCCCATCCACTCTGCGTCGCGGCTGGCGAGGTAGTCGTTCACCGTGACGATGTGCACGCCCTTGCCGGACAGGGCGTTCAGGTAGGCCGGCAGCGTGGCGACCAGGGTCTTGCCCTCGCCGGTGCGCATCTCGGCGATCCTGCCGTGGTGCAGCACCATGCCGCCGATGAGCTGGACGTCGAAATGGCGCATGCCCAGCGCGCGCCTGCCCGCCTCGCGCACCACCGCGAAGGCCTCGGGCAGGACGTCGTCCAGCGTCTGGCCGTCGGCCACCTTGCGCCGCAGTTCGTCGGTCTTGCCGCGCAGTTGCTCGTCGGACAGCGCCCCGATGGCGGGCTCGAGGGCATTGATGGCGCCGACGGTCTGCGAGTACTGGCGCAGCAGCCGGTCGTTGCGGCTGCCGAAAATCTTCTTGAGGAGGCCGGAAATCATGCGAAAGCGCGGTAGGCGGCTGGAAAAGAGGCGGATTTTACCATGCCGCCCCCAGCCGGACGGCATGTAGTGAAGAGCCGGTCAGCGTCGCTTTGCCAGCGCCAGCTTCTGCTGCTGGGCGTTCTGCAGGAAGCGGTTGGGGTTCTGGGCGATGCCCTTGAAGCGCACCTCGAAATGCAGGTGCGGGCCGGTGGAGCGGCCGGTGGAACCGACTTCGGCGATCTTCTGGCCGCGCTTGACCAGCGCACCCTGCTTGATCAGCACCTTCGAAGCGTGAGCGTAGCGGGTGATCAGTTCGTTGCCGTGGTCGATTTCGACCAGGTTGCCGTACTGGGGGTGGCGCTCGGAGGTGACGACGATGCCGGCGGCGGCGGCACGGATCGGCGTGCCGGTGTCGGCGATGAAGTCGATGCCCTCGTGCATGGCCTGCTCGCCCGTGAACGGGTCGATGCGCCAGCCGAAGCCCGAGGCGTTCCATTGCGCCTCGACCGGCAGGGCGGTCGGCAACTGGTTCTTCTTCACCCGCTCGTCCATCAGCTCGGACTCGATGAGGCCGAGGTAATCGCCCTTCGACTCGAGCTGGCGGGACAGCTGGTCGATCTGGCGCTGCAGGTCGTCGGGCGTAAGCGGCTTGGTCGGCGCGATGAAGGGGCCGCCCTGGCCCGGTTTGTCGGCCGGCTTGTCCGAGGACTTGATGCCGGAGAGTTGGCCGAGGCGCTCGCCAAGAGAATCAAGGCGCATGAGTTGGGCCTGGAGCTGCCCCAGCCGCACGGCCATGGCGTTCAGGTTCTCGCGCAGGAATTCCTGCGTCTTCTGGGTTTCCTGCTCGCGCACGCTCACCAGCAGGCTCTGCAGGAAGGGCAGGCGCACCTCGGCGGCATGGCGCACGGTGAAGTAGGAAAACAGCGAGGACAGCACGAGCACCGCCAGCACGAGGCCGGCGGCCGCCAGCGCCAGGTGGCGGGCGGTGATGGTAATGGTCTTGGCGGTTGCCAGTCGGTCGGAGACGAGAATAATATGCACGCCGTCCCTCCTATCTATTCCACATGTCAGCGCGTTCTCTCGACGCTTACCTGAACACCGCCGGCGGTCTGGCGCGTCTGTCCGCGCATGCCGGGCGGCTGGTTAAACTTCAGCGCGTTTTCGAGCGGATCGCGCCTGCCTATCTGGCCGCGTCGAGCCGCGTGGCCAATTTCAAGTCGGGGGTGGTTGTTATCCACGCCGATTCCGGCGCGGTCGCCGCCAAGCTGAGGCAGATGCTGCCGAGCCTGATCGACGAATTCTCATCGAAGGGGGCAGAGGTTACCGAAATACAGGTCAAAGTGCAACCAAGCTATATTGCGACGCAACAAAAGCAGGGGCGGCCTGCGCCCGCAGTAAGCGCTCACGCCAAAGCTGCACTGACGAGTCTTGAGGCTGATTTACCTGAAGATTCTCCGCTGAAGGAACCGCTAGGCCGCCTCGTGAAACGCAGCCGAGAGTAATGCTGCGCTACAGCACGATGACGCGCTCGAGGAACATCAGCGCGAGCACCATCAGGGCAAACAGGCCGGCATACTTGGCCACCAGCCAGGACAGCCGGAGGTAGCGGCGGTCGCGGGTAAACAAGAAAGCGACGATGCCGGCGCCGACGGTGATGGCCACCAGGACGCCGACGATTCTGAGGAGGAGCATCAGGCCGGCTCGGCGAACAGCCGCGCCACGGACGGCGGCGCGTCCTCGATCCTGTCGAAGCTGACCATCTGCCAGGCCGTCTGGTCCGACAGCAGGGCGCGCAGCAGCTTGTTGTTGAGGGCATGCCCGGACTTGTGCGCGGCGAAGGCGCCCAGCAGGGGATGGCCCAGAAGGTAGAGATCGCCCACGGCGTCGAGCACCTTGTGCTTGACGAACTCGTCGCCGTAACGCAGGCCGTCGGCATTGAGCACGCGGTACTCGTCCATCACGATGGCGTTCTCCAGGCTGCCGCCGAGGGCCAGGCCCTGCGAGCGCATCGCCTCGACGTCCTGCATGAAGCCGAAGGTGCGCGCGCGCGCCACTTCGCGGATGTAGGACTGCTCGGCGAAATCCACCGTCACGCTCGGCCGCGACTTCTCGAACACCGGGTGGTCGAATACGATGGAGAAGGTCAGGCGGAAGCCGTCGTAGGGCGACAGCTCGGCCCACTTGTCGCCGTCCTCGACGCGCACCGTCTTCTTCACGCGCAGGAAGCGCTTGGGCGCGTCCTGCTCCTCGATGCCGGCAGACTGGATGAGGAAGACGAAGGGCGCCGCGCTGCCGTCCATGATGGGCAGCTCGGCCGCATCCACGTCGACAAACACGTTGTCGATGCCGAGCCCGGAGAGGGCGGACATCAGATGCTCGACCGTGGCGATCTTGGCGCCGTCCTTCTCCAGGCAGGAGGCGAGGCGCGTGTCGCCGACGGCGAAGGGCTCGGCGCGCAGGTCGACCGGCGGGTCGAGGTCGACGCGCCGGAAGACGATGCCGGTGTCGGGCGCCGCGGGGCGCAGGGTCATGGTGACCTTGACCCCGGAATGGAGCCCGACGCCGGTGGCGCGGATCAGCGATTTGAGCGTGCGTTGCTGGAGCATGGCCTGCCCGCTATGACAAAGAGGCGAAGTTTATCATAGCGGGGCGGGCCGCCGCCCGCCGCACGACGCTCGCTGTGCGCCGACGCATCAGTCGGCCTGCTTGCGCAGGAAGGCGGGGATGTCGTACTTGTCCACCCCGCTGGCGGCCATGGCTTCCACCGTGGCATGGCGCCGACCGCTGCGGATCACCGCCGGCACCTCCAGGTCGCCGTAGTTGATGGTTTCGACGATCGCCGCGTTGTCCGTGCCGGTCTTCTGCGCCACCACCTCCATGCGCGGGCGGAACTGCTGCGCCGCCGTGGCCGCGCCGAGGCCGGTGGCCACCACCGTCACGCGCAGGTTGTCCTCCATGGCGTCGTCGAACACCGTGCCGAAGATGATGTGGGCGTCCTCGGCGGCGTAGGCGCGGATGGTGTTCATCACCTCGCGTACCTCCTTCATGCCGAGCGCGCTGTTGGCGGAGATGTTCACCAGGACGCCGCGCGCGCCGGAGAGCTCGATGCCTTCGAGCAGCGGGCTGGCCACCGCCTGCTCGGCGGCGAGCCGCGCGCGGTCCATGCCGGAGGCCAGCGCGGAACCCATCATGGCCTTGCCCATCTCGCCCATGACCGTGCGCACGTCCTCGAAATCGACGTTCACCAGGCCGGGCACGTTGATGATCTCGGCGATGCCGCCCACCGCGTTCCTCAGCACGTTGTCGGCCGTCTTGAAGGCGGCGATCATGCTGATGTCCTCGCCCAGCACCTCGGTCAGGCGCTCGTTGAGGATGACGATGAGGGAGTCGACATGGCGCGCCAGTTCGGCCAGGCCCTGCTCGGCCACCTGCATGCGCTTGGCGTTCTCGAACTCGAAGGGCTTGGTCACCACGGCGACGGTGAGGATGCCCAGTTCGCGCGCCACTTCGGCGACGATCGGCGCGGCGCCGGTGCCGGTGCCGCCGCCCATGCCGGCGGTGATGAAGGCCATGTGCGCGCCCTGCAGCGCCTCGGCGATGCGCTCGCGCTCCACGTCGGCCAGGGCGCGCGCCTTCTCCGGCTTGCCGCCGGCGCCCAGCCCCGGGCCGAACTGCAGCTTGCGGTGCGCGTCGCTGCG
>WBZP01006328.1_pt1 | contig 11742 bp, 7 predicted proteins | sample 5204301 | NCBI WGS metagenome assembly WBZP01 (sample SAMN12412401, study PRJNA552823) | activated sludge metagenome | isolation source: activated sludge from nitrification reactor of wastewater treatment plant... | place: USA: Pennsylvania | collected 2017
ATTTTGGCGCCATAGACGACCGGGTACTTCTCGCGCTCCCGACCGCTGTCATCCACAATCGCGATTTTCGCGTTGCGATTCATGACGACCCATTCGCCCTCTTTATTCCGAACGGCAATGCCGGCGTTGTGCACATCGGCATTCTTCTTAGCATCCAGGCTCATATACTTCAGGTGACCGGCGTGCTTGGCCTCGAGGACCGTCTGCTCGACAACCTTACTGGCCGTACCACCGATGTGGAACGTACGCATCGTCAACTGAGTACCAGGCTCACCGATGGATTGCGCAGCGATGACTCCAACCGGTTCACCCTTTTCAACAAGCCGTCCTCGCGACAAGTCGCGCCCGTAACAAAGACGACAAACTCCGCGCGCCGACTGACAGGTCAAGACCGATCTAATCTTCACGCGATCGACGCCGGCCTCCACCACAGCCTTGGCTTGCTCTTCGTCGATTTCCTCGTTGAACGAAACAATGATCTCGCCGGTCACCGGATCGCGAATGTCTTCACCGGCAAGGCGACCTAACAGGCGTTCTTCCAAAGGTTGGATGATTTCACCGCCCTCGAGCAGTGCGCTCACCAAAATCCCGTCGGTGGTGCCGCAATCTTCCTCGGTGACAATAACGTCTTGCGCAATGTCGACCAAGCGACGCGTCAGATAACCGGAGTTCGCAGTCTTCAACGCGGTGTCAGCCAAACCTTTGCGCGCACCGTGCGTCGAAATGAAGTACTGCAACACCGTCAACCCTTCACGGAAATTCGCCGTGATCGGAGTCTCGATGATTTCACCGGACGGCTTCGCCATCAGTCCGCGCATACCGCCGAGCTGACGAATCTGTTGCGAACTACCTCGCGCGCCCGAGTCGGCCATCATGAAGATCGGATTGAACGATTCGGCCTTGGCGGGATCGCCTCCGGCGCCCAATTCCTTCATCATCTCATTGGCAACCTGCTCGGTCACATGCGCCCAAATGTCGATGACCTTGTTATACCGTTCTCCGTTGGTGATCAAACCCTCGGAGTATTGCTTCTCGATTTCATTGACCTCATGCTGGGCTTTCCCGATGAGATCTTCCTTCCGAGACGGAATGTGCATGTTGTCGATACAGATGGACATACCGGCCCTGGTCGCATAATGGAAGCCAAGGTCCTTGATCTTATCCAGGAACGTCACCGTTTCACGATGGCCGGCCTGCCGATAGACCGCATCGATGAGCTTGGACATTTCCTTCTTGGTCATCAACTTATTGGCGTCCGCGAACGGCATCATTGATGGCAGAATTTCCGAGAGGATCACGCGTCCGGCGGTCGTTTGCACGAGCGTCCCGTTGCAGCGAACCTTGATCCGAGCATGTTCATCCAGCGCACCCGCATCATAGGCGATCCGCGCTTCCTCGGGAGATCCGAACAACTTGCCTTCACCCTTCGCGCCGACACGCTCCTTGGTCAGCCAGTAGCAGCCAAGCACCATGTCTTGCGAGGGAACCGCAATCGGCTTCCCGTTGGCAGGCGACAGAATGTTATTGATCGACATCATCAAGACGCGAGCTTCAACCTGCGCTTCCACGGACAACGGCACGTGGACCGCCATTTGGTCTCCGTCAAAGTCGGCGTTAAACGCCGCGCAAACGAGCGGGTGGAGCCGAATGGCTTTCCCTTCGACCAAGACCGGATCAAAGGCCTGAATACCCAGCCGGTGCAACGTCGGGGCGCGGTTGAGCAAAACCGGATGTTCGCGGATGACTTCATCCAGCACATCCCACACCTCGGGGCGCTCCTTTTCGACCAATCGCTTTGCGCTCTTGATGGTCGTAGCCGCGCCACGCTCTTCCAGCTTGTGGAAAATAAACGGCTTGAACAACTCCAACGCCATCTTCTTGGGCAGGCCGCACTGATGCAGGCGCAACTCCGGCCCGACGACGATGACCGTTCGTCCTGAATAGTCGACACGCTTTCCAAGCAGGTTCTGTCGAAACCGGCCCTGTTTACCCTTGAGCATGTCACTCAATGACTTCAATGGCCGCTTGTTTGGCCCACGGATGGCACGGCCGCGACGGCCGTTATCGAACAGCGCATCGACGGCTTCCTGCAACATGCGCATTTCATTGCGGATGATGACGCCGGGAGCCTTCAGTTCGATCAGGCGTTTCAAGCGATTGTTCCGGTTGATGACCCGACGATACAGGTCATTGAGATCGGACGTCGCGAAACGACCTCCGTCCAAGGGGACGAGCGGGCGCAATTCTGGTGGCAATACCGGGATGACATCCATGATCATCCACTCGGGTTTGTTACCGGAACGGCGAAACGCCTCCAAGACCTTCAAGCGCTTGGCGTATTTCTTTTTGAGCGCAGCGGATGCCGAGGCCTTGGCCTTCACGTGCAATTCATCCCACTGCGTGTTGATATCCACCTTGCGGAGCAATTCGCGAATGGCTTCGGCTCCGATTCCGACCTTGAATGCGCCGCTGCCATACTCAGACTGCAACGACCGCAACTGCTCTTCCGAGACCAGTTCCTGCTCGCTCATGCTCGTGGAGCCAGGATCGACCATCACGTAGCTCTCGAAATAGAGAATCTTCTCGAGCTGTTTGAGGCTCATATCGAGCAACGTCCCGATACGGCTCGGCACACCTTTCAAGAACCAGATATGCGCCACCGGCGCAGCCAGTTCGATGTGCCCCATCCGTTCGCGGCGCACCTTCGACTGAATGACTTCAACGCCGCACTTATCGCAGACGATTCCGCGATGCTTCATGCGTTTATATTTGCCGCAATTACACTCCCAGTCCTTGATCGGACCGAAAATCTTGGCGCAGAACAAACCATCTTTTTCCGGCTTAAACGACCGATAGTTGATCGTCTCCGGCTTCTTGACTTCGCCATATGACCACGACCGGATTTTTTCGGGCGACGCAATGCGGATGCGCATCGAGTCGAACGACACCGAGTCCCGCGGCTTCTCGAATAATGTGTATACACCTTCCAAGGTTGATCCCTCCTTAACGGTCGCCTGAGCGCAGTTCTGAGTGGTGAGCTATACGATTGTCGCCCTCAAGACTCAGCACTAGAATCAGTCCTTTGATTTAACCAGCTCGACATCGAGCCCGAGACTTTGCAGCTCTTTGACCAACACATTGAACGATTCCGGCAATCCAGGCTCCAGGAATGGCTCTCCCTTCACGATCGCTTCATACATCCGCGACCGTCCAGGGACGTCGTCTGACTTGACGGTCAGAAATTCCTGCAGAATGGAAGCGGCACCGTACGCCTGCAACGCCCACACTTCCATTTCTCCCAACCGTTGCCCTCCAAACTGCGCCTTTCCTCCGAGCGGCTGTTGGGTGACCAACGAATAGGGACCGATGGAACGAGCATGAATTTTATCGTCCACCAAGTGGTGCAACTTCAGCACATACATGTACCCAACGGTGACTGGACTGCTGAACGACTCGCCGGTCCGCCCATCCATCAACACCGTTTGCCCACTCGGTGACAACTTGGCTTTTTTGAGAAGCTCTTTGATTTCCTTTTCGGACGCTCCGTCGAACACCGGGCTGGCAACCTTGATCCCCAGTGCCCGAGCCGCCCAACCCAAGTGAGTTTCCAGGATCTGCCCGACGTTCATACGAGATGGAACGCCCAGCGGATTCAAGACGATTTCCACCGGCGTTCCATCCGGCAGATACGGCATATCCTCTTCTGGCAAAACACGCGACACGACGCCCTTGTTACCATGGCGCCCGGCCATCTTGTCACCGACCTGAATCTTCCGCTTCATCGCGATGTAGACCTTCACTAACTTGATCACACCCGGCGGAAGCTCATCGCCTCGTCGCAAACGACCGACTTTTTCATCGTACAGAGTCTGAAGAATTTCGATCTGCTCTTTGGCGCGCCGCTCGACGTCTTCTAATTCTTTTTGCTCGTCAGGGTCGCTGAGGATGATGTGGCGGACCATATCATCCGGCAAGCGCTTCAGAATTTCCGCCGTGAGCTTGCCCTTCTTCTTCAGGATGACGTCGCCCGTCTCAGGATCCATCAGATCCCGACCGACCACCTTGCCGAGCAGCAGCTTGCGAACCTTCTTGGTCTTTTCGTCTTCAATGATGCGCAACTCTTCCTGATGGTCGCGCTGCAACTTCATGTGGTCTTCGCTCTCGATGCTCTTGGAACGCTCGTCCTTGTCCAAGCCCTTGCGAGAGAAAATCTTCACATCGACCACGATGCCTTCCACACCTGGAGGAACCGTCAGGGAGGTGTCCTTCACGTCGCCGGCCTTTTCGCCGAAGATCGCACGCAGCAATTTCTCTTCCGGTGTGAGCTGGGTTTCACCCTTTGGCGTCACTTTACCGACGAGAATATCGCCCGGTTTTACTTCCGCCCCAATCCGGATGATTCCGCTCTCATCCAAATCGCGCAACGCTTCTTCTCCGACATTCGGGATATCGCGCGTAATATCTTCTTTTCCGAGCTTGGTATCCCGGGCTTCCACTTCAAATTCCTCGATGTGGATCGACGTGAAGGCGTCTTCCCGCACCAATTTTTCGCTCAACAAAATCGCGTCTTCGAAGTTGTAACCACCCCAAGGCATAAACGCGACGAGCACGTTTTTCCCGAGTGCCAACTCGCCGTGATCGATAGCCGGGCCATCGGCCAATACCTGCCCACGCTTGACTGGCTCACCGATCCGAACCACCGGCGTCTGGGTGATGCAGGTATTCTGGTTCGACCGCTGGAACTTAATCATTTCGTACACGTCAAGACCAGAATCGTTCCGCTTGCGACCCTCCTTTGCATCCGCACGCACCACGATGCGGGTGGCGTCGACACTTTCCACCACACCCTCACGCTTCGCTTGCACGACGTAGCCGGAATCGCGAGCAACAACAGCCTCCATCCCGGTTCCAACTAACGGAGATTCAGCCTTGAGCAGCGGCACCGCTTGGCGCTGCATGTTCGATCCCATCAACGCGCGGTTCGCGTCGTCATGCTCAAGGAAGGGCACCAACGCCGTCGCAACGCTGACCACCTGCTTCGGGGACACATCCATGTATTCAATTTTGTCTGGAGTGGCCGTAATAAAGTCACCTGCAGAGCGCGCCGATACGGTTTCGGAGACTAACCGATTGGAGCCATCCACCTTTGAATTGGCCTGAGCGATGATGTACTTGTCGCCTTCGATAGCAGAGAGATACTCAAGCTCGTCGCTGACCCGGCCCTTCACGACCTTCCTATAGGGCGCTTCGATGAATCCGAATTCATTGATGCGCGCATAAGTTGCCAGGGACGTGATCAAACCGATGTTGGGACCTTCCGGCGTTTCAATCGGACAAATGCGGCTGTAGTGCGAAGGATGCACGTCGCGAACCTCAAAGCCGGCCCGCTCACGCGTCAAACCGCCTGGCCCGAGGGCCGACAAGCGACGCTTATGCGTAATCTCCGCCAAGGGATTCGTCTGGTCCATGAACTGCGAGAGCTGGCTACTACTGAAAAATTCTTTCACCGCCGCAACAACAGGCTTGGCATTGATCAGGTCATGCGGCAACACAGTCTCCATGTCCAGGAGATTCATGCGCTCTTTAATACTGCGCTCCATACGCACAAGACCGAGACGGAACTGGTTCTCCAACAATTCGCCGACAGATCGCACACGTCGATTGCCCAAGTGGTCGATATCGTCAATCTCACCGCGGCCGATCTTGAGATTCACGAGGTACCGCACGACTTCAACGATATCTTGCGCCGTCAGGGTGCGCTGCTCGAGGGCGAAATCAAGCCCCAATTTTTTATTGAGCTTCAGGCGACCGACCGGGGACAAATCGTAGCGCTTGGGGCTTAAAAACAAATTGTCGAACAAGGCGCGCGCCGTTTCGACTGACGGCGTCTCACCCGGCCGAAGACGGCGATAAATTTCGACCATCGCCTCTTCCTTTGATCCGGTGCGCTCCATATCCAGCGTATCAAGGATGACCAACGTGGCATTGGTCGTATCCAGATAAATGACCTTGAACTCCTCGATATCGCTATCCAGGATCTTCTCCAGGATTTCTTCGGTCAGACGCTGATTCTTTTCGGCCAACGCCTGCTTTTTGCCACCGTCGACCAAATCTGTCAGCACCGCACGTCCCACCAACTCGGCAGGCGTGACGGGAATTTCCTTGATCCCTGCAGCTTTCAGCTTGGTAATCAGGACTTTGGTCAGCTTCGCCCCTTCGCGGACAATCGGATCCTTGCCGCCCTTTTCCATCACTTCCGTCGAACACTTCAGGCCGTGATGAATTTCAGGATCTAATTTCCGGAAAAGCTTTCCCTTGGAGACCCGAATCTCCTCAACCGGGTAGTACATCCGCAGCAAGTCGTCGGTGCTATACCCGAATGCCTTCAACAGAATGGTTGCCGGCATCTTCCTGCGGCGGTCGATGCGAACGTAGAGAATATCGCGGGCATCGAACTCGAAGTCCAGCCACGATCCGCGATATGGAATGATCCGGGCAGAATACAAGACCTTTCCGCTGGCGTGCGTACGCCCCTTATCATGGGTAAAGGACGCGCCCGGCGAGCGGTGCAACTGGCTGACCACCACTCGCTCGGTTCCGTTAATCAGAAACGTTCCGCGTTCGGTCATGAGCGGCAGTTCACCGACATAGACCTCCTGCTCACGAACGTCCAGCACCTTCTTCTTGGGGCCCTTGTCTTCTTTATCGAACACAATCAGCCGCACGCGCAGCTTCAGGGGGACGGCAAAGGTCATCCCCTGCTCGAGACATTCCCGTTCGTCGTATTTCGGAGTCCCCAACGAATAGTTGGAAAACTCCAACGCAGCAGTATTGTTGTAGTCGGTGATGGGAAAGACGCTGGCTAACGCCGCCTGCAACCCCTGATCCTTGCGACGGTCTGGCTCGACTTCCATCTGGAGGAACTCTTCGTAGGACCGTTTCTGGATTTCGATGAGATCGGGAATATCGATGCTCGTACGAATCCGAGAAAAATCCTTACGTTCGACAAACTCCGAAAGAGTCGATTCCGACATTCGTTAGCCCTCCAAGCTCATAAGGAGATGAACGCCTCGCGCCATCCCAACGGACAACTCACACTGCAGCGCCCAACACGATTACTTGATCTCGACTTTGGCTCCGCTCTCTTCGAGCTTCTTCTTCATCGTGTCGGCTTCTTCCTTCGTCGCGCCGGACTTGATGGGCTTCGGAGCACCCTCGACCAAGTCCTTGGCTTCTTTGAGTCCGAGGCTGGTGAGCTCGCGCACGACCTTGATGACCTGGATCTTCTTGTCGGCCGGAGCGCTGGCCAAAATCACATCGAAAGACGTCTTCTCTTCCGCCGGAGCCGCCGCTGCTCCACCACCACCGACTGCCGCAACGGCCACCGGAGCCGCCGCCGTGACGCCGAAACGGGTCTCGAGGCCCTTCACCAGATCGGCCAATTCCAATACGCTCATACCCTCGATTGCCTTGATCAATTCATCTTGTGACAACTTGGTTCCTGCTGCTGCTGACATGTCGCCCTCCCCTTTCTTTTTATCCTGAATGGCTGCAATGACTCGCACAAACTTGCTTAACACTCCGCTCAACGCGTACACCACGCCGCGAATCGGGCCCTGCATGGCCGACAGCAGCATCGCAATCAACACTTCCTTTTTCGGCAGCTGCGCAATAGCGTTCAGATCCGCAGCCTGCACCAGCCTGCCCTCCAACACGCCGACAGTTACCTTGATCTTCTCAGACCGCTTTTCAGCCTGAATGAAATCCCGCAAGATTTTCGCCGGAAGCACCGGATCGTCATAACCGATCACCAGGCCGGTCGGCCCCTTGAAGTGATCTTTGGCGTCCGCGAGAATCGTGCCGGTCGAGGCACGCACGGCCAAGGTATTCTTGATGACGCAATACTCCGCCTTGGCGCCGCGCAACTGCCTGCGCAACTCGGTCATTTGATTGACGGGCATTCCGGCGCACTCCGTCAGAATGGCCAAGCGGGCGCGACCGAACTTTTCCGTCAACTCCGCGATCGCTGTTGCCTTCTCTTCTTTCTTCATGCCTCTCCCCTTACTGAGAACCTGTCCGTTCTCAACTCCACAACTTCGACAACGCTACAGGATCCAGCTTTACGCCGGGCCCCATAGTGCTCGACATCGTCACGCTCTTAAGATAGCGACCCTTGCAGGACGACGGCTTGGCCTTCACCACCGACTCCAAGACTGCCTGCGCATTGTCGTACAGCTTCTGAACATCAAACGACACCTTACCGACCGGGACCTGCACGATCCCGGCCTTTTCGACCTTAAACTCCACACGGCCCTTGCGAATCTCACTAACAGCCTTGCCCACTTCGAACGTCACCGTTCCGGTCTTGGGATTGGGCATCAACCCTCGCGGACCAAGCACTTTTCCGAGCTTACCGACCGAAGCCATGAGATCAGGAGTGGAAATAGCACAATCATAATCGGCGCCAGCCTGCCGGGCCTCTTGCTCTTTCTCGCCCTTGGCAAAAACAAGCACCCGAAGCTTTTTGCCGGTGCCATGCGGGAGGGCAGTGGTTCCACGCACCATTTGATCCGATCGTTTCGGATCCACTCCCAGCCGAATCGCCAGGTCGACGGATTCATCGTACTTGGCAAAGGCTGCCTGCTTGACGGCCTCGACCGCCTCTTTCAACTCATAAAACCTGGGCTCAATTTTCTCTTGAGCCGCGGTCATCTTCTTTCCCATACTGCTACTCCTTCACATCCGCCGGAGGTTCACTCTGCAGAACTTACTGGACGGTGATACCCATACTACGCGCCGTGCCCTGAATGATCTTGATGGCACCTTCGAGATCAGCTGCATTCAAGTCCGACAATTTCTTTTGCGCGATTTCGCGGACCTGCGCCTGACTGACCTTACCCACCTTATCCTTGTGCGGGATCCCCGACCCCTTGATAATTCCTGCAGCCTTCTTCAGCAAGTCCGACGCCGGCGGCGTCTTCATGATGAAGGTAAAGCTCCGGTCCTTATAGACCGTGATGATCACAGGGATGATGCTGTCACCGTCCTTCTGCGTCTTGGCATTGAATTGCTTGCAGAACTCCATGATATTCACGCCGTGCTGTCCCAACGAGGGACCGACAGGCGGAGCAGGATTGGCCTTGCCGGCCGGAATCTGCAATTTAATTTGTGCGGAAACTTCCTTGGCCATGAGTTACTCCCTGAGAACTGCGGACTGCGCGCCAGGACCGAGAACAGCTCTCAGCCCACGACCATCAATCCTGTGACCTCAAATACGTTCGACCTGCAAAAACCCAAGCTCGACCGGAGTTGACCGGCCAAAAATACTGACAAACACCTTTACACGGCTGTGATCGGCATCCACATCATCGACGGCACCATTGAAGCCCAGGAACGGACCATCCACAATTCGAACATTGTCGCCCTTGATGAACCGGACCTGCTCGCGCGGTCCAGCCGCCCCGGCATCCACCTGCTTCAACAGGGAATCGACTTCTTCAGAAGAAAGCGGCGTTGGTTGAGCCCCACCACCAACAAATCCCGTGACCTTCGGAGTCTCCTTGATCATCTGCAAGGTCTCATCAGCCAACGGCGCTTCCAATTCCACCAAAACGTACCCCGGGAAAAACTTTCGTCGGGACGTGCGTCGCTTCCCATCCTTGATCTCAATGACATCTTCCGTGGGAACCAAAACCTGCCCGAGTCGCTCGGTGAGCCCCATTTGATTTGCGCGCTCAAGGAGACTGGTCTTCACGCGACCCTCAAACCCCGCATAGGTATGGATGACGTACCAGTTCTTATTGCTCATCATCTCCTCTCAGCTGAACATCCAGCATCGTATCGCCCGGCAATGCCGGACCTGTCCAGCCGCACCACGCAACTAAATAACCTTGCGCATCAGCCAGCCCAGCACGGAATCCATCATCGATAAGTACAAGGACATGAGAATACAAAACACAATCACGACCGTCGTGGCACCGATCGTTTCCGTCTTAGTCGGAAAGGAGACCTTCTTCAGTTCACCGCGCACACCCTCGATGAATTCTCGAATAGAGGCGATCAATCGCTGAAACACGGTTACAATCCTCTCTTAGAACTTCCCGGCCATCAGACCCGCCCGAACCAGCCGCTCTAGTCACCCATTCGCCGACTCAGGCACGCTCGGCTTGGCAGGGGCACTAGGATTTGAACCTAGACTCTCGGTTTTGGAGACCGATGTGCTGCCGTTGACACCATGCCCCTCCGATCGGAACATGAGCACTGCCGAGGCAGGGGCCATGCCCCACTCAGCACAAATTCCTACTTCACTTCTTTATGAGCAATGTGCTTCCGGCAAAACTTGCAGAACTTATTCCGTTCCAACCGGTCCGGATCGTTCTTCTTGTTCTTGCGGGTCGTATAGTTCCGCTGCTTGCAGACCGTACAGGCCAAGTCAATAATTTCTCGCATGTCGTATCCGTGAAGCGTGCGACGTGAAGCGGGAGAAAAAGGAACACCTCCGCGCTCGAAACGCCTGACGCCTGACGCCTCCCTCTACTAAGCTAGAATTTCCGTAACGACGCCGGAGCCGACGGTCTTGCCGCCCTCGCGGACCGCAAACCGCAACCCCTGATCCATCGCAATCGGGCTGATCAACTCGCCCGTCACCGTGACGTTATCGCCCGGCATGACCATCTCCACTCCCGGCGTCAACGTCACGATCCCCGTCACGTCCGTCGTCCGGAAGTAGAACTGCGGCCGGTAGCCGTTGAAGAACGGCGTGTGCCGTCCGCCCTCTTCCTTCGTCAACACATAGATCTCGGCCTTGAACTTCGTGTGCGGCGTAATGCTCTTCGGCTTCGCCAACACCATGCCCCGCTCCACATCTTCCTTCTTCGTGCCGCGCAACAAGACGCCGATGTTATCGCCCGCCTGGCCCTCATCGAGGACCTTGCGGAACATTTCGACACCCGTGACGATCGTCGTCTGCGTGGGCCGCAAGCCGACGATTTCGATTTCGTCGCCGACCTTCACGATGCCCTTCTCACAGCGGCCCGTCACGACCGTCCCGCGTCCGCTGATCGTAAACACGTCTTCGATCGGCATCAGGAACGGCTTATCAATCGCGCGTGTCGGCGTCGGGATATACGTATCGACCGCTTCGAGCAGCTTCAGAATGGACGGCACGCCCAACGGCCCCTGATCACCTTCGACCGCCTTCAGCGCCGACCCCTGCACGATCGGAATCTTGTCGCCTGGGAAGTCGTACTTCGTCAGCAACTCCCGCACTTCCAATTCGACCAGCTCGAGCAATTCCTTGTCATCGACCTTGTCCGCCTTGTTCAGAAACACCACGATGTACGGGACGCCGACTTGACGCGCCAACAAAATGTGCTCCCGCGTCTGCGGCATGGGCCCGTCGGCGGCACTGACGACCAAAATCGCGCCGTCCATCTGCGCGGCGCCGGTGATCATGTTCTTCACATAGTCGGCGTGCCCCGGGCAGTCCACGTGCGCATAGTGCCGGTTGTCCGTCTCATACTCGACGTGGCTGATCGCAATCGTCATGATCTTGCTGGCATCGCGACGCCCCTGGCTTTCGCTCGCCTTGGCCACTTCGTCGTAGCTCACAAATTTCGCCATCCCGCGATCCGAGCAGATCTTGGTCAGCGCACTCGTCAGCGTCGTCTTTCCATGGTCCACGTGCCCGATCGTCCCGATGTTCACGTGGGGCTTTCGTCGCTCAAATTTCGCCTTCGCCAT
>WBZP01003191.1_pt2 | contig 11741 bp, 9 predicted proteins | sample 5204301 | NCBI WGS metagenome assembly WBZP01 (sample SAMN12412401, study PRJNA552823) | activated sludge metagenome | isolation source: activated sludge from nitrification reactor of wastewater treatment plant... | place: USA: Pennsylvania | collected 2017
AGACCGTGATATTACTGAAGATATTTTTCAGGATGTCATGATGAAAATCATTCGTATGATCCGTGCAGGAAAATACAATGACGAAGGAAAGTTTTTACCTTGGGCTGCTCGCATTGCAAGAAACCTTGCCATTGATTTTTTTAGGAAAAATCAAAAGGCTCCAATCCAAAGAGAAGGCGAAAATTACGATTTAGCCGCCAATTTAAGCCGTTCAGACATAAGTGCCGACCAAAAAATAATAATGGAGGAGCACGAACGTTATGTAAGGGAACTCATTCAGCAGCTTCCCGACAAGCAAAGAGAAGTGTTAGTGATGCGCTCCTACGCAGATTTAAGCTTCAAAGAAATTGCTGAAATAACGAATGTAAGTATCAATACGGCTCTTGGTAGGATGCGTTATGCACTTATCAACTTAAAAAAATTGGCAGATGAGGCTGGAATCTCACAAAATTCAACCCTTCACTGATGAGGATGTTCTTCGGTATCTTTATGTGGAAATGAGCGAAGAAGAAAGTCAGAAATTTGAACAAGCTCTTGAACAAAACGAAAATCTGAATGAGCGTTATGAAGAAATGCTGGATTGTCTGGCACTTTTGTCGCCCTCGTATGGGAAACACAATGAAAAGCAATGGATACAAAATGCTTTTTTTTTCCCTGAGGCACAAATAGCCCCGCATTTCCTCGTTTCTCCATGCACTCCGGCTAGATTTAAGTTTTAAAACGTCGTGAAGAAAAGACTAAAAAGAAACTTTCCCTTTGGGGGAGTTTCTTTTTTTTATTGTATGAAAATCTGAGATAAAAAAACATCCACACAATCCGAATACTCCTCGAATGTAATCCGGTATTTTAGGAAAAATCCGCTCAGCTTCTGCAAATTGAAGAAAAAAAGTTCTTCTCTCTTTCCTTATTTTGATTTATTGTGAATTTCCCGAATTCCTTTCACTAATTTATCCAGATCAGGAAGCGTAGTGTAAACATTAGGGGTGATTCTTACTCCGTCAATTTTTTCATGCGTAATCGCTACGCTATGAATTTTATAATCCGCAAAAAGTTGATTAGCGATATCTACTCCTTTCATTCCCTTTATTCCAAAATGTCCTATTGCGCAGCTAAACTCTGGCTTGAGCGATGTAAAGAAATGAACCTCTTCAAGGTCTTTTACTTGCTCCATCCAGTAATTTTTCAGATAAAAAAGTCTTTTTTGTTTTCGTTCGGTTGTAATCATATTGTGAAAATCAAGGGAATATCCGATAGCCATTTCAGAAGCAAAACTTCTAGTCCCGAGATTCTCAAATTTGCGAATATCTGTTCCATCCGGTTTTTCGGCAGAGAGCAATGCCCATACATTCTGAATTTTTTCTTTTCGTATATAGAGCATTCCGCTGCCAAAAGGAGCACACATAAATTTATGAAGGCTCGTAGCAAAATAATCTGCACCGGTATCAGGAATTTTATAATCCAAAAGCGCAAAACTGTGTGCCCCATCCACGATTACTTCTATTCCTCTCTTGTGGGCTTCATCTGCAATTTTTCTTACAGGAAGAATCTGCCCACACCAATTGATGATGTGTGTCAGATGAACAACCTTGGTCTTCGGGGTAAAAGCACTGACATAAGCAGCAATCATCTCCTCTTCATTCTCATTGGGAAGCGACAAATCAACCCATTGGAGTTTAATATTATCCCGTTTTTCTCTTTGCTTCCAGGCATTCATCATATTCGGGTAGTCATATTTACACAGCACTACTTCATCCCCTTCTTTTAGGTTCAACCCAAAAATGACCGTATTTAAGCCTTCCGTAGTATTCCGATTAATGGCGATTTCATCGGGGCTGCAACCCGCCAATAAAGCAAGGTTTTGCCTAAGCGGCTCTCTGTTTTGGTCAAGAATACGCCACATATAATAAGTTGGAGCTTCATTGGAAAACCGGTTGTAATTATCTAATGCGTCCTGAGTAGCTTTTGGAGAAGGCGAAACCCCTCCGTTATTCAGATTTATTATATTGGGTGAGCAATTATAGGCTTGCCTTACCCAGCCCCAATAGGTTTCGTCGTCAGTAAATGGACTATCAGAAAGAGAAAGTGCAGAGAAGTCTTTAGGAAGATATGGAGCGATAGCTGCACTTATTGAAGAATGTAGTAATAATCCCCCGCTTACGCCAAATAATTGTTTGATAAACCCCCTTCGCGAATTCATGATTTGTTTTATATTACTAGTGGTAATGAGAATGTATTGGGACTAGTTGGATTGTACTTTCACTTTTTTCAATCAACATAAGATGATACATATTCTTTAATAATTACTCTTAAAGAGGAAAAATTATTATATCGAAATACAAATGTATGGAAAAAAGTAGGATGACGTACGATTTAGGGATTGATTCTTACAATTTATTTTCATTTGAGACTAAATCTATCATTTAGCCCGAGTCCTAAATAAAAATCGGTGGTATTTTTTTTCAAAAATTATTTTTGTGTTTGTAAATCGCTAAGTTTGAGGATGTGCTGAATGGGGGTATTTCGGTTTACATCAAAGATAGAAAGGCCTATATAAATTTCTTTTGTTTCGGAGTCTTCCCGTATTTCCACCATTCCAAAGTGGTTTTCTTGAAATGCCTCCCCTACTCTGAAACGACTAGGCTCTACGTGATCCCATTTTTCGGTGATTCCGCTTGCGGTCAGGTCGTATAAAGGATACATATTTTCAGGCACTATGGCATTGAGTTCTGCATAATGCACATCTCCTGAAATAAAAAACACCCCATTAGCCTTTGTCCTTTCGATTAAATCAAACATCCTTCCCTGTTCATAAGGGAAATTAGACCAAGTTTCATATCCATTGTATTCCGTTGCAAACTGAGTACTGGAAACAATAATGCGGATATCGGCTTTTTCTCTCAGTTGCACTTCCAGCCATTTCCACTGTTTGGAGCCAAGCATCGAGCTACCCGGATTATAGTCAGGGGCATAATCGTTTTTGTCCATTCCGTTAGATAAGTCCGCTTTTTTCAAAGGGGTGCGAAACCACCGATTGTCGAGTAGAATAATCTGAAGGATCTTGTTTCCGGCAGTTTTACAGGTATAAGAAGTATAAATTCCCTGACGATTCCATCTTTTACTTTCTTCGGGTTCTTCCCAGAATTTAAGGAATATTTTTTTTGAGTGGTCTTTTTGGCGGTACTCTCTTCCTGCGTCATTCTTGCCGTAATCATGGTCATCCCAAACCGCAAGCAAAGGCACATGGGATTTCAACTGCTGGAATTCCGGTTTAGCAGCTAGTTTTTTGTATTTTTTTTTCAATACCCACATGAATGGGGAATCCCCGTAAATATTATCACCCAAAAAGATAAACAAATCCGGTTTTAGAGAGTCGGCGGTGAGTAATACCGGAGCGGGTTTGTCTTGATGCATACAAGAGCCGAAAGCGATTCGGGTAACTTTCTTCTGAGAAGGAGAAGTGCTAGCCTCCTTCTTTTTAGGCTCGGGACGCTGAGCAAAACTTTGAATAATTAAAGTAAAAAAAATAACTATATATAGTGTTCTCATAAACTTAAAAGAGGAATAATTCATTCTATTATAGTGCGAAGGTATTCAAAATTACCCGAAAACACAAAGAGTAAGTGGATATTATTTTTTAAAACGAAGTTGCGTACTTTTATTATAGAACTAAACAAGTCTAAATAAACTATGAATAAAGGATTACTTATCGGATTAAATTTTGTTTCTTATTTATTTCACAAGCGAAAACGGAAATATACAAGGAAAAGGAAATCAGATAAATTGCAGCTATTTCCCCTTTTTTGTGGAAATAGTGTGTCAGGAAAAAGTTCGTATAAAAAACGCAGGACTGAAGAAAACTACCGCTTTAATTCCTTTAGTTTTGACTGATACAAAAACATCTCATCCCGCATTTTTGCTGCAACGATAAAATCCAAATCTTTAGCGGCGGCTTCCATTTTCTTTTTAGTTTCGGTAATTTTAGCCGTTAATTGCTCTGCTGTCATATATTCTGCGTTGGCTTCAGCGGCAATGCCGGTATCCGAAGGTACTTCCTCATAAGAAACATTTCTTGCGCCGAGGGCATCAAGAAAAATATCTTTGGCTTCTCGTTTCACGGTTTTGGGAGTAATTCCCATCTTCAGATTGTACTCAGTCTGTTTTCGTCTCCTGTATTCTGTGGTATCTATGAGTTTCTGCATGGATTTGGTGATTTTATCTCCATAAAGAATCACTTTTCCGTCCACATTTCTTGCCGCTCTTCCTGCCGTCTGAATAAGGGAACGCTCCGAACGTAAAAAGCCTTCTTTGTCTGCATCCAGAATTGCCACAAGGCTCACCTCCGGCAAATCTAGCCCTTCCCTTAATAAATTTACCCCAATCAAAACATCTATAATCCCTTGTCGTAGTTCATTCAAAATATCCACCCTATCCAACGCATCCACATCTGAGTGGATATAGCGGCATTTGATTTTTAAATTATGTAAATACCCGGAAAGTTCCTCCGCCATTCTTTTAGTCAAAGTAGTAACCAAAACGCGATCTCCCTTTTTTATGGTATTGTCAATCTCATCAAGTAAGTCATCTACTTGATTGATGCAGGGCCTCACTTCAACGGGAGGGTCTAATAAACCGGTCGGCCTTACTATCTGTTCCACGATGACTCCCTGACTTTTTTCTAGCTCGTATTCTGCTGGAGTAGCCGACATGTAAATGACCTGAGGAATCATAGATTCAAGTTCATCAAACATAAGCGGTCGGTTATCAAGGGCTGAGGGAAGCCTGAACCCATGCTCAACCAGCACGAGTTTGCGCTGACGGTCTCCGTGATACATTCCCCTGAGCTGTGGAATCGTTACATGACTTTCGTCCAAAATCAGTAAAAAATCTTCTGGCAGGTAATCCAGCAAGCAATACGGACGACTGCCGGGGCTCCGTTGAGAAAGATAGCGGGAATAATTTTCAATGCCGGAACAATACCCCATTTCCCGCATCATTTCCATATCATTTTCAGTCCTTTCTCTTATACGGGTAGCCTCCATAAGCATTCCCTGCCTTTCAAAATAGACAATCTGCTGCATCAGCTCGTCCTGAACCTGATGCAAAGAGGCCTGAAGTACATCTCGGTTTGTAATGAAAAGGTTTGCCGGATAAACGGTATATTCTGTAAGGTTTTCTATTTTTTTACCGGAAGCAATATCAAAACGATGAATTTTTTCGATTTCATTTCCAAAAAAAACAAAACGAATTCCAAAATCATCGTAGGCAGGGAATAAATCAATTGTATCTCCGTTGACCCGAAAGGTTCCCCGACTAAATTCAATCTGATTTCTGTTATAAAACAATTTTACCAAACAATCCAGAAATACATTTTGGGTAATGATTAACCCGGTTTCTGCATGAAAAATATTGGCCTCATAATCTTCAGGCCTTCCAATACCATAAATACAAGAAACCGAAGCTACGATTATCACATCTCTTCTCCCGCTAATTAAAGCGGTAGTGGCTTTAAGCCGGAGTTTTTCAATATCCTCATTAACGGCAAGGTCTTTTTCTATATAGGTATTGGTTCCGGGTATATAAGCTTCAGGTTGATAATAGTCATAATAGGAAATAAAGTATTCTACACAATTTTCAGGAAAAAACGACTTAAACTCTCCGTACAATTGTGCGGCAAGCGTTTTATTATGACTGATGATTAAAGTAGGTTTTTGAACCTGCTGAATGACATTCGCGATTGTAAAAGTCTTCCCGGATCCCGTTACCCCCAACAAGGTCTGATACGGCTCGCCCTCCCTTAACCCTTGAGTCAGTTGCCGGATTGCATCAGGCTGATCTCCTGCAGGTTGATATTCCGAATGAATGATAAACTGTTTTTCTGTCATTGAGTGTATAAAATAGCGATAAATTGTATAAAACCTTTGTTTTTTTAATGGGCTACTCCAATAGGGTATCCTCCATTACGCCTAATTTTACTGAAAATATCAGGCTTATCTAAATTTTATTTCGCAAATATACCAATAATTTCTATTTTTGTTTACTTTTTTGTGATTTTGGCAAAAGCCTGAGAGCAAAAAATTTTTGATGGGTTTATTGTGTAGGCATAAAGAAAAAGTATTAACTTACGGCCCTTAGGGAAAGACTACAAAAGAAAGTACTTATTTTCACTTGTCCCGCTTTGCGGGTTCCTTTCGTATAAGCCAATTCTGTTAATTATCTTATACTCAGGAATGCCCCAAAATTTCGTTGGATTTTCTTGTGTCTCAAATCCGCCTTATTTTAGAACATCACTTCTGGGCGAAATTCTGAGTACTTTATTTCTTCGTAATTCCTTAAAATAGTAAAAGACTAAAAATGGAGATTCCCGTTTTATTTCATCTGACATCTAATCCACTTGTGAAAAAGGAAAGGTATGCCTGACTTAAAAAAAATCAACAATTCATTGGAAAAACTCCTGAGAAATGCTCCTATGAAAGTAGCGTTAGGAATCAACGCCCTACTTTTCGCTTTTTTTCTGTTCTTCTTTATCCCCTATTTTCAAACCAATGATGACACCTCAATGATGTTGTTTCTATCGGGTTTGTTGAGAACAGTAAAAAATACTGAATATGTCCTTTTTATCAATATTCTATTAGCAAGAGGGATAAAATCGTTTTATCTATTTCAACCCAGCGTTCAGTGGTACGGTCTCTTTTTGGTTTCCTGTGTATGGGCTGCTTACTGTTTTTTACTGTATCTGCTCCTGAAAACCCGCCCTTTTATGATTGTTCTTTTGGGTTATTTGTTTTTCTTTTTCACTATCGGATATACCGTTTTGGTTGGATTACAGTTTACCTCCGTGTCCGGAATGCTCGCTATCGCAGGCTTGACCGGGGTTTTCTATCCGGAAAATCCGCTTAAAAAACCACTACTTTGGGTGAGAAGTGCTGGTATCTTACTCTATTTCCTTTCCTGTTTATTGCGTTTTGAGGCCTGGCTATTGGTTTCTGTCCTCTATCTTCCCTTTATATTCTTCCTTTTTTTATCTGAAAAAAAGTCAATTATTAAGTCCATTTTCCCTTTCGGAATTTCACTTTTACTATGCTTTGCGTCCCTTTTTTATCATCAAGAAGAATATAGGAAACATGACAATTACGCCCGGTTCAACGCACTTAGGGGAGAAATTTTGGATTACAACGTCATAGATAAATTACAAGAGGAGAAAAAACAGGAAGTGTTAAGAGCAGTAAACTGGACTGACACAGAGCTTAATCTCCTTAATTCGTGGTTTTTTATGGAGCCGGAAGTGTATAGCGAAAAAAATCTCAAAAAAGTCGTTTCTCTTGCAAAACAAAATGCGGGCGAGCGGAAAGAGATTTGGTGGCAATCGGGGTTCTCCTTTATAAAAGAGACCCTCAAGGAGCAAAAAAAACATTTGATTATTAGCCTTTTATTTGTTTTTATCGCTCTATTCGGAATAAAAAAAGAGAATATCCCCTTCCTTTTCCTACAATTGATATTTATTTTTATCGTATTCTCAGGAATTACCTGGTATCTGAAGCCTCCTCCTCCAAGAATCGTAATCAACGGTTTAATGCTTATCCATTGGGTGGTACTTTTTTCATTAGGAGATGCGTTTAAAATCAGCGATTATACACAGACTCCTTTTCGGAAATTTGTATTATTGCTATCGGGAGCAGCCTTTTTGCTTTATCTATTGTATGCGTTTGCTATGATGAGGGTGTATCATGACGTTACTACCCGTTGCCTCGTTAATCAGCAAAACTTCAGGGAGGGAATACATCAATTAAAAAAGCAAATGAAGGCTTCTTCTCCTTTTTTTGTTTCTTGGGGTGTTTCGTTTCCATTTGAGTATGTTTCTCCCTTCCGGGACAACCGCTTTATGGATTCGATGTATGTATTTTCTCTTGGTTCTCTTTCCCGAAATGAAGCATCCGCTCAATTACTAGCGCATTTTCATTATGCTGATTTTCACAGAACAGTATTTGACGGGAAAATGATTTTTTTCATAAGAGAAGACCGAATTCTTCAGGATATTCCAACCCTGAGCCACTTTCAGCAAAAATATTATCAACAATCGCTTATTCCTCGTTATCATGGCAAACTGATTCGCGATGACAATCACATGTTTAGCTTTCAGGCTACTTCCGAAATCATCCCTGATTCTGTTCTTGCAAATCAACTAAAAAACCTTCGGTTGGAATAAAATCACCCCCTCCAGTAAAACAACCCTAAGGCTACCAGAATAGTGCCGGATACCCAGATTGCGGGCTGTATATACTTAGCTGAGGGAAAAGGATTTTCCCCCTTTAGCGGCTCAGGGGATTGTTTCCGAATCGTTTTTAACTCCTTGTAATTCATGCTGTCTTTATACACGAGAGAATGAAAAATCAAGGTATCTTTCCCTTGAATCTCAACCGGTTGGATAAAAGTACGAAAATATATTTCTTTATTCTTTTTCTGGCATAAAATTTCAGGGACAGACAAAGAAAGTACCGTTACAGAGTCCATACAATCGATTTTATAGGCCTCCGTTTTGTACAAACCCTTGATTTCCCTCAAGCATAAACCCGAATTTAACAGGAACTCTTTTATGAGTTTTTCACGTACCTCCGCATTGTTTACAGGCTGAGAGAGCAAGAAAGAAGTTGAAACGCCTACCCATAAAAAAAACACAAAGACACGCTTGAACGTGCCTTTGTGAATTAGAATTAATTTTTTTTTATTCATTTGCTCAGGGGCAGGCAACAGACATTTCCATAAGGTTTTCATCTGCCGGGCTTACAGCCAATCCTTTTGCAATGTAAGGTTTAGCGGCTTCGCAGTTAAAGTCTCCTCCGGCTGCTTTCCCTGCTGCGATTGCAAGATAACGGTAAGCATCGGTTAAGTATTCGTTTTCGTAGGGCAGTCTGTCTGCTTTTTCTCCTACATAATCAATGATTTTCTGATAATAAGGAGATGCACTCCCTATTTTTCCTTCTGCATTGTCTTTCTTGGATGCGATTGCAGCCAGCCAATAATAAGAAGCGATATACTTAGGACTAAACTTCGTGATTTCCGTAAAAGTCTTATTGGCATTATCATAGTCATTGGCAAAATAATACGCAAAACCCCATCTCAGATAATCTGTTGCATTTTGGATTTTCTCTGCTTTATCTTTTGCCAAAACATACAATTTACGGTATTCTGCTTCTTCAAGTGCTGCTTTAATCTTTTCTTCTTCATTCGGAGCGCGCTTTCTTACCGCCTCCGCAGAATCCACGAGGGGCTGATAAAGCGTATATTTAGAAGAGTCCTTCGCAATACTTTTTTCATAATTTGCGAGTGCTTGTTTTTTATCTCCGAGTTTCATCATGATTTTACCCATTTTTTCGAAGTCTTCTGCAATTGTATATTCCGCACCAATCCGCTCAAAGTATTTATCCATGAATTCCTTAGCTTTGGCTGTATTTCCCAGTTCATAATTACAATAGCCTGCCAAACGAAGCAAAACATTGGTAGTAGTATCTTTCAAGCAAGACTCAATTTCGGTAAGAGATTCCTTGTAATTGGCACTAAGGTAGAGGAATGAAGCGTATTTTGTACGTGCTCTCATATCATTTTTGGCAAGTTTTACATATTTTTGGTATTCATCCCGGGCTTTTTCATAGTTTCCGGCCTGATAATATCCATCTCCTCTTTCACGATAAGCCGGAGCAAAATCAGGGTCAGCATCGGTTGCTTTATTCAGATAGTTCAGTGCCTCAAGATAAATGGCAGTTCCTGCGTCTTTTTTTCCTTTGGCGTATAGTTCTGCTCCTTCTTTTAGCTTAATCAAGCCCAACTTATAGAAACCCTCCGCATATTTCGGATTTAACTCCGTAGCAGCTCTGTATTTTTTTTCAGGCAGGTCTTTTACTCCCTGTTTCAGGTACATATCCCCCAAAGCCACGTACGCCTTAGGATTTTTGGAATCCAACGCTTCCGCACGAGTAAAGGTAACTTCCGCAAAATCAAGGGCTGTTTTTTTGATGTTTTTTTCCTTATCTTCCAACACAATAGTTCTGCCGCCTTCAAGATAAGCGTATCCGATTGCATACAGAAGATTAATATCTTTTGTTTTATCATTTGCAATCGCTTTCTGTATTTGAACTTCTCCTTCTTTGCCTTTCTTTTCCTTCATCAACACCCTCCCTAAGCCTACGTAGTTGTAAGGGTATTTTGATTTGGCTTTTACCCCTTTATTAAATTGCTCGGTTGCTTTAGCATACTCTTCATCAGAATAGTATGCCATCCCCAACCAATAATAATTCTCAGGGTTTGCAGGGTCAGCAGTGATTAGTTTGTTAAGAATTTGTTTTGCCTGATTCGTATTTTCTGATTCAATTTCGGCAATTGCTTTTTGCAGTTCGGTTTGAGCAAAAAGACCGGTTGCTGTCATGGACAACAAACACATCATCAATATCCATTTTAAGTTTCGCATCTTTGGTTTGTTTAGATAATAATTAGAATTTCCTTGAGTTTTTTAAATTTATTATAATGACGAATTATAACGTATAAATATTCATTTTTTGTATAAATGATTATCAAGCGTGCACTAATCCCTCATTTTATTCTGATATTTCGGGTTACGGCATAATAAGGGACAAGACCTGACTTGAGAATTACCCTCTGTCCATTTTCTCCGTTACACAAAAACGACACGAAGCCCGTTCCTAGTCTAAAACCAGGTTCACGATTGAGGGAGTAAAGATACCTTGAAATCGGATAGCAATTGGCTTTGATGAGCCCCTGATAAGGTTTTATATATTTAGAGGTCCATTTGCAATCCGGAGTAGATTCCAATCCAACAATTTTTACATTTTTCAAAAAACCGGTTGCCTGTTTGTCGTCACTGTCGCTTACCCAATTTACCCCCAATATTCCGATTGCATTGGGCGTTTTGGCTACATACTCCAATACTTCCGGGCTTCCGTTTGCGGTAAAAGCTTTTTCGTACAATTTTTCTCCTTTCAGGATACTGTCTTTTATAAAGGTTACCGTCCCGGAGCGTTTATCATCATATACAAGCATGATATCTCCCAATGCTGAGGCTGGATTGATTTGCTTCCATTGCGTTATTTTACCTGTCAAAATCCCTCTGTATTGTTCCGTTGTAAGCACAGAATCTTTGTTGTCTTTATGGGCAATTAATGCCACAGCGTCTATTGCAATCGGCATCGGACGGTTAGAGGTATTTTGGGTCTTGATAAATGCCTCTTCTTCTTTGTTCAGGTTACGCGTTACAAGTGCAAGCCTGAATGAATCCGAATTAATCATTCTTTTAATCGCTTCTTCGCCGGGAAGATATACCGGATGAATTTTTGCTTTTGGATACAAACTCTGAAAAACATTGATTTCAGAATCAATGATAGGGCGAAAGTTTTCATCTACGGTAATATAAATCTCACCCGTAGTCGCTGATTCCCCGTTACCGGATTCTTTCTCACGAGACACAGGCGCATTACAACTTACAATCAGTACAATACCCAAAGTACACAATAAAATCCAAAATCCTTTTATCTGACGAGTCATACTTGTTCAATTATACCGCAAAGATAAGCCTTTCCGCCCATTTCCATAAAATAAAACATAAATTTTTATTTTGTCTGCTCTTTTTTCTGTGCTTATACCTAAAGAAACTCGTAATTTTGACCTACCCTAGCCTATCTTTCTGTTATAGGTATTATTTTATTCGTAATCTAATTCAGAAAATTTTCGGGTTT
>WBZP01006330.1_pt1 | contig 11734 bp, 7 predicted proteins | sample 5204301 | NCBI WGS metagenome assembly WBZP01 (sample SAMN12412401, study PRJNA552823) | activated sludge metagenome | isolation source: activated sludge from nitrification reactor of wastewater treatment plant... | place: USA: Pennsylvania | collected 2017
CATATGGTCGTCTGGATGTGCGTGTCGTCGATCATCGGCGTGCTGCTCGCCTTCCCGATGAAGCGCCGCTTCATCAACGACGAGCAGCTGCCGTTTCCCGAGGGGCGCGCGAGCGGCGTCGTGCTCGACGCGCTGTACTCGGGCACGGCGAACGAGGGCATGTACAAGGCGCGGCTGCTGGGCGGCACCGCGCTCGTCACCGGCGTCTACCAGGCGCTGATCAGCGACGGCTGGATGAAGCTGCTGCAGTTCAAGCTGCTGCGGATGGACCGCTGGGCCGGGATGAAGGAGCCGTGGACGTTCCACGAGCGCCTCGACGCCTACTACTACGCCGCGGTCGGCAAGGCGAGCCAGTACATCCCGACGATCCTGGGCACCGACATCCGCGCGCTCGGCCTGCGCCTCACTCTCGACGCCGCGATGCTGGGCGTGGGCGGCCTCATGGGCATCGCCGTGGCGACCAGCTGCCTGCTTGGCGCCTTCGTCAACTTCGTCGTCCTGGCGCCGATCATGATCCAGGCCGGCGACATCGCGGCCCGCGTGGGGCCGACCGGCGCGATCGTCCCGATCTCGCGCGCCGAGATCGTCAACCAGTGGTCGCTGTGGTGGGGCGTGACGATGATGGTCGTCGGGTCGCTCACGAGCCTCGTCGGCCGGCCGGAGATCTTCCGCGGGCTCTTCCGGCGCCGCGAGAAGAGCACCGGCGTCGACGTGCTGGCGCACATCGAGTTCCCACTATGGATCTCGGTCGTCGGCATCCCGTTGATGAGCGTGCTCGGCGCGTGGGCGACGCACGCGTTCTTCGGCGTGCCGTGGCTGCTGGCGTTCGTCTCGCTGCCGCTGATCTTCGTGCTGTCGATCATCTGCACCAACTCGATGGCGCTCACGTCGTGGACGCCGACCGGCGCGCTGTCCAAGATCACGCAGTTCACGATGGGCGCGATCGACCGCAGCAATCCGGCGAGCAACCTGATCCCGGCGGGGCTCACCTCCGAGATCGCGTCCAACGCGGCGAACCTGCTCTCCGACATCAAGCCCGGCTACATGCTCGGCGGCAAGCCGCGGCAGCAGGCGATCGGCCACGTGATCGGCATCTTCGCCGGCGCGATCGCGTGCGTGCCGCTGTTCTTCCTGCTGTTCCTGCCGGCGGACGCCAACGGCGTGCGCTCGGTGTCGACGATGGTCTCGGACACGTTCGCGTTCCCGGCCGCGCTGCAGTGGAAAGGCGTCTCCGAGCTGATCGCCAAGGGCGTGTCGGCGCTGCCGCGCTCGGCCGTCGTGTCGATGATCGTCGCCGCGATCGCCGCGGTCGTCATCGAGGTCGCGAGGATGGTGACGCGCGGCCGCTTCCCGCTCTCGGCGGTGTCGATCGGGCTCGGCGTCGTGCTGCCGCCCGAGTCGACGTTCGCGATGTGGGTGGGCGCGCTGGTCTTCTGGGTGATGGCCCGCCGCAACCGCGAGCAGGACACCCCGGGCTACCGGTTCTGGGTCGAGGGCATGGAGCCGATCTGCGCCGGGCTCATCTCCGGATCGGCGCTGATGGGCATCGGCAACGCGATCGTCAACGTGCTGCTCTAGGGCCCGCTCACACCGTCGGCACGGACGCGTTGCGCGGCCGCGCCCCGGCGCCGAGTCACACCGGCGCGCACATGGCCACGCCCAGCGGGCCGTGGCCCTCGGAGATCCAGCCCCGCGCCAGCATCGCCGCGCGCGTGGCCGTGCTGGTCGTGTAGCGGTGGTTGGATGCCGCGCCCCGTCCGTCGTTGTGGAGACCGTAGACCGGCAGCATCCCGGTCGGGCAGTTCCCCTCGCGCCCGGGCGCCGCGACGCCGAAGACGACGCGTTCCTGCTGCCAGCCGGCACCGTGCCGGGCGCCGCCGCACTCGCCGGCGCTCGACGAGTAGAGGTGCCAGCTCCGCGGCGCGAACGCGGTGGTGAAGAAGCGGCAGACGGCGGTCGTGCCCGGCGGGAGATCGGTGTAGACATTGAAGCTCTCGCCGGTGCGCGCCCAGCCGGCGACCGCGCCGCTGTCGAGCCGAGCGATCTCGGCGGGAGCGTCGGTGACGAAGTAGTGGTCCCACTCGGCGTGGCGGAACTCGACGGCGGCGCGCCGCGTGCCGCCGGTCGGCAGCACCGACAGGAAGCTCTCGGCCACGCCGGCGTTGGTCGCGCTGAAGCGGTCGGGCGGCAACGCGCCCAACCCGGCGCCGCGCCTGGCGAACCCGTGCAGGCAGAGGTCGTGGTCGCGCGCGACCTGCGCCTTCATCACCGCGAGGATCGCGTCGCGCGCCTCGATGAAGGTCGGGTCGACCGGCATCATCTTGTAGCCGGCGACGAGGTAGCGCTTCATCCGCGCCTGCGCCTCGGCGAACGACAGCCGCGGCCGGTCGTTGAGCAGGTTCGAGTAGCACTGCCAGAGCATCGAGCCCCAGACCTCGCCGGTGCGGTGCACTTCGGAATTGGGCCCGGCTGCCGTGGTCGCCGACCTCGTCCGCCGCGCCGGCAGCGCGTTGGCGTCGGCGACGTGGCGGAACGTCAGCGGGTTCTTCGCCATGTCGCGCGAGTACGGATACCGCCGCACGCCGAAGTACCAGGCGTTGCTGACGACGTCGGGCGCGAAGTCGGGTCCGCTCTCGGCAAAGGCGAAGCTCGCGTAGGTGCCGGCGAAGTCCGCGTTTGCAGGCTCGCCCCGGTCGACCTCCTTGACCAGCAGCAGCAGCGCGTGGAAGTCGGCGAACCCCTCGCCCATGCCCTCGGCCTGAACGGTCGTCAGGCCGTTGGCGTTGCCCACCAGGCGGTTGCTGATGTAGTGGCCCCACTCGTGGGCGACCAGCGTGTTGTCGACGGCGCCGTCGCGCGGGACACCCGCCCGGCGGGCGATGCGCATGGCGACCGGCTCGCCCCGGTCGAGGGCGGCCTTGACCTCCATGCCGTCGGCCTGCGTCACCGACACGACCGGGGTCGTCAGCGTCGCGTCGTCGCCGCCCATCGAGATGCCGCCGGCGACGTTGTTGACGACCAGCACGCCGGCCGCGCGGGCGTCCTGCGCATTGCGTACCTTGACGACGAACAGGCAGTCGCCGCGGTCGACGACGGCGATCTTCCCGGCGACGGCCGCGGCGTTGTCGAACGGCGAGCAGCCGTCGGTGGACGACGGTCCGTCGGTGGTCGCGGCATCGCGCGCGACGACCAGCCCGGCGGTCACGTCGAACGACGCCGGCCCGAACGACGCGGTGCCCGCATCCCGGAGGCCGGCGATGGCCGCGGGTGCTACGACCTTGGCCAGCGCGACCGAACTCGACCACAGGTACATCCGCATCCGCGGCCGGGCGCCGTCGGCGGGCGTGGTCATGTCGGCGTTGTCGGTGTTCGCATAGTCCTGCGCCTCGGCGATCAGGCTGTCGGCGCCCAAGCCCCCGCGGCCGAAGTTGCTCTCCTGCCCGTTGCCGGCCGCCTCGTCGAATCCGGCGTCGTAGTACCAGTCGTGCAGGTAGTTGATCATGTAGAACATGTTGGTCACCGCCGCCATCACCTGCGCCCGGCTCGATGCCGGCGCCGCCGCCGGGTCGTGGCGGTGATCGAACACGCCGGGCGCACTCACGCAGGCGTGCAGGTCGCCGGTGACGGGCGCGGCGAGGTTGCACTCGTCGGGGTCGGCGGGGCCGAAACCATCGGGGGCCGCAATGTTCGCGAACGCCTCGACGTTGTTGCCGATGGTTCTCGTCGCGCCGTCCGGCAGCCACGGATCGTTGCGGCTGAACGGCAGGTTGGCGAGCGTGACGAGGTTCGCCGCCACCAGCGGCGCCTGATAGCCGTCGGGGACGCCGGTCGGGTGCGGAAAGCCGTTGCGGCCCGCCGGCCCCGGCAGCGGCAGGTGGTCGCCGCCGGCCTCGGCGTAGACGCGATAGGCAAACGCCGCGTGCGCGGTCTGGTTGTGCCGGAAGAGGATCCGCCCGTCGGCGGCGGCGACGACCTGCGCGTGGCTGTCGGTCGCGCGCGGCCAGGCACCGTCCCGGACCTCGGTCTCGACGTAGTAGGCGGCGACGAGCTCGGTGCCGATCCGGAACCACACCGGCTTGACGCGCACCGGGGTCGCGAGCTCCGCGCCGTCGTCGCCGCGTGCGCCGGCCGGCAGCGCGAGACGGACGTAACCTCCCTCCGCGGCCACCGGCTGCAGCAAGGCGGCGGTCGCCGGCGGAAAGCCCTGCTCGGCCAGTGCCGCGGCGGCGGCACTGGCCGGCCCGCGGTCCGGCGCGGCACGCTTGACCGCCACGCCGCGCGTTCCGGCCAGCGCGCCGCCCAGGGCGATGAACTCGCGCTCGCGATCGAGCAGCACGTTCGCGTACTCGCGGAACACCTCGATGCCGTCGACCGCGTTGCCGAAGCGCACGATCGCCGCGCCGTCGGGCAGCCGCTGCAACTCGCGCAGCGGCAGCGCCGCCACCTCGGCGGCGGTCAGCCGGTACTCGTCGGCGAGTTCCGTCAGGTGGGCGCGGGCGGCGGCCTCCGGTGCCAGCGCGCGCTTCCCCGCCAGGCGCCCTCCCCGCAACGCCAGCGCCGCGCGCGCCGCATCGCCCCCGGCGAACGCGCGCACGCCGACCCGCGCGTCCACCGTGCGGTCGGTGTCGACCGCGACGTCCGCGGCGACGTCGATCGGCGGCAGGCGGCGGGCATCGGCAGGAACGGCGCAGCCGAGCAGCGACAGGACGAGCGCGGCGAGTGCGCGGCGGTTCGAAAACGGAATGGCCATCGGGTCCGGGATTCCTGTGCGGGCACGAGGGGGGCGGTGCGCGGTCGGCGCGCCGCCGCTTGGCGCAGGCGGCGGCCGCGGCCGCTATTGAACCACAGCGTGCGGCGGCGCACTGCCGCGCCGCAGCGATCCCCCGTCGGCCAGGAGCCACAGGCATTCGCAGTTCGCCGGCTTGGTCGGCAGGATGGCGTCCGCGGCGAGGCCGTCCGCCACGCGGACGATCACGTCGATCGCCCAGCCGTGGGTGACGACCAGCACGCGCTCGCCGCGATGCCGCGCGGCGAGCGCGTGGACGGCGTTTTGCACGCGGGCGGCGAACGCGTCCATCGTCTCGCCGCCGGCGAAATCCCCCGCCGGGTCGCGCTCCCGGATCTGCCGCAGGAGCTCCGGGCGCGACCGGGCGAGAGCCGACTTGGCGCTGCCTTCGATGGCGCCGAAGTGCCGCTCGCCGAGCCCGGCGTGGAGCTCCGGATCGGGTAGCCGCAGGCAGCGGGCGATGATCAGCGCGGTCTCGCGCGAGCGGGCGAGCGTGCTCGCGTGGACGGCGCGGATGCCGGAGCCCTCGAGCGCGGAAGCGAGCGCGCGGGACTGGCTGCGGCCGGTGTCGTTGAGCGGCACGTCGATGCTGCCCTGGAGGATCCCCTGCGCGTTCCAGTCGGTCTCGCCGTGGCGGACCACGCAGAGCTCCGCCACGGGGCCGCGATCGACCAGGTCGCCGGCGGACATCGGGAGCGGCACCTGCGCGGAATCGTGCTGCCGCTTCAATCGCGGAACGCGGGTGAGCGCCCCTCGGCCATCGACCGGCCGGCCTCGGCGAGGTCGGCCGACAGCAGCATCGCGGCGTTCCACGTCGCCACGTGGTCGAGCCCGTCGGCGACCGTGTGGTCGCGCGCGTAGTTGAGCATCTCCTTGCTGCCGCGGATCGACAGCGGCGACTTCGCGGCGATCGAACGCGCGATCGCGAGCACGCCTTCCTGCAGCGCCTCGGGCGTGTCGAAGCAGCGGTTGACGAGGCGGATCGCCTGCGCCTCGGCGCCCTCGACCCTGCGCCCCGTGTAGGCGAGCTCGCGGGCGAGTCCGTCGCCGACGAGGCGCGGCAACCGCTGCAGCGTGCCCAGGTCCGCGGTCATGCCCACGTCGATCTCCTTGACGCTGAAGTACGCGTTGGCCGAGCAGTAGCGGATGTCGCAGGCGCAGACGAGGTCGACGCCGCCGCCGATGCAGGGGCCCTGGACCGCGGCCAGCACCGGCTTGCGGCAGCGCTCGATCGAGGTCAGCGTGTCCTGCAGGTCGAGGATGATCCGGCGCAACTTCTCGCGGCTGCGCCCGTCGCAGTCGTCGCGCACCAGCGCGCCGATCCCGGCCAGCGACGCGAGGTCGATGCCGGCGGTGAAGTGGCGGCCGTTGGCGGTGAAGACGCCGACCCGCGCTTCGGGCGTCTCGTCGAGCCAGCGCATCGCCTGCCGGATCTCGCCCCACATCGGCAGCGTAATCGCGTTGGCCTTGTCGGGGCGATCGAGCGCGATCGTGGCGACGCCGTCGGCCAGCGTGACCGCAAGATTCCTGAACTCCATGTCGTCTCCAGCGTCTGCCTGGGCTCCCGGGCCGCTGCGCCCGTCGCCCCGGCGCAAAGTCAGTCCTGCGCCTCGCGCGTGTAGGGCTCGCGCAGCTGCACCGGCGCGCGCCGCTTCCCGCGCATCCGGATGTTGAGCATCTCGACGGCGACCGAGAACGCCATCGCGAAGTAGATGTAGCCCTTGGGCACCTTCTGACCCAGGCCCTCGGCGACGAGCGCCATTCCGACCACCAGCAGGAACGACAGCGCGAGCATCTTGATCGTCGGGTGCGTGGAGACGAAGCGCCCGATTGCCGAGGCGAACAGCATCATCAGTCCCACCGAGACCACGACCGCGGCGATCATCACCGGGATGTTGTCGACCATGCCCACGGCGGTGATGATCGAGTCGAGCGAGAACACGATGTCGATGACGATGACCTGCAGGATCACCGCGGTGAACGTCGCGCGGACGGCGCTCGAGGACTCGCCCTCGACGCCCTCGAGCAGCTGGTGGATCTCGTGGGTGCTCTTCCACAGCAGGAAGAGGCCGCCGACGATCAGGATGAGGTCGCGGCCCGAGATCGCCTTGCCCAGCACGGTGAACAGCGGCGCGGTGAGACCGACCATCCACGACAGCAGCAGCAGGAGCGCGATGCGCATGAACATCGCGAGGAAGAGGCCGATCCGGCGCGCCTTCTCGCGCGTGGCGACCGGCAGCCGGTCGACCAGGATCGAGATGAAGATGACGTTGTCGATGCCCAGCACCAGCTCCAGCGCCGTGAGGGTCACGAACGCGATCCAGGCCTGCGGATCGGCGAGCAGCGTCAGGGGGTCCATGGCAGTGGCGTGCAGCGCGCTTCGCTTGCATCGACGGGCATGACCGCGGATTATACCGGCCGGCCGCCGCCGAAGGCCCTCGGCGTGCGGCCGACCGGGCCGGGCCGGGCCGGGCGCGAAGCGCCGACCGGGGCGTCGCTTGACGCCGATCAATCCGCCGTGCCTCCCGTTCGCTACGATGATGCGCTCGGGATGCCGCGCCCGCCGGTCGGGACGCACGCGTGGCACCCGCGTCAACTGGAGGCAAGCGATGGCGACGATTCCGATGAGCCCGGTGGATGCGGCCTGGTACCACATGGACGGTCCGGCCAACCTGGCGATGGTGACCGGCATCGGGCTCTCCAGCCAGCCCTTCGACTTCGAGGCCGTGAAGGACCTCTACGCGCGCCGGATCGTCGCCTTCGCGAGGTTCCGCCAGCGCGTCGTCGAGCGCGGCTTCCCGATCGCGAGCCCGTGCTGGGAGGACATGCCGGGCTTCGACATCGACCAGCACGTCCACCACGTCGCGCTGCCGGCGCCGCACGACCACGCCGAGCTCGTCCGCCTGATCGACGACATCGCGAGCGCACCGCTCGATCGCGAGCAGCCGCTGTGGCAGCTCCACGTCGTCGACAACGTCGAGGGCGGCGGGGCGATGATCCTGCGCTACCACCACTGCATCGCCGACGGCACCGCGATGATGGAAGTGCTCCGCCACCTCGCCGACGAGGGTTCGGCGCTGCAGGACCGGGAGGGCCCGCCATCGGCCGCCGCCGACGGCGACGAAGCCAGTGCGTCCGGCGGCACGCTCGAACCGTCGCTGGGTGCCCTCGGCCGCACGGCCGGCAAGCTGCTCTCGGCCGCGGTCGACGCGATCACCCATCCGCAGGCGCTCCTCGAGCGCGCGGCGCTGGCGCTGCAGGGCACCGAGATGCTGGTCAACGAGCTCCTGAAGCGGCCCGACCCCAGCTCGCCGTTCAAGGGTCGGTTCGGCCTGCGCAAGCGCGTCGCCTGGTCGCACCCGATTCCGCTCGACGACGTCAAGGAAGTCGGCGGCGTCTACGGCGCGAAGGTCAACGACGTGCTGGTCGCGGCGACGACCGGCGCGCTGCGCAGCTACCTGCGCGGCCGCGGCGTCGACGTCGACGACACGACCGCCCGGGCGATGGTCCCGGTCGACCTGCGCCGGCCTGAACGCGCGCGCAGGCTCGGCAACGAATTCGGCCTGGTGATCCTCGACCTCGCCGTCGCGGTTCGGCGCCGCAAGGACCGGCTGGCGGCGACCAAGGCGCGGATGGACGCGCTCAAGCGCTCTCCCGAGGCGCTCGCGATCCTGGCGCTGTTCAACCTGTTCGGTCGGGTGCCCAAGGCGGTCGAAGACATGGCCACCGACCTCTTCGCCAGCAAGGCGAGCATCGTGATGACCAACGTCATGGGGCCGCGGGCCATGCTGAAGTTCGCGGGCGTGCCGCTCGAGCGGATGATGTTCTGGGTGCCGCACCCGGGCCGCCAGCTCGGACTGGGCGTCTCGATCCTGTCCTACCGCAACGGCGTGACGCTGTCGGTGATCGCCGACGCGCGCCTCGTGCCCGATCCGGAAACGATCACCCGGGACTTCAATCGCGAGTTCGCCGCGATGCTGCGGCAGGCGCGACAGGATGCCGCGGCGACGCCGGCACCCAAGTCGGTGGGGGCGCCGCGCCGGGCGGCTGGAACCGCATCGGGCAAGGCCGCGCCGGCGAAGGCTTCGGCGGGCAAGCCCGTACCGGTCAAGGCCGCACCGCGCCGGGCGCGCAAGTCGCCGGCGGCGAACAAGCGGGGGTGAGTCGCGGCGCGCGCCGCGGTCTGCTCGGGGTTCGCGGCGGGCTTTCGCCCCGGCGTCGTGCCGCCCGCGGCGGCGCGTCGCCGGTCGCTGCTATGATCCTGCACTGCCCGACAGGCGAACGATGCTCGAAGCGCGCGACCTCTGGAAGTCCTACGGCGACGCGCCCGCGGTCGCCGGCGTTTCGCTAGCCGCGGCAGCCGGCGAGATCGTCGGCCTGCTCGGACCCAACGGCGCCGGCAAGTCGACGACCGTCGCAATGCTGTGCGGGCTCCTGCGCCCCGATCGCGGGACGGTCGCGCTCGACGGCGAGCCGCTCGCCGGCGACGCGGACGCGGCCAAGCGGCGGATCGGCCTCGTCCCGCAGGAGATCGCGCTGCACGAGGACCTCTCCGCGATCGGCAATCTGCGGCTCTTCGGCGCGCTGTACGGCGTCCGCGGCGAGCTCCTGCGCGAGCGCTGCGCCAGCGCGCTCGCGCTCGTGGGGCTCGCCGGGCGCGCCGGCGCGAAGCCGGCCACGTTCAGCGGCGGCATGAAGCGTCGGCTCAACCTCGCCTGCGCGCTGGTGCACGACCCGGACGTGCTGATCCTCGACGAGCCCACCGTCGGCGTCGACCCGCAGAGCCGCAACGCCATCTTCGCCAACCTCGAGGCGCTGCGCGACCGCGGCAAGGCCCTCGTCTACACGACGCACTACATGGAGGAAGTCGAGCGCCTCTGCGACCGCATCGTCATCGTCGACCACGGCCGCGTCGTCGCCGCCGACACGCTCGAAGGGCTCGTCGGCCTGCTGCCGGCAAGAGCAACGCGCCGGCTGACGATCGAGGGATTGGTCGACGACGAGGTCGTCGCCTGGCTCGCCGGGCGCGGGATCGCCGTCGATGCCAACCGCACCGACGGCGCGCTCGAGGACGTGTTCCTTCACCTCACCGGGCGCGCGCTGCGCGACGGGCCATGAAGAGCGGAGCGCGCAACGCGAGGGGTTCACGGTGAGTCCGCTGCTCGCCCTCGCCCGTTCGGACATCGTCCGCTACCTCTCCAACCGGCGCGCGCTGCTGGTGACGCTGGCGGCGCCGATCCTCATCGCCGCGTTCTTCGGCGCGGTGCTGGGCGACCCGCAGCGGAAGCCCTCGCGCGTGCCGATCGCGATCGTCGACCTCGACGCGTCGGCAGTTTCCGCAAGCATCGTCGGCGCAATCAGGGCCGACGCGGCAGTCGCCGTCGACGAACTGGCCGAGCCGGCGGCGATCGAGGCGGTGCGCAAGGGCAAGGTGCGCGCCGCCGCGGTGATTCCCGCCGGCTTCGGCGCCGCGGCCGCGCGCGCGCTGCTGCTGCCCGGCGCGACGCGGCCGGAGGTCGTCATCCACTACGACCCGTCGCAGGCGATCGCCGTGTCGATCGTCAAGGGCGTGCTCGCCGAGCAGGTGATGAAGGCCGTCACGCGCGCCGCGTTCTCGCCGGAGTCGGGGGCCCCGATCATCGCCGACGTCCGCGACGCCGTGCAGAAGAGCGACCGGCTCGACGCGCCGCGGCGACGCGACCTCCTGGCGCTCTTCGACAGCGTCGAGCGGGTGCAGCAGCCGGATGCCGCCGGCGCAGGGCCCGCCGGGGCGACGCCGGCATTCTCGATGCCGTTCGCGACCCGCGAGCAGGAGGTCACCTCCGGCGCGGGCCGCAAGTACAACAGCTATGCGCACGCGTTCGCGGGGATGAGCGTCCAGTTCATCCTCTTCATGGGCATCGAGCTCGGCATGGCGGTGCTGCTGATGCGAAGGCAGGGCCTCTGGCAACGGCTGCGCGCGGCGCCGGTCTCGAAGCGCCTGCTGCTCGGCAGCCGGATCGCCTCCGGGACCGTGATCGCGCTGGTGCTGCTGGCCGGCATCTACGCCGCGGCGATCGCCGCCTTCGGCGTGCGCATCGAGGGGAGCCTCGTCGGCTTCGCCGCCGTCGCGGTCGCATTCGCCGTGCTCACCGCGACCTTCGGTCTGCTGATCGCTGCCGTCGGCCGCACGCCGGAGGCCACCCGCGGCATCGCGATCGTCGCCACGCTGCTGCTGGTCATGCTCGGTGGCGCGTGGGTGCCGACGTTCGTGTTTCCCGAGTGGCTGCAGACCGCCACGCTGGTCGTGCCCACGCGCTGGGCGATCGACGGCCTCGCGGCGATGACCTGGCGCGGCCTGCCGCTCGACGCCGCGCTCGCGCCGGTCGCGGTGCTGCTGGGGTTTTCCGCCCTGTTCGGGTGGATCGCGGTGCGACGTTTCGACTGGGAAGAGTAGCGAGCCGCACCGGTGGCCGGTGCGAATCGGCTCTATAATGGCGGCGGCCCGCAGCGACGACGCCGCCGGACGGCGCCGCGCAGCGCGGCGCCCACCACCGAAGGACGCTCCTCATGTTCCAGCACATCCTGGTCGGCATCGACTCCCGCCTCGCAGCGCAGCGCGCGCTCGAAGTCGCGGTCGATCTCGCGAAGTCGCAGGGCGCCACGCTCGAGGTCACCCACGCGGTCGACGAGGCGCTGATGCGGCAGGCGCGCGGTGTGGCCACCGACGACATGCGCGCGAGCTTCAATGCGGCGCTGGAGCAGGAAGGCCAGTCGGTGCTCGATCACGCGGTCGCACGCGCGCGCGCGCTCGGCATCGAGCCGAAGGCGCGGCTGCTGGTCTCGGCGAGCCAGCACCCGGCCGAGCAGCTCGCCGAGGCGGTGAAGGCGTCCGGCGCCGACCTCCTCGTCGTGGGCGCAGCGACCACCAGCGGACTGACGCGGTTCCTGCTCGGCAGCGTGACCGAT
>WBZP01006333.1_pt1 | contig 11731 bp, 10 predicted proteins | sample 5204301 | NCBI WGS metagenome assembly WBZP01 (sample SAMN12412401, study PRJNA552823) | activated sludge metagenome | isolation source: activated sludge from nitrification reactor of wastewater treatment plant... | place: USA: Pennsylvania | collected 2017
CTGCCTCGCCGAAAACGGCGGCAAGCTGATGACCACCGGCGCACAGGCGGAGTGCTACGCCAAGTACTACATCGGGCTCCACATTGAAACTGGCGCTGCCGCCGTCAAGTTCAGTGCTCCGATCAAGGTCACCCTTGGTGGCACCGAGCAGACCCTGACGTCGCTCGAAGGCCAGACCTACGCCACCATGGGCACTATCCGCACAGCCCTCGCCGCTGACCAGAAGGCCCTCGCCGACGCCGGCAACAAGACCGCCGCCGACGCCCGCCAGAAGGATGTCGATGCGACCGCCGCCCAGCGGACGACGCAGCAGACCGGCGAAACGCTCCGTGGCCTGCTCCTGACCTCGTACGGGTTCAGCATCTTCGGTGACAAGGCCAACACGGTCGCGCAGATCACCTTCGTCCTCGCCGCGGTCCTCGCTCTGCTCAGCATCGCCGGCTTCGTCCATGCCTGGATGGCCAAGGACCACCTGGTCTTCGACCACAAGGATCAGCCCGCCGCTCCCGGCAAGCCGGTCGCAGCGAACTGACCACCAACCAAAGCTCTCCTTTCGGGAAAGGCCGGTCGAAGGACCGGCCTTTCTCGTTGTGCGCGGCGCGGGCGGCGCTTTCACCTTTTCGTGCATTCCGCTACGTTGCCGCCGGCCCATATCGCGCGGCTTCAGCACGCAGGGCTTCGGAGGCTTGCCATGGCGAACTCGAGTACGGAACGCAGCGCCGCTGAACGGCGCAGGGAAGAAATCGAGGCGCTCCTCGCCGCGGACGACCGCCGGGACTTCGCGTTCGCCGAACGCGGCTTCATCGCCACCCGGGAAGACCCGGTCATCCCTCGCGACAGCGGAGGCGTGGCCTCGGACCTGCGCGGCTACGACTTCCTGGCCGGGCCGCCCGCGGAGACGGTGAACCCGAGCCTCTGGCGCCAGGCCCAGATCATCACCAAGCACGGTCTCTTCCAGGTGATGGAGGGCATCTACCAGGTGCGCGGGTTCGATGTCTCCTCGGTCAGCTTCATCGATGCGGGCTCCGGCTGGATCGTCGTTGACCCGCTGACCGGCGTGGAGCAGGCACGCGCGGCCTTCGAGCTGGCGACGGCCCACCTGGGCGCGAAACCGGTGCTCGCGGTCATCTACTCCCACAGCCACACGGACCACTACGGCGGCGTGCGCGGCATCGTTTCGCCGGAGGATGTGGCCGCCGGCAAGGTGCAGGTGATCGCGCCGGAAGGGTTCCTCAAGGAAGCCGTCTCCGAAAACATCATCGCGGGGCCGGCCATGCTTCGGCGGGCGCGGTTCCAGTTCGGAGGCACGCTGCCGCGCGGGCCGGAGGGCGAAGTGACCTCCGGGCTTGGGCCCGGCATCCCCAGCGGCACGCCGTCGCTCATCGCGCCCACGCTGGATATCACGCGCACCGGCCAGACGCTGACCATCGGCGACATCACCATCGAATTTCAGCTCACGCCGGAGACGGAAGCGCCGGCCGAGATGAACTTCTACCTGCCCGCCAAACGCGCGGTCTTCATGGCCGAAAACGCGAACCTGACGATGCACAACCTGCTCCCGGCGCGGGGTTCGCTCGTCCGCAACGCGAAGGGCTGGGCTGACTACCTGACGGAAGCCATCCGGCTGTTCGCGGGCCGGAGCGACGTGATGTTCGCCGCCCACGGCATCCCGCGGTTCGGCCAGGGCGAGCTTACGGCGTTCCTTCGCTCCCACCGCGACGCCTACAAGTACCTGCACGACCAGACGGTCAGGCTGATGAACAACGGCCTCACGCCGGCCGAGATCGCCGAAGAGATCCGCCTGCCCGAGTCACTTTCGAAGCAGTGGTACAACCGCGGGTACTACGGGACCATGAGCCACAATTCGAAGGCGGTCTACCAGCGCTACCTGGGCTGGTACGACGCGAACCCGGCGAACCTCTGGCGGCTCCCGGTGGAAGAGGAATCGGCGCGCTACGTCGAAGCGATGGGCGGCGCCGCCGCGGTGCTCGCGCGCGGCAAAGAGGCGGCCGCGGCCGGTGATCTGCGCTGGGCCGCGACCTTGCTGAATCATCTCAACTTCTCCGGCAGCGGCAGCGCCGAATCCCGCGAGGAGCTGGCCCGCGTCTATACCCGCCTCGGCTACGAAGCCGAAGCGGGCTCGTGGCGGAACATCTACCTCAACGGCGCGCAGGAGCTGCGGGCGGAAGCGCAGCCCCCGAGGCCGGCGCCGTTCCGGCCGGAAGTCCTCGGCGCGGCGACGACAGCGATGATCCTCGATGTGGCGGCAGTCCGGCTGAACCCGGAGAAGGCGGCGGGGCTCGCCTGCACCCTCAACATCGAGTTGACGGATACCGCCCAACGAGTGGTGATCTCCGTGGCCAACGGCGTGCTGGTCCAGGAAGAGGATGTCGTCGAGGCAGACGCGGACGCGACGATTCGCCTCACCAGGCCGGAGTTCCTGATGACGCTGTTCGGCGTGGTCCCCGCCGCGACGCTGATCGCCTCCGGTGGGATCGGCGTGGAGGGCACGGGCGGGCTGTACGAGGCGGTCGCGGCCGCTATCGAGGCGCCGATTGGGAATTTCAACGTGGTGGTGCCGTAGGCGCGGGATCCGGATTGCTAGCCCGGAGCGACAGCGACGCGGTTGGCCGGACTGCTGCCGGGGCCGAACCGAGAAACGCTTTCGCATGGCGGTCCTGTGTGGGGCAACATCCCACCGCTCCTTACCAGTCGCGGCTCAGATGCGGGGGGCTCAGATGGGGGCCGCGCAGATGCGTGCGGTGGATCGCGGATGCTGGCGTTTAGCCGAGCAGGCCTTCGATGGCGGACGTGACCGCCGGGTCTTCGGGCGTGGTCTGGGGGCCGATCTTCTGGACGACGTTGCCGTCCCGGTCCAGCAGGTATTTCTGGAAGTTCCAGAGCACATCGCCGCCGATCGGTTCGGGCATCGTGGTGATTTCCCGGTAGAGTGGGTCCATGTCATCGCCCTTCACCGAGATCTTCGCGAACATCGGGAACGTGACGCCGTAGTTGATCTCGCAGAACTCGGAGATCTCATCGTTGCTGCCGGGTTCCTGGCCCATGAAGTTGTTGGCCGGGAAGCCCAGGATCTCGAAGCCCTTCTCGTGGTACTGGTCGTAAATGGCCTGGAGCCCCTTGTACTGCGGCGTGAGGCCGCACTTGCTTGCGGTGTTCACCACCATGACGACCTTGCCCTTGTACTGCGAAAGGTCCTCGTCTTTGCCGTTCAGCCGCTTCATCGTCCGTTCCAAAACCATCGCGTCACCCCCTCAAATGAACCACGATCGTAGTCGAACCGGCGGCAGTTCGTCAGGCCCGCGCCCGGAGGCTCGCGGCCCACTCCACGATTGCCCGCGCGGCATCGTCCGGCGAGGTCGCGGTGGTATCGAGGACGAGGGTGTTGGGGTGGCTGGTTTCGAAGAGCGGGATCTCGTCGTTCAGGTGCGCGATGAGGATGGGATCGATCAGCTTCATGCGCTCGACGCGTGACTCGTTGGCGGCGCGCTCCATCAGCTCGCTCGTCTGGCAGCGAAGCAAGACCGGCACGAAGAGGCTGTCGCGGTCGGCAGCAAGCTGGACCATCTCCTCGAAGGCAGCGAACTCCGTCGCGCTGCCACCCTGGATGTAGTTCGTGAAGACGTAGGAAAGCTCCGGGGGAGCGACGTTCCGGACCGTGTCCAGGACGGCCGCGCGGACCTGACCGACTCGGGGCCAGATGGTTGGCGGCAGCGGCGTCACCCCATCAGGCGCGATGACGTTGAAGATGACGTTCGCGATGCTGTGGTTATCCACGAAGCGGGCGCCGGTCAGCTCCGCAACGCGCTTGCCGATGGTGAATTTGCCGACGGCGGGTGTGCCGATGAGGTGGTAGATGACGGGTTGCATGAGCGGGAAAGTGTAGCCCAGCGGGCGCGTTTCGCTCGGCGCGCGCCTTCCGTACTATTCCGCGTCATGGCTGACCACTACGACATCATCATCATTGGCGGCGGGATCGCAGGCAGCGGCCTCGCCACCGTGCTCGCGCGCGCCGGCAAGAAGGTCCTGCTCCTCGAGAAGTCGCTCGAGTTCCAGGACGTGGTGCGCGGCGAATGGATCGCGCCCTGGGGCGTGCTCGAAGCGCAGCGCACCGGTCTCTACGGCGACCTCTGCTCGGCGAACGATTACCACATCCCGCGCCACATTGAATACGGCGACGGGCTGGACCCGGCGGCCGGCGAATCGCGGGCGCTGGCGCTGGCGATGCTTCCGGGCGTGCCCGGGCCGCTTTCCCTCGGCCACCCGCAGGCCTGCCAGGCGCTTTTCGACGCCGCAGTCAAGGCCGGCGCCACCGTGGTCCGCGGCGCGGAAGGCGTCCAGGTGAACGCTGGGGCCGCCCCTTCGGTGACGTACACGACCGGCGGGGCTTCGCAGACGGCCCAGGCGCGGCTGGTGGCGGGCTGCGACGGCCGCGGGTCGGTTGTGCGGCGGCAGGCCGGGATCGAGCTGCTGCAGGAGGAGACGCACCACTACTTCGCCGGGATGCTGGTGGAGGGCGCGGATGACTGGCCGGTCGACGTGCAGTCGATGGGCACTGAGGGAGACGTGCAGTACTTCGTCTTCCCGCAAGCGCCGGGCAAGCTGCGGCTCTACCTGAGTTACGGGCTCGACCAGAAAAGCCGCCTTGCGGGGCGCGATGCGGGCCAGAAGTTCCTGGAGGCGTTCCAACTGTCGACCGTGCCAAACAGCGAGTGCATCGCGAAGGCGCGCATTGCCGGACCCTGCCACGCCGTCCCGAACCAGAGCACATGGGTCGATACACCGGTGGCGCCGGGGCTCGTGCTGCTCGGCGACGCCGCCGGCTACAACGACCCGATCATCGGCCAGGGCCTCTCGGTGACGCTGCGCGACGTGCGCATCGTGAGCGAATTGCTGCTCGGTTCGGACAACTGGGGCGAAGCGCTCTTCCAGCCGTACGTGGAAGAACGGCGGGAGCGGATGCGGCGGCTGCGCGTGGCGGCGGCGATGGATTCGGTGGTGCACGCCGAATTCGGGCCGGAGGCCACGGCGAGGAAGCTGCGCATCATGGCCAATCCCATGCTGGCGATGGCCCGCGGCGCGGCAATGGTGGGACCGGATTTGCTCCCGGCCGAAGCCTTCAGCGACGAAGCGATGGAAGCCGTGCGCAACGCCTGAGGGCAGTGCCGATTGGCGATTGGCGATTGCCGATTGGGGCGCCTCGCGGTGGAAACGAAGAACCATGGCCGGATCGGCAGACCGTCGATCAACAGTCGTCAATCGACAAGCCATCATCAGGACGCCCAACAAGGCCCCCGGCGGCTCAAGTCCGGGGGCCTCGCTGGAGAGGTAGGGAAATCCTGGGAATGGGGACGGCTTAGACGGCGACGCCCTCGCGGCCGGCGGCCGGAGCCGTGGACTTGCGGCTGCCGAAGACCCGGAAGAAGCGCCCGCGCACGGCGTCCTCGCTCTGCGCGGCGGGCGCGCAACGGACCCCGGCAAGCTGGCCGGCGATGTCGCTGAAGACCACCGCCGCCGGCGCCGTCGAGCGGTACATGACGACGGGCACGCCAACCTGGCTGGCCTTGCGGACGTTGCGGTCGAACGGGACTTCGAAGTTGACGGGGCGGCTGATGGCGAACTCGACATCCTTCTTCGTGGCGCCGCCGGGCACGTCATGCCCGTGGATCAGGTTCACCAGCACCCGGTCATCCTTCAGTCCCCTGAGCTCCAGGTGCTCAACCAGCAGCGACGTGTTCTTCAGGCTGGTGAGGTCCGTGCTCGTCACCACCACCACGCGGTCCGCCAACTCGACCGCGGCGCCGACCACGTCATTGAACGTGCCGGGCGTGTCAAGGATGACCACGTCGAAGATGGAAGCGGCGAACTTCACCATCGTCTGGAGTTGTTCGACGGAGCAATTCAGCCAACTGCGGTAGTCGCGGGGAGCGGGGAGGACGTAGGCGCCGGAGTCGTGGCGCAGGAGCACCTTGCGGAAGACCTCGCGGTCAAGGTACTCGGGGTCGCGCGCCACTTCGGAGACGGTGTAGTCGGCGCGCACGTCCATCATCACGGCGACATCGCCGAAACGAGTGTCGAGGTCGATGAGGAGGACGCTCTTGCTGCCTTCGAGGGCGATGGAAGCGGCGAGGTTGGTGCTGGTCGTGGTCTTGCCGACGCCGCCCTTCTGCCCGACAACGGCGATGATCCGTCCGCCTTCGTCTTCTTCGATGGGCAGTGCCCCGGCCGCGCGGGACTTGTGGCGGGCTCGCGAGGCGATCCCCTTGATCTGTTCGCGGGTCACCTTGCCGTGCAAGAAGTCGTTGACGCCCGCCTGCATCAGCCGGCGCTCCACGGTGGGAGACCAGGAGCTGGCGTAAGCGACGATGAGCGCGTCCGGCACTGCTGCCCGCGCAAAATCAACCACCTGCATCGCACGCTGAATTGGTTGTTCAATGGCGATGAAGATGAGCGCGGGGCGGAAGTCCTGGATCGCCTGTTGCGCGGCAATTCCGTGCGCTCGTTCCGCGATGACTTCGATGTCACCAGTTTCGAGCTTCGCGCGCATCGTCTCGCGCACTCGTTCGTCACTATCGATCAGCATTGCCGCCGGAGTCGCTGCACTCATTGTTCACCGTCCGTATCCCTGTGTACCCGCTCGTCCATCACATGTTCACCGGGCGGTCACGCGCTGAAAACCCCTTTTTCGGGCGTTTGAGGAGTTCCTACGAAGTTCCAATCGGGGAGTCACTCAGCGTCCACGCGCTGTTCACTCAATTTGCGCCAAGACCTGCCGGTCAGATCGCCCACGGAGCGTAAAGCAACGGGCGGCGCGGGCCGGCGCCAGGGGCGATCCGCGCGTTTGCAATGGTTTTGCAATGCGATTACCGGGCGGGGGGTCTCGGCGCTGGCGATTGTTCCGGTCAGAATGATTCGAGTGAACCGTAACCAGACGGCGACCGCACTGACCGCCGGCGGGACCCCCGCGCGTCCCCGCGGGCCGGTGTTGGTCGTGGATGCGGACCCGGCGGTGAGGCGGGTGTTGCGGCTTGTGCTGGAGGGCGCGGGCTTCGAATGCACGGCCTGCGAGGCAGTCGAAGACGCCGACCCCTTGATACGGGAGTTCCGGCCGAAGCTCGTCATGATCGAGGTACAGCAACCGGGCGAGACCAGCGCCTCGCTCGCCATGCGCCTTGCGCGCGGCGGTGGCTGGCGGCCGCGCGTGGCCCTGATGAGCGCGTATCCGCGCCCGCGCCCATCGTACGAAGACTACTTCTTCCCCAAGCCGATCGAATTCGACCGGCTGCTCGAGACGCTCGAAGCAATAGAGCGCGAGGACTGGTAGCCGTGGTGGCCCGGTCGGCGCCGGGGCCCATACTGGAAGGCATGGAAGCGGAACCCCGGCGCGGGCACATCGTGGAGTTCGACCTTCTGCGCGGCGCGGCGATCGTCGCCGTGGTCTACCTGCACGCGTACTTCACGCCGTGGCCGGAGGCGGGCCGCGGCGGGCTGGACCTGCTGCACTTCGCGCACCTGTTCGCTCACGGCGCGGTGCCACTGTTCCTGTTCATCTCCGCCTACCTGCAGGGCGCCGGGCCCGCGGAGACGCCCGGGCGGCACCTCCGCCATCGCTTCACCACCGTCTGGCTCCCGGCCATGCTCTGGATGGGCGCCACGCTGGGTTACCGGCTCGTCACTTCGGACCGGCAGGACCACGTCTGGCGCGACCTTGCGCTGTTCGACATCTCGGGGCAGTTCTATTTCATCTGGTTGCTGCTGTTCTTCGGGCTTGTGCTGACGCAGGCGCAACGCCTGAGCCAGCAGACGCTCTGGGGGCTGACTGCGGCCGCATTCATCGTGAACCTGGGGACGATCGCCGCGTACCAGTGGCACGGCGACATTTCGGGACTGTACGCCACCCTCGCGTACCGCAACCCGGCCCCGTGGGTGTTCTTCCCGATGCTCGGCTACACGCTGGGACGCGCGGGAATGCCCCGCGTCCCGGCGAAGGTGGCGCAGGCGGGGGCAGCCGGGATGGCCGCCGTGGCGCTCGTCTATCTCTACCGGGGGATAACGCTGGATGCATGGCCGGTGAGCTACTTCGGCGTGACGATCTTCCTGTTCAGCTGTGGTGGGCTGCTGGTGTATCCCCACGTTGCGGCGGGGCTCATCGGGGTGCGAACAATCGCGCGGCCGTTGCTCGGCCTCTCGCGCTACGCGTTCCCGATTTACCTGGTGCACCTGCCGTTCGCGATGGGCTTCGGGACGAAAGAGTTGCTCGGCAACGGCGCCGACTGGAGCAACTACTGGCTCTTGCTGCATGCCAACGCCTTCGTGGGGCTGTTCCTGTCGCTCGCCTTCGTGCGCGAACTGGACAAGGCAAGCCCGCGCCTGGGGAAGCTCTTCCTGGGCATCCGGCGCGGCGCGGGCGAGCGGCGAGCGCGGTTGCGCGGCGATGGCCCGGCTGCCGGCAACGCCTCGGGAGCAGTCTGAGTTCGGTACGCGGGCGTCCCGTTTCTTAACGCTTGGGGGTCGATTTTACGTCCAGTTGATGTTTACCTCGGCCCTGCTCCATACCCTGCCGCGAACGCGAAAAACAGGTGGGGAAGAGGATGCGGCGGATTGGCATTGCGTGCGCGGTGGTGATTGCGGCGTGGCTTGGAGCGGGCCATGTGCTGGTTTCGAAAGCGGACGGCGACGAGGCCACGGCGAGTGGTACGGAAGAGCTCGCGGCTGTGCTGGAATCGGTGCCTGGGTTCGACATTTCGTGGCCCCAGTGCAACAAGGATTACCCGCCCGGGCCGGTCGCGTTCGTCGTCATCGGCGTCAACAACGGCAAGCCCTTCACCGAGAACCCGTGCTTCCTCCACCAGTACCAGTGGGCGCAACGGGTAGAGCTACAGCCCGCGGTGTACGTCAACACCGCGTTCCCGAAGGCCGGCGAGTCCATGGCGGTTGTGGGGCCGTATGGCGCCTGCGCGGAAGACGACGGCTGGTGCCGCGGCTACAACTACGGCTGGAACCTGGCGAAGGACGTTGTGAGCCGCGCCGAACGGATGCGGGTGACGCCTTCGCACTGGTGGCTGGACGTTGAGAGCGGGAATTACTGGTCTGGCGACTCCCAGAACAACTCCCAGGTGATCCGCGGCGCCGTGGAGTACTTCAAGCAGCGCTCGCTGCCGGTGGGCATCTACGGCACGCCCTACCAGTTCCGCCTTATCGCCGGAGATTGGAAGTCCCCGGGCATCACGATCTGGACGGCGGGCGCGCAGGGCATCGCGATGGCCGCGAGCCGCTGCACGCCGGGCTACGCCTTCGCCGGTGGGACAGTGGTGATGGTCCAGTACTACGACTACGGCTTCGACACGAACTACATCTGCCCCGGGAGTGAGGGACTGATGAAGCACCCGGTCCAGGTCCCGATGGATGGCGGCCCGCGCGGACGGACTGACGAAGTCCAGGGCGCACAGCTCCACTACTGGCACGTGATCCCGAACGTCTCGAATTAAGGCGCGTCTGGCACTCCCACCGGCCGGAACGGTGCCGTCCGCCGCGTAGAATCCCCTTCATGGACCTCCAGCTTTCGGGAAAGACAGCCGTCGTCACTGGCGGCAGCAAGGGCATCGGCAAGGCGTGCGCACGGCTGCTCGCGGAAGAGGGCGTCGACGTCGCCATCCTCGCCCGCAACCAGCAGACGCTCGACGCCACGGCGGCGGAGATCGCCGCGGCCACCAGCCGGCGCGTGCTGGCGATCGCCTGCGATACGGGAGACACAGCCTCGGTGAATGCCGCGTTCGAACAGGCGGCGAAGGCGCGCGGCCGGCTCGATATCCTCGTGAATTGCGCGGCCCAGCCCGGCGGCGCGCCGCCCCGGCCAGGGATCGAACACCTGCCCGACGAGAACTTCGTCGAACAAATGAACGTGAAAGTGCTGGGCTACGCGCGTTGCGCGCGGGCGGCGGTCCCCTACATGAAGGCGAACGGCTGGGGCCGCATCATCAACATCAGCGGGCTGGCCGCGCGCCAGACGGGCAATGCCATCGGCAGCATGCGCAACGTCGCGGTTTCGGCGCTCACGAAAAACCTGGCCGACGAGCTGGGGCCGTTCGGCATCAACGTGACCTGCGTACATCCGGGCCTGATCTGGACGGAGTTCATGGAGCAACAGATGCAGCGCCAGGCCGAGCAGCGCGGCGAAACGCTGGAGCAGGCGAAGGAGCGAATGGCCCAGGGCAACACCGTCCAGCGCATCATCCAGGCCGAAGACATCGCCAGCGTGGTGGCATTCCTCGCCTCGCCGCTTTCGATAGCGATAACGGGCGACTCGATCGCGGCGGGCGGCGGCGTCGGACGGGCCATCCATTACTAGCGTCGCCGTCAGTTGAAGAAGATGGCGGCGTATCGCGGCGGGCCTGCCCTCACCCCCCGTCCCCCTCTACCGACTCCTGTCGTCGCGGGAGAGGGGAGTTCAGGTCGAGTGTTTGCGCGGACGAACGAGCGCCGGCTTTCACGAGTTAGTACCAGCGCGTCCTGGGTTCGTTTCCAGGTCTCCCATGAGCCGCGACCGTGCAGGGAGCGGGCACGTCCAGGCCACGCGGATGCCTGTCGCAGCCTCCACGCGCACGGCCCGAGCGCGGGCCAACTTCCGCGATGAACGCGTCCAGCCGGCTACGAGCTTTCGACGCAAACGCTGGCCCCAAGCGGGCCCGCGCGATCCGCGAATCAGGGGCGTTCGGCCGCGGCGGAACAAAGCCTGCTTCGCCTACGTTGTTCATGCAGGAGTCCATCCATGAAGTTGTCCCGGACACTCGCCCTCGTCGCGCTTTCGGCGGCCGCAATCGCGCTTGGCGCGTGCGGCAGCAAGACCACCGTCAATAACCAGCCCACCGAGACCAGCGGGATTACCGTGAGCGGCCACGGAGAGGTGGATGCGCCGCCGGACATCGGCTTCGTGACCGTTGGCGTTCAATCCACCGCCGCGAGTGTCGCCGCGGCTCGGGACGCGGCGGCGGAGGCAGCTGACGCGCTGGTGTCCTCGCTCAAGAAGAACGGCATTGCCGAAAAGGACATCCAGACCACGGGCCTCTACATCCAGCCCAACTACGACTACGCCAGGAGCACACCGCAACTGACGGGATACACCGTGACGAATACGGTTACCGCGAAAGTCCGCAAGATCGACACGATGAGCAAGGTGGTCGATGACGCGGTAGCCGCGGGCGGCGATTCGGTCCGCCTGCAGGGCGTCAGCTTCGGCGTCGAAGATTCGGACAAAGCCAAGCAGGACGCCCGCGAGAAAGCGATGGCCGACGCGAAGGCGAAAGCCGAAGCGCTCGCCAAGCTCGGCGGGGTCTCGCTGGGCAAGCCGGTCACGATCGCTGAGACGCAAGCGAGTTCGTCCGTCCCGTCGGCGGACAAAGACGGGGACTTCGCAGCCGGCAACGTGTCCACGCCGATCCAGACGGGTACGAACAAAGTGTCGGTCGATATCGCGGTCCGGTGGGCGATCGAATAGCCGGCCGACCCTTTCGTTCTCACGTCTCACCTTCTCTCCTCTCCCAAGCGATAGCTCGTGCCTATACCTTCCCCACAACCCATCCACTGGCATGGGGTTCTCGGCGTCCGTACAATAACGCGACCGTGCAGCCCGGAGGCGTGACAGCCGCACTCCCGGCCAACCCAGCACTACAGGATTCAGACAAATGGAAGATGTCGTCATCACGAGTGGCGTGCG
>WBZP01006334.1_pt1 | contig 11729 bp, 12 predicted proteins | sample 5204301 | NCBI WGS metagenome assembly WBZP01 (sample SAMN12412401, study PRJNA552823) | activated sludge metagenome | isolation source: activated sludge from nitrification reactor of wastewater treatment plant... | place: USA: Pennsylvania | collected 2017
CTCCTGCAGGTTGCTGGCCATCGCGTTGAACGACGTCGCGAGCCGCGCGAGGTCGTCCTCGCCGCGCACCGACATCCGCTCGGTGAGCAGGCCGTCCGAGAACCGCTGCGCGGTGCGCGCCGCCTGCCGCACCGGCGAGACGACCTGCCGGGTGACGACGTAGGCGATGACGCACAGCGTGATCACGAGCAGGATCCCGACGAGCAGCACGGTGCGCCGGACGAGGTCGAGGGTGGCCTGCTCCTGGGTCAGCGGGAACAGGAAGTACAGCTCCATCGGGGGGTTGCCGGCGGTCGGCAGCACCAGCGGCGAACCCACGACGAGCCCGGGCGCGGTGCGGCCGTCGGTGTAGACGATCTCGGTGTAGGTCCACGACTGCCGCTGGTCGGTCTGCACGGCGACGCGCAGGTCCGCGGGGACGCTCGCCTCGGAGACCCCCGGCGAGCGCCGCTGCGGGGTGTCGCCGCGCTGCGGGGGCGAGGCCAGGAGGACGACCTCGTAGAGCGGCGGCGAGCCGCTGCGCAGGCCGAGGCCCGACATGAGGTTGTCGACCACGACCGACGCCGACCGTGTCTGCGGTCCGGTGTAGGCGGCGTCGAGCTGGCGCTGGGCGTCGGCGGCACCGGACGCCGCCTCGGCCACCGAGGCGCGCTCCTTGGCGTCGAGCAGCCCGGAGGTGATGCGGCCGACGAGCAGCCAGCCCACGAGGCCGGCGACGAGGAGGGACAGCGCGAGGGTCGTGGCGACGACGCGCAGCGCGACCGACGACCGCCACGCGTGCAGCGGCGCGCGCACGACGGACGAGAGGTCGAGGCCGGGCGCCGACGTCGGTACTGCCGCACCCCGTCCGGGACGGGAGTCCGACGGAGAGCTCATGAGGTCACGTCACCCGGGTCACGGAGGGCCGGCCTTGTAGCCGACGCCGCGCACGGTGACCACGATCTGCGGGCGCTCGGGGTCGTGCTCGATCTTCGAGCGCAGCCGCTGCACGTGGACGTTGACCAGCCGGGTGTCGGCGGCGTGGCGGTAGCCCCACACCTCCTGCAGGAGCACCTCGCGCGTGAACACCTGCCACGGCTTGCGCGCGAGCGCGGCGAGCAGGTCGAACTCGAGCGGTGTCAGCGAGATCGGCTCGCCGTCGCGCTTGACCGAGTGGCCCGCGACGTCGATCTGCAGGTCGCCGATCGTGAGGGTCTCGGGGCTCGGCTGGTCGGTGCGGCGCAGCCGGGTGCGCACGCGGGCCACGAGCTCCTTGGGCTTGAACGGCTTGACGACGTAGTCGTCGGCGCCGCTCTCGAGCCCGAGGACGACGTCGACGGTGTCGGTCTTCGCAGTGAGCATGACGATCGGGACGCCGGACTCGGCGCGGATCGAGCGGCAGACGTCGATGCCGTCGCGGCCCGGGAGCATGAGGTCGAGCAGCACGAGGTCGGGCTTGCTCTCCCGGAACGCCGCGAGCGCCTTCGCGCCGTCCGCGCAGAAGACGGGCTCGAAGCCCTCCGTGCGCAGCACGATGCCGAGCATCTCGGCCAGCGCGGTGTCGTCATCGACGACGAGGACTCGACCCTTCACACCGCTCATGGTGACATCCGGCCTGCGTTCGCGGAGCGGGACGCCCCAGCTGGTCGTCGTCATGGCCCTGCTCCTCGTCCCCGTGGTGCCGGTCGGCCCGTGCCGGGCGCCGGTCTGGTTCTCTGACGCACGAGCGCGGCACGGTGTTCCCCGGCCGGTTCCCCGCCGCGTTCCCGCCCAGGGCACCCTCACCGCGGGACGCACCCGCGTGCGGCCGGCCGGGTGGGTCGCAGCGTGCTCGCGGGCCGCCCGTGGCACGATCGGAGCGGTCGCAGGGCGCGGCCCGCGTCACCCGGGGGTGCATCCACCGATGAGCTCGGACCAGGGCGACGGGACCCGCCCCGAGGGCTACGACGGCGAGCTGCCCGGCTGGCCGCGCGCCGAGGAGCCCACCACCGGCGACACCACGTGGGCCGCGCGCCCCACCGAGCCCGTCCCACCGGCACCCACCGTCGTCCCCGAGGCCGACACGACCCACCTCGGCGGTGGACCGACGAGCATCGACCCCCAGGTGCCGCCGCCGGCACCGGACTGGTCCACACCCGCCCCGCCGCCGCCGTCCTGGTCCTCCCCGGCCCCACCCGTTCCGCCGGCGCCCGGCGCCCCGCCCGCGTACGGCGCTCCTCCGGCCTACGGCGCACCCCCGGCGTACGGCGCGCCGCTGCCTCCGGTCGCCCCCGGGTGGTCGACGCCGCCCGGCGCCGGCGGTCCGCCGGCCGCCCCTCCCTACGTGCCGGGGCAGCAGCTCCCGGGCGTGGCGGGCTGGGGCGCGGTGCCGCAGGCCCCCAAGCCCGGCGTCATCCCGCTGCGCCCCCTCGGCGTCGGCGAGATCCTCGACGGGGCCATCAGCTACATGCGCCGCGACCCCAAGACCGTGCTGGGCATCTCGGCGATCATCGCCGCGGCCATCGCGCTGCTGCAGCTGCTGATGTTCGGCTCGTTCGCGACCCTCTTCGACCGGCTGCTCAGCGACCCGGCGATCACCAACCCGGAGTCCGGTGCCGAGCCGAACACCGGCGCACTCGCCGGAGGCATCGCCGGGATCGGCGGCGTCGCGCTGCTCGTCACCGTGGTGACCTTCCTGCTCAACGTCCTCGCCACGGGGATGCTCACGACCGCGATGGGTCGTGCGGTCCTCGGCCGCCCCGTCTCGACGTCGGACGTGTGGCAGCGCGCGCGCAAGCGGTTCTGGCCGCTGCTCGGCCTCACCCTGCTCGTCGGCCTCGCCGTCGGCGCGGTCGCGACGGTCGGCGTCGGGATCGCGATCCTGCTCGGCGTCCTCGTGGGTCAGTCGAGCGCCGGGCTCGGAGTGCTGGTCGGCTTCGCGGTCGGGCTCGCGGCGGTGCTCGCGACCGTCTGGCTCACCGTGAAGCTGCTGCTCGCGCCGGTGGCGCTGATCCTGGAGGACGTCGGCGTGACGACGTCGATGAGGCGCAGCTTCCGGCTGGTCGACGGCGCGTGGTGGCGCACCTTCGGGATCTACCTGCTCGCCACGATCCTCGCCTACATCGTCGCGCAGGTGCTGACCCTGCCGTTCTCCTTCATCGGCGGCATCATCAGCGGCACGCAGGCGACGTCGGGCGAGCTCGCGAACCCGTTCACCTTCGCGACGGCTCTGGCCGGATCGCTGGGCACGCTCGTGTCGCAGACGATCGTCATCCCGTTCACCGCCGGCATCACCGCGCTGCTCTACATCGACCGCCGGATCCGGCGCGAGGCCCTCGACATCGAGCTCGCGCGCGCCGCGGGAGTGCCGGGCGCGTGAACCCGCTGCTCGGTGCGGTCGTCGCGCGGGCGCCCTTCGACGTCCCCGTCGTGATCGGTCGCGAGGAGGCGCAGCGGCTGGCGCGGCTCGAGCTCGCGCGGCAGGAGTACGCGAAGGACGACCAGACCTGGGTGCAGAAGGCGATCCAGTGGCTGATCGACCGGATCAACGACGTCCTCGAGCGCGCGACGCAGACCTCGCCCCTCGGCTGGTTCGGGCTCCTCGGCGTGATCGTCCTCGTGGTGCTCGTGGTCGTCGCCGTGCGTCGACGTACCGGTGCGCTGGGCCGCTCGACGTACGACGCCGCGCAGTTCGACGTGGGCGATCGCAGCGCCGCCGACTTCCGCGCCGCCGCCGAGTCGTACGCCGCGTCCGGGGCCTGGGCCGAGGCGGTGCGCGCTCGGCTGCGCGCGGTGGTCCGCGACCTCGAGGAGCGCGGGCTCGTCGACGCGCGCCCCGGCCGCACCGCCGACGAGATCGCCCGCGACGGCGGCACCGCCCTTCCCTCGGTCGCGGGCGACCTGCGCGCGGGCGCGCGGCTGTTCGACGACATCTGGTACGGCGGCCGCACCGCCGACGTGCGCTCCTACGACCAGCTCGTGGCGCTCGACCGCGCGGTCGCGTCGGCCCGTCCCGGCGGCTCGACCGCGCGCGACGTCCTGGCGGCGCCGCGATGAGCGCCGACCTCCTCGACGGCACGACGCCGACCGTCGGCGCCACCGTGCGGCGCAACCGCAGCACCGCGGTGATCGTCGTCGTCCTCCTCGTCGTCGCCGTCGTGATGGCGCTCGCGCAGAGCAAGCGGACGGCAGGCGTCCTCGACCCCGACGGCTACGACAAGCCCGGCTCGCACGCGGTAGCCGCGCTGCTCGCCGACCAGGGCATCTCCGTCTTGCGCGTCACGACGGCCGACGACGCCGTGCGCGCCGTCGAGCAGGCCGGTGGCGAGGCGACGCTGCTGATCGTCCCGACCGCGCCGCTGTCCCCGCGCATGCTGGAGAAGGCGAGCACCGCGCACCCGCTGCGCACCGTGCTCGTGCAGCCCGACGCCGACGCGCTGGCGGCGCTCGCGCCGTGGGCGACGGTCGACGAGTACGCGACGTCGGAGGCGGAGCGACCGGCCGACTGCGCGTGGTGGCTGGCGCAGCGGGTCGGGCCGCTGCCGGCGCAGGGGTCGACGTACGCGACGTCGCTGTCCGGTGCGCACGTCTGCTGGAACGGGCTCGTGGTAGACGACTCGGGGACGCGCGACGACGGCATCACGATCATCGGCGCGGCGCAGGCGCTGACCAACGAACGGCTCGCCGACTCCGGCTACGCCGCGCTCTCGATGAACGCGCTCGGCCACGCCCGCACCCTCGTGTGGTGGCTGCCGTCGCTCACCGACCCGCTGCAGTTCTCCTCCGACGAGCCGCCGTCGGTGGCCGACCTGATCCCGTCCTGGGTGCGCTGGGCGCTGCTGCAGCTCGCGCTAGCGATCCTCGTGGTCGTCTGGTGGCGCGGTCGCCGCCTCGGCCGCGTCGTCGTCGAGCCGCTTCCCGTCGTCGTGCGCGCCACCGAGTCGGTCGAGGGGCGCGCCCGCCTCTACCGCCGCGGCGCTGCGCGCGGCCGCGCCGCCGACGCCCTGCGCGAGGGCACCGTGTCGCGCCTGCGCGCACGCCTCGGGCTGCCGCGCACCGCCGACGCGGCGATGCTGGCCGCCGCGGTGGCCGCGCGCACCGGGCGACCCGCGCCCGACGTCCTCGCGCTGCTCGAACCGGGCGGAACCCCCACCGACGACGCGAGCCTCACCGCGCTCGCGGACGCGCTCGACACCCTGGAGAACGAGGTACGCCGCTCATGACCGAGAACCCCGGGCTCGAGCCCGCCGCTCCCGCCGCTCCCCCGGCACCGCCCGCACCGCTGGTCGCGCCGCCCGCGCCGTCGGGGGACGACGCGCGGGCGCGGGCCGCGCTCACGGCGCTGCGCGACGAGGTGGCCAAGGCCGTCGTCGGCCAGGACTCCGTCGTCACCGGTCTGGTGATCGCGCTGCTCTGCCGCGGCCACGTCCTGCTCGAGGGCGTGCCGGGCACGGCGAAGACGCTGCTCGTCCGCACGCTCGCGACGGCGCTCGACGTCGAGAGCACGCGCATCCAGTTCACGCCCGACCTGATGCCCGGCGACGTCACCGGCTCGCTCGTCTACGACAACCGCAGCGCGGAGTTCTCCTTCAAGCCCGGGCCGGTGTTCACCAACCTGCTGCTCGCCGACGAGATCAACCGGACGCCGCCGAAGACGCAGGCGTCGCTGCTCGAGGCGATGGAGGAGCGGCAGGTCACCGTCGAGGGACGGCCGCGTCCGCTGCCCGACCCGTTCGTCGTGGCGGCCACGCAGAACCCGGTCGAGTACGAGGGCACCTACCCGCTGCCCGAGGCGCAGCTCGACCGCTTCCTGCTCAAGCTCACCGTCGCGCTGCCCAGCCGCGACGAGGAGTTCGCCGTGCTGCAGCGCCACCTCGACGGGTTCGACCCGCGCGACCTCGCGTCCGCCGGCGTGCGGCCCGTGGCCAGCGCCGCCGACCTCGCCGCGGCGCGCGCGGCGGTGGCGACCGTCGGCGTGGCGCCCGAGGTGACGGCGTACGTCGTCGACCTGGTGCGCGCCACCCGCACGAGCCCGTCGCTGCGGCTGGGCGTCTCCCCCCGTGGCGCGGTCGCGCTCATCGGCGCCGCCCGCGCGTGGGCGTGGCTCTCGGGGCGCGACTACGTGTCGCCCGACGACGTGAAGGCGCTCGCGCGGCCGGCGCTGCGCCACCCCGCCTCGCTGCGGCCCGAGGCCGAGCTCGAGGGCGTCACCGCCGATGCCGTGCTCGAGGGCATCCTCGCCACCGTCCCCGCACCCCGCTGAGAGATCGAGGGGATCCGTGGTCGTCACCGGACGCGCAGCGCTGCTGGCGCTGCTGCTCACCGTCCCGGTCGCGCTCGTCGCGCGATCGGCCGCGGTGGTGCTCGCGTTCGACGCGGCCCTCCTCCTGCTCCTCGTCGGTGACGCGTGGCTCGCCGGTTCGCCGCGCGACCTGCGCTTCGCGCGCGACGGCGCGACCAGCACCCGGCTCGGCGAGGAGGCGACCGTGGGTCTCACGGTCCGCAACGACGGCAGCCGTCGGGTCCGCGGTGTCCTGCGCGACGCGTGGGCGCCGACCGCCGGCGTCGCCGTCACGCGCCACGCGCTCGACGTCGCCCCGGGTCGCGTCGTACGGATGTCGTCGGTGCTGCGCCCGACGCGTCGCGGCGAGCGGCGCTGCGACCTGGTGACCGTGCGGTCGCTCGGTCCGCTGGGCCTCGCCGGCCGGCAGCTCTCCACCGCGGCGCCGTGGGCCGTGCGCGTGCTCCCCGGCTTCCCGTCGCGCAAGCACCTGCCGTCGCGACTGGCGCGGCTGCGCGAGCTCGACGGCCGGACGGCGCTCATGGTGCGCGGCCAGGGCACGGAGTTCGACTCGCTGCGCGAGTACGTGATCGGCGACGACGTCCGGTCGATCGACTGGCGCGCGACCGCGCGCGCGTCCGACGTCATGGTGCGCACCTGGCGTCCCGAGCGCGACCGCCGCGTGCTGCTCGTGGTCGACACCGCGCGCACGTCCGCCGCCCGGGTCGGCGACGGCACGCGGCTCGATGCGTCGATGGACGCCGCGTTCCTCCTCGGGGCGCTCGCGACGAAGGCCGGCGACCGCGTCGACCTGCTCGCGTTCGACCGCGCGGTGCGTGCCGACGTCCGCGGCGCCGGCGTCACCGAGCTGCTGCCGCAGATGTCGCACGCCCTCGCCGAGGTCGAGCCGGCCCTCGTCGAGACCGACGCGTACGGCATGGTCGCCGCGGTGAACGCGCGCGTGCGCCAGCACGCGCTCGTCGTGCTGCTCACCGCGCTCGAGCCGTCGGCGCTGCAGGAGGGGCTGCTGCCCTACCTCCCGGCGCTGGCCACCCGGCACACCGTGGTGCTCGCCTCGGTGCGCGACGACCGCCTCGACGAGCTCGCGGCGTCGCGCGGCGACGCCCCCGCGGTCTACGACGCCGCCTCGGCCGCGCAGGCCGTCGCTGCACGCGAGCGGATGACCGAGACGGTGCGCCGAGCCGGGGTCGAGGTCGTCGACGCCGGACCTGCCGACCTCGCACCGCGCCTCGCCGACCGCTACCTCGCCCTCAAGGCCGCCGGCCGGCTCTGATCCTGCGAGCGCGGTGGACGACGCCGTCTCGGGCACGGCACGGCGGACTACCATGGCAGGCTGACGTTCCCACCCCGGTACTACCCGGGTAGCATCGAGTGCGTGAAGGTGTCCGTGTCCCTCCCCGACGACGACGTGGCATTCCTCGACGGCTACGCCGCCGACCACGACCTCGGCTCACGGTCCGCCGCGCTGCAGGCGGCGGTGAGCCTGCTGCGCACGCGCGGCCTCGCCTCCGACTACGCCGCCGCCTGGGACGCCTGGGACGCCGATCCCGACGCCGCGCTCTGGGACGCCGTGCCGGGCGACGCCGGATGAGGCGCGGCGAGGTCCGCTGGGTCGACCTCGACCCGGCGCGCGGCTCCGAGGCGTCCAAGCGGCGACCGGCCGTCGTGGTCAGCAACGACGCGGCGAACGCCGCTGCCCTCGCGCACGGGCGGGGCGTCGTCACCGTCGTACCAGTCACGTCGAGCACGTCCAGCGTGCTGCCGTTCCAGGTGCTCCTGCCGCGCCGGGCCTCGGGGCTCAAGCACGACTCGAAGGCGCAGGCCGAGCAGGTGCGGGCGATCTCGGTCGACCGCATCGGCGCGCTGGTGGGGCTGCTGCCGCCGCACGTCGTGACGGAGCTCGACGACGCGCTGCGCCTGCATCTCGACCTCTAGGCCGGTGGAGCTCAGAGGTCGCGGGTCCAGTCGGCGACCACGGCGCGCAGCTCGGGGGTGAGCCGGTCCCACGCCACGGCGTACGCGGCGGTCCCCTCGTCGTCGCGCACCCGGGCGCGGGCGGCGTTGTCACGGACCAGCGACAGGACGGCCAGACCGCCCAGGAGCGGGAGGGCCACCACCCGCACGGCGAGCTCGATCTCGTGCTGCACGGCGACCTCCTCGGCTTCGTTGCTCGTCCCTGGGATCGGCGCGAGGAGCTGCGTTCTTGAACGTGACGCTCGTCGCCCACCCGTGCGCTCGCGTCAGAGCCCGGCCCCGACGCCGCCCAGCGCAGCCGCCAGCGCGAGCACCAGGAGGGCACCGGCCGTGCCGAGGGCTCCCAGGACCCCGACGGCGATCGTCAGGCCCTGGCAGGTCGAGTGCCACGTCGCGGCCGACTCGTAGGACTTGTGCAGCTGCACGGCGTCCGAGTCCTCCGTCCCCTTCCAGACGACGAGCGCGGTAGCCCAGAGGACCCAGCCCAGGATCACCCCTGCCCACACCGCCCGCTCCCAGGAGCCCAACGGGCCGATGCCGTTCGGCGGCTCCAGCCATCGCATCACGAGGAGCGGCAGCACGACCGCGCCGGCGAGCGGCAGCAGGAAGCCGAGCTGGAGGCGCAGCGAGATCCGGCGCGGCAGCGGCTCGGACGCCGGCCGCTCGTGCCGGACCGGCTGGTGGTCGGCGTCCTCGAACCAGTCGCGCCCGGCCCAGTAGCGCAGCATCGTGCGGGCCGTCGGGTCCGGGTACCAGCCGGCCGGGTCGCCCCGCTCCGGCCGCTTTGCGTAGGTGGCGCCGGGAAGGACCGGACCGTCGTCGTGCTCGGGAGCCGTGCCGTGGGTCGACATCGCACCCACCCCCTGAAGCGGGGCTCGAGCGGTCCCGCTCACCTCGACGGTAGCCCCGCTCGCGCCACCGACTCCTGACGAGGTGTCCGGTCGCCGGGGACGCGGGCCGCCCCGCTCAGCCGGCGTAGGGGAGCGTCTCGGTGACGGCGGCGCGGTCCGCGACGTCGCCGAGGTCGCCAGCGCGGGCCCCGCGGCGGCCGAGGGTGAAGACGTAGGCGAGGAACGCGATCCAGACGACGGCGCCGATCGCGATCCGGGCCCAGGTCGGCAGCGGGGACGGCGTCACGAAGGCCTCGACCACGCCGCTGACGAGCAGGACGACGACGAGGCCGAGCGCGATGGTGAGGGTCGACCGGCCCTCCTCCGCGAGCGCGACCGACCGGGGTCTCGCCCCGGGCGCGATGATCTGCCATCCCAGGCGGATCCCCGCTCCCCCGGCGACGAAGACCGCGGTGAGCTCGAGCAGGCCGTGCGGCGTGATGAGGCCGAAGAACAGGTCGAGCCGGCCCGAGTAGGCCATCAGCCCGCCGACCAGCCCGACGTTGAGCGCGTTCTGCCACAGGATGTAGACGCCGGGCAGGCACAGCAGCGCGCCGCCGACGAGCGCCAGCGCGGAGACCCACGCGTTGTTGGTCCACACCTTGAAGGCGAACGACCCCGCCGGGTTGGACGAGTAGTAGTCGGCGAAGTCCTGGTCGACGAGCTGCTTGAGCTCGTCGGGCGACGCGACCGCGGCGACGACGTCGGGGTTGGACGCGACCCACGCGCCGATCGCCGTCGCGACCACCGCCGTCGCCACCCCGACGCTGATCCACCACCACCGCGCGCGGTAGACGGCGACCGGGAACGAGACGGTGACGAAGCGGGAGACGTCGTCCCACGACGCGCCGCTCGCGCCCGTGACGGCCGCACGCCCCTCGGCGACGAGCGCCGAGAGGCGGGACACGAGCGCAGGGTCGGGGGCCGAGGACTGGACGATCGACAGGTGCGTCGCGGTGCGCTGGTAGAGGTCGAGCAGCTCGTCGGCCTCTACCCCGGACAGCCGCCGGCGGCGGGTGGCCAGCACGTGCAGCCGGTCCCACTCGGCACGGTGCGCCGCGACGAACGCGTCGATCTCCACCCGTGCGCCTCCTGCCGACCCGACGACGTGCTGCGAGACTAGCCGCGTGTCGACGTCCTCGGGTGACTGGACCACCCTCGTGCCCGTCACGGGCGAGGCCGTCGCGCTCGACCTGCGCATCGCGCAGTTCCCGAGCCGCACCCTCGGCCTGGCCCTCGATCTGCTCGTGCAGTTCGGCGCGCTGCTGCTCATGGTCTGGCTGGCGTCGAACATCTCCTCGCAGGTCGACGGCGCCGCGGCGTCGGCGATCACGCTCGTCGCCGTCGTCGCCGTCATCGTCGGGCTGCCCACGCTGCTGGAGACGCTCACCCGCGGCCGCTCGCTGGGCAAGCTCGCCGCCGGCCTGCGCGTGGTGCGCGACGACGGCGGCCCGGTGCGGTTCCGCCACTCGTTCGTGCGCGCGCTGTTCATGCTCGTCGACTTCTGGATCTCGGCCGGGTCGGTCGGCCTGGTCTGCTCGCTGGCGTCGACCCGCGGCAAGCGCCTCGGCGACCACTTCGCCGGCACCGTCGTCGTGCGCGAGCGCGTCCCCAAGCGGGTCTCGGCGGACCAGCACGTCTACGCGATGCCGCCCGGCCTCGAGGGCTGGGCGTCGACGATCGACCTGGCCCGGCTGCCCGATGTCAGCGCCCTGCAGGCCCGGCAGCTGCTCGCCCGCGGTCCCGCGATGGACCCCGCCGTCCGGGCCACGATGGGCACGCAGCTCGCCGCCGAGTTCTCCTCCTACGTCGCACCCCCGCCGCCCGCGGGCACGCCGGCCGAGGCCTACCTCGCCGCCGTCCTGACCGAGCGGCTGCGCCGGGCCTCCCGTACCCCCGCCGGGAGCCCGCCGCTGGGCCGGCAGGCAGGCCCCGTCCCGACCACGGCTCCCCCGGCGGCGGCCGCACCCGTGTCCTGGGCGCCGCCGCCCGCGCCGGCCAGCGCGACGCCGGGCACCCCCACCGGCCCGGGGGCGGGCGACGGCCCGTTCGCCCTGCCCCGCTGACGCCGCGCGCGCCCACGCCCCACCCTCACGCCGGCCTCTGCCGTTTTGGGCGCTCCCCGGTGCTCGGCCTACCGTGGTGGGGTGACCCGTCTGCGCCTCACCGTGCTCGGCGGCTGCGCCGTGCTGGCGCTGGCCGCCTGCTCGGCGACGACGGCGACCGCTCAGCGCGGGGCCGCCGCCCCGGCCCCGTCGGGATCGGCGGCCCCCACGGCCGCGACGACCACGAGCCCCACGCCGGTCGACGCGGGCACGCCGGACCCCACCACGCCCGCACCCACGACACCCGCGCCGAGCACGTCGACCACCCGGCCCGCGGCAGTCGCCGGGATCGTCGCGTCGGGTCTCGTCGAGTCGCCGGCGAGCGCCAATGTGCGGGCCGGCACCTTCGCCCTCGGCGACTCGTTCCTCCTCGGGTCGAAGCGGGTGCTGACCGCCGCGCACGTGCGCGTCGACGCCGAGGTCGGCCGCCAGTTCTTCGAGGGCATCCCCGAGCTGCGCGCCGTCGCCCGCGCGGGCACGCTGCCGCGCAACCTGCTCGTG
>WBZP01006336.1_pt1 | contig 11728 bp, 7 predicted proteins | sample 5204301 | NCBI WGS metagenome assembly WBZP01 (sample SAMN12412401, study PRJNA552823) | activated sludge metagenome | isolation source: activated sludge from nitrification reactor of wastewater treatment plant... | place: USA: Pennsylvania | collected 2017
CGTCGATCAGCTCGAACGCCAGGCCGCGACGGGCCGGTAGATCGGTGTCGAACGGTGGTTGCCAGCCGCCGCTCATCGGGCTCCAGCCGTCGATCTCGGTCATCACGTAGAACGGCTTGCCCAGCACGTCGCCGGTGTCATCGGCCGCGATGAGCTCGGCGTGCGGAACGTCGGTGCCCTGCAGCCCGCGGACGAGTCGGATCTCGCGCCGCAGGCCGTCGAGGCGGGACGCGTCGGCGCGTGGGCCCGGCATCCGGAGCACCATCCGCTGATCGCCGCGGTGCACCCGGTACAGGGTGTTCTGCGAACCGCCGGTCAGCAGCTCCAGCCGGGGTTGCTCGCCGTGCCCCGGGGCGCCGCTGGAGTCGAGCCAACGGCCCAGGGCCGCGGTGTCGGGGGCGGTTCCGGCGTCTGCGGGCATCGATGAACTCCTCGCTCTCGATTCGGAGAATAGCAGTCTCCCTACAGAAACCGATAGTTCCCCAGCGGACGTAAGGTGATCGTCGGACGGTGTTGGTGGGACCGCGGCCGGAGCGTCGGGACGTCCGGGGCGGCCGTGCACATAGAGCACGGCCGTTTGCCGGGCGCGGGAAAGTCCGAGAATGTGTTCTCGAAAAATGAGAATTATGTTTCCGCTGAAAACTAGGCCCCAGATGGGCGAATTCAGCAGTTCTACCTGTTTGTTTTCGACATAACCTGATAACGTCATTACCAATGACGAAGCACCGCGCGATGCGCGGAAGCGCGTCTGCGCCCAGGCTTCGGAAGTTGCCGCGATGACGCGCGGGCGTGAACGGAAGGTCGATGATGTCCACTCAGTCCAGTACTGCCACCCTCTACCCGCCCGGCGGATTCGGCGCCCCCAAGAATCGCCGGGGCCACGCCACGGGGGACTTCGGTCTGCCCGAGGGCACCGTGGTCTTCTCCGCCGACAACCACATCTCGGTGGCCGACGACATTTTCTACGAACGTTTCCCCGACGACCTCAAGGGCGCCGCGCCGCGGATCTGGTACGAGGACGGGGCGTACATGGTCGGCATGAAGGGCAAGACCTGGGTCGGCGGTGACTTCGGCCGGGTGCTCATGCAGTACGACGAGTTGGCCGGCGCGGCGACCAACAACATCGAGGCCCGCATTCAGGAACTGCACGAGGACGGCATCGAGAAGGAACTCGCGTTCCCGAACGCTGTACTCGCCTTGTTTCATTACCCGGACAAGGCAATCCGTGAGCGGGTGTTCCGCATCTACAACGAATACATCGCCGAGGTGCAGGAGCGCTCCAACGGCCACTTCTACGGCGTCGGGCTGATCAACTGGTGGGACCCCAAGGGTACCCGCAGCACCCTGGCCGAACTGAAGTCGTTGGGACTCAAGACATTCCTGCTGCCGCTCAACCCCGGCAAGGACGACGAGGGCAACATCTACGATTTCGGCGCCCGTTCGATGGACGCGGTGTGGGACGAGATCGAGGAGGCCGGGCTGCCGGTCACCCACCACATCGGCGAGACCCCGCCCAAGACGCCGTGCGAACACAACAGCGTCGTGGTGGGCATGATGGTCAACGTCGACTCGTTCCGCGAACAGTTCGCCAAGTACCTGTTCTCCGGAATCCTCGACCGGCACCCGAAGCTGCAGATCGGCTGGTTCGAAGGCGGGATCGCCTGGGTGCCCACGGCATTGCAGGATGCCGAACATCTGCTGGCCTCCTATCAGCACATGTTCAACCATCAGCTCGAGCACGACATCCGGCACTACTGGGACCACCACATGAGCGCGTCGTTCATGGTGGATCCGCTGGGGCTGCGGCTGATCGACGACATCGGCGTCGACAAGGTGATGTGGTCCAGCGACTACCCCCACAACGAGAGCACCTGGGGCTACTCGGAGAAGTCGCTGGCCACCGTCGTCGACGCGGTGGGGCCGGAGAACGCCGCCAAGATCGTCTCCACCAACGTGCAGAAGTTCCTGGGGCTGACGAAGTGACGACGTTCGCGGGGTCCGGCGTCACCCGGTTCGCCCGAACGGGCCTGACGTGGCTGGACATCCCCGACGAACCCGACCACACCCGGCTGCGCCGGGAGACCAGCGCGCGGCTGCGCGCGGCCATGCGGGAGCACTCCGTCGACGTGCTGGTGCTACTCGGCAACGGCAACGTGGTGTATTCCACCGGTACCAGCTGGCCGTTGGCCGACGCCGGGCTGTCGCATGTCGAGCGGCCGGTGGCGGTGGTGCTGGCCGACGACGAGCATCCGCACCTGTTCCTGCCGTTCCGCGAGGGCACGGCGATGGAATCCGAGCTGCCCGACGACCACCTGCACGGCCCCGTCTATCTCGAATTCGACGAGGGCGTAGACGAATTCGCTCGCATCCTGGCCGGCCTGGCTCCGGCCGGCGCGGCCGTGGCGGTCGACGAACTGACCGGTGCCATGCGCCGTGCGGGCACGCGACTGTTCCCCGGCGGCATGCCGGCCGACGCCGCACCGGTGGTCGGGGCCGCGAAGCTGGTCAAGACCGTCGATCAGATCGCCGCCATCCGGCGGGCCTGCCGGATCACCGAAGAAGCGGCCGCCGACGTGCAGAAGTCGCTGGCGCCCGGGGTGCGGCAGATCGACCTGTCGGCCGAATTCGTCCGTCGCGCTTTCGAACTCGGCGCCACCACCAACATGCTGGATGCCATCTGGCAGGTGATGCCGACCTCGAAGGCCGAGGGCACGTGGACCACGCACGGCGATCTGGCGCTGCCGCTGCTGACCACCGAGCGCGAGTTGCGGCAGGGCGACGTGCTCTGGACCGACGTGTCGATCACCTACCAGGGCTACGCCTCGGACTTCGGCCGGACCTGGATCGTCGGTCAGGACCCGACTCCGCGCCAGCAGGAACAGTTCGAGAAGTGGCGCCACATCCTCGATGCGGTGCTGTCGGTCACCAAGGCCGGAGCGACCTGTGGTGATCTGGGGCGGGCGGCGATCGCGGCCACCGGCGGCGACAAACCCTGGTTGCCGCACTTCTACCTCGGCCATGGCATCGGCACGAACGCGGCCGAAATGCCGATGATCGGAACCGATCTCGGTCAGGAATGGGACGACAACTTCGTGTTCCCGGCCGGAATGGCGCTGGTGCTCGAGCCGGTGGTCTGGGAGGACGGCACCGGCGGGTACCGGAGCGAGGAGATCGTCGTCGTGACCGACGACGGCTGGATGCCACTGACCGACTACTCCTACGACCCCTACGAGGTGACCAATGTCGGCAATTGAGGTCGAGGCCGACGATCGCGCGCTGCGCTTCGGTCGCCGCGAACGAGCGCTGGCCCAGATGGCGGCCGATGACCTCGATGTGCTGGTGCTCGGCCGCCAGGCCAACGTCCGCTACATCACCGGCGCCCCACAGCTGTGGGTGGCGGGCACCCGGCCGTTCGGACCGATCTGCACGGTGGTCCGTGCCACCGGTGAGATCCATCTGAACAGCACCTGGGACGAGGGCATGCCCGAGGAGATCGGCCATGAGCACCTCTACGGCCTGGCCTGGAACCCGATGACGACGATGGGTGTGCTGCGGAACATCAAGGGCGCCGACACCGCGCGCCGGGTCGGAACCGATGCTCTGACACCGACTTTCGCCAAGCTGCTGCCGACGGCCTTCCCGAACGCGGAGCTGGTCGATGCGGAGCCCGCGATGCGGGCCGCGCGCCGGATCAAGACCCCCGAGGAGATCGACGCCCTGCGCCGCGCCCTGCGGGTTGCGGAGGAGGGCCTCGCGAAGGGGGTGGCCGAACTGCGGCCGGGCATCACCGAACAGGAGTTGGCCGGTGCGCTGCTGGAGGCCGAGGCCGCCGGCGGTGTCAGCACCCCGGCCACCCAGGACGCCGCCTGGATCACGTCCAGGGAGCATCCGTGGCGGCGCGCCGAAGGGGACCGGGTCATCCGGGACGGCGACCTCGTGGCACTGTCCGCCGGCGTCCTGGCGGGTGGCTACGTCGGTGAAGTCGCCCGCACCTATCCCGTCGGAGAACCTTCGGACCCGGCGCGGGCGCTGTTCCGCCGCCGGGACGCCCTGTGGGACAGGCTGATCGACGCCTGCCAACCCGGCCGGCCGGCCAGTGCGCTGCTGGAGGCCTACGAACTCGCGGGCGAACCGCTGCCGGCCATGCCCGTCGCGCACGGGCTCGGCCTGGGCTTCGACCCGCCGGTGATCACCCCGCGGTTGTCGGCGACGGCCGCCGCCGAACGGCTCGACGAAGGCATGGTGCTGGCGATCACCGGGTACGTGTGGGAGCCGGGTGTGGGCGGCGTCTTCACCCGCGATGCCGTCCATGTCACCGCGGACGGGGCAGAGGTGCTGTCCGCCAGTCCGTCGTGGCAGGACGTCCGTGTCTGACGCTGCCGAAGAGATCATCCGATACGAGAAGGACGCTCGCACCCGGATCGCCACCATCACGTTCGATCGCCCCGAACGGTTGAACGCACCCACGATCGAGGCCCGGGTGCGCTACGCCGATCTGCTGCACCGGGCCGGCATCGACGACGACGTCAAGGTGCTGGTGATCCGCGGTGCCGGTGACGACCTGGGCAGTGGTGCGGATCTGCCGGAGTTCATGGCCGTGCAGGAGTCCGAGGACGACGGACCGCGACTGGCCGAATACCGCATCGCCGCCGGGGAGATCTCCTTCCCGCCGAAAGGATCGTTGCGTCGCGGTGCCACCATCAGCCAGTGGTATGCCAACCCGCACTCCGGGATTCGAAGCCTGCAGGACTTCAAGAAGATCTCGATCCTGGAGGTCAAGGGCTACTGCTACGGCTGGCATTTCTATCAGGCCGCCGATGCGGACCTGGTGATCTCCTCGGACGACGCGGTGTTCGGCCATCCGTCCTTTCGCTACCACGGCTGGGGCCCGCGGATGTGGTGGTGGGCACAGACGATGGGCATTCGCAAGTTCCAGGAGATGGTCTACACCGGACGGCCCTTCACCGCGGCCGAGATGCTGGACTGCAACTTCCTCAACGCCGTCGTCCCGCGCGCACAACTCGAGGACGAAGTGGCCAAATACGCGCTGGCCTGCGCACGCAACCGGCCGACCGACACCGTCTTCATGCAGAAGACGTTCTTCGAGATCATGAAGCAGTTCCAGGGCGAGTACATGGGCAGCATGCTGGCCGGGGTGTTCGAGTCGATCACCGGTGGCGCCCAACATGATTCGGATGACCTGCTACTCGGCGACGCGATGGACCGGGGGCTGTCCGGCGCGGTCAAGGACAACGACGCCAAGTTCCCGCCGGAGTGGCGGTTGAGCAAGGCCGTCACACCCGAGAAGGCCGCGAAGTCCAAGAAGAAGAAAAAGAAGAAGTCGTGAGCGCACCACTGGACGGCTACGTCGTCGTCGACCTGTCGTCGGGCATCGCGGGCGGATACTGCACCAAGCTGCTCGCCGATGGTGGTGCACGTGTGATCAAGATCGAAGCGCCCGAGGGTGATTCGCTGCGGTCCTGGTCCGCCTCGGGCGCTCGGGTGGATGCGGTCGCCGGCGGTGCGCTGTTCAGCTTCCTGAGCTGCTCGAAACACAGCGTGGTCGCGGACCCGGAGACGGACCTGCAGCTTGTCGAAGACCTACTGGCTGGCGCCGACGCGGTGGTGTGGTCACCGGAGTCCCGGCTGGCCGCCGTGGATGTTCTTGCGCCGCAGGCGATCCATGACCGTCACCCGCACCTGGTCGTCACGTCGATGACCGCGTTCGGACTGCACGGGCCGTGGCGCGACCGGGCCGCCACCGAGTTCACGCTGCAGGCCTGGTCGGGGGGCGCGCTGGGCATCGGGCGTGGCGAGCAGTCCCGCGCCCCGGCGCATGTCGGCGGACAGGTGGGGGACTGGGTCGCCGGTGCGTATGCGGCCGCACTGACACTGGCCATCCGTGCCGGTGGCCGTGGACAGCTGGTGGATCTGTCCAAGCTGGAAGCCCAGATCCTCGGCCTCACTTATTATCCGGTGACGTTCTTCGAGCTGCTCGGTCGGCCGTGGCGCACCGAGCGCAAGCCGACGGTGCCCGGTGTCGCCGAAGCGGCCGACGGGTTGGTGGCGCTGGGTTGTGGCACCGCCCAGCAGTGGTTCGACCTGTGCGCGATGTCGGGACATCCGGAGTGGATCGACGAGGAGTCGCCGCTGTCGATCACCGAACAGGCCAACATCCACGCCGCCGAACTGTTCGACTGGCTGCGCGGCGAGAAAGTCGACGACGTAAGGGAATTGGCGTCGGCGTTCCGGATTCCGAACGCCCCGGTGGGCAACGGCGAGAACGTCACCACCTTCGACCATTTCGTCGAGCGCGGAAGTTTCGTGCGAAATCCGCGCGACGGGTTCGTCCAACCCGGCCACCCGTACCGGTTCAGCGGGGTGGCGTTGCGCGACTTCGGTCCCGCACCCCGACTCGGCGAACACACGCAGGACTACCGCGGCGTTGCCGCGGCGGTGCGACCGCCGGTCCCGGATGCCAAACCGGGGCTGCCCCTGGCGGGGTTGCGGGTGCTGGACATGACGTCGTTCTGGGCCGGCCCGTCCTGCACGCACCTGCTGGGGATGCTGGGCGCGGAGTTGATCCATCTGGAGTCGACACCGCGTCCGGACGGCACCCGGCTGATCGCCGGCATCCCGGTCAGCGTGGATCAGTGGTGGGAGCGGTCGCCGATCTTCTCCGGGCTGAACACCAACAAGAAGAGCCTCACCCTGGATTTCCAGACCGAGCAGGGCCGGAAGTTGTTGCGGCAGTTGATCTCCGGCTGCGATGTGATCATCGAGAACTTCACCCCGCGGGTGATCGACCAGATCGGCCTGGACTACGACAGCGTGCGCGCCCTGCGCGAGGACATCATCATGGTCCGGATGCCAGGCTTCGGCCTGGACGGACCCTGGCGCGACAACCCGGCGTTCGCCTATGTGATCGAGGATGCCGCCGGGCTGAGTTGGCTCACCGGCTACACCGATCGCACTCCCTACGAACCGTATTCGGTGGGCGACCCCAACGCCGGCATCCATGCGATGACCGGACTGCTGCTGGCCCTCGAACACCGTCGTCGTACCGGGCAGGGGACGCTGGTGGAGGCGGCGATGATCGACGCGGCACTCAACATCGCCGCCGAGCAGGTCATCGAACACTCCGCCTACGGCGCGCTGCTGCAGCGTGCCGGAAACCGCGGGCCGGCCGCGGCCCCGCAGAACATCTACCGATGCGCGGGGATCGACGAATTCGGCCGCGACGACTGCTGGGTCGCGATCGCCGTGCAGACCGACGAGCAGTGGGCGGCACTGGTGGATGTGCTGGGCCATCCGGACTGGGCCGTTGACCCGGCCCTGGCCACCGATTCGGGCCGCCGTGCCCGCCAGGACGACATCGACGCGGCGCTCTCGGAGTGGTGCCGAACCAGCGGTGGCGACGAGATCGTCGAAACCCTCTGGCCCGCAGCAGTTCCGGTGGCAAAGGTGATGCAGCCACACCGGCAGACCGAGATCCCGCAATTGGCCGCGCGCGGCTTCTTCGAGGACGTCAGCCATCCCGTCAACGCCACCGCTCCGCACACCACGATGCCGGCACGGTTCTCCGACGGCCCACCGCGGTGGCACCGCCGCCACGCCCCGCTCCTCGGGGAGCACAATCACGAGATCCTGCGCGGGCTCGGTCTGTCCGACGGCGAGATCGCGAAGTTGGAAGCCGACGGGGTGATCGGCAACGCGCCGGCGATGGGCGGGCGCAAGGCCTCGACCTGAGGGTCAGTCGTTGTCGTCGGGCTCGCGGTGGATGAACTGTCCGAGGATGCCGGACGATCCCGGCCGCCGCCCCGGCGCGTGGCCGTGAACGCCTTCGGCGTAGGCGGTTTCGGCATGCTGGCTGAAGTCGATACCGGATGTCTCGTCCTCGGCGCTGACCCGGAATCCCATCACGCGATCGATCACCGCGGCCAGCACGAAGGACATCGTGAACGCGTAGACGGCGACCACGGCCACGCCGATGGCCTGCTTGCCGAGTTGGGTGAGGCCGCCGCCGTAGAACAGACCCCGGGCGCCCCCCGTCATCTCCGCGGTGGCGAGCAGTCCGATCAGCAGCACGCCGACGACCCCGCCGACGAAGTGAACCCCGACGACGTCGAGTGAATCGTCGTAGCCGAACCGGAACTTGGCCCCGATGGCGAAGGAGCATGCCACCCCGGCGGCAAGCCCGACCGCCACGGCGCCGAGGGTGTTCACCGTGCCACACGACGGGGTGATCGCGACGAGGCCGGCGACGACGCCCGAGGCCGCACCGAAGGTGGTGGGCTTGCCGTCCCGGATCTGCTCGACCGTGAGCCAGCCCAGCATGCCCAGACATCCGGCCACGAGCGTGTTGAGAAAGATGGCCGCGGCGGTGCCGTTGGCGGCCAGCGCGGAACCCGCGTTGAAGCCGAACCAGCCGAACCACAACAGGCCGACGCCGAGCAACACGAACGGCAGGTTGTGTGGGCGCATCGCGTCCTGCTTGAACCCGATGCGGGGACCGAGCACCAGGGCCAGCGCCAACGCGGAGGCTCCGGAGACCGTCTCGACCACCAGGCCGCCCGCGAAGTCGAGGACGCCGAGTCGGGCCAGCCAGCCGTGCGGTGACCAGACCCAGTGGGCGACGACCGAATAGACGACGAGCGTCCAGATCGGGACGAACACCACCCAGGCCGCGAACTTCGCGCGATCGGCGATCGCCCCGCTGACCAGCGCGGCGGTGATGATCGCGAAGGTCAGCTGGAAGGTGGCGAACAGCAGTTCCGGAACCGCGCCGTGGCCGGTGGTCGGACCGATGCCGAGCATGCCGAAATGGGCGAAGTCGCCGATCACACCGTCGCCGACATCGCCGGAGAAACTCATGGTGTAGCCGAGGAGCAGCCAGGTCACCGTCACCAGCGGAATGGCGATGAAGCTCATCATGATCATGTTGAGCACCCCGGTGCTGCGCACCATGCCGCCATAGAAGATGGCCAGGCCGGGAGTCATCAGCAGGACCAGTGCGGTGCTGGCCAGCAGCCAGGCGGTGGCGGCAGGATCGATCGCGTCCAACTTCAGGTCTCCCTCGAGCGCGGTACGGGTCGCGTGCGATGAGGGTACCGAGTGAACCTGCGCTGGCCTCGGCGGGCGGTCGAGACGGCGCCCGCACCGCACGGCTCGGAGGTTGGGGGAATCTCAAAGACCTCGAACCGGGCGTGATGTTCGAGACCATCCGCGACGAGGTGTTCCCGTTCCTGCGCGGGCTCGCTCAGGTTTCGAACTCCGGCAACAGATCCCACAACACCGAGACATCGTCGCCAAAGACTTGCTTGGTGCGATCGCAGAGGTGCTGCAGCGAATCCGATGGCGATGGCCCGCGGCCGATGACAAATGCGCAGCGCAACAGTGACTCCGTCGGCTCGGGAATACGCCGCGCCTGGAGGTACGCGATGCCCTCAGCTCCCCACCATTGCGCTTCCGTCAGAGGGTGTCCCCAGGCCTCGGCCAGCGGCTCGGCGCGAAAGCATGGCCAGTCCAGCGTTCGGAGGTCCTTCATCACCTCAGCGTAGGTGTCCCAGTGGGCGTCGCCGCTCAGCTTCTCGTCGGGCACCGCCATCAGCGATGGGCCTGAAGACAGTGCGCGAACGAACGGATCGACGTGTTCGAGGAACACGGCAGTCAAGGCCGCATCGATCAACAACCGCATTGGCGACTCATGCTCAGCCACATTCTCCAGATTGGCCGACCTCTGCTCACCGTTTGACGGCGCCTCAGGACGATCCCGCCCCTCGATTTTCCCCGTCTCCAGGGTCAACGCGACACCGTAAAGGATCCGACGGCACAGCCATTCATGCGGGTCGCACACCGGCTGCACGCGGTCGCGCCCGAAAAGCAGGCGGCGCAGCATCGCCAACGATTCACCTTCAGGAATTGCAGCCAGGAACTCGACCCCCGGCTCCGCACTGGCCGCCACGCCGTCCTCGTGCTCACGGTTCAGCGCTGAAGCGGTCCAGCCCGCATCGGTTTTGGCGATGATCACGACACCATCAGCGGGACCGATGCTCTCGATGCCGGTTGCATCCAGGCTGGGCAGGCCATGCTCATCCACCACGGAGTCGACGCGGCTGAATTGCTGTAGTCGGCCATCATTACGGCGATAGCCCACGAGCGCGTATCCCCGAGTGAAGTCCGGATCTGCCACAATCTTGCGCACCAGCCGCGTTAACTCGGCGGGGTTATCGGTTCGCCAACGCGCCCGCAACCGGTCGTTCGGCGGCACCCGGCCCGCAAACATCCGCTCGGCGAATGCATCTGCGGCTCTTCGTAGGTGGCCTGCCACCTCAGGGCGCGTCGATTTCAGTCTCGCGAGGCTGTCTTCCACGTCCGGGAGACTGATCAGTTCGAGGTTCGCGAGCCCTTGCGCCGTCCACCATTTTCCCGCGTCCGCACCGGTACCACGTGCAACCGCGAATGTTTCGTCGTCGACATCAGCCCAGTCCAAACCACCGAGGAACGGTGCCGACTCATACAACGTCGGCCAGTCGTAGTTGACCGTGCGCAGGCCGGACGGCGCGTCATCGACATGCCTGAGCGCTCCAATGCGGTCACTGATGTTTTCACGCAAAAGGCCGTCGGCGTACGCGACCACCTCAGAAACACCATCTCGAATTTCGATCAGCACCTCAGCCACAGTCGCTACTGCAGCCCGCAGCAGCCACTCCGGTACCAACCAGCCGTCGCCCACTGGAAGCGCCGCGCCGCAGGCAATCCTGGTCATCACCAGGTGCATCAACGGAAGCCGCTGAAACCCGTCGGGCACAAGAACTATCGGCCCGTCAGAATTGCCGATGAAGACCGTGCCGGTGCCGTCAGGCAATACCGCAATCGCCGTGAAGGTGTCACGCTCAGCGACATACTGAACGTTCACCACCAGCCTCGCGTCCGGGACATGACTCAACCCGCGCAACGCGATCCCAGGTTGCGGGTACGGAATCCCAACGGTTTCAGGCTTGTCGCTGAAGAAGCGAACAAGCAGTTCTCCGCTGCCCTCGGCTGTCATGGCCGCGCGGTAGCGCTCCAGCAACCCGAGAAACGATCCAACGGTGAACACCCGATCACCGACGGTCGCCAAGACCTCGTCGCCTGCGATGTGTCCGGAATCCACGGTTTGGAACGGTATATGGTCTCACCGACACTCCCCAGCCTGGCGGGTTGCGGATGCACTACGCGGTAGGCGACTCGCCGAGCGGCCTCCAGTTGTTGCTTTTGCACTGCGGCCCATCGACATCCACGAGTATTTCGACGAACTGTTGCCGGCCGCGAAGCGCACGCGTGTCACCGATTACGCGGACACTCCCTGTACGTTGCGCTGAAGGAACGACACCTGATCGGCCTTGGCTCGTGGGTCCGAATAGATGTCGAAATGCTGGTACGGGGTGCGCAGGCAAGTCGTTCGTTCCTCCCAGTCGGAGATGGTGACAAAGCGGGTTATTCAAATCGATGACCAGCACAAATCCCCGACAATGCTTGACAAGTGCCCTTAGGCTGACATTGTGGACCTGACAATGTTCGTAAACGACACGTCTGGCTCATTGGTGAGCATCGCCGGGCCGGACGGGCGTGCGGGCAAGGCGTTCGTTCCGGCGCCGCTGCCTGGCGACATGCCCAAGCTCAGTCCGCCCACCATTATGGCGATGGCCGATGCGCGCGCCGCTCTGGCGGCCCTGGACAGCACGGC
>WBZP01006339.1_pt1 | contig 11722 bp, 12 predicted proteins | sample 5204301 | NCBI WGS metagenome assembly WBZP01 (sample SAMN12412401, study PRJNA552823) | activated sludge metagenome | isolation source: activated sludge from nitrification reactor of wastewater treatment plant... | place: USA: Pennsylvania | collected 2017
GGGCCCGGCCAGCAGTACCCCCCGGGCGACACCTTCGCCGATCCCCTGACGCATATCGACGGCTGAGGGCGGTCTCAGTCCTCGGGCGGTTTGACGGCGAGCACCGGCTCGCGGCATTCGAGCATTAGCTTCTGAGAAACGCTGCCCAGCAACAGCTTTCCGACGGGGCTGCGGTGCCGGATCCACCCCCACCGACTGGCGGACCCCGAAAGGGGCCCGGAGTCGGCGAGATGGGTCTCGAGGTCGACGATCCGGCCCGATCCGGCGGATTCGACTCGGGTAGCCCACTACTCGCGCACTTCCGGTGATCGCAGCCAAACATGGGACACATGACCACTCTCACCGCTCTGCCCACACTCGACTACGAGAACCTCGACGACGCGGGCGAGGCGCACCGGCGTATCGCCCGGGCCCGCACTTCGGCGCCCATCGCGATGGGCGCGCACGGCCCGGAGATCCTGAGCCACGACCTCGTCCGCGCTCTCCTGCGCGACGACCGGTTCGTCGTGCCACCCGGGTTCGCCCTGGCTCCGCAGGGCATCACGTCCGGCCCGCTGTGGGACCGGGCGACCAGTAGCCTGCTGTGCCTCGAGGGCGGCGAGCACCACCGGCTACGCCGGCTGATCGCCAAGGCGTTCACCCCGCGGTCGGCGGCCCGGATGCGTGCGGCCTGCGTGCAGGTGATCTCCGGGCTGCTGGATGCATGTGCCGGCGCCGGATCCTGCGACGTGGTGGCCGACATCGCCCGGCCGTACCCGGTGCCGATCATCTGCGCCCTGCTGGGCGCACCGCCGCAGGACTGGCAGCGCTTCTCGGCCTGGGCGGACGACGTCCTGCGGTTGTTCAGCTGGAACATCGCCGGCACCGAGGACGACATCCTGCGATCGTGGGACGAACTCGACGAGTACGTCGACCGCATGGTCGCCGAGCGGAGCGACACCCTGACCGACGATCTGCTCTCCGACCTGATCCGCGCCGAGGAGGACGGCGATCGGCTGGCACACGACGAATTGCTGATGCTGGCCGGCGGCCTGTTGATGGCCGGCACCGACACCACCCGCAATCAGCTGGCCGCGGCGGTCGAGGACCTGATCGCGCACCCCGATCAGTGGGAGCTGCTGGCGGCGCACCCCGAGCTGGCCCCGAACGCGGTCGAGGAACTCATGCGGCACAACCCGATCGTGTTCGGCGCCGTCCGGCTCGCCGTCGAGGATGTCGAACTGGCCGGTGTACCGATCGCGGCCGGCACCCTGGTGATCGCCAACACCGCCGCGGCCAACCGGGATCCCGCGGTGCACGACGACCCCGACCGTCTCGACATCACCCGCGCCGACGCGCACTCGATGCTCACCTTCGGTGGCGGGGTGCACTACTGCCTGGGCTCGCATCTGGCCAGAACCGAACTGGCCGAGGCGCTTTCGACAATCACGCAGCGCATTCCCACACCACCGCGACTGGTCGGCAGCGCACCCTGGAAGCCGCTCACCGGGATCACCGGGCCGGTGCGCCTGCCGATCGAGTTCGCCGCGGTCTGACCGGATCAGTAGAGTCGCCGGGGTGGCCCGGCGTGTTCTGTTCATCTACAACGACCCCACCGCTCCCGAAGCGATGCTGGGAACGACCTTCGCCGACCAGGGCTTCGACATCGACACCTGTACGGGTCCGGCCGAAGTGCCGGCCTACCCCGATCCGCTGAACTATGACGTGGTGGTGCCACTGGGTTCCCGGTTCGGCGCACACGATCCCGCGCACGGCGCGTGGGTGGACCCCCAGATGGCATTGGTGCGCCACGCGGTGGACGCCGGCGTCGGGGTGCTGGGCGTCTGCTTCGGCGGGCAGTTGGTGGCCCAGGCGCTCGGCGGCACCGTCGGCCCGTCCCCGTCACCCGAACTCGGCTGGTACACCGTGGACAGCCAGGTCCCGTTCCTCAGTGCCGGCCCCTGGTTCCAGTGGCATTCCGATCGCTGGACCCTGCCCGCCGGCGCCGTCGAGATCGCCCGCAACGACAACGCATCGCAGGCCTTCCTGTCCGGCAGTGCGCTGGCCCTGCAGTTCCACCCCGAGTTGGACCCCCCGCTGCTGGAGTTGTGGCTGGCCGAGGACAGCGACGGCGACGTCGCCCGATCGGGCATCGACGTCGATGCCCTGCGCACCCGCACCGGCGCCGAACGCGATGCCGCCGCGGTCCGGCTGACAACGCTCGTGACCGGGTTCCTGACCCACCTGGGCGATCTGGCCACCGGGAGGGTCGCACGGTAGCCCGGACCCGCCGGCACGGCTATCACGACCGGTCCGACGCGGGCCGGGTGCTCGCCGCCGCACTGGACCGCTACCGCGGTCGCCCGGGGCTGTTGGTCATCGGACTGGCGCGCGGCGGAGTGCCCGTCGCGGCCGAGGTCGCCGCCGAGCTGCGCGCGCCACTGGATGTGGCGGTGGTCCGCAAGCTCGGGGTGCCCGGACACGAGGAACTGGCCCTCGGCGCGATCAGCGACCTGCACATGACGGTCAATGACGCGTTGCTGCGCTCCCAGGGTGTGTCGTCGGCCGCGCTGGACGCCGTGATCGAGCGGGAACGCCGCGAGCTGGGGCGGCGGTCGGCGGCCTACCGGGCCGGCGGTCCCGCCGTCGAGGTGACGGGCCGAACGGTGATCCTGGTCGACGACGGCCTGGCCACGGGGGCCACCATGCGGGTGGCCGTTCGCGACATGCAGGCCCGCGGAGCCGCCGCGGTGATCGTCGCGGTGCCCACCGCACCGCGCAGTGCCGCGCGCGAATTCGCCGGTCTGTCAGATGATTTCGTGTGCCCGTACACACCGGAACCATTCGGTGCCGTCGGAATGTTCTACCGCAGGTTCCCCCAGGTCGACGACGAGGAGGTGCTGGCGGTGCTGCGGCGCTCGGACGCTACTTGTCCTCGAGCTTCTCGGCCGGATCAGCCTCGGTGACGCGTTCGACGGTCGTGTCGGACTCGTCCTCGCCCACGTACTCGACCTGCGTCGGCGAATCGGCGTCCCCGTCGGCCGGCTCGAGCTCGTCGACCGGCGCAACGGGTGTTTCGACGGTCTCGTCGACCACTGCGTCAGCAGTCTCGGCGGCCGGCGCCGCTGCCTCGTCGGGGTACTCGGCGTCGAAGTTCTCGTAGGTGTTGTCCACGGTGGCCGGGGCCGCGGCGACCGCGTCGTCAGCAGTGGCCAGATCCTGGTCGGCGACCACGCTGCGGGTCTGCCGCTCCCGGATCGCATCGACGATCAGCAGGATGACACCGAGCACGCTGGCCCCGATGCACACCCAGGCAATCAGTTCATTACCGGTGACCACCGCGGTCACCAGGCTTGCCAGCCCGATCACCGCCAGCACCAATGCAACGATCAACATCGATCGACCATCCTTCTCGAGGCGATACCGGACCGTACCGTGGACATTCCTGCAAGCGGCACGTCCCGGTCAGACTAGTGACTAGCCGTTGCCCCGGTTGAACTGGGTGTACCCGGCCTCGCCGGAGCTGTCGACCGGAGCCGCCGAGCCCCGCTGGCCGAGCTCCTCGAGCTGGGACTCCAGGTAGGTCTTGAGCCGGGTCCGGTATTCGCGCTCGAAGGTGCGCAACTGCTCGAGCCGACCCTCGAGCACGGTCCGCTGCTGATTGATGTTGCCCATGATCTCGGTGTGCTTGCGCTCGGCATCGGCCTGCAGCGCGTCCGCCTTCTCCTGGGCCTGGCGCAGCTGCGTTTCCGACCGGGTCTGCGCGTCGGCGAGCATCGCGTCCGCGCGTGCCCGGGCGTCGGCGACAGTGCTCTCCGCGGTGCGGCGCGCCTCGCTGACCAGTGCGTCGGCGTTGGCCCGCGCATCGGAGAGCAATTTGTCCGACTCGGCCTGCGCGCTGCTGGTCAGACGGTCCGCGGTGTCCTGCGCGAGTGCCAGCACGCGGGCAGCCTTGACATGGACGTCGCCGGTGACGGGTGCGGCCGCTGCGGGAGCCGGCGCAGGGGCCGGGGCCTCCTGCACGACCTCGGCGACGGGTTCCGGTTCGGGCTCGGGCTCGGGCTCGGGCTGATACAGCGGGATGGCCTGGGTGGCCTGGATCCCCCCGGCGCGCGCGCCGGCCAGTTCGGCGTCCAGTTCACTGACCCGCTGGCGCAGGTCGGCGTTCTCCTCGATCAGACGCGACAGCTCGTTCTCCACCAGATCGAGGAAGGCGTCAACTTCGTCCTCGTTATAACCGCGCTTACCGATCGGCGGTTTGCTGAACGCCACATTGTGGACGTCGGCGGGAGTAAGCGGCATCGGGTGCCCCCTCAGTTCTGGAACGGTTCGATCCAACGGTAACTGGCGTCCATCCTGTCACACCAGACCCTACGGTTGCGGGTTGGCGTCAGAATAAGACTGTTTTTCAAAGACCCCGGGGGTCGCCCGCCGCCGCGAACGCGAACTGCATGCCGAAGAAAACCACCAGCAACAACAGCATGATCGACAGGTCGATCCGGACCGGACCGAGGTTCAGCTGCGGAATCAGCCTGCGCAAGAGCTTCACCGGCGGGTCGGTGATGGTCATGATCAACTCCAGGATCACCACCGTGGCGCCCCGCGGGTGCCAGTCACGACTGAACGAGCGGACGAACTCGACCACGATGCGGGCGATCAGCAGCAACCAGAACACGAACAGCGCGAAACCAAGGATTCCGAAGAAGTACGTCAAAACGCCTGACCGACCTAACTGACCTGAGGAGTCCTGGCGCCGATCGGCACCGCGCCGCCAGCCTACCGACCGGGGCCTACTGCGCGTAGAACCCGGCCTCGGCCATCCGGCGACGCTCCTCGGGGGTGACCTCGACATCGGCCGGCGACAGCAGGAACACCTTGGTGGCGACCTTGTCGAACGACCCGCGCAGCGCGAAGGCCAGGCCCGCGGCGAAGTCGACGAGCCGCTTGGCGTCGGCGTTGTCCATCGAGACCAGGTCCATGATCACCGGGGTGCCGTCGCGGAACCGCTCGCCGATGGTGCGGGCCTCGCTGTAATCCTTGGGCCGCAGCGTGGTGATCTTCGACAGCGCGCTGCCCTCGTCGAAGAGCACCTGCTGACGGCGGGGCGCCATGGCCAGCGCGCCGCGGGTCGCGGCGCCGGTGCTCAACGGGGTGAGCCGCTGGGTGGGCCGATCGAAGTCACGCCCCCGGAACCGGGAGTCGCGATCGTCGTAGCCGCGGTAACCCGGTGCGTAATCGTCGTCGTCGGCGTAGTCGCGGCGCTCGGGGTACCGGTCGTAGCGGTCGTCGGCGAAGCGCTCGCCACCACGGCCGCGCGCGGGACCGCGGTCGTCATCGAAGTACTCGTCGTCGTATTCCTCCAACGGAGCCATCCCGAAGTAGGCCTTGACCTTGTGCAGTGTGCTCATCGCTTGACCCTTCGCTTTGCCTGCTCGATGGAGCTGAGTTCTCTTGGGATGTTTAGAGGTTCGAGTTCGGCGGTACTTGTGATGAATATGTGACTGGAGTGACTACTCACGGTGACGTTAGCGGTCGTCGGCCCAGAAGCGCGGTACCGACACGCACACAAGTCGATCCGTGTTTGACGGCGATCTCCAGGTCGCTGGACATCCCCGCCGACAGCCCCGTGGCCTCCGGATGCCCCCGCAGCACCCGGCGGTGTTCGGCCGACAGTCGCGCGAACGCCGCATCCGGATCCGCCTCCAGCGGCGGGACACCCATGACACCGAGCAGTCGCAGGGCCGAGGCCCCTGCCACCTGATCGCACAACGCGTCGATGGCCGCCGGGTCGCCGACGTCCACCCCGCCGCGCTCGGTGTCGCCGTCCAGACTCACCTGCACGTAGACCCCCAGCGGCTCGGTGCGCACCCCCTTGTCGAGCGCCGCCGCCCGGGCCCGGTCCAGCGCGGTGACGACCCGCTCGCTGCTCACCGAATGCACCGTATCCGCCCATGCCGCAATCGATTTGGCCTTGTTGCGCTGGATCTGCCCGATCATGTGCCAGGTGATGGGCCGCTCCCCCGTGATCGGCGCCTGCACTCCGGTCAGTTCGCGCACCTCGGCCACCTTGCGAGCGGCCTCCTGCTCGCGGGCCTCACCGAACGCGCGGTGGCCCAGCCGGTACAGCATCGCGACGTCGCTGGCCGGGAAGAATTTGGTGACCGCCAGCAGCTCCACCTCCCCGGGTCGGCGGCCCACGGCGTCGGCGGCGTCGGCCAGCCGCTGCCGCACCCGTGCCAGCGCGGTCATCAACTCGATCTCGCGCGCCGGTTCGTTCCGGTCCGGCTCACTCATTCGATCCACACCACCGAGGCCAGCCGTCCGGTCGGCGCGTCGCGCCGGTGACTGAACAACGTGGGGTCGTCGACCGTGCACCGCGGATCGACGTCGACGGCCCCGACCCCGAGTTCGCGCAACTGACGGGCGATGCCGGCCCGCAGGTCCAGGGCCGCGGTACCGGCCGCGGTCACCGTGCGACTACCCGGCAGCACCGCCTCCACGTCCTCGGCCATCGCGGCGGGGACCTCATAGTTGGGGCCGCTGACCGCCGGCCCGAGATAGGCCGACACGTCCTCCGCGCGGGCGCCCGCACCCACCATGACCTCCAGCGTGCGCGCCACCACGCCCTTGGCCGCCCCGACCCGGCCGGCATGCACGGCGCCGATCACACCGGCGCGGGCATCGGCCAGCAGCACGGGAACGCAGTCGGCGGTGACGACCGCCAGCGCCAGCCGCGGCACCGCGGTCACCAGGGCGTCGGTGTCGTCGACCGCGGAGTCGCGGGGACCCTCGACCAGTTCGACGCGATCACCGTGGACCTGGTTCATCCACACCAGCCGTCCCTCGCCGACGCCGATGGCCGTCGCCAGCCGGCGCCGGTTGGCGGCCACCGCCGCGGGGTCGTCACCCACGTGGTCGCCCAGATTGAAGGTGTCGAACGGCGCTGCGGACGCACCACCCGCGCGGGTCGTGGTGACTCGGCGGATGCGGGCGGCCACTCGGGATGTCTCGGGTTCTCGGGTGCCCGTCAGTGCCGCATGAAGGGCGGCACGTCGACGTCGTCGTCGGAGATCCCGCCGTCGTCACCGCCACCACCGACCCGGACCGTGGCGCCGTTGGTGTGGGGCACGCTGGCCGCGGCGTCGGGCTCGAAGACCGACGAGGTGACCGCTTGATTGACGGCACCGGCCCGCGCCGAGGCGATGGCCGCCGCCGCGCCGGAGATCGACGTGGCCGGCTTGCGGCTGGCCGAACCGGCTTCGAAGCCGGCGGCGATGACGGTGACGCGGACCTCGTCGCCCAGCGAGTCGTCGATCACGGTGCCGAAGATGATGTTGGCCTCGGGGTGCGCGGAGTCCTGCACCAGCGAGGCGGCCTCATTGATCTCGAACAGACCCAGGTCGCTGCCGCCCGCGATGGACATCAGCACGCCCTGGGCGCCCTCCATCGACGCCTCCAGCAGCGGCGAGTTGATCGCGATCTCGGCGGCCTTGAGCGCCCGGCCGTCACCACGGGCGGCACCGATGCCCATCAACGCCGTCCCGGCGCCGCTCATGATGCCCTTGACGTCGGCGAAGTCGACGTTGATCAGGCCCGGCGTGGTGATCAGATCGGTGATTCCCTGCACGCCGTTGAGCAGCACTTCGTCGGCGCTGCGGAAGGCGTCCATCAGCGACACCGCGGCATCGCCCATCTGCAGCAGCCGGTCGTTGGGGATGACGATCAGGGTGTCGCAGCTCTCCCGCAGGGAGGTGATGCCGTTCTCGGCCTGCTGGCTGCGCCGCTTGCCCTCGAAGGAGAACGGCCGGGTGACCACGCCGACGGTCAGGGCGCCGAGCTTGCGCGCGATGGTCGCCACCACGGGCGCGCCGCCGGTTCCGGTGCCGCCGCCCTCGCCGGCGGTGACGAACACCATGTCGGCGCCGCGGAGCAACTCCTCGATCTCGTCCTTGGCGTCCTCGGCGGCCTTCCGGCCGACCTCGGGATCCGCACCCGCGCCGAGGCCGCGGGTGGAGTCACGTCCGACGTCGAGCTTGACGTCGGCGTCGCTCATCAGCAGTGCCTGCGCGTCGGTGTTGATGGCGATGAACTCGACGCCCTTGAGGCCCTGCTCGATCATGCGGTTGACGGCGTTGACGCCGCCGCCGCCGATGCCGACCACCTTGATGACGGCGAGGTAGTTGTGCGGTGGGGTCATCGGTAGGACCTTCCTTGCCTGGTGACTGCCTGATACCGGATTTCCTGACCGTGTCCCTAAACCCTCAACCTGAACCATAGGTTTAGAGTTATGTCAAGTAGTTCCGCGTACTCAGCAAGTTAGGGGCTGCGTACCGGCGATTGCCGCAGGCGCGCCGCGTGTTGCGCGGATTTTTCAATCTGCACCAACCCCGATCTGTTCAGTCGGCTATTTGACCGTCGGCAGATCCGGACTGGACACGTCGTAGGTATGACCCGGCTGGGTCAGCAGCGCGGCCAGCTTCTCGGCCTTCTCCTCGGTCCGGTCATTGGTCCCCCACACCACCACCCGGCCATCGGTCAGGGTCAGCGTGATCGAGGCCACCGACGGCGCCGCGACCCGGCCCACCTGGCCGGCCACATCGGGCCGCAGCGAGGTCAGCACCTCGAGGGCGGCCTTGGTCGGCGGGTCCGCCGGCCCGGGGTTGTCGACGTCGAGGTACGGCAGCGCGGGCGGCGGCGGCCCGGTGAAGTCCACGCCGTCGCGGTCGTACAGGCGCGGACCGTCCGGAAAGTCCTTGACCGCCACCGGAACCCGCTCGGCGATGGTGATCCGCAACGTCGACGGATACTCGCGCTGGACCCGCGCGGTGGCCACCTGCCGGATGGTCGCGACCCGGTCGGCCACCGCATCGGTGTCGACCTGCAACAGCGGCCTGCCGACCGGGACCGCGGCCGCCTGCAACACCTGTTCCTCGGTGACCGACCCGGTGCCGACGACCACCACGTTGCGCACCGACATCAGCGGGGTGAAGTACATGACGAGGCCGAGCCCGACCGTCACCACCAGCGCGAGCAGTCCGAGCAGCACCACCTTGAGACCACGCACCGAACCGCGGGCCGGTGTCGCGCCGCCGCTCGGGTTGCGGACCTTCCGCTTGGCCTCCAGGCGGGCCTCCTCGATGGCCCGGGCGCGAGCCTGCGCCTCGCGCCGCTCGGCCCGTTCGCGCCGTTCGCGTCGCCGCGGACCCTCGAACTCCGGCTCCGCGTCACCCTCTTCCGCGACGGCACCCGGGTCGGCGTCGGTGGGGACCTCCAGCGGGACCGTCATGGCGTCGGTGGTCGGCGCGCTCTCCGGTTCGGTCGACTCCGACTCCGGCTGCGACGGCGGGCCGGTCATCTCAGTGCCGCCGGCCCGGAACGTGCCGGTTGGCCGCCGTCTGGATCTCCGTCAGGATCTGCGGGCCGAGCATCGTGACGTCACCGGCACCCATCGTGACCACCACATCACCGGGCCTGGCCACCTCGGCGACCCGGGCGGCCACCGCCGACACGTCGGGCTCATAACTCACCTGGGTACCGACATGGCCGGCGACGGTCGCCCCGCTGACGCCGGCGATCGGCTGCTCCCGCGCCGCGTACACGTCCAGCACGAAGACGCGGTCGGCCGCATCCAGCGCGGAGCCGAACTCCACAGCGAAAGCCTTTGTGCGCGAATACAAGTGGGGCTGGAAGACCGCCAGGGTACGACCCCCGCCGCCCTGCTCGGCGACCGTTCGCAGGGCCCCCAGCGCCGCGCGCACCTCGGTCGGATGATGCGCGTAGTCGTCGAAGACCCGCACTCCGTTGGCCACCCCCACCAGTTCGAACCGCCGGCGCACTCCCTCGAAACCGGCCAGCCCGTCGAGGATCTCGTCGACCGGGGCGCCCACCTCAACCGCCGCCAGCAACGCGGCCAGCGCATTGAGGGCCATGTGCTGACCGGGCACCGACAACCGCATCGCCCGCGGTTGGGCCTCGCCCGCCAGCTGGATCTCGGCGACCGCGCCGGTGCCCTGCTGCTGCCAGTGCACCAGCCGCGCCGCCAGTGGCAGCGGGCCGGCGGCCGCCGGGTCGGCGCCGTACGCCAGCACCCGCACACCCTGGGCGTGCGCGCGGCCGGCCAGGCTCGCCGCGCCGGGGTCGTCGGTGCACACCACCAGTGCGCCACCCGGCGCGATGCGGTCCACGAATTCGTCGAACACCTCGGTGTACGCCTCGGTGCTGCCGAAGAAGTCCAGATGGTCGGCCTCGATGTTGGTGACGACGGCGACATCCGGTGTGTACTCGAGCAGCGAGCCGTCGCTCTCGTCGGCCTCGGCCACGAAGGAGGAGCCGCTGCCGTGATGCGCGTTGGTGCCGGCCTCCCCCAGTTCGCCACCCACGGCGAACGACGGGTCCAGACCCGCGTGCTGCAGCGCGACGATCAGCATCGAGGTGGTGGTGGTCTTGCCGTGCGTGCCGGTGACCAGGGCCGTGGTGTGCCCGGCCATCAGCCGCGCCAGCACCACCGGGCGCAGCACGATCGGGATGGCGCGCCGGCGGGCCTCGACGAGTTCGGGGTTGGTCTTGGGTATCGCGGCGTGGGTGGTGATGACCGCGGTCGGCCCGCCGGGCAGCAGGTCCAGCGCCGACGCGTCGTGCCCGATGTTGATCAGCGCGCCGCGAGCGCGCAGGGCCACGACCCCGCGGGACTCCTTGGCGTCCGACCCCGAGACCAGCGCCCCGCGGTCGAGCAGGATGCGGGCGATGCCGGACATGCCGGCACCGCCGATGCCGACCATGTGCACCCGGGCCAGCTCGTCGGGCAGCGGCGCGGCGCCCGGGGTCACCAGCTCATCTCCGTATCCCGTTGGGCGCCAGCAACTTCCAGGGCGACCCGGGCCACCCGCTCGGCGGCGTCGCGGTGCCCGACGCCGGCGGCGGCGGCCGTCATCGCGGCCAGTCGTGGAGCGTCGGCGAGCAGTCCGCCGATGGTGTCGGCGACGAACCGCGGGGTCAGATCCGCGTCGTCGACGAGCAGACCGCCGCCGGCCTGCACCACGGGCAGCGCGTTGAGTCGCTGCTCGCCGTTGCCGATCGGCAGCGGAACGTACACCGCCGGCAGGCCCACGGCCGACACCTCGGCCACCGTCATCGCACCCGAGCGGCACACGGCCAGATCGGCCGCGGCATAGGCCAGATCCATCCGGCTCAGGTAGGGCACCGCCACGTAGGGTGGCGCGTCCGGATCGGGCGCGGGCAGGTCGAGGGTGTTCTTCGGGCCGTGGGCGTGCAGCACCGATACCCCGCGGGCCGCCAGCGCGGGCGCGGCCGCCGACACCGCCCGGTTCAGCGATTGCGCGCCCTGGGATCCGCCGAAGACCAGTAGCACCACGGCGTCGTCGGCGAAGCCGAAATGCGCCCGCGCCGTGCTGCGCAGTGCCGCCCGATCGAGGTTCGCGATCGTCGCACGCACCGGCATTCCCACCACCTCGGCGGCCAGGCCGGAATCGGGCACCGCCGCCAGGACCCGGCGGGCGTAGCGCGCACCGAGCTTGTTGGCGATCCCGGCCCGGGCGTTGGCCTCGTGGATGACGATCGGCACGCGTTTGCGCGCGGCCAGATAGGCCGGCACCGCGACGTAGCCGCCGAACCCGATCACCACATCGGCGTCGACGTCCTCGAGGACGGCCCTGGTCTCCCGGATCGCGCGGCGCAGCCGCACCGGCAGTCGGAAGAGGTCACCGGTGATCTTGCGGGGCAGCGG
>WBZP01006340.1_pt1 | contig 11721 bp, 14 predicted proteins | sample 5204301 | NCBI WGS metagenome assembly WBZP01 (sample SAMN12412401, study PRJNA552823) | activated sludge metagenome | isolation source: activated sludge from nitrification reactor of wastewater treatment plant... | place: USA: Pennsylvania | collected 2017
TGAACACCGGAGCGATCGCCGACCCGGATCTGCTGACCCGTGCGGCGCGGCGCTTCGGCAGCCAGTGCGTGGTGCTGAGTGTCGACGCACGACGGGCGCGGGGTGCGACCAGTGGGTTCGAGGTCACCACGCACGGAGGCCGTAAAGGCACCGGCATCGACGCGATCGTGTGGGCACAGAACGGTGCCCGCCTCGGCGCCGGGGAGATCCTGCTGAACAGCATGGACGCCGACGGAACGACGTCCGGCTTCGACACAGAACTGATCTCGCTGGTGCGCGAGGCGGTGGATGTCCCGGTGATCGCCAGCGGCGGTGCCGGGCGCGTGGAGGACTTCGCACCCGCCGTGGCGGCCGGAGCTGATGCGGTACTGGCGGCCAGCGTCTTCCACTACGGGCAGTTGACCATCGCCGAGGTCAAGCAGGCGATGGCGGCGGCGGGGATCACAGTCCGGCTTCCTTGACGCATTCGTACATATGTGCGAAGGTGGAGGTGAGCGTCGGGCATCCCCCCGTTCCCCCGCCGGGGGAGGCCCGACGCTTCTTCGTGCCTGAGTTCTTGGTTGTTGGACCCCCTGTGCGACGAAGGTGCGGGTTGACGGGGCGTGGAACCCCGCAACAACGTGACAAACCGGTTTCGGCGAGCCGCAACAACGTCACAACCGCGAGGGGTCTCAGAGTCGCGGACCCGTGAAGGGCGCCTCCATCGTCACCGTGCAGGTGATCGTCCGGTTGCCGTTCTCCCACTGCTTCTCATTGGGCAGGAAGTAGCCCGGGATCAGGGTCTCCGGCTCGTCGAAGGTAGGTCGGTAGGTGTTGAACGCCGTCGAGCACTGGTTCTGCGCGGAGGCCTTCATCGCGACCGACCCGGCCCAGTCGAGGTTGCTCAGATCCACCTGATCGAGGATCTGGCCGTCGTGCTCCTCGTCGCAACTCACCACGTATACGCCGTCCGCGGTCATGATGTCGCCGCGCGCGTCGCGGGGGATCGCGTAGCAATCCGCGAAGAACAGACTGCCGATCGGACGTACCCCGGGCACCGTGTCGGCAGCTTCCTCGGAGGTGTCCGGGGCGTTCCTGATCATCCACACCGAGGCCACCGCGACCATGGCGGCAACGAGCAGCACGGTCAGTGCTGCCGCCCACCGTGCGCCTCGTGACCCCATACCTGAATGGTCGCATGCAACGACGGCGGCACAATGGCCCCATGGGCGACGTTTCGCGGGCTGTGGCAGCACTGAGGTTCGGGCCGGACGGGCTGCTGCCTGCCATCGCGCAGCAGTGGGACACGGGCGAGGTCCTGATGCTCGCGTGGATGGACGAGGAGGCGGTGCGCCGCACTCTCACCTCCGGTCGTGGCACCTACTGGTCGCGCTCCCGCCAGGCGTACTGGACCAAGGGTGAGACCTCGGGTAACACCCAGCAGGTCAGGGAATTGCGGATCGACTGCGACGGGGACGCGATCCTGCTCCTCGTGGACCAACAGGGGCCGGCCTGCCACACCGGTCTGCGATCGTGCTTCGAGACCGAAACCGTGGAGTTGGCGTGACTGACGTGTACGGCCCGTGTGCCACCCCGAGCGGGATCACCGCCCCCACCCTGGAAGGTTTCCGGACGCTGGCGAAGGACCGCCGCGTGATTCCGGTGGTGCGCCGCTTCCTGGTCGACGACCAGACCCCGGTGGGCGTCTTCCGCAAGCTCGCCCAGGACCGTCCCGGGACCTTCCTGCTCGAATCGGCGGAGAACGGCCACACGTGGAGCAGGTACTCCTTCATCGGCGTGCGAAGTGCGGCCATGCTCACCGAATCCGACGGACAGACCTCGTGGGTGGGCAACCCTCCCGTGGGGCTGCCGACGTCCGGGCTCGCCGTCGAGGCGCTGCGCGACACCCTTGATTCCTTGCGCACGCCACGGCCGGACGGGCTGCCACCACTGACCGGCGGGCTGGTGGGCTTCATCGGCTACGACGCAGTCCGGCGCTGGGAGCGACTCCCGGACGAAAACCCCGACGAGTTGGGCCTGCCCGAACTCGCGATGTTGCTGGTCACCGACCTTGCGGTGATGGATCACGTGGACGGTTCGGTGTGGCTGGTCGCGAACGCGGTGAACTACGACAACACCGACGAGCGGGTGGAGCAGGCCTACGAGGACGCTGTGGCCCGCCTGGATCAGATGGTGTCCGACCTGCACGCCCCAGTGGTCAAGGCTGTCTCCGTCGTGCCGCCTGCGCAGCGACGCCCCGCCACGGTCAACAGCGACTTCCGCGAGAAGGTCGAGGTGGCCAAGGAGTACATCCGCGCCGGCGACGCCTTTCAGATCGTGTTGTCCCAGCGCTTCAGTCAGCCCACGTCGGCCAGCCCACTTGCGGTGTATCGGGCCCTGCGGATGACCAATCCGAGTCCGTACATGTATCTGCTCAACATCCCCGCGGCGGACTCCATGGACTCGCCGGGCTTCAGCATCGTGGGGTCGAGTCCGGAGGCTCTCGTGAAACTCACCGGCGACGAGGCGATGCTGCACCCGATCGCCGGTACCCGGCCGCGGGGCGCCACACCCGACGAGGACGCCGAACTCGTGGCGGACCTGTTGGCAGACCCCAAGGAGCGCGCCGAGCACCTCATGCTCGTGGACCTCGGGCGTAACGATCTGGGTCGCGTCTGCAAACCCGGCACCGTCAGCGTGGTTGAGTTCATGCAGGTCGAGCAGTATTCCCATGTGCATCACATCGTGTCGACCGTCGTCGGGCGGCTCCAGCCGGAGTCCTCGGCGTACGACCTGCTGGCCGCCACGTTCCCCGCGGGAACGCTCTCCGGGGCGCCGAAGCCGCGGGCCATGGAGATCATCGACGAGTTGGAGACGACGCGGCGGGGACTGTACGCCGGTTGCATCGGCTACTTCGACGTGGCCGGGGACATGGACACTGCCATCGCGATCCGCACAGCGCTGTTGCGTGACGGGATGGCGCATGTCCAGGCCGGGGCCGGGATCGTCGCCGACTCGGAGCCGGCGGCCGAGGACGAGGAGTGCCAGAACAAAGCGGCCGCTGTACTACGGGCCTTGGCCATCGCGGAGGAACTGTGACGTCCCGCACTGCGGCCCTGGTCCTCACCGTGCTCGGGTCGGGGATGTTGTTCTTCCTGGCCGCCGGGGAGGCCGCGTCCGCGCCGGGACTGATGGCGGGCTTGATCGGGATCGCCGCGATCTGGTTGGCATCGGGGAAGACGCGCTTCGTCCTCGCCGCCCTCAGTGGGCTGCTGTGGCTGGCCGCTCTGGTCCTTGCCGTCTTCGGATCGGCGGCCGCCGTGGTCGCCGCGATCATCGGTCTTGCGGGCAGCGTCCTGGCGTTGGCCAAGGGGTCGCAGTGGCCGGGATTCTCCAGTCGCTACGCGCGGTCGGCAGATCTCGAGGAGGACGGGCTCATCAGCCCCCGTCAGATGTGGGAGAGCCTGGATCGCGGCCTCGATCCCACACGCAAGGACGGGGAGGACTGACCTCGGCTTGGTGGAGTCGGTTGCCGTGTGGGTTCGCGCAACGGCCCCGGGTTCCGGTGAGAGATCGGCATTCCGGTGAGAGATCGGCATTCCGGTGAGACGTATCCGGCCGCACAGCTCTCACGGGAGTACCGGTCTCTCACGCGAGTACCGATCTCTCACCGGAGTGTTGCTCGGGTACTGCGGACCACCGCAGCGACCGATCGTCCCCGCTAGTGCGGCAATACGCCCGACACGACCGAGCCATGGGGCGCGTCCAGCGGGCTCTGGTTAGACTCCCGAATAGCGAATCAGGAGGTTGTACCGATGCCGATGTATAACAATCACCACGGCCGTACCGCGGCGATGTGGACGGGAACGACGATCGTCACGATCGGGTTCCTGGTGGGCACGATCGCCCTGGTCATCGCGCAGCCGTGGCTGTTCTGGGTGGGTGTCGCACTCATCCCGATCGGCGCCATCGTGGGCAAGGCCATGGCCATGGCCGGGATGGGGCAGCCGCAGAAGGACGCCACCGGCCGCCTGCACGACCCCGAGGACAGCTCGGAGAGAACTGTCGCGTGACCGACAGTCGTGGGGTGGTGCTGGTCGTCGAGGACGAACCGGCGATCGCCGACCTCCTGCGGATGTACCTGAGCCGGGAGGGTTTCCAGGTACTCGTCGAAGGTGACGGTCAAGAGGCGCTGACGGCCGTTACCGATCATCGACCCTCCTGCATTCTTCTCGACGTCGGCCTGCCCGGCATGGATGGGATCGAGGTGTGCCGCAGGCTGCGGGCCCAGCAGGACTGGACGCCGGTGGTCTTCTGCACCGCCCGCGACGACGAGGTCGACCGGGTCCTCGGCCTCGAGCTCGGCGCCGACGATTACATCACCAAACCCTTCAGCCCCCGCGAGGTCGTGGCGCGTGTGAAGGCGGTCGTCCGCCGTGCCAGGGGGCCGCAGGCCCAGTCCCAGACGGTGCGTCTCGGCAAGGTCGAGATGGATCCGATGACCCGCCGCTGCACCGTCGACGGGCGGGTGGTCGACCTCACCGCCACCGAGTTCGATCTGCTCTTCTACCTCATGACCCACCCCGGGCAGATCTTCAGTCGCGACCAGTTGCTCAGTGAGGTCTGGGGTTACGCGGCGATGGTCAACACCCGCACGGTCGACGTCCACGTGGCGCAACTGCGCGGCAAGCTCGGCGAGAACAACATCATCCGGACCGTCCGCGGTGTGGGGTACGGCGCCGAGGTGAGCGAGTCCGACCCCGATGCCCAGTGATGCCCCGAACGAGGTCCTGAGCGGCTCCGCCTCCTCCGACAACCATTCCCGTTCGTCCCTGGGACTGCGGACGGTCCTGGTGACGACCCTGGTGGCGCTGCTGGCCGTGCTCATGACCGGCCTCGCGGCGCTGCCCCTGCTGCGCGATGCCGAACTGCGCGACCAACGGCGACAGCTGTCGCAACTCGCCGACGCGGCGGCCGCCTCCACCCAGACCTCTGGTCCGCTGACCGACGAGATCCAGGAACGCCTGATCAACACGTTGCGTCAGGAGCAGGTGAGCTTGGCCCTGATCAGCCCTGGCGGCACCACCCCGGACGGGGTCTCCGCCCTGTCGGTGGCGCCCATCTGGACGACGGGCAAGGTCAGCAGTACGTATTCGCAGGATGGTCAGTCGTACATGCTCGAGGGCCGGCTCATCGCGCAGGACACCGCGCTGCTGCTCATCCAGCCCACGTCCGTCTCCGGCTTCGGGCTGCGGGAACTGTGGGGCAGGATCGGCATGGCCATCGTGATCGGTGGTGTGCTGGCGGCGATCGCGGGGGCATTGCTCGCGCGACGTGTGACCAGACCTTTGCGCACGTTGGTCAACGCAGCGCGCAGGTTGCAGGCCGGTGACCGCAATCTGCGCCTGGAGCCCGAGGGTCCGGTGGAGGTTGCGGAGTTGGCGGTAGCACTGAATCAACTCGGGGACAGTCTGGCGACCAGTGAGGCCAGGCAGCGGGACTTCCTGCTGTCGGTCAGTCATGAGTTGCGTACCCCGATGACCGCGATCGGCGGGTATGCCGAGGCGCTGGCAGACGGCGTCGTGCCTGCCGGTGACGTCGAGCGCGTGGCCGGAACGATGCTGTCGGAGACCCACAGGCTCGACGCCCTCATCGCCGATCTGCTCGACCTCGCCCGGCTCGGCGCCGTCGAGTTCCCGGTGGACATCGTCGACGTCGACCTGCGGGACGTGGCGCTGTCCGCGGACGAGGTGTGGTCCGATCGCTGCGCGGCGGAAGGGGTCGAGTGGTCCTGTCAGGTGCCGGACCGACCTGTCCTCGTGCGATGCGACCCGCGCCGCGCTCGCCAGATCATCGACAACCTCGTCGCCAACGCCCTGCGCGTGACCCCTGCCGGGCATCCGATCGTCCTGCAGGTGGCCAGCGATCCACCGGTCGGTTACCTCGAGGTCCGCGACGGCGGCCCAGGACTGTCCGACAGCGACATCGAGGTGGCCTTCGAGCCGGCCGAGTTGTACAGCCGGTACCGCGGACTGCGCCAGGTCGGCACGGGTGTCGGACTCGCTCTCGTCGGCAGGCTCGCCGAGCGCCTCGGTGGTCAGGCATCGGCGGGACATGCGCCGGAAGGTGGCGCCTGTTTCCGGGTGTCGTTCCCGCCGGTCGCCGGCTGATCAGCCGTCGAATGCTGCAATGCTGCGGCGACACCCCGGCGTGTCGTGCGGTATCGCAGCACTCGGCGGGACGAGGCGCCAACGCCGCCACGCGAAAGGCGCTCGAAGCGCGGCTGATCGCGTGCATTCGTCCTACCCTGTACCCATGAGTCGCTGGGACCGTATGCGCGCACCTGTGTTCGCCGCGGCCGGTGGCCTGGCTGCCTGCGCGTACGTGTACGTCAACGACCCGTCCGAACCCGGACACTTCCCGCCCTGCCCGACCAAGGTGCTCAGCGGGCTCGACTGTCCCTTCTGCGGCGGCTTGCGGTCCACCCACGAACTGATGCACGGCAACCTCGCAGGGGCCTTGGATTTCAACGCCTTCACGGTGCTTCTCTTCATCCCCGCGATGCTCGTCGTCTACGCGGTCTGGACCCGTGACCAGTGGCGCGGCCGGACTGAGGCGCGCAGGTTGCCGCTGTGGACCAACATCTCGGTGGCCGTGCTCCTGGTGGCCTTCACGGTCGTCAGAAACCTGCCCGGGATGCCGTTGGGCACGTCCGCATGAGGGGGTGACTGCGTGCGTCCGGCCCGCAGTTAGTCTGACCATGTGAGCGTGCTGGACGAGATTGTCGCCGGGGTCCGGGAGGACCTTGCGGTGCGCGAGGCACAGGTCCCGCTCGACGAACTCAAGCGCCGCGTGGAGACCGTTCCCGATCCCATCGATGCCTTGGCCGTCCTGCGCCAGGGGGGTGTCGGCGTCATCGCGGAGGTCAAGCGCTCCTCGCCCAGCAAGGGTTCGCTGGCCGCCATCGACGACCCCGCACACCTCGCACAGGCCTATGAGCGCGGAGGCGCGCGGTGCATCAGCGTGCTCACCGAGCAGCGACGGTTCGGTGGCAGCCTTGAGGACCTGGCCGCCGTCCGGGCCGCGGTCGATGTGCCCGTGCTTCGCAAGGACTTCATCGTCACCTCCTACCAGCTGTGGGAGGCGCGTGCATACGGCGCGGACCTCGCGCTGCTGATCGTGGCAGCTCTCGAGCAGCCCGCGCTGGTCTCCCTGGTCGAGCGTGCGGAGTCGATCGGGCTGTTGCCGCTGGTCGAGGTCCACGACGTCGATGAGGTCGCCCGCGCGGTGGACGCCGGCGCGAAGGTGATCGGGGTGAACGCGCGCGACCTGCGCACCCTGGAGGTGGACCTCGGTGTCTTCGGCCGCGTGGCGCCGGCCATCCCCGACGGTGTCGTACGCATTGCCGAGTCGGGAGTGAAGAGCCCGCAGGACCTGTTGGCGTATGCCGCCGATGGAGCCGATGCTGTACTAGTAGGTGAAGCACTGGTGACGCAGGCCGACCCGGCCGCCGCTGTCCAGGACCTCGTGTCCGCAGGGGAGCATCCAGCCGTTCGCCACGCCGACTAGGAGGCACGCACAGTGGGTCTGCCCGACGCCCGTGGGCACTTCGGACAGTACGGCGGCCGCTTCGTGCCCGAAGCGCTCGTGGCCGCCCTCGACGAACTCGACGATGCATTCCGCAAAGCATGGGTCGATGACGCCTTCCACGCCGAACTCGACGCTCTGTTGCACGACTACTCCGGGCGCCCGACCCCGCTGACATCGGCGCCCGCGCTCGCGCGTGCTTTCGGGGTCGCAGAAGTACTGCTCAAGCGTGAGGACCTCAACCACACCGGCAGCCACAAGATCAACAACGTCCTGGGACAGGCCCTGCTCACCAAGCGTATGGGCAAGACGCGGGTCATCGCCGAGACCGGTGCCGGCCAGCACGGTGTGGCCACAGCCACGGCCGCCGCCCTGCTCGACCTCGAGTGTGTGGTCTACATGGGCGAGGAGGACACCCAGCGGCAGGCGCTCAACGTCGCACGGATGCAACTGCTCGGCGCCGAGGTCGTACCGGTGCGCACCGGCAGTCGCACCCTCAAGGACGCCATCAACGAGGCCATGCGCGACTGGGTGACCAACGTCGCCACCACGCACTACCTGCTCGGAACGGTCGCGGGCCCGGCGCCCTTCCCGGAGATGGTGCGCGAGTTCCACCGCGTCATCGGCAGGGAGGCCCGGCAGCAGTGTCTGGAACGCGGTGGGTTACCCGACGCCGTCGTCGCCTGCATCGGCGGGGGGTCCAACGCCATCGGCATCTTCTACGACTTCCTCGACGACGCTGAGGTGGGTCTGTACGGCTTCGAAGCCGCCGGTGATGGGATCGACACGGGCCGGCACGCGGCGACACTGTCAGCAGGATCCGTAGGCGTGCTACACGGCACGCGCTCTTACCTTCTGCAGGACGAGAACGGTCAGACTCGGGCGAGCCACTCCATCTCGGCCGGGCTCGACTACCCCGGGGTAGGCCCGGAACACGCCTGGCTGCGGGACTCAGGCCGGGTGGTCTACGAGGGTGTGACGGACACCGAGGCCATGGCTGCGTTCGAACTGTGCTGCCGCGCCGAAGGGATCATCCCCGCCATCGAGAGTGCACACGCCGTCGCCGGGGCTCGCAGGCTCGGTGAGCGGTTCGGCCCGCATGCCCGCATTCTCATCAACCTCTCCGGGCGTGGTGACAAGGACGTCGCGACTGCTGCGGAGTACTTCGGGCTGGGGGCTGTGTGAGCAGGTTGCAGGAGGCGTTCGCCGCCGCTCGCGCCGAGGATCGTGCGCTGCTGATCGGTTACATGCCGGCAGGTTTCCCGACATGGGTGGACGCGGTGGCGGTCGTGTCGGCCATGGTGGAGAACGGCGTGGACATCGTCGAGATCGGCTTGCCGTACAGCGATCCGCTCATGGACGGCCCGGTCATTCAGGCGGCGGCCGACCAGGCGCTGGCGCACGGAACGACGGTGGCCGACGTCCTGCGTACGGTCGAGGCCATCGCCACCACCGGCGCACCCACCTTGATCATGAGCTACTGGAACCCGATCGAGCGGTATGGCGTCGACCGGTTCGCGAAGGAACTCGCGGCTGCAGGGGGGGCCGGTGTGATCACGCCGGACATCATCCCCGAGGAGGCGGCCGACTGGGTGCGTGCCACCGACGACGCATTCATCGACCGGGTGTTCCTCGTGGCACCCTCGTCGCCGCGCGAGCGCATCGAGCAGGTCGCCCAGATCAGCAACGGGTTCGTCTACGCCGCCTCGACCATGGGTGTCACGGGCACGCGGACGTCGGTGTCGGTGGATGCACGCGCGCTGGTGGGGCGCACGCGTGAGGTGACCACCGCCCCGGTCTGCGTGGGACTGGGCGTGAGCACACCGGAGCAGGCCGCTGAGGTCGGGCGCTACGCGGACGGTGTGATCGTGGGCTCCGCGTTCGTGCGCCTGGTGCTGGACGCCGAGTCTCCGGCGCAGGCCGCGTCCGGGGTCGCGGAACTGGCCGCCGGCATGGCGGCGGCGCTTCGGGGTGCCCGACGTGGCGGGCCGGCATGAGCGACCGCGCCAAGGACATCGTCGGTCTGGTGTTCCGGCTGGTCCTCGCCGGTGTCCTGGGCTATGCCGGGCTGACGAAGGTCTTCGAGCCGGACGGCGCGAAGATCGCAGTGATGGCCTACCGCGTCTTCCCCGTGGAGTGGACCGGATTCCTCGGGTGGGCGTTGCCGGCAGTGGAGATCCTCCTGGCCGTCCTGCTGTTGGTGGGCCTGTTCACCCGGTGGGCGGCAGTGATCACCGGACTGCTCATGGTGGCCTTCATCATCGGCATCGCCAGCGTGTGGATCCGCGGATACTCGATCGACTGCGGATGTTTCGGTGGTGGCGGTGATGTCACCCCGGAGGGCCGGACCTGGCGGTACTCCTCGGAGATCCTGCGGGACCTGCTGTTCGCAGGTATGGCAGCATGGCTCGCCGTTCGCCCACGCACGTTGTGGTCCCTGGATCGCGAGTCGGTGAACCGACCGGCCGACGAGGACGTCTACTCTGAAGACTCGGAAAGGCAGGTCTAGCCACATGGCTGAGAAGAACGAATCCGCGAAGAGCGCCCGCGAGAAGGCCGCCGAGGCCCGGGCGGCCGCCCAGGCCTCGGAGCGGCGCCGTGAGCGCACCATCCGCATCATCGGAGGTGTCGCGGTTCTCGCAGTCGTCGCGCTCATCCTCGGGATCGGCGTGATCCAGTCCCGCAAGGACGACACCCCGGCGCCGAGTGCAGACTCCGCGCTGCCGACCGGCGTGACGGCCGCGAACGGCTACGCCTTCCAGGTGAACACCGCTGAGGGCAAGCCGTCAGTGGAGATCTTCGAGGACTTCCAGTGCCCCGCGTGCGCCAACCTCGAGGCCACCTATGGCCCGATGATCCAGGAGGAGGCGGCAGCCGGGAACATCCAATTGTCCTATCGCACGATGACGTTCCTGGACAACAACCTGGGTACAGACCACTCGCTGCGCGCGGCCAACGCCTTCGGTTGCTCCATCACTGCGGGTGTGGGTGAGCAGTACCACAACCTCATCTTCGCCAACCAGCCCGCGAATGAGGGCGACGGCTGGACCGACGAGCAGCTCAAGCAATTCGGTGCCGACGCGGGCCTGAGCGGTGACGCACAGACGCAGTTCGACAAGTGCGTCGACGAGGGCACGTACAAGGGCTGGGCCCAGTTGTCCAACGAGGCGGGCTTCGCCGCCGGTGTGAGCGGCACCCCGACGATCTTCGTCAACGGCAAGGAACTGCCGAGTACCGCCCTGCAGAGCGAAGAGGCGCTCAAAGAGGCGCTGACGAACCCGCAGCAGTGACGGTCGCGTACATCCCGTCGCCCTCGCAGGGTGTGTGGGAACTCGGTCCGATCCCGGTGCGTGCGTACGCGCTGGCGATCCTGCTGGGCATCTTCGTCGCGATCTGGATCACCGACAAACGGTGGCAGGCCCGCGGCGGGCAGTCCGGACAGATCGCCGACGTCGCCTTGTGGGCTGTGCCGGCGGGCATCATCGGCGCCCGTCTCTACCACGTGATGACCGACTGGTCTACCTACTTCGGGGAGGGCGGTCTCGGCTTCGTCGCGGCGCTGAAGATCTGGCAGGGCGGACTGGGGATCTGGGGTGCTGTGGCCGGGGGCGCGCTCGGTGCCTGGTACGCCTGTCGGCGCTACGGACTGCTGCTGCCTCCGCTCGGGGACGCGCTCGCCCCGGGCCTGGCTGTGGCCCAGGCGATCGGGCGGTGGGGCAACTGGTTCAACCAGGAACTGTTCGGTGAGCCGACCACGCTGCCGTGGGGTCTGCAGATCGACCCCGCCTTCCGACCGGCAGGGTACGAGCAGTTCGAGACGTTCCACCCGACGTTCCTGTACGAGTCGTTGTGGTGTTTGATCGTTGCTGTCGCGGTCTGGTGGCTGGACCGCCGGTTCCACATGGGGCACGGCCGGGTCTTCGCGGCCTACGTCGCTCTGTACACCCTCGGCCGGTTCTTCTGGGAGTTGCTGCGCATCGACGACGCGACGTTGATCCTCGGGATCCGCGTCAACGTCTTCACCTCGGTGGTGGTCTTCGTCGGGGCGATCGCCTACATCCTGATCTCACGACGGTACGCCCCGGGCAGGGAATCCACGGTCTACCGGCCGGGCAGGGAGCCGGTGGAGTCGGCGGCCTGAGGCAGAGCCCGAGT